>VFQQ010001997.1_pt1 | contig 25334 bp, 25 predicted proteins | sample 3512341 | NCBI WGS metagenome assembly VFQQ01 (sample SAMN10412373, study PRJNA504923) | tailings metagenome | isolation source: Relicate 2 Philex TSF1 revegetated site | place: Philippines: Tuba, Benguet | collected 2017-08-29 | reverse complement strand
CAATCACCGGGACGAAGATATGAAACCCTTGATCATCAAGCTCTTGAAGGCTACCACGGCTGACGAGAACAGGAAAAATCTAGTCCAGCTTGCTTAGGCATTACCCAATATTTTGCACCGGCGCCCGGCATTGTTCAGTTAGCCAGCTTGATCAGCGTTCGTTAAATTTTGCGCCCAATTTGAGGGATTTCAGGCTCATGCCGCCAAAACCGGATGGTATCCTCGTGATCGGCGCCGATGGCCAGGTTGGCCGTGAATTGCTGCGCCGCGCCACTCTGCGTCCGGTGCCGCCGGCCATACAGGGGCTTGCGCGTGTGGCGCTGGATATCACCGATGCCGCTGCGGTGAATGCCGCGCTTGCCGCCTTGCGCCCCGCCGTGGTGATCAACGCGGCAGCCTATACCGCCGTCGACAAGGCCGAGAGTGAAGCCGATCTGGCCCAGGCGGTGAATGGCGCCGCGCCCGGGCATATCGCCGCCGCCTGTACCCGCCATGGTGCCGCCCTGGTACATCTCTCCACCGATTATGTGTTCGATGGCAGCGGCACGCGGCCCTGGCGTGAAGACGATCCGGTGGCGCCGCTTTCGGTCTATGGCGCCACCAAGCTGGCCGGTGAGCGCGCCGTACAGGCGGCGTTGCCGCACCACATCATTCTGCGCACCGCCTGGGTGGTCAGCCCGTTCCGCGCCAATTTTGTCAAGACCATGCTGCGCCTGGCCGCCGAGCGTGATGAGCTGCGCGTGGTGGCGGATCAGATCGGTGGGCCGACTTTGGCCGCCGATATTGCCGATGCGGCGCTGACCCTGGCGGATCGTCTGGCCGGCAATACCCTGCCAGCCGAGGCCTATGGCATTTTCCATTTTGCCGGCCAGCCGCATGTTTCCTGGCATGCTTTTGCGGAAAAGGTGCTGGCCGGCGCGGCGCAATATGGCGCGCGCCAGCCGCGCATCCTGGCGATTCCGACAACGGAATATCCCACCCCGGCGCGGCGCCCGGCCAATTCGCGGCTCGATGGCAGCAAATTGCTGCGCCTGCATGGCATTGCGGCGCCGGATTGGCGCCCGGGCCTGGCGCGGCTGCTGGCCGAACTGCACCCAGCGGCCGAAGCTTAGTGGCCGAAGCTTAGTTGCCCAGGCATAGCCGGGCGCTGCCTGACCGGTTAATATGCCTGTCTCAACAAGACGATAAGCGCATCCGCCCGTGTCCTCCGGCCTCGCCCGTTATTTCCGCTTCAACAGTCGCGTCGCCATCGTGGCGCTGCATGATACGGTCATGGCTGCGCTCTCCTATGAGGGCGGCCTGGCCTTGCGTTTCTGGCTCGCTGATGAACCCTATCACTGGCTGCGCCATCCCGAGCAGACGCTGATTTTCACCCTGGTGGCGGCAGTGGTGTTCAATGCCATGGGGCTGTATCGCGGCATCTGGCATTTTGCCTCCACCCATGATGTGGTGGCGATTGCCAAGGCGGCGGCGCTGGCGCTGCTGGTCTATCTGCCGCTGCTATTCTGGATCAGCCGGCTGGAGGATTATCCGCGCAGCACCGTGGTGATCCAGTATTTCCTGCTTGGCCTGCTGCTGGCAGGGCCGCGCCTGCTCTATCGCGTGTGGAAGGATGGCAGCCTGCTGGTGACCCTGCGGCGCGAGGTGGATCGCCGCGTGCCAGTGCTGCTACTCGGCTCGGGCGCTGCCGCCGAGGCGTTTATCCGTGAAATGGAGCGCGACCGCAGCGCCGGCTATCGCGTGGTCGGCATCCTGGATGACAAGGAAACCCGCCAGGGCCGCGTCTTGCGCGGTGTGCGGGTGCTGGGCAGCCTGCATGATCTGGCGCCTGTGCTGTCGCGCCTGCTGGCCAGCGACCAGCCGCAGCGCCTGATCCTGGCCGATGCGCAGCCGGATCGTGCCGCGATGGCGGGCCTGCTGGAACTGGCGGCGCAACGCGGCCTCAGTGTGTCGCGGCTGCCGCGGCTGACCGATTTTCAGCGCCAGGGCGACGCTGCCGGCAGTGGCCGCAATCTGCGCCCGATCGATATCGAGGATTTGCTTGGCCGTCCGCAAAAGGTGCTGGATCGTGACGCGGTGCGCCGTCTGATCCAGGGCCGCCGGGTGCTGATCACCGGGGCTGGCGGCACCATCGGCAGCGAATTGACGCGCCAGGTCGCCGATCTCGAAGCGGCGGAAATCATCCTGTTCGAGCAGGGCGAGCATGCGCTTTACCAGATCGACATGGAACTGGCCGAACGCTGGCCGGAGCTGCCGCGCCGCGCTTTGCTGGGCGATGTGCGCCAGACCGACCGGGTCGAAGCGGTGCTGGCCGAGACGCGGCCGGATATCCTGCTGCATGCCGCCGCCTACAAGCATGTGCCGCTCACCGAGGCCAATATCGAGGAGGCGGTGCTGACTAATGTGATCGGCACCGGCCTGCTGGCCCAGGCGGCGCGGCGCCATGGCGTCGGCATCATGGTGCTGATCTCCACCGACAAGGCGGTGAACCCGACCAATGTGATGGGCGCCACCAAGCGGGTGGCGGAGATGGTGGCGCAAAGCCTTGATGTGGAACGGGGCCAGGACGGGGCGGCTACGCGTTTTGTCACCGTGCGTTTCGGCAATGTGCTCGGCTCGTCCGGTTCGGTGGTGCCGTTATTCCAGCGCCAGCTGGCCCAGGGCGGCCCGCTCACCGTGACGCATCCGGAAGTCACGCGCTTTTTCATGACCACGCGCGAGGCGGTGGAACTGATCCTGCAGGCGGCGGCCCTGCCGGAAGGCCGGAATAACAGTGTCGGCGATGGCCGCATCTTTGTGCTGGATATGGGCGAGCCGGTGCTGATCCAGGATCTGGCGCGGCAGATGATCCGCCTGGCCGGGCTGAAGCCGGATGTGGATATCAAGGTGGTGTTCACCGGCCTGCGCCCGGGCGAAAAACTCTATGAGGAAGTGCTGCACCAGGCCGAAACCCTGGTGCCGACGGCGCAGCAGGGCATCCTGCTGGCGGCACCGCGCATCATTGATGCAGCGGAATTGCAGCGCGCGCTGGATCGCCTGGCCGAAGCCGCCCGGCGCCGCGACGGCGCCCTGGTGCTGGCGCTGCTCAAGGAACTGGTGCCGGAATTCCGCCATGCCCCGCTCGGGCAGGACAAGTCGTAAGCTTCAGCCCTCGATTTCCTCGCGCAGCATTTCCAGCCGCAGCCATTCCTCCTCGGCGGCGGCGAGATCGGCCTGGGCCTGGTCGAGCGCGGCGGCGGCCTTGGCAAAACCCGCCGCATCGCGGCTGAAAAACTGCGGATCAGCCAGCCTGGCCTGGCCGGCGGCGATGTCCTGTTGCAGCTTTTCCAGCTGCGCCGGCAGGGTTTCCAGCGCATGCTTTTCCTTGAAGCTGAGCTTGCGTTTGCGTTCGCCAGCAGCAGCAGCCGGCGCTGCCTTTTCCTTCTCGGCCTTGGCTGCGCGTGCCTTGGCCGTCACGCCCTGGCCGCGCTGCGCCGCCATGTCGCTATAGCCGCCGGGATAAAGCTGCCACTGCCCGTCGCCCTCATAGCCCAGCACATTGGTGCAGGTGCGGTCGAGGAAATCGCGATCATGGCTGACCAGCAGAACCGTGCCGGGATACTCGCCGATCATCTCCTGCAACAGATCGAGCGTTTCCAGATCAAGATCGTTGGTCGGCTCGTCGAGCACCAGCAGGTTGGAGGGCAAAGCCAGCGCACGCGCCAGCATCAGCCGGCCGCGTTCGCCACCCGACAGCACGCCCACCGGGGTGCGCGCCTGCTCCGGCCCGAACAGGAAATCCTTCATATAGCCGATGACATGGCGCAAGGCATCGCCGACCCGCACCTGGTCGCCGCGCCCGCCGGTCAGGGTATCGGCCAGGCTCAGGCTCGGATCGAGCGCCTCGCGTTTCTGATCCAGCGTCACCATCTGCAGATTGGCGCCGAGCTTGATCTTGCCGCTATCGGGCGAAAGCGCGCCGGTCAGCAGGTTGATCAGCGTGGTCTTGCCGGCGCCATTCGGGCCGATGATGCCGAGCCGGTCGCCGCGCCGCAGCCGCACGGATAAATCGCGGATGACATGATTGTCGCCATAGGATTTTGAGATGCCCTCGGCATCCACCACCAGCTTGGCGGAAAGCTCGGCCTCGCTCAGCGTGAAGCTGACATTGCCGGTGGCCTTGCGCTGCTCGCGGCGCTCTTTACGCAAATCCTGCAAGCCGCGCAGCCGACCCATATTGCGCTTGCGCCGCGCCGTCACGCCATAGCGCAGCCAGTCCAGTTCGGCGGCGATCTTGCGGTCCAGCTTGTGGCGCTCGACTTCCTCCTGCTCCAGGCAATCGTCGCGCCAGGCCTCGAAGGCGGCGAAGCCCTGATCCAGCGCCCGGGTCTGGCCCCGATCGAGCCAGAGTGTGCGCCGGGTCAGGTTGGCGAGGAAACGCCGGTCATGCGAGATCAGCACCAAGGCCGAGGCCATGCCGGCCAGTTCGCGTTCCAGCCATTCGATGGCCGGCAGATCGAGATGGTTGGTCGGCTCATCCAGCAGCAGGATATCCGGGCTTGGCGCCAGGGTGCGGGCCAGGGCACAGCGCCGCGCCTCGCCGCCGGACAGCCGGCCGGGTTCCTCATCACCACTGAGGCCGAGTTCATTCAGCAGATAGCGCGCCCGGTGCGGATCGTCGCCCGGCGCCAGCCCGGCCTCGACATAGGCCAGGGTATTGGCGAAACCGGCCAGATCCGGCTCCTGCGGCAGATAACGCAGCGTGACGCCCTGCTGCAACGCCCGCTCGCCGCGATCCGGCGTCACCAGCCCGGCCGCCACTTTCAGCAGGGTGGATTTGCCCGAGCCATTGCGCCCGACCAGGCAGAGCCGATCCCCCGGCATGACCGAGAATTCGGCGCCTTCCAGCAAGGCCGGGCCGCCAAAGCTCAAATACACATCACGCAGGATCAGCAGCGGCGCCGCCATCAATCAGCACTCCGAAAGAAAGACGGCGCCCTGCTTACCCCGGGCCGGGCCGGATTGCTACTGCTGCCTAAAGGCTATCAGGCCCGAGTCGCACTTGCAGCTTGCCGAAATTGTCGCCGCGCAGCAGGCCGGCAAAAGCGGTGGCGGCATTTTCGATGCCATCCACGATATCCTCGCGATACTTGATCTGGCCGGATTTCAGCCAAGCCGCCATACGCGGCAGGGCAATAGAGTAGCGCGAGACATAGTCGAACACGATGAAGCCGCGCATCGTCACCCGCTTGCCGACAAACAGGCCGAGCAGGCGCGGGCCCATTTCCGGCGCCGCCAGGCTGGTCTGCGATACCGAACCGCAGAGCGCGATGCGGCCGAAGAAATTCATCTGCTTGAACACCGCATCGGCGACCACGCCGCCGACATTGTCGAAATAGACATCGACACCGCCCGGCGCCGCCGCCTTGAGCGCAGCATCGAGGTCGCCGGCCTTGTAATCGACACAGGCATCGAAGCCGAGTTCGCGCGTCACGTAATCGCATTTCGCCTGGCCGCCAGCGATACCGACGACGCGGCAGCCGGCAATCTTCGCCAATTGCCCCACCGCCTGGCCGACCGCGCCGGAAGCGGCGGACACCGCCACGGTTTCGCCGGCCTTGACCCCGGCGACATCGAACAGGCCGAAATAGGCCGTCATGCCCGGCATGCCGAGGATCGAATTCGACCATGAGAGTGCGCCATGCGCCGGATCGATCTTGCGCAGTTCGCTGGCTTGCGCAATGGCATATTCCTGCCAGCCCAGGCTGCCTTCCACATACTCGCCGACGGCAAAATCCGGATGTTCGGAGGCCACCACCTGGCCGACAATGCCGCCGGCCATCACGCCGCCAATCGCCACCGGCGGGGCATAGGACGGCACATCCTTCATGCGGCCGCGCATATAGGGATCGAGCGACAGGTAAATCGCCCGCACCAGGATTTCGCGGTGTTTCGGCTGCGGCATGGCCACGGTTTCGAGCCGGAAATCGTTCGGCGAAACTTCAGCGGGCGGCCGGGCGGCCAGCACAACACGGCGGTAATTCTCGGGCAACATCGGCATTTCCTCTATGGTTTCGTGTATTTACCAGCGGCAATCTAGGGCAGCATTGCCGCCCTGTTTAGCCCGGCGCCGGAATTTTCCGCGCCTGCCTGCAAGCGTTCGGGAGAGGGTTCAGACCATTCCCGCCGCTTCCAGCAGCCTTCCCGATGCTTCCGCCATGTTCCCGGACACTCGCGGGTTTTTGTCACAGATCATATCCGCTGCGGCGGGCCAGCTTCAGAGCATAGCATAATGTTCGATAATTGTTCGATAAATCCGCATTGCCGGGCAACTTGTATCCTTTCACGTCACGCGCGAGGTTGACCCACTGCTGTCCGGGTTAACTTCTGACCGATTGAACCTCTCCTCCGTCGTCATGCCCGGGCGAAGACCCGCGGCTGTCCGGTTTAGTCTTTTGATCCCTGGCTGCCGCCCGAATTCACCACAAAGCCGTCATGGTCGGCGTAGGCCGACCATCCACGAGTTTCTTCTTTTCGGCCAGTTCAAAAAAGCAACACGTGGATGGTACGCCTTCGCGTACCATGACGGCCTTTGTTATGGGACGAATGGAGCGCGTTTTGCGTCAACCGCGTTCCTGAAACACCGGATGAGCGGAAAACCCAGTCTTGCTGTGCGATTTCATCACGGCCAGACAAGCTAAACCGGACACCAGTGGGTCTGCGCCCGGGCATGACGACGAGCGTGCGGGCTTGTTTGTTGGCGGCAGGCAGAATTCGCCACAAAGCAAACGGATCGTCATGGTACGCGAAGGCGTACCATCCACGTGTTGTTTGTTTAACCGGCTGAAAAATAAAGAACTCGTGGGTGGTCGGCCTACGCCGACCACGACGGTTTTTGTGATGGGTTCCGCTTCTCGCCAACGATCAAAAACCTGGACCTGTAGCCCGCGCCGGCCATGCGCCTGGGTGGTCGGTCGGGTGATCGGTTCTGGCCGGCTGCGCGCCCTTGCCGTAATCTTATTTTACTAAAAACTTTGTATTTAATTTTATTCATTCATTATGCTATGTGCTTTGCAATTAAATTGCGCCGCCTGCCGGATAATCGTGCGGGATTGATTCTGAGGAGTGTTAAATATGATTGCGCTATCTCGCCGCCTGCTGCTGGGCGCCGCTGCTCTGCTGGGCCTGGCCGCCACCCTGCCGACAACCATTGCCGATGCGCAGGCGCAGGTGAAGGAAATCCGCATCGACTGGGCGACCTATAATCCGGTCGGCCTGGTGCTGAAGGACAAAGGCCTGCTGGAGCAGGAATTCAAGGCCGATGGCATTTCGATCCGCTGGGTGCAGACCCTGGGCTCGAACAAGGCGCTGGAATTCCTCAATGCCAACAGCATCGATTTCGGCTCCACCGCCGGTGCGGCGGCGCTGGTCGGCAAGATCAACGGCAATCCGATCCGCTCGATCTATGTCTATTCGCGCCCGGAATGGACCGCCCTGGTGGCGCCGAAGGCCTCCACCATTGCCGGCCCGGCCGATCTCAAGGGCAAGCGCATCGCAGTGACGCGCGGCACCGATCCGCATATTTTCCTGATCCAGGCGCTGGCCGGTGCCGGCCTGTCGGAAAAGGATGTCAAGATCGTGCTGTTGCAGCATGCCGATGGCCGCCTGGCCTTGCAGCGTGGTGATGTCGATGCCTGGGCTGGCTTGGATCCGATGATGGCCGCCGCCGAGGTGGATGAAGGCGCCCGGCTGTTTTATCGCCGGCCCGAGCTGAATAGCTGGGGCGTGCTGAATGTGCGCGAGGAATTTGCCGCCAAGAACCCGGCGCTGGTCAAGCGCGTGCTGGCGACCTACGAAAAGGCGCGCGACATCAGCCGCAACGAACCCGCCGTGCTGAAGGCATCGCTGCTGGCCGCCGCCAAGCTGCCCGAGCCGGTGATCGAGCGCCAGTTGCAGCGCACGGATCTGAGCGAAAGCGCCATCGGCCCGAAGCAGAAAGCCACCATCCTGGCTGCCGGGCTGGCCCTGCAGCAGGCCGGCGTGATCGAGGCCAAGGTGGATGTGCCGGCGGTGGTGGATGCGCTGATCGACGGCAGCTACGCCGTCGCCGGGCGCTGAGCCATCATGGCCGCAGCGGAAATCTCGGCCGATGCGGCCGTGACCAGCAACGAGGCGGCGCCCCGGCGCCGCTTCGGTTTTGCCGTCTCTGCCGGCTGGCTGATCGGCCTGGTGCTGCCGCTCGGGCTGGCTTTGGGCTGGGAAGCCTGGGTGGCGCTCGGTCTGGCGGAAGGCCGCCTGCTGCCGCCGCCGAGCCGGGTGCTCGGCACGTTCATGGCGCTGGCGGCGGATGGCAGCCTGCCCGGCCATGTACTGGCCACGCTGGCGCGGGTCGGTGCCGGCTTCGGCCTGGGTGTGCTGGCCGGCACGCTGATCGGCGCCCTGGCGGGCTATTCCGGCCTGGCGCGGCGGCTGCTCGATCCCAGCCTGCAAGGGCTGCGCTCGATCCCGTCGATTGCCTGGGTGCCACTGTTCATTCTCTGGCTCGGGATTTTTGAAGCCTCGAAAATCGCCCTGATCGCGGTCGGCGTATTCTTCCCGGTCTATCTCGGCGTGCTCGGCGGCATCCTGACCGCGGATCGTAAAATCGTCGAGGTCGGCCGCATCTTCCGGCTGTCCGGCTTTGCCCTGGTGCGGCGTATCCTGCTGCCGGCGATCCTGCCCTCCTATGTCATCGCCCTGCGCTCCGGCCTCGGTCTGGGCTGGATGTTTGTGGTGGCGGCGGAATTCATGGGCGCTTCGGAAGGCCTGGGTTATCTGCTGGTGGATGGCCAGCAACTCGGCAAGCCGGACCAGATCGTCGCCGCCATCCTGGCCTTTGCCATCCTGGGCAAACTGGCCGATGGCCTGCTGGTGGCGCTGACCCGGCCCTTGCTGCGCTGGCAGGATGCCTATGTGGGAGGACGCTGACATGCTGTTGCTGCGCCATGTCAGCAAGACCTATCCGAATGGCGAGCGCGCGCTGGCCGATCTGTCGCTGGATGTGGCGGCAGGCGAGATCGTGGCGGTGATCGGCGGTTCCGGTTCGGGCAAGAGCACCCTGCTGCGCGCCATTGCCGGGCTGGATCGCGCCAGTGCCGGCCTGGTGCAGGTGGATGGCGATGAAATCCGCGCGCCGCATCCGGCCATCGGCCTGATCTTCCAGGAACCGCGCCTGCTGCCCTGGCTCAATGTGGCGCAGAATGTCGGTTTCGGCATTGCCGATCTGGCGCCGGCCGAGCGCCAGCAGCGCGTCGCCCAGGCTTTGGCGCGGGTCGGCCTGGATGGCGCCGCCGGCAAATGGCCGCGCGAATTATCCGGCGGCATGGCGCAGCGCGTTGCCATCGCCCGTGCCCTGGTGGCACGGCCGCGTGTGCTTTTGCTGGATGAACCCTTTTCGGCGCTGGATGCGATGACGCGGGCCAGCCTGCAGGATCATCTGGTGGATTTGTGGCAGGATGAACGCCCGACCATGCTGCTGGTGACGCATGATATCGAGGAAGCCCTGGTGCTGGCCGACCGCGCCGTGGTGCTGAGCCCGAAGCCGGGCCGCATCGCCGCCATGCTGGAGATCGGCCTGGCGCGGCCGCGCGACCGCGATAGTGTGGAATTCGAGGCTGCCAAACGCCGGCTGCGCCAGGCGCTGGATCGTTCATTGCATCCCGAGCGTATTGCCGGCCCGCATGGTGCCGAGGAACTGGCTCCGGCCCTGGCAATCTGATAGCTCTCTCCCCAAACCAGAAAACACGAGGAAAGCCATGGAAGCCGACGCCCTGCGCGCCCTGCAGGCACCGCTCAAGCAGCGTTATCGCGATACCCCGGATGCGGCCATCATCACGCTGAAGGCCGAAGGCCAGGTTGATGACCAGGCCATTGCCTGCCGTATCGACACCGCGCGCGCCGTGGCGGTGGCCGGCTTGCATCCGGCCACCGGCGGCAGCGGTATGGAACTCTGCTCCGGCGACATGCTGCTGGAAGCCCTGGTGGCCTGTGCCGGCGTGACGCTGAAGGCGGTTGCCACCGCCATCGGGGTTGAACTCAAGGATGCCAAGGTGGTGGCCGAGGGCGACCTGGATTTTCGTGGCACGCTCGGTGTCGCCAAGGATGCGCCGGTCGGTTTCCGCGCCATCCGGCTGCGTTTCGAGATCGACAGCCCGGCCAGCGACGAGCAGGTGGCGCAATTGCTGAAACTGACCGAACGCTACTGCGTGGTGTTCCAGACCCTGAATACCAAGCCGGAACTCGATGTCAGCATCCGCAAGGCCGGGTAGGGCCTTAGCCGCTGCGCCGCAGCCTGCCCTGTTGCAGTTTGAGATTGAGGCGTGCCGTCTCAAATGACAGGTCGCAGATATGCGGCGCCGGCCCGGCTTCGGCATGCTGTCGCAGCCATTGGCAGACTTCATAGAGCCGGTACAGGCTGGGTGCGCCGGATACCACCGGCGGCGCAAAGGGCGCGGCAATATGCTTGATCCGGCCGCTGGCATATTTCTGCATATTCTGCCGGGAACAGCCGATCACGTCGGCGATTTCCGACAGGTTGACCAGATCCGGCCCGGCTTCGATCAGCGTCGCGCCCGGGATGGCATGGCGCACAGCAGCGATGGCCGACTTGATGGCGGCCTCGGCGGTTTCGGCTTCCCGGCTGAAGGCCAGGGCAATCCGGCCGGGCAGCGCCAGGCCAACCGTGGCGTCATCGCAGCCGGCTTCGTATAGCGCATCGAGATGCGTTTCCGCCTTGCCGGCGGCCGCTTTGCCAGCAGCCGGTGGCAGGGTGAAAGCCAGATTGAAATCGAATAGCGGCATCACTTTGCTCTCTTGCCCTGGTCCTGACTCCGGCCCTGGCCCTGGTGCGCTGGCGCAAACATGCAGCCATCGACCAGCCGGCGGATGCGCCTGGCTTCGTTGGTTGGGCTACGCGGCGTTGACCAAACACTGATCTGGCAGAATTCACCGCAGCGGCAAGCGGCATCATTCTCCGGGCAACGCAGGATACCCCAGGCATGGCCCTTGGCCTTGTGCAATGTCCAGCCCTTGGCAACGGCATGGGCAATGGCCTTGCGGATATCCTTGTCAGGATGCTGCCCGGCCATGCGATCTCCTAGTTAGGGAGGATGATATTGGTTGTCAAGCGACAACTAAGGCGCCCAGCCGGGCGGGGCCAGTTCGAAGCCGGCGAAATCGAAGCCGGGGGCGACATTGCAGCCGACCAGGGTATAGTCGCCGGTGCTTTCCGCCGCCTGCCAATGGCCGGCCGGCACCACCGCCTGGGGCCGTTGGCCGGCCAGGATATCGCCGCCGAGCAGATGCCACACTGGCTGTCCACCCGGCGCGGCGATGCCGAGGCGCAACGGCGCGCCGGCATAGACATGCCAGGTTTCGGCGGCATCGACGCGATGCCAATGCGAGCGCTCGCCGCGCTTGAGCAGGAAATAGATCGCGGTGCCATGGCTGCGGCCATTATGCTGCGCCGGGTCGCGGAAGGTTTCGGCATAATGGCCGCCTTCGGGATGCGGCAGCAGGCCGAGCGCCTGGATAATGCGGTCTGCGTCGGTCATGCCGGCTTCTCCAACTGGGGCGGGGTCACTTCTTCGGCCTCGGCATCGATCACGTCATGGCGGCCCACCGTCACATCGAAGCCCGGCAAGGCCTGCGGCAGCGGCTTCTTGGCGGCGACGCCGAGTTTGATCAGGCCGCGCGCGCGCGGCAGCAGGCGGCTATTGACCGAGCGGGTGAAGGCATCGAATTGCTCGGCGGCGGTGGCCAGGCCCTTGGCGGATTTTTCCGCCGCTATCAGCGCCGTGGCCAGGGCATCAAGGAAATCGCGCATCGCGGTGGCGATCTTTTCCTGATTCTCGCTCTGCCGCCCGGCATGGATATTCATCCGTGCCATGGCGATGATCGCCGCCAGCGCCGACGGCCCGGCAATCACGATATCCTTGTCGGCGGCGGCGCGTTCCAGCCCGGCATCGGCCTGGCGCAGCTTTTCCACCGCCGCCTCATTGGGCAGGGCCATGGCGATGATGCTGCGCGACAATGTGCCGCCACGGCCGAGTTTTTTGTAGGTATCGAGCACGGCATTGCCGTAATCCTTGGCCGCCAGGGCACGCAGATGCTGGTTCATCCGTTGGCCGAGCCGCCCGAGCGCCGCCTCGGCCTCGGCCTCGCTTTCCGCCTCGGCGTGATCGAGCAGGGTTTTCGAGGCCTTGGAATCGATCACCAAAGCCGCATCGCCGGGCAGGAACACCACCGCATCCGGGCGCAAGGCGCCGCGTTCGCCATCGCCGGCAGCGTGATACTGCACGATGAAATCGACGCCGGGTTCCAGGCCGAAGGATTTCAGCAGGTTTTCCAGGCCGATCTCGGCCATGCGGCCGGCACCGCCGGGATGCGAGATGGCGCGGCGCAGGGTTTCGGCGGTGAGCTGGGTCTGCGACACCTGCTGGCCCAGCGCCGCGACGCTGCCGGTGACCTGCTCGAAACGCTGATACAAAGCCTCGGTGGTCTGCTTGACGCTGGCTTCCTGCTGCTGGCGCTGGGCTTCCTGCTGCTGCTTGGCGGCCTCGGCCTCGCGCTTGTGGCTTTCCAGCAACTGGCCGGCGAGCAATTTGCTGCTTTCCAGCGTGGCGGCCTTGGCCGCTTCGGTCATCTGCACCGACAAAGCCTCAAAATCCACCAGCTTCTGCTGCGCCAGCGCGGCCTGGCGTTCGGCTTCGACGCGGCGGCGCGCTTCCGCCTCGCGTTCGGCAATGGCGCCGGCTGCCGCCTCGCGCGCCTGGGCCAACTCGGCCTGCAACGCCGCCTGGCGCGCCTCGGCGGCGGCCTGGCCGGCCAAGGCCTGTTCCAGCCGCTGGCGCAACGGCCCGGCCTCGGCGACCCGCTCGGCCAGTTGCCGCTCGGTTTCGCCAAGCCGGGTCTGCAATACCGCCTTTTCTGCCGGATCAGGCTCGGGCGCCGGGCCGCGCGGCTTCAATTGCAGATAGAGCAACACCGCCAGCAGCAGTGCGATGACGACGAAACCGGGAATCAGCAGGTTATCCATATCGCAATCAATAGCAGCGGGCTTGACGGATCGCCAGCGCGGCCCTTAATACCCCCGGAGAAACAGGATTTTTTGCCATGGCCCTTCTGCCCATCCTCACTGCGCCGGACCCGGTGCTGACCCAGATTTCCGCCCCGGTGGAGAGCGTGGACGATGTCGTCCGCCAGACCCTGGATGACATGCTGGAAACCATGTATGCCGCGCCCGGCATCGGCCTGGCGGCGATCCAGGTCGGCATCCCGCAGCGCATGCTGGTGATCGATGTGGCGCGCGAGGGCGAGGACCGGCAGCCGCTTTATATCATCAACCCGGAAATCACCTGGGTGTCGGATGACGATAGCAGCTATGAGGAAGGCTGCCTGTCGCTGCCCGAGCATTATGCCGATGTGGTGCGCCCGGCCGAGGTGAAGATCAAATATCTCGATTACGAGGGTGCCGCGCGCGAGCTGCATGCCAGCGGCCTGCTCGCCACCTGTTTGCAGCATGAGATGGATCATCTCGACGGCATCCTGTTCGTCGATCATATCTCGGCGCTGAAGCGCAACATGATCCTGCGCAAGCTGGTCAAGACCAAGCGGCTCAAGGCGTCCTGAACATGCGCCTGGTCTTCATGGGCACGCCGGATTTTGCCGTGCCGGTGTTGCAGGCTTTTCTGGCTGCGGGCGACGAGATTGCCGCTGTCTATACCCAGCCGCCGCGCCCGGCCGGCCGCGGCTATAAGCTGACACCCTCGCCGGTGCAGGCCTGTGCCGAGGCCGCCGGCCTGCCGGTGCGCTATCCCACCTCATTGAAAACCCCTGAAGCCCAGGCCGAATTCGCCGCGCTCAACGTCGATGCCGCCGTGGTGGTGGCTTATGGCCTGCTGCTGCCGGCGCCGATCCTGGCCGCGCCGCGTCTCGGCTGTTTCAACCTGCATGCGTCGCTGCTGCCGCGCTGGCGCGGCGCGGCGCCGATCCAGCGCGCCATCCTGGCCGGCGATGCCGAGACCGGGGTCTGCGCCATGCAGATGGATATCGGCCTCGATACCGGCCCGGTGCTGGCGCGCGAAACCGTCGCCATCGGCCCGCGCATGACTGTGAGCGAACTGCATGATGCGCTGGCTGCCATCGGCGCGCCGCTGATGCTGCGCGCGCTGCATCAGCATGCCGCCGGTCATCTGCTGCCGGTGCCGCAGGCGGCCGAGGGCGTGACATATGCCGCCAAGCTGAAAAGCGAGGAAAGCCGCCTCGACTGGACCCAGCCCGCCGCCATGCTCGACCGCCAGATCCGCGCCTTCAATCCCGGTATCGGCACCTGGTGCGACTGGGAGGGCGAAAGGCTGAAAATCCTTGCCGCCGAACCGGTGAGCCAACAAGGCGAACCGGGTGTGGCGCTGCCGGGTGTGGCACTGGATGACAAGGGCCTGATCGGCTGCGGCCAGGGCGCGTTGCGGCTGCTGCGCGTGCAGCGTGCCGGCAAGCCGGCGCTGGATATCGCCGCTTTGCTCAATGGCAAGCCGCTGCCGGCCGGCACGCGGCTCGGCTAGTGCCGCGTTATCGCCTGACACTGGAATATCATGGCGGGCCCTATGTCGGCTGGCAGCGCCAGGAGAGTGGCCGCTCGGTGCAGCAGGCGGTGGAGGAAGCCGTCGCGGCCATGCTGGGCGGGGCGGAGATGCCGACCGTGTTCGCTGCCGGGCGCACCGATGCCGGCGTGCATGCCCGTGGCCAGGTGGCGCATGTCGACCTGCCCAAGGATTTTGCCCCGGAACGGCTGCTGACCGGGCTGAATTTCCATCTGCGGCTGGAGCCGGTGAGTGTGCTGCGCATCGATTATGCCGCGCCGGATTTCAACGCCCGGCTCGATGCGCGCGGGCGCTGGTATCTCTACCGCATCCTGACCCGGCATCCGCCGCCCACCATCGAGCGCGGCCTGGTCTGGCATGTGCCGGTGCAACTCGATGCGGCAGCGATGCAGGATGTGGCCCAGGCGCTGGTCGGGCATCACGATTTCACCAGTTTCCGCGCCAGCGAATGCCAGGCCAAATCGCCGGAAAAAACCCTGGAGGCGCTGGAGGTGACGCGCCAGGGCGATGAAATCCATATCACGGCGCGGGCGCGCAGTTTCCTGCATCATCAGGTGCGCAACATGGCCGGCACGCTCAAGCTGGTCGGCGAAGGCAAATGGACCCGCGCCGATGTCGCCGCCGCCCTGGCTGCCCGCGACCGCCGCGCCGCCGGCCCGACCGCGCCGCCCGACGGGCTGTATTTCATGGGCGTGGTGTATTGAGACTGGCGGCCCGCGCCGCGCCAAAGATCGTCATGGTACGCGAAGGCGTACCATCCACGTGTTTTGTTCACGCCGCCTGAAGACAAAAGCACTCGTGGATGGTCGGCCTGCGCCGACCATGACGGTCTTTGTTGTGACTTCGGTTGTTGCCAACGATCAACCTCCTCCGTTGTCATGCCCGGGGCGAAGACCCACGGCTGTCCGGTTTAAATTTGAGGGCCTGTCTATGGCCCCATCTTCGTCATGCGCGGACTTGATCCGCGCATCTCGCTCCAGTGGAAAAACGCCCACAAACAGCCGAAAAATGGGATGCCCGGGTCTTCCCCCGGGCATGACGACGGAGGAGGGCTCAGTCGGTGAGAAGTTAAACCGGACACCAGTGGATCAAGTCCGCGCATGACGAATGGGGGGCGGGCCGCCCGGTTCGGAGAACCCGAGGTCGCCCGATCGCCGCCGCCCCAGGCCCGCCTACCAGCCGCCGCGGCTGAGCCAGAGATCGAGCAGCGGCAGGGTTTCGTTGCCCCAGAAGGGTTCGCCATCGGCGATGATGAAGGGCGAGCCGAATACGCCGCGTTGCAGCGAGGCATCGACCGCATCGCGCAGGCCTTGGGCGATGCGCGGATCGACCAGGGCATCGCGCAGATCGGCCTCGGCGATGCCGAGCGGCGCCAGCACGGCGGCCAGTTCATCGACCTGGCCCATATCGCGGCCTTCGGCCCAATAGGCATGATAAATCGCCTGGGCGGCGCGTTTCGCCAGGCCGGCGGTGGGATCGGCATCCTGGGCCAGCAGCCAGTAATAGGCGCGCGCCGGCGGCAGCGGATTCATGAACGTGTCGCGCGGCCGGCGGCGCAATTCCAGGCCATGCAGCCGGGCATGGCGGGCCACGCTGCGCTCGATGTAATCGCCTTTCAGCGGCGTATCCAGCAAGGGCTTCAGCCCCATCACCTTGAGCACGCTGATGCCCAGCAGCATCGGGCGCCAGATCACGCGGCGGCCATGGCGGGCGGCCAGTTCATCGATGCCGAGCGAGGCGAAATAGCCGAACGGCGAGATGAAATCGAAATAGAAATCCAGTGGCGCCTGCGACACGCGGCATCAGCCTTTCGGTTTGTGGTGTTGATGCCCGTGATGCTGATGTCCGTGGTGTTGATGCCAATGGCGCGCGATATCGTCGCGGCGGCAGATCCACACCTTGTCCTTGGCCTGGATGTAATCCAGGAAACGCGCCAGCGCCTGGGCGCGGCCGGGCCGCCCGGCAAGCCGGCAATGCAGCCCCACCGACATCATCTTCGGGCTGCCGCGCCGGCCTTCGTCATACAGGCAGTCAAAGGCATCCTTGAGATAATCATAAAAATCCTGCCCGGTGCCGAAGCCATGCAGGGTGCCGAATTTCATGTCGTTATTGTCGAAGGTATAGGGGATCACCAGATGCGGCGGCTTTTTCGGCAAGGGTTGCACCCAATAGGGCAGGTCGTCGTCATAGGCATCGGAATCGTAGAGGAAGCCGCCTTCCTCGATCACCAGCCGGCGCGTGTTGCTGGAAAGCCGCCCGGTATACCAGCCGCGTGGGCGCTGCCCGGTAGCCTGCTCGATGGCGGCGATGGCGAGTTTCATATGGGCGCGTTCGGTGGCCAGCGGCACGCGGCTATAGTCAAACCAGCGCCAGCCATGCGAGGCGATTTCATGGCCCTGCTCGATCATGGCGCGGGCCGCTTCGGGATAACGCGCCACCGCCATGCCAACGGCATAGGAGGTGAAATTGAGCCGGCGATCCTGGAATAAACGCATCAGGCGCCAGAAGCCGGCGCGGGCGCCGTAATCGTAGACCGATTCCACCTGCTCGTCGCGCATGTGCTGGCGCGGCGTGCCGCCCGGCACTTCATGCAGATAAACCTCGGCTTCCTTGTCGCCATGCAGGATGCTGCGCTCGCCGCCTTCCTCATAGTTGACCACAAAGGAGACCGCGACATGAGCCTGGCCGGGCCAGTGCGGATCGGGCGGATGGGCGCCGTAGCCGCGCAGGTCGCGCGGATAAGCCTTGCTGCCTAAAGCTGCCTTGACGATATCCTTGCCCGGTGCTCTTGCCATGCCTCAGCCCATCAGTTCCGCCAGCGTGCGCGCCACCACCTCGGTGGCCTTGTAGAGATCACTCAGCACCAGCTTTTCATCGGCGCGGTGGCCATTGGCCTCCAGCAGGTTACGCGGCCCGGCGCCATACAGCACGGTCTTGATGCCGGCGGCGGAATAATGCCGCGCATCGGTATAAAGCGGGATACCTTCGGTCTCGACCGGCTTGCCCATCACTGCGCTGGCCTGGCGGCACAGAATCTCGATCAGTTTTTCCACCCCGGGTACGGCGCCGAAAGGCCGCGCCAGCATGATGCGGCGGGTTTCCACGCTGATGCCGGGCAGGCCGGCAGCGGCCATGGCAATCACTTCGCGCAAAGTGGCTTCCACCTGCTCCGGCACTTCTTCCGGGATCATGCGGCGGTCGAGCCGGAAACTCACCTTGTCGGGTACCACATTGGTGTTGATGCCGCCCTTGATCAGGCCCACCACCAGGCTGGGCGAGACGATGCCCGGCACGCTGGATTTCTGCGCGCCCAGGCCGTTGCGATAGGCATAGAGCGCGGTGAGGATGCGGTTGGCCGCTTCCAGCGCGTCATGCCCGGTATCGGGCCGCGCGGCATGGGCGGAGAGGCCGTTCACCGTCACCTCCAGATGCAGGCAGCCGTTATGCGCGGTGCCGACGGCATAGGAGAAGCCGGCCGAGAAGGCATAATCCGGCTTGCTCAGGCCGGTTTCCAGAATCCATTGTGGCCCGATGGCGCCGCCGGCTTCCTCGTCATAGGTCAGGTGCAGTTCGATACTGCCCCTGAGTTTGGCGCCGCTGGCCTTGAGCGCCAGCAGGGCGAAGGCATAGGTGACAAAATCCGATTTCGACACTGCCACGCCACGGCCATACATCACGCCATCCTTGACGATGGCGGCATAGGGGTCGACGCTCCAGCCCTCGCCGGGTGCCACCACATCGCCATGGGCGTTGAGCGCCACGACGGGGCCATCATCCGAGAATTTCTGTCGCACGATCAGATTGGTGCAGGAGATCATGCCATTGGCAGCCACCAGCGCGGCTGGCACCGGATGGCGCTCGACGCTGAGGCCGAGTGCTTCCAGCAATTCGGCGGCGCGGACGGCATGCGGTGCGCAATCGCCGGGCGGGTTGTCGGAGGGTAGTTTGACCAGTTCGGCCAGCATGTCACGCATGGCCTCCTGCTGGCCGGCCAGATACTGGTGCAGCGCCGAGAGGGTGGCGGCGTCGAGACTCATGATATTGGTCCTTATCGGTTCAGGCGCCCGGAAAATGCTCGATGAAGTGATACAGCGCCCCGGTGGCCAGTTCCACATCCTCGGCCAGCACGGCTTCCAGCGGATTATGGCTGATGCCCCGGGTGCAGCGCATGAAGATCATGCCCACCGGGCAGAGCGGCGCCACCGTCATGGCATCATGGCCGGCGCCGGAGGGCAGCCGCATGGTCGGCACGCCCTGGGCCAGGATGGCGGCTTCGACCTGATCCATCAGCGCCGCATCGCAGGGCGTCGCCTTGCTATCATAAAGCGGCGTGATCGTGGCCTGCACATTGCGGCGCGCGGCGATGGCCGGGATTGCCGCCAGCACGTCTTCGGCGGCGACATCGCGCACCGCATCCTCGGCGGCGCGGATATCGATGCTGAAACGGGCGGCGCCGGGGATCACGTTCACGGCGCCGGGAAAGGCTTCCATCTGGCCCACCGTGCCGACCAGGGTGGGGGTGCCGGTGCAGCGCTTTTCGATGTACAAGGCCACTTCGGCGGCGGCCAGCAAAGCATCCTGGCGCCCGCCCATCGGCACCGTGCCGGCATGGCCGGCCAGGCCCTTCATATCGACGCGGAAACGCCGCGCACCGGAAATCGCCGTCACCACGCCCAAGGCCAGGCCATGGCGCTCCAGCACCGGGCCTTGTTCGATATGCAATTCCATGAAGGCGGCAATCTCGCCGGGCTGGCGGGCGATGGCCGGGATCGCCGCCGCATCCAGGCCAAAAGCGGCATGGGCGTCACGATAGCTGACGCCATCGCGGTCCTTGGCGTCGAATAATTCCGGCGCAAAGGTGCCGGCCACGGCGCGGCTGCCGGTCATCGCCACGCCGAAGCGGGTGCCTTCCTCGTTGGAAAAGCCGATCACCTCAATGCCGAAAGGCAGCCTTTTGCCCTGCTTGTGCAATTCCGCCACGCAGGCAATCGCCGCCACCACGCCCAGCATGCCATCATATTTGCCGGCATTGCGCACGGTATCCAGGTGCGAGCCGAGCATCAGGCGCGGCAATGCCGGGTCGCTGCCGGCATAGAGGCCGACGACATTGCCGGCGGCATCTTCGTGTGCCGCCATGCCGGCCTGGCGCATCCAGCCCAGCACCAGATCGTTGGCCTGGCGATGCGGCGGGGTGAAGGTGGTGCGGGTCAGGTTTTCCGGATTTTCGCTCACCCGGCCCAGTTCATCCAGGCGGGCCATCATCTCGGGCGCGAAACGGGGGGCGGCAGCAGACATTTATCGGCCTCTCGGAGGGGTTTTTCGCAGTATACAGGGCGCACCGGCCCTGGCAAAGCCGACGCGCTTGCGCTAGCAAAAAAGCGAGAGGAATTTACGCCATGCTCGATGCCGATGCTTTCCTGCGCGCCCTGTTCGATGCCGCGCTTGCCGCTGCCGACCCGGCGCAATGCCTGGCGCCGTTTCTGCCGGCGCCGCCGCGCAACGGCCGCACCATCGTGGTGGGGGGCGGCAAGGCGGCCGCCACCATGGCGCGCGCGGTGGAACAGGCCTGGCCGGCCGAGGCGCCGCTTTCCGGCCTGGTGGTGACGCGCTACGGCCATGCCGTACCCTGCCAGCGCATCGAGGTGGTGGAAGCCTCGCATCCGGTGCCGGATCAGGCCGGCATGGCGGGTGCGGCGCGGATGCTGGAGCTGGTGCAGGGTCTGGGGCCGGAGGATCTGGTGCTGTGCCTGATCTCGGGCGGTGGCTCGGCCCTGCTGGCTTTGCCGGCAGAAGGGCTGACGCTGGCCGACAAGCAGGCGGTGAACCAGGCTTTGCTGCGTTCGGGCGCCAATATCGCCGAGATGAATTGTGTGCGGAAACATCTCTCCGCCATCAAGGGCGGACGGCTGGCTTTGGCCGCCGCGCCGGCCCAGGTGGTGGCTTTGCTGATTTCCGATGTGCCGGGCGACGATCCGGCGGTGATCGCTTCCGGCCCCACCGTGGCCGACCCGACCAGCTTTGCCGATGCCCGCGCCGTGCTGGCGAAATATGGTATCGCGCCGCCGCCGGCAGTGGCGGCGCATCTGGCGGCGGCCCGGGAGGAGACCGCCAAGCCCGGCGATGCCCGGCTGATGCAGGTGCGCAATATCATGGTGGCGGCGCCGCAGATGGCGTTGCAGGCGGCGGCGCAGCGCGCGCTGGAATGGGGCGTGCAGCCGCTGATCCTGGGTGATGCCATCGAGGGCGAGGCGCGCGAGGTGGCGCTGGTGATGGCCGGCATCGCACGCCAGGTGCGGCGCCATGGCCAGCCGCTGGCGCCGCCCTGTGTGCTGCTCTCGGGCGGCGAAACCACGGTGACGTTGCGGGGCCAGGGGCGCGGCGGGCGCAATGCGGAATTCCTGCTCGGCCTGGCGGTGGCGCTGGATGGCGCACCAGGCATCTTCGCCCTGGCCGCCGATACCGATGGCATCGATGGCAGCGAGGATAATGCCGGCGCGCTGCTGTTTCCCGACAGTATCGCGCGCGCTGCCGCTGCCGGGCGCCAGGCCAAGCTTTGCCTGGCCGATAATGACGGCTATGGTTTCTTTGCGGCGGCGGGCGGCCTGCTCAAGACCGGCCCGACGCTGACCAATGTGAACGATTTCCGCGCTGTGCTGGTGCTGGCATGAGACTGGATACCCCGGGCGAACTGACGCCGATGCAGCGCATCACCGCGCTGATGGCGGACCTGAACGGCCTGCCGGAAGCCGACTTCGTCGCCCGGCTCGGCGGCATTCTGGAACATTCGCCCTGGGCGGCGGCGGCGATTGCCGGCCTGCGCCCGTTCGGCGATCTGGAAAGCCTGCATAGCGCGCTGGTCGGCGCGGTATGGCGGCGCGACCGGGCCGGGCAACTGGCGTTGCTGAACGCGCATCCGGAACTGGCCGGCAAGGAAGCCGATGCCGGCACGCTGACCGCCCATTCCACCAGCGAGCAGGATAGCGTCGGCCTGACCAGCCTGAGCCCGTGGGAAAAAACCCGCATCACCGAACTCAATCAGGCCTATCGCGTCAAACATGGCTTCCCCTTCATCATCGCGGTGAAGCTGCGCAACAAGGCACAGATCCTGGCCAATTTTGAACGTCGCCTGGCCAACGATACCGAGGTTGAGCTGTTTGTGGCGCTGATGGAAGTGAGCAAGATCGCGCGGCTGCGGCTGGATGCGCTGCTGGCGGCATGAATTAGGGGGAAGCATGGCACGCTTGAGCACGCATATCCTGGATACCATGCAGGGCAAGCCGGCAGCCGGCGTGACGGTGGAACTCTACCGCCTGGAGCCGGGTGGCGGGCGCAGCCTGGTCAAGACCACCAGCACCAACAGCGATGGCCGCACCGACGAGCCGTTGCTGGCCGGCGAGGCGTTCCAGACCGGCGAATATGAATTGCTGTTTCATATCGGGGCCTATTTCCGCATCCGGGGCGCGGTCTCGGCCGATCCGGCTTTCCTCGATATCGTGCCGATCCGCTTCGGCATGGCCGAGCCGAACGGGCATTACCATGTGCCGTTGCTGGCGACGCCGTGGAGCTATTCGACCTATCGCGGGAGCTGAACCGATGACGGATCACGCCGCCTTCATGCGCCGCGCCATCGCGCTCAGCCGCACGCATATGCAGGCCGGCGATGGCGGGCCGTTCGGCGCCGTGATCGTGCTGGATGGGCAGATTATCGGTGAGGGCTGGAACCAGGTCACCGGCAGCAACGATCCCACCGCCCATGCCGAAGTGGTGGCGATCCGCGCCGCCTGCCGCAAGCTTGGCCGCTTCGATCTGCGCGGTGCCACGCTCTATACCAGTTGCGAACCCTGCCCGATGTGCCTGGCCGCCGCCTATTGGGCGCGTATCGATGGCCTGTATTACGGCAATAACCAGGCCGATGCAGCGGCCATCGATTTCGACGATGCGTTTCTCTACCGCGAACTGGCTTTGCCGATGGCCAGCCGCAGTCTGCCCTGCACGCCTTTGCTGCGCGACGAGGCGCTCGACGTGTTCAATGAATGGCGCGACAAGCCGGACAAGGTGCCTTACTGAAACGCGCTATTGGAGCTTGGCCCCGGCGCCGATCCAGGCGCCGAGCGTGGCGCGCTCTTCCGGCGTGATCTCGCTGATATTGCCCGGCGGCATGGCTTCGGCGCGCACCGCCTGCTGATTGATCTGGGCGGCAAAGCGGCGGATCTGCTGCGGGCTTTCCAGCATCACGCCCTTGGGCGCCTCGCTGATGCCATCGAAGGTCGGCTTGGCGGCATGGCAGGAGGCGCAGCGCGCCGCCACGATGGCCTGCACCGCCTCGATGCCGGCTTCACCGGCCATGGCCTGGCGGGCCGCCTGGTGCGGATCCCAATGGGTGAAGAAATACAGCCCGCTGGTGATCAGGAAGGCGGCGGCGAGATATTCATAGCGCACGCCACGGCCCTGGTTCTTCAGATTGAAGAAATGCCGCACCAGGCCGCCGACGATGAACACGCCGGCCAGGATCACCCAGGCATAGGGATGGCCGTAGGTGACCGGGTAATGGTTGCTGATCATGGCGAACAGCACCGGCAGGGTCAGGTAGTTGTTATGCAGCGAACGCTGCTTGGCTTCCTTGCCCCAGGCCGGATCGGGCGCCTGGCCGGCGAGCAGGGCGGCCACGGTCTTTTTCTGGTTCGGGATGATCACATAGAACACATTGGCGGTCATGATGGCGCCGATCAGCGCGCCAACGTGAATATAGGCGGCGCGGCCGGAAAACAGCTTGGCATAGCCATAGGCCGCCGCCACCAGCAGCACAAAACCGATGATCGCCAAGAGGCCGTCGCTATTGCCGAATGGCGAGCGGCAGAGCAGGTGATAGACGATCCAGCCCAGTATCAGCGAGGTGATGCTGAAGCCGACCGCCTCGGCCTGGCTCAGCTTCATCACCCGCTCGTCGATCAGGTAGAGATCGGCGCCGAGATAATACAGCACCCCCAGCAGCAGGAAGCCGGACAGGAAAGTGGCGTAGCTTTCGTATTTGAACCAGTGCAGCTCGGCCGGCATGTTGGGCGGCGCCACGGCATATTTCTCGACGAAATAGAAGCCGCCGCCATGCACCATCCAGGTTTCGCCCAGCACGCCGGGCTTCTTGTTGGGGCGCAGGCTGTTATCGAGCCAGACGAAATAGAAGGATGAGCCGATCCAGGCGATGCCGAAGATCAGATGCATCCAGCGGATCGCCAGATTGACCCATTCCCAGAACAGCTCGACCATGCTTTTCCCCAGCCCTATCCCGCGCCGCAACATGCGGTATCACAGGCCTACTCGCGCGGCGGGGGCAGCGTCAATGCCTTTCGTGTTCCGGCAGCAATGCCGCCCCGTCTGCCGGGGGGAGGAGCAGACGGGGCGGGACGGCCCGGCCGAGGGTGGGGCCGGCCAGGCCGGGGGAGGCCCGGGGGAGGCGAAGTGGCGGGTTACTTGGACATGGCGCCCACAGCGGCACCGCCAGCGCCACCGATCAGCGCGCCAGCCAGGGTGTGGCCGGTCATGATGCCGATCGCGGTACCGGCAGCGGCACCGATGGCGCCGCCGGACAATGTGCGCTGCTGCTGGTCGTTCATGCCCGAGCAGCCGGTGGCAACCAGGGCCAGCAAAGCCAGGGCTGCGATGCGGGGGGCCACGATGCGGGCGGCGACAATCCTGGGGGCGTGGCTCGAAGCAGTCATGATGCTCTCTCCTGTCTGGGCCGGGTATCCGCTGCGGCCTAGGCCGGCTATGCAGATATTCGGCGAATTCAGTAGTTTCATTTTACTTCCTAAAATCGTGACGGTTGTTCGCGTTATTCTTTGCAATAACGCGACCAGCCGCGCTGTGATTTGAGTTTTATTGGTCGAATGCTGCAAAACTTGGCCGCAAAAGCGGCAATATCTGGGCAATATTTCAGGCCTGGGCGGCTAAGATATTGATTTGACGCTGCCTGTCCTGAATGATATTTGCTAATGCAAATAAAAATGCCCGGGAGGAGCCGCATGAATCAGATGATGCCGCCAGCACCGCCGGCCTGGACCGCGCCGGCCTGGACCGAGTCCGGATCGAGCCGGATTCCCTATTGGGCCTATACCGATCCCGCAGTCTACCAGCGCGAACTGGAGCGTTTCTTCTATGGCCCGCATTGGTGCTATGTCGGCCTGGAAGCGGAAATCCCCAAAGCCGGCGATTATCGCCTGAGCCGCATCGGCGAGCGCCAGGTGATTTTGGTGCGCGACCGCAGTGGCGAGATTCATGTGGTGGAGAATAGATGCGCCCATCGCGGCGTGCGCTTCTGCCAGAAGCCGAGCGGCAATGCGCGCAGCTTTGTCTGCCCCTATCACCAATGGACCTACAAGCTGAACGGCGACCTGGCCGGGCTGCCCTTCCGCCATGGCGCCAAGCAGCCCGATGGCAGTGTGCATGGCGGCATGCCGGCGGATTTTGATCTCAGGCAGCATGGCCTGACCCGATTGCGCGTGGCGCGGTATGGCGGCCTGGTCTTTGCCAGCTTCGCCGCCGATGTGCCGGATTTCGCCGATTATATCGGCCCCGAAGTGATGCCCTGGCTCGACCGCATCTTCCAGGGCCGCAGCCTGACCATCCTGGGTGTCAACCGCCAGCGCATTCCGGGCAACTGGAAGCTGATGATGGAGAATATCAAGGATCCCTATCATCCCGGCCTGCTGCATACCTGGT
>VFQQ010001996.1_pt1 | contig 25341 bp, 46 predicted proteins | sample 3512341 | NCBI WGS metagenome assembly VFQQ01 (sample SAMN10412373, study PRJNA504923) | tailings metagenome | isolation source: Relicate 2 Philex TSF1 revegetated site | place: Philippines: Tuba, Benguet | collected 2017-08-29 | reverse complement strand
CGCCGCCGCCGCCGCCGCCGCCGCCGCCGCCGCCGCCGCCGCCGCCGCCGCCGCAACAACCGCGCCGCCGCCGCGCCCGGCTTCCGCAGGGTTGAAGCAGCGGGGGCGCGCAGCGGGCAGCCATGCCAATGCCGCAGCTGCTCAGCAACTTTCTAGACTGCTTCAGCTGCTGCGGCCAGGGCGCCAAGGACGCGCGGCATGACCAGTACCTGCAGCCGCTGACGCTGCTGCAGCCCCAGCCGCACGCAGTTTCGGGTGCGGCCGAATGGGTATATGGGTTGTGGGCGCCCGGCTTGGGGCTTAGCTTGCCATTTGAGCGTGCAGGCGGAAGTTCCGCGGCAGCAGCAGCAGCAGCAGCACTACATTGCCTGACACTCCCGCACCTGCCTGTTGCTGCATCGACAGCCTGTCACCCACCGTGCCCCACAACCGCCCTTCAAAGGCCCGCATGCTGCACTGCCTGCGGGCTGCCACGCCCCACAATGAGACTCAGCCCCCCCTATACTCATCCCTGCCCCGCCTGCAGTGGACGAGCTGCTGGAGCAGAGCAGCGCGGCTCGCGAGCGCGTGTGGCGCAGCCTGGGCAGCCTCGAGCCGTTTGCGCTGGGGCAGTCGCCCGGCAGCAGCAGCCTGATGGCGGGACCCAAGTGGCCGGCGGTGCGGCAGTCGTTCCGGGTCATCCACAGGCCCAGCGGCAATGTCATGATTGTCAGCGATGGGCTGTCAGACCCGTTTGACGACATTCACGAGGGTGGGTGGGTGGCCGAGAGGGGAGGTCTGCCCCGGCAGCGGCTCGAGGGTGGGTGGGTCGGGCGCTTTTGCCGGCAGCATTGAGTTCAGACATCGAGTGCTGCCATGCTACAGTAGCAGCACAAGCGCGGCAGCTGGGTGCTCGCCCGCCTGCCTGCCCTCGCGCCACAACCCCCAAGCCCCTCCTCCCGCCCCAACAGGTGAGAACAACGTCAACGGCTTTGGCCTCGAGTTTTACATCGAGACGCCGGCGGACGAGATTGGCACCTTGCTTAGCGACATCAAGAAGAGCTGGCAGTTCCAGCTGCTGTTCACCGTGTCGCAGCTGGCAGCGGGTGCGGCACAGGAGGGGTGGGGTGTTGAGTTTGCCAGCATGGGCACAGCGTGGGCAGCATGGGCCTTGCGATTGGCAGTAGCTCCGGCACGTGTGCAGCCAGCGTGCCCACTGGACTGGCACATTGACACCAACGTTTCGTGCTCCTTGTGCTCCCCTGTCTGCCACTAGGCCACGGCGGCATTTCCAACATCATAGACGACATGCAGCTGCTGAGCACGGAAGCAGAGGGTGTGAACGAGGCGATACCCGAAGATGCGCGGCGCGCCCTGGTGCGACAGAGCTGCCGCCGCTGCTGCCGCTGCTGTTGTCGCTGCTGCTGCCGCCATTGCCTCTTGAATTTGCCGTCACCGCTGCTGCTGCGACTCCGCCGCTGCCGCCGCTGCTGCCTGGCACATCAAGAGACACATGCGCCAGCGGCAGCGCTGCCTGGCCGCTGGTCAGCCAACAACTGGCCCATGCAGCAGCAATTGCTGTTGCAGGATTGCTGTTGCAGCCAGCCACTGACTGTACAGTCGCCTTGCCTTTTTCTGCAGGTCAACCGTGCAGGGCGTGTGGGCGCGCTGCTGGGGCTGACCGACACGCGGCCGGGCGCAGCGGATTGTGAGCCGGCTGGGGCGGCTGAGGCTACTGGCCTGGTTTTTGCTGCTGTGCTCGCGGCAGGCGCGGTGTGCTGTCTAGTTGCGTCAGCCTACCGCTCCATCGAGCTTTGAAACTGAGCGCGTTGTGCTGCCGAGTGCGCCCCACCCCCACCCATGCTGCCGCCCCTGCCCCGCTGTGCCCCGCCCGCCACCTCCACAGATGTTCCTGAGCGGATAGAGGGCATGCCGCTGACCGATGTGCGGCTGGTCAGCATCAAGCTCATCACGCTGGCGGAGCTGAAGCTGGTGGGTGGTTGGCCTGGGTTCTTGAGCTGGTCAGCAACCCAGGGGCCCATCGGCCGTGGTTTTGGGCTGTTCAGCCGGCTAAACTATACCCGGGGCTTGCGTTGGTGTCTGGAATGCAGACAGCATTTCTGCTTCTTTGTTCAAGCCATCTCCACCCCACAATCGCAGATCACGGACCGCGGCGCAGAGGGGCGGCGCAAGCTGTCGGAGCTGCTGCAGGGGCCGGAGCGCCTGGTCAGCTCCATCCGGCGCGAGTCAGTGCTCTAGATGGCTGCTCACTTTATTGAGGCTCACTCTAAGGTCCTTGGCAGCATGCCGGCTCGAGGGGCAGGTGCCGCTGCCACCTGGCTCAGTGCCGTCGCCCCAAAGACAGCTGAAGGCAGCTTGCTTCCCTTTTACTGTACTCTACTGCTGTAGGCAGGATCTGACCTAACCGTTTTGAGATTGCTTTGGCCCTGTAGCGGCAACTGGTGCTTCGCTTGTTTGCTTCCTTTCCTCCTGAGCAACTTACTTCATGTCAAGCAGGCCAGTTCGGCCACTCACCTTGCAGTGCCAATGGTTGCCTTTGGGGCATCCAGCCAGCGACAGCCAGCAAAACCATCATCCACAGCAGCATAGCCAGCAACCAGAGCAACGGCTCACCTCGTCGTCTGCCTGCCGGGCGGGCTTTGCGGCCAGCGGCGCAGCTGCTGCCGCAGCTCCAGGGCGCGACGGTCGGCTGACCAGCTCAAATGCATCGTCCGCATTGCCCTCAACGCCGGCTGATCCCATGAGCGCCTCTGCAGGAGGAGGTTGGGTTGGTAGGGGTGTGAGCTCCTGCTGGCAGGCACAAGCCCCTTCGTGCAGAGGGCGACACCGCGTGACAGGCAGGTTCACTGCAGTTGGCAGCCGTCCCAGCGCTCACGTCCCTGCAGCAGGATTATGGCGTCACTGCCACACCCAGCCTGCAAGCCGAGCATCGTCCCATGACCCTGACCGCACCTAGGGACGCCCGCATGCCCGCCCCCATGCCGCCGCCCAGCGCCTTGTTGCGAGCCAGCTTGCGCTGCGCTGCGCTCAGCGGCGCCGCTGCAGAATCACGCTCCCGCCGCGCCTGCCGCTCCATCTGCATGGCGGTAGCAGCCGCCGACGCGCGTGCCTTGTTGCGTTCCAGCTTCTTGGCTGCCGCGTTGGCGGCGGCGCCGGCGGGGCGGGTGGCCTGCCGCTGGAGCACCGCTTCAAACATGGCATAGGCTTCGGCCTCCTCCTCCTCCCAGGACTGCGGGAAATGCACACACACACACATGCGAACAATGCAGCGTCAGCAAGCAGTGACAATGCACCAACATTGCGACGTCAGCAGTCGAGAGGCACATGTGTCAAAGTTGTGCACGGTAGCTGGCGAGGGGCTGCCCCGACATGCATCCTGCAGTGTTGCGGCCTGCTGGGGCAACAAAACGGACCTATCGTGCACCAAACAAACGTCTATTGTCTATTACCAGACAGCCCACCTGCAGATAGTTGGCGCTCTGGTCGTCAACCACCACTCGAGTGGCCCCCAGCGCCAGCTGCTGCTGCACCTGCTGCGGCTTGTCGCCCAGCAGCCGCCCAAACTTGAGGTAATCGCCCAGCGATGGGGCGTCGTCGCCAACACTGCTGCCGCTGCTAGTTGGGACGGCCGTGCTCTGTCCACTGCCGCTGCTGCTGCTGGGCCGGGTGGGTGGAGCAGCGAGGCCGCTGCTGCTGTTGCCGTTGGGGCCTGCGCTGCTGCCGCCCGACTGCATGGCAGCCATCATCTCTTCCAAGCCCGGCAGCCGCGCCCGACCACTTCCATACTCCTGTGAGATTGCGGCAAGCAGCACCAGTGAGTGTGGGTTGTGTGCTGCACTGCATGGCGGCTCCAACGGTACCTGCGCTCCGGCTGGCGGCAGGCGGCGGCAGCGGCGGCAGAGGGCCTGCCCGCCAATTGGGTCATGTGGCGCGCCCTGTGACTCACCCTCTTCTTTGCACATGTCACCACCGTGCCACCAGGCCCGCGTGGGTGGCGGGCAGGCCTTCCTGCGCTGCGAGCCAGGCCGGGCTGCAGTGCTGGCTGCCGCTCGCCCACCGGCAGCCCCTTGGATGCCATCCTGAAGCGATAGACTGACTTGGGAAGACGCATTGTTGCAGCCGGCATGACCGAGCTGCTATCTCTGCCAGGTGGGCGGCGGCGGCGGCGAGCATGAGAGCAGGCCCTGCTGCAACCCGTCCAGGCCTCACGCATAATTCTGCAAGCTCATTGAACTCGCCACCAGCTGCGATCGAGTCAACCAGAGCCACCAGCTGCAAGGACGTTCCTCCTGGCAACTCTCCGCCTCGTGCGGCTGGCCCAGCCCCGAGCAACACAGCGGCATGGCAGATGAAGAGAGGCAGCAAGGCGCTGCGCCCGCAGCGGCCGTGCACGACGCGAAATCCAATGCCCTGGCAAGTCGGCGGCACCAGGCGCCGGCTCCGGCACTCTGGCCCTGGGCAGCACCGGACCACTCTCCGGCGCCTTTCAAACTCTCTGACGATCTGACCCATGCACGAACCCCTGGCTGCAGTATGCGATGAGCAAGAAGATTGCGGGCCACTTCCCCGATGTGAGGCGCGGCTGCCGGCAGCCGAGCGACAGCACGCTAACTACAGTCCCATTCGAATGGCCGCACTTCCCAGCCTGCTGCCACCAAGCTGCTGCTGAGCTTGCAACCTGCGATACATGCAACGCGGGCAGGAGGCGGGTTTTGTTGGCATTGCTGCAGTAGGTGCCTTGTGCTCTACTTGAGCCCACCAGCGCACGTCCCTTTCCCTTGCCTGCCCCTTGCCCCTGCACACAGGTACCAGTGATCAACTGCACAGACCTGAAGCGCACGATAGATGACCCCCTGCGCGCTCAAACGGTGGTTGTAGTGGACGTCCGAGGTCCAGCCGAGGTGAAGGGGGATGGGCTGGGGATGGGAAGCGCATGAGCGCTCATCGCAGCCGGCTGCGTGCCCCTCAGCTTTTCGGCCTTGCTGCGTCACGATGACTAGGATGCAGCTGCTGCAACTTCAGATCCTAATCGCTACCTGCGTTTGCTCCAACGGGGCCCCAACAGCTTCACTGACTGCTGTCCTCGCTGCTGCCCGCCCCTCCCCAAGCACAGACGGAAGTCAGCATGATCCCTGGCAGCCTAACAAAAGAAGAGTACGAGGCACGGAAGGAAGAGTTTGCTGGCAAGACAGTGGTCACCTACTGCACGGTGCGGACAGCTAGGTATCTTGAATCGGACATGGCAGGCTGATGTGCGGTGTGCGACCAGTTGTTGCTTGCAGCGCCTGTTGCAGTAGCATATGCCCCGTCTCTTGCTGGCGCCCGGCCGGCCCAACACAAGTTAGTAAGCGAAGATTGCTCTCCTTCTCGTAGCAGGTGGGCTACCGCAGCTGCGGCTACGCTCAGAAACTGCGGCAGCAAGGGCTGGATGCGAAGAATCTGGAGGGCAGCATCGTGCGATGGGTGAGCGCCAGGCAGGGCCAGCTTTGTTTCTACTGCTGCTGTGGTCGTGGGCAGGCAGCGCATGTGTCTTACAGCGGCTTCAAATCTGGTTGAGCACCATGCAAGGCAATGCACTGCACGATAATGGCTGCAGATTGTGTGCAGCTGTGACACTGTTGCCTGCGCCTGCCTGACAACCCATCCACATTCTGCTGCCCTTGCAGTGCCAGAAGCGGTACCCAATCGTGGTGCGCTGCAAGGCCGCCGACGGCAGCATTCAGGAAACAGAGACCAAGAGGGTGCACACGTATGGCAAAGCATGGGCGCTGCAGGTGCGCTGCGCGGCGCTATGCTGCACTATCCTGTGCTGCGCTGCTTCTGCCCTCGTGCTGGCGGCAACACAGCACGCCCCCACTCACAGCTGGCTCTTCAACGCTGGTGCATAGTATCAATCGAGCTTCCATCCCTGTGCATGTTGCGATTCGCCTGCTTCCCTGCCACCCTGCTGCTCCCCGCAGCCGGACGACTATGAAGCGGTGATGTTCAAGCGGCCCTTCCTGGCCGGTGTGTGCACCTTGCTGCCCTCCTGGCTGGGTGGGCCGCGCAAGAAGCAGGCCAGCTAGGCGGGAGATGCCGCCAGCAGATGTAGTACGTGCCCGGCCAGCCAGACACCACCAGTGGAGGCTGACTGCAACAAACAACAACAAAAGTACGGCAGCGCAAACACCGTCTGTGGTAGTGCCCCGAGAAGCCAACGTTTCCTGTATCAACAAACTCAAAAAAGTCCTGCCCATGCCCCATGCTTGCTATATGATTGCACTGCTCACTGAATATGCTTCAGTTCAGGTGCTTTCCACGTCCTCCACTCTCTTGCCACTCGTGCGCTCTGAGCTGGCGGCAGCGCCGCCGCCGCCGCTGCCGCAGCTGTAAAGAGCCTGGCCTTCCAGCCAGCCTGCAAACAAGCAGCCAGGGACGCTGCCAAGCGCTCGACAGCCTGATCTGAGCCAGCAGAGCCCACTCCGACACAGTCCAAAGATGTCGAAACGGGAGCTTGCTGCCCTGGAGCAGAAGGGCATCAAGGAGGGCGACACCGTGCGCACGGCGTACAGAGGAGGCGTGCGAGAGGGGTGAGCGTGCAGGCGGCGCTGCGGAGGAGCGCCCTGGGCAGGCCGCTGCCGCCGCCCCGCCACGGCCACCGCTGAGCGGGTTGTGTGCGCCGCGCGTGCCCCGTGGACTTCCCGCCTGCTCCTTCCATAATCAGTTCCTTACAAGTCTGCCTCCCATGCAGCAAGGTGGAAGAGATCACAGAGGAGCCAAAGGTTCTGGTTGGCTGCAATCTCTGTGGTGTGCAATGGAGCCATGCCCTGCTGAATAGGGGCGGCGGGCAGCGGCGGCGGTGATGGCAGCGGGCTTGCAACTGTGAGGCCGCGCAAGAAATAAGTGCCTGCCCAAGTGACATTGCTGCACCAAGTTGCCGCCTCCCTGCCCCTCCTCCCTGTGGCAGGTGGTCTTCACTCGCAAGCGCCCCGGGCAGAAGGACAAGACGGTGCGAGTCGTTCAGAAGGCTGGGCACAGCGTGCTCCCTAATCGTGTTTGCAGTGGCTAGCCATATATTGGCAGCTGGCAACTCTTTGCCGCTGGCTTAGATCAATGCTCCATAGGGCGAGAACCACGGCAATTGAGGGCGGCTGCCCTGTGCCAGCATTGTGTCCAGCGCAGCCCGAGATGTGCATGACACTTAGTCGCACTGCATCCCTTCCACAGGTGGCCCACAACCCCTGCACCCTGGAGAAGGTGGAGCCATTGTGACTCACGACAAGCTTGTGCCCATTGTTTCCCTGCACAGGTGGCGCACAACCCCTCCACCCTGGAAAAAGTGAAGCCGGGCTCATCGGACGAGGAGAGCGAGGAGCTGGCAAAGGCAAGGCCTTGGTTTTGACATTGTAAGAGGGATGCCTTTGGCAGCATGAAGCAGCCCTGGTTGGAGCACAGTGGCGCGCCGCCTGTGCATCACAGCGCCTTTGCACCACCAGACAGCAGGTGCATGGGTGCTCGTGCACAGTTCCCTGCTCGAAAGCCTTGGAATTACTTGTGTGGCTCCTTTCGCCCGCAGGCCAAGAGCGCGGTGCAGCGCAGCGGGCGCGGGCGGCAGACCAAGGGCGGTAAGAAGGGAGGAGCCGCTGGCAAGAAGGGCAGCGGTGCTGGAAAGAAGAGCAGCGCTGCGGACAAGCAGGCGGAGTCTTCAGAGGAAGAGAATGGCGGGCAGGATGCAGGAGGCCCCAAGAAGGCTCCCACCAAGAAGGCAGCTGGCGGCGGCGGCGGCAAGTCGGCGGGCGGTGCTGCCCATGCGGCGCGCCACAGCAGCCGCATCGCCACGCGCAGGCACCGGCGGGAGGCGGGGACCAGTGAGGCGGTGAGTTGTGGTTGCACCCTTGCGGCTGTGGTGATGGCTGCCAAGCAGCAGGGCAGTAGGTTGTGCAGATGTGCATGGCACTGCCGCTCCAAAATGACAGCGGCAGCACTGCCATTTGTTGTCCAGCAGCCTGTTGCGGCACCACAGTGCTGCTTGCAAGAGTGCCTTGCCGCAATCAAGGCCTGCGGCAAGTCGACCCACCACAACTAGCCCTGCCTTGCCCTGCCCTCTGTGCCTTCAGGTGGCCGGCGAGGAGAAGGTTGGCTATCGCAAGCGCTCGAAGCGCGAGGAGTAAGGTCCAGCAAGCAGCCGAGGCCAGCATGCCGGCGAGGAGCAATATGCAGCTGGAGGGAGCAGAGGCGCGGCTGGGCAGGTGGCGGCGGTCGTAAACAGCCACTCAGTGGCAGCATGGGGTTTGCAGGAGCTGACCAGCGACTTTTGACTATCTGCACAGTCAGACCAACATGACACCTGACCGAATGACGGTGCGCTTTTGTACCACTAGCAAACGCACGCATGCCTCCCCTATCCTGTGTATAATAACCAGCCTGACCATGCCTGGCCAAAGCATGTTACATATCATTGCTCGCTAAGCACACACGGCTGCTGCCATGCAAGAGCGGGCGGGGGGTATCGAGCGCCTGCAAAATGCATACCAGCGAGCAGCCGGGGCGGCCGGCATGGGGGCGGGAGAGCGCTACAAAAATGGCCAAAGAAGGCGGTGTCCTGAGGGTCAAAACTCAGTGGTCGCTACCGGCGCTGAACAAGCAGGAAGGGAGAAGCGTGCGTTTCCGGGACAGGCGGGCTAAAAGGCTATACAGCCGAGGGCAGGGCCTGCAGGCTCCAGCAGCGCTGAGGGCCACAGGCCCGGCCAGACCGGCAGCCGGCGCAAGCTGCTCGCCAGCCTGGGGGCAGCTCGCCGCAGCATCCAGTGCTGCAGCTGCTCACCCAGAGGCGGTGCTCGCACTTGCAGGCTGCCGGTGTGTGCCATCACCCTGCCGCCTCAAGACACCATCGCGTCGCGGCTGAGGCCGGTCAGCTGGCTGCCCACGGGGCGGCGGGGCGCAGCGTCAATCTCGCCGCCGCGCTCAAACACTGCTGCGGCGCCCATGCCTGCGGCGAAAAGGTGCAGGGCGGGTGGTGGAGGGGTCAAAACCTTGTCAAATGTGTCAAAACAAGCTTCATTATGGGGCGATGGTGCGGGATAGGCAGGCGAGTGAGCGAGTTCAGCGCAGGAGTGACGGCAGTACAAAGCAGCACAAGGATGCACAGAGCACAAGCGCAGCCTTGCAACATCAGCCACGCACCCGAGCCGATGCACATGGACACGACGCCGAAGCGCGCCGCCTTGCCGCGCCGCTGCATCTCGTACAGCAGCGTGGCGGTCTGGAGGGGAGGTAGGAGGGGCAATAACCCTTTGGTTTGCTTGTGCGCAGAGCTAGAGTTCTCCACCTTGACCACCCACCAAAAACTCGCTGGTGGCTTGAAGCGCCGATCCCTCGCAGCCTGCCGCTCCCCCGCAAGCCCGCCTGCTGTGTGCGCCTGTGCAAATGCCCTCGAGAAGCCTCCCAAAAAATCACGTTCTGCCTCCCTAGAACCCACCTCGCCGCGTGCCAGTGCAGCCCAGCTGCCCTTGCAACCTTCCAGCTGCCCCTCCCGGCCTGCCCCTCCTCCCTCCTCAACCCACCTGGCGCGCGCCGGTGCAGCCCAGCGGGTGTCCCAGCGCAATGGCGCCGCCGTTGGGGTTGACCTTGTCCAGATCGATGCCCAGCTTGTCCACGCTGTAGGTGGCCTGCGGAATTGATGTAAAGACGAAGGACAGCAAACAAATCACTGCTGGGCACAGGGCATGCATGGGTTGACCTTGTCTTTAGATGGCTGCCCAGCTTGCCCGTGATGAACTAATTGGCCGAGATTGCAAGATTGCAGACCACCCACCTGCGAGGCAAAGGCCTCGTTGATTTCGTACACGTCAATGTCGTCCAGCGTGAGGCCCGCCATCTCCACCTGAAGGCAAAGGGCAGGTGATTGCAACGTGAGTTTGAAATCAAAGAGGCTATGGGGGTGGTGCCGCTGTAGTGCGAGGCCCGCCATCTCCACCTGAAGGCACATTGGCAGCGGGGATTATGCGTGTTGGCGGCACAGAGCTAGGGCGCCAGAGTGTCACCCGAGGCCCGCTGTTTAGCACACTCAACAAACCAAAGCAGAACTCGCGCTGGAGCGACATAGGGCGTGACACAAACTGCAGCTGCCGAGGCGCTCACCGCTGCGGGGATGGCCACTGCGGGGCCGATGCCCATGACCGCCGGCGGCACGCCCACAGCCGCAAAGCTGCGCAGGGGTGCAGGAAGAAACAGCAGATGAAACGACAGACAGAGCCCGGCGCCAGTTGCGTGCCTCCTTGCGTGCCAGCCAAAAATCTTGATGCCCTAGCATAGGGCCAGACTGGCTGCCGAGATCTGCCGGCCAACACACGGCAGGCCGAATCAAGGGATCAGCTTGCGCATGAGCGTATACATGCCCCACCTGCGGAAGATGCCTAGGATGGGCAACCCGCGCTTGGCCGCCTCCTGCCGCGTCATCAGCATCACCGCCGCCGCGCCGTCCGTCACCTGCAGGCAGGGAGGCATTTGAAAATGCTGGGTTGGGACGAAGGCAGACTGTTGCTGCACAGCAGCCGGAGAGCACCAGCTGTGGGCACACAAGGTGGCCATGTCAATATGCAATATGGCCTGCGCTTATCAGCATGAGCCCACCTGGCTGCTGTTGCCGGCGGTGGTGGAGCCGCCCTTCTTGAACACAGGGCGCAGCTGGCCCAGGGAGGCGGGCGTGGTGCCGGGCCGGATGCCGTCGTCCGCGTCAATCACCACGCGCCGCTCCTCGCCTGCATGAGAAGAGAAGCACAGCGGTACACAATTTTAGCTGTAGGACGAGGGAAATGCCGTCGTCCGCGTCAATCACCACGCGCCACTCCTCGCCAGCGCCAAAGCAACGGCATGGGTAGCCCGCAATCACATTTCAAAGCCAGCGAGATGAAATGCATGATTTCCAGGACATGATGGCTTGGACGTTCTGCTGTGTTGCAGGCAACCCTGCACTTCTCACCAAGCTATGACACAGCCCCTCACCAGTCTTGGGGTCCTTGAGCACCGTCTGCACCGGCACAATCTCGTCCTTGAACTTGCCGGCAGCCTGGGCGGCAGCCGCCAGTGCGTGGCTGCGAAGAGGGAGGGGCGGGGCGAGAGGCAGGGCTTTCAGCGTCCTGGCGCCCGGTTGTGAAGGACTGGCCATCATCAGGTGTTGACAGCATCAGTTGTCACCACCCGACATGGAGGGAGGGAGTTCCGTCGTGACTGCACCTCTGCCTGACCCAACAATACCCTTTGCAAGGTGGCAGAGCCTGCGCACCTGCGGGCCGCAAACTTGTCCTGCGTCTCGCGCGACACGCCGTACTGCGCAGCCACGTTCTCGCTGGTGATGCCTGCGGAAAGGGATTGAGTTAATTGGTGAGCAGTCGCAGGAAACAAATGGAATGTTCGCAAGCGCACGAGCAGCCACGTTCTCGCTGGTGATGCCTGCGGAAGCATTGGACGGGCACCGAGTCAACACTATAACCAGTTGTGCCTTTTCGCCTGTTGTGCAGCCAGGTTGTCGCTGGTGATGCTCGTGGGAGGGGCGGCAGTGGGCTGATCACCGGCACGACGGCGCCCCCTGAAACAGCAACCCTCCTCGCAATGGCACAACACCAAACCAAAACAGTGTCCCGGCTCACCCATGGGCAGCAGGCAGTCCTGGGCGCACTGGTTCTCTGCGACCCGCGGGTTGATGGCGCCCTCCCAGGCCATGGGGTTGGTGGTCATCGACTCCACCTGCACACCGGCAACAAATGAACATTGAGTGGGAAGCTTGCCGCAATGCCCAGCATGCTGAGAGAACGCAGTATGGGTTGGTGGTCATCGACTCCGCCTGCGCATTTGACGAGAGAGTGAGAAGCAAGATTGTCAGGGAGCCTAGCTTGCAGTTCCCAGTGGCTGAGAGGCGAAAAGAACGGGGGTTGGTGGTCATTGACTCCACCTGCACAACGTGCAAGTTGGAAGCTTGCTTTCAGGTGCATGGCATAGGCCGGGATTGGTGTCATCAAATCCACACACACAGCGCCCAATGAGAGCTCGCAAGAGCTGCTCGAGAGGCTAGCTTTCAAGTGCATGGTAGAACAGCAGCACACAGCGGCAGCACAAGGGCCAATCAACAGCTGCTCACTCCGCCTGCGATGCCGATGGTGTAGTAGCCAGCCCGGATGGAGGCGGCCACCTCAGCAATCGCCTGCAGGCCTGCAGGGCAGAGAGGGAGCGAGAGCAGCAGGACAAATCTTGGGACCTTGTGTTGGGAGGCTCAGCTTGCAGGACAGCAGCTATGTGTTTTGGCACCGCCGGAATGGTGTGTGGGAGGATGCACAGCCGCAAGCAGCACAGCAATGATTGCCACCGGCAGCCCCGGCCACTTGCATGCACTTGCTCTGGACTCCAGCCTCCACATTCACCCGCCCTGCACCAGACACGCACACGCACGCACCCGAGGAGCACTGGCGGTTGACGGTGTGCACAGGCACGCTGTTGGGGAAGCCCGCCAGGAACATGGCGATGCGGCACTGCGGTCAGGGGCGCAAAAAAGGCTCCATAGTTCGTACCTCGGACAGGCGTGTTGCCGCTTCAAGGCAGCACGCTTGCCAGGGCTCGGCCACACCAGATTGCGACACGGCAGCGTGATCTCCTACTCACCTCGTTGGCGCGCTGAGAGGAGGGGCCCATCACACTGCCGAAGCACACGTCGCCCACGGCCTGCCGGGAGCGAAGCGCAGACGCGAGAAAGGGTTGGGAGTGAATGGGAGTGACGGTCACATCCAGACCTTCGCAGGCTTGGAGCTAGGCCATGCCGAGGGTGTACCATTGAGGCGCCTCACTCCAAGGTGCAACAAACTCACAGCCCACAAACGATGCAGGCAGCAGCAAGCTGGCACTAGATAGCCTTGCACCACCGTAGGCATTAGCTAACCGGCGCACCACATGAGCTAACCGGCGTGCCCCGGCACCCAACGTCTGCACAGCACCCAGCCCACCTCTGGCTCCACCCCGGTGCGGCGGATCGTGTCCTTGAGCACCGCGGCAATCAGGTCATCCACGGGGGTGTCCTTGAAGCCTCCGCGCTTGGCTTTGCACAGCGCGGTGCGGCAGGCAGAGACGATGACCACATCGTCGCACGACAGGTTGCGCCGCTCGTAGGCCGCCGAGTCGCCGACAGACGTGGGGTGCGCCTCCATGGGCGTGGCGCCGCTGGCCTGCGGCAGGGAGGGCGGGGCAGGGCGGCATGAGCGGCCGGTCGGGCGGCGGCGGCGGCAGGAGTGGCGGTGCCTGGGGGGGCCCACAAACGCGGCTAGCGGGCCTGCGCGCGTGTCGACGTGCGCTGCTCGGCGTGCCGACACCCCTGGGCTCACCGCAGGCTCGCGCAGGTGCCCCAGGAGCACCGCCTGACGCTGCGCCGCTCGGGAGGTCATGCTGCACGCGCTAGAGGGAGGTTAGAGCGCAACAAAGGTGTTGCGGCGCTCAAACACTGCCTGGAGGGCGCAGGGGAGCCGCGTTGAGGGGGCCCCGTCAGCCTTGCCGAGCCAGCAGGGCAGGCAGCACATGCAGTGCAAGGCCGATCTGCCGGCACCCAATTGGCAACTGCACCGTCCTCATTCACATGTCGTGCAGCCCGGCCGGCCGGCTGCTCTCCTCCCAGCGAGTGGCGGCCGTGCACCTCGTCCTGCTCACTTCCACGGCTGGTGAGGCCGCTGCATGCAGGGCAGAGTGATTAGGGCGGGTCAATTGGAGCTGTAACACGAATGGCGCTCCCCTCGCACCGCTGCAGGCCTCTCACGCCGCGCCGCCGCCGCCGCCGCCGCTCCTGTCCTCGCCTCGGCCCGGCAGTGCGCTGCGCCCAGCTCCTGGGCCCCGCGCCACCCCTTCACAGCAGCCCGTGCGGCCAGCAGCCGCAGCAGGACAATGGCGACGTCGGCCGCTGCTGCAGGCTTGCTGCAGGTGGGCTTTCCCGTGCTGCCGCTGCTGGTTGGCGGTGCAGGCGGCAACCACCACTGTGTGAGCTGCTGCTCATCTGAATTGCTCTCCCCTACCGCACTTGATAGATTGAGCGCGTGCCATGCCTCAGCGACAACTATTCGTGGCTGCTGCACGAGCCCAGTGCGGGGGTGACGGCTGTGGTCGACCCAGCTGAGGTGGCCCCTGTGGTGGAGGCGCTGCGACAGAAGGGCTGGAAACTGACCCACGTCCTAAACAGTGAGCGGGCTGCTGTGCCTTTCCAGGAGGCCATGGGTGTGAGCGCTTGGGTGCATCATCTGGCCTGCTTGCAAGTTGGCAGCAGGTTGCCTGGCGCCTGGTTGCGCAGCCGTCAGTGGGCTGCTGGCGGTGGCCAACCGGCTGCCCCGCTTTTGCACGTTCAACATCCACCCCGCTGCTGGCCTCCCGCATGCACTGCTGCTGCTGCACCGCTCTCACGCTTCTACCCTCCCTGCCACTTCTCAATAAATCAACATGACAACAGCGCACCACCACTTCGACCATGTGGGCGGCAACAAGGCGCTGAAGGCGCAGTTTGGGGCCACGATTGTGGGCCCCGCAGCAGACGCCGGCCGCATCCCCGGCATCGATGTGCAGCTGAAAGATGGGGACAGGTGAGGAATAGTTGACGCAGCTTAACGATTGCGGTAGGCAGCCTGTGTGGCTAGGGTTGCTGTGCAGCACGCGCCTGGGTGAAGTGTGGCCGTGATCACAACCGCGCAGCTGCTCGACACTCGCCGCTGCTCCAACCTTGTCAGCCCGAGTGTAATCCTGCAGGTACCAGCTGGGGGCGGCTGAGCTGGTGTGCTACGACACTCCCGGCCACACGCGGGGGCACGTGACCTTCCACTTCCCCGCTTCCAAGGCGCTCTTCCCCGGTAGGCCCTGCAAGCAATGATGCACAGCTGTTAAGTGCAGTGCCTTCCGGATGGGAACGCGCGGCTTGCATGCCACACTGCACCGCATGTGCCGCCACTGTGCCAGGCCGCCTGCACCGCTGTTGCGGCAGGCTGCCATCGACTCAACACACCCCAACTGCCCGCAGGCGACACGCTGTTTTCCCTGGGCTGCGGGCGGCTGTTTGAGGGTACGCCGGCTCAGATGTGGACCAGCCTCTCCAAGGCGAGCAGCAGCTTTGCTGGGTCACTGTTGTACACTGCCGCTGTGCAGAATGCCATTCCACATGCACATGCCGAGCGGCCTGGTGCCTGCCCAGCTCACCAGACAGTGTATGGACAGCGTGCATTGCAAACCGAGTGACCCTTTGATCCTCTCCCGCAGTTTGCGGGGCTGCCCGAGGATACTCGTGTGTTCTGCGCCCACGAGTACACGCAGAGCAATGCCCGCTTCGCCATGCACGTGGATGGCGGCAATGCGGGTGAGCTGGCTTGAGCCGGGCTCAGGTTACAGGCTAGCATACGTGTAGGGGGGCTAGGGTGATGTTTGGAGAGCGCTCGCTGCTAGGGTTGAGGCTACACTCAGTTCTTTGCACCTCCTGTTTCAACGCTTGCAGACCTGCAGCGCATGGCGGCCGACATTGATGCCAAGCGTGCAGCGGGGCAGCCCACGGTGCCCAGCCTGCTGGGGGATGAGCGCAAGTGCAACCCCTTCCTGCGGCCGAGTGAGCAGCTTTTGTTCACAGGGGCCGTGTAAGGCTTGCCAGGAGTGCGGCAGGTCAACACGCATCAGGCCTGACAGCTTGCCAGGATTGCGATGTGCCCCAGTGGTTCGCGCAGTCAGCCGTGTTCATCCTGCCTTCTGCCTCTTCTCTCCCGCAGGCAGCCCCGCGATCCGAGAAAAGCTGGGTGTGGCGCCTGGGGCCAGCGATGCCGAGGCGTTTGGCGCCATTCGTGCCGCCAAGGACAACTTTCGCTGAGACGCCGGTGCGCACGCATGGATGCTTCAGTTTGCGGCTAGCCTGCATCAACCATATGAATTGCGGTGGCCAGGGCGGCCATGGTGCGCTGTGCTACAGCATCCTCATGTCCCCTGCAATCGCGCGTCCTGTTGCAGGGAGGGCGTTTACTGGCTCCGCTCAAAAACGGCTTGATCAAGCTGGCTGTGCGGCTGGGCTTTGTCTGAGGCGCTCTGGAGCATTTCAAGGCACTGCCGGCTGGGCACACTTGAGCAGTGGCCTGACACATGTTGCAGCTGTCAGAACTGTTTGCGTATGCTTCTTCACGCTGACTTGCTAGCATTGTACGGCACTGTATAACACGCAGCACGCTGACGATCCAGCCCGAGGTGTATCAAGCAGCAGCTGACTGTGCACTGCTTGGCCCGCTCCATGTGGCCGCCCTACCGACTGCCTGCTCTCACTAAACGGCATGCTGGAAGCGAGATGGCGTAACTGGGTTCGTCGGTTACCCTGCAGCTGCAGCTGTGCGCACGATGAGGCACTCGCTGCCATCTGCCCAGCCAGCAGGGCCGCTGTCACAGTACACTGTTGGAGACAGAGCATTACATGCGGAGTGCGACAATCAGGCAGACGAGCGCCAAGCGCTGTCCATGCGCGACGGCCACGGCAAACTGCTGCTGCTATGCCGCCCCAGCCGCCGCTTCCACCAGCGAGGGCAGCATGAGCTGGACAAGGCCCTTTGGGTTATCTGTGTGCACCTGCGGCAAAAGGAGAGGTAGGTCGCGTTGAGCACTCTTTTGAGTGCAAAGCTACAGCCGCAGCGCACCGGCTTGGGGCATCGCCTTCACACCACTTCGCTCCCTCCTGCCCCAAACACAAGCTTGCTGTTGTGCCGCCCTTGCCCATGCATGAGTCCGTCCACAACAACATGCACCGCTCACCCAGTGGCCCGCATCTGGCAGCTCGTGGTAGCGCGTGCTGCCGCGTACCGCTGCTGGCTGTGCCGTGGCCGCCACCGCCTGCCGCACCACGCCCATCGTTTCGGGGTCCCAACGGTCGCTGCAAATGCGGTGGGTTGTGCCAAGGCATTGCAGGCTCAGCCTTCCCAGCTTGATAAATGATGGTGGTGGTGCTTGGGCACAGCAAGCTGATGGCGTCCATGCTGCGTCAAAAGCGACCCTGCCTCAACATAGGCGCATGCACAGAATGAGCCCACCTGCGCAGCGCCCGCAGGATGTGCAGCGTGACGCCTCGTGGCGGCGACCTGCAGACCATGCAGCGGGAGGGATGTGCAATCGGCTGCTTGCGCAGTGTTCACTTGCAGGCCTAGAAGCTAGGTGTGATTTGACAGCACTGTTGTCAATCCCAGCAGCTGAACAAACCCAACGCTCCACTGTTGCACCTGAGCAGCTGCGAGTAGTCCTGCCGCAGGTAGTCGTCAAACATGGACTGCAGTTGGATTTAGATGCAGGGCAGGAACAGGAGGTGCGTTGGATGCCAGTCAGGGCGTTTTGCAGCGCCCCATCACACTTTCAGAGAGCAGCTCTAGCCAGCCACACATGCATGCACGCCCCGTGCAACTCGGACCGGCTCAGCGACCCTGCCCTGCGCATACCTGAGCCCCATGCACGTCAAACGTCCACACCAGCCGCCCCTTGTGCTGCGGATCCGCCAGCAAGCTGCTGCCCAGCCACTGCTGCAGGGCTGCAGGTGGTGGAGCCAACAAGAGGGCTGTATGGGTTTGCCCCAAAAGGCAACTTTGGCCTGCATTGCTGCAATGCTGTACTGTGCATTGAGGCACCAGCAATGTGTACCCAATCACCGCAGCACCACCGGAGTAGCTGCAGTGCCCACCTGTGGAAAAGCCCTTGGCGGCTAGCTGCTCATAGAGTGCCTGGCGAGAGGCCAGCGGCAGCTGCACGCTCTTCACTGCCGCCAGCACGTTCTGAATGTATGTGGGACGGCAGTCAGGCGATGGCAGGCATCCTGAGCTGCAGCAGTCATTTGCGCCCGATGCCTTGCTGACAGCCCAGGCAACAAACAAACGAGCGCTACCTAATGAGCTCGAGCTGCAGCTCCTACCTGCACTTCCTGCGTTGGCTTGTCAATGTGATGCACCGCATTGGGCCGAGCGTCGAGCACCCACACCTGTGGTGACGGTTGGCATAGGGGAGGCCAAGCAGGGCTCTCAAGCAGCAGAGGGGGCACAACCAACATTCACAGGCTTCATTGGTCACCAGCAGACGGGCATGGCTTGCAATCCAGGGCCAACTGCAAGTGGCCGACTCCTCCAGCCCCCAACCGCCCTGCGCCATGCTCGTGCCTGCTGCGGCTGGCCGGTGGGTGGCCCCGGGTGCGCCAGCTGCTTCACAATCTCCAGCGCCGTCTTGCCTCCCATGGAGTGTCCCACCAGAACGTCAGGCGCACGGCCGCCCAGCTGGTGACACCAAAGGCGAACCACATCGTGCGCAGCAGCCGCCAGCGTGTGCGGCGGCGTCAGGCCCGACCGCGCCGAGCGGCCGTGGCAGCGCAGGTCCAGCAGCAGTGCGCGCCATGGCTGGCCAGACGCTTCGGCTGCCTGCCGGCACAGATCCTGCATCACGCCCCGCAGGTTGCGGCCTGTGCCCAGCAAACCGTGGAGCACGCACATGGTGCGGGGCGGCGGCGGCGTGGCGGCGGCGGCGGCGGCGGCGGTGGCTGCTGGCGGTGCGGCGCTGTGGATTTCCTCAAAGTATAGGGTTCTGGGAGCTGAGCTGCCATGGAGCTGCGTGCACCAGGGCAGGAGGACATGGCTCCGAGCCGTCACTGCAGCCCGCGACATGGTTGGCAGCTACAATTGATCTGGAGCAATTTATTGTGCGATCGAGCGCGGCTGCAAGGCTCCATTCTGCCCGGACGCTCGTCATGTGCAACATGGGTCGCCCTGTTTGATCAGGTCGCTCGCACAGGGGCGATGGCTGTGTTGTTGCAACCCAGTGGATCCACAGATTGTCGTCACTGATCGGCAGCGGCTCTGCTGCACCCCGATTCTCGGTCGCCCACTTTTCGCCACGGCGCGCTTTGGAATCAGCCTGTGCGCCCTGCAGAGGACGTTGATGCGTTCCAGCTTATCCCAGGCGCTGAGAGGCACCACTGGCGAAGCTTTAGCGGTGCGGCTCGGGTTGCCCTGGCTGGCTGCCCCTGCACTGCCTGAGCTTGCTGCCTGCAATTGGCCGCATCACAAGACAAACATGCGATGATCGCCGCCCCTGCAGGGCTGCCGCCGGCCGGGCGGGTGGGCGGCGGCGCCGCCAGCCCGCCGTGCCCGCCTGCACCGCCTCATCTTCTCCAGCGCGGCGGCTGACAGCAGCGGAGCCAGCCAGGGACAAAAGCGGCTCACCATCCTACACTTCAACGATGTGAGTGGGCTGCGGGTAATGCTGTATTGCATTCAAGCCGCTGCCTAGGGTTGTTGCCGGTGCCACGCGCTGCTCAGCTTCGGCAGTGAATGGCCACACTACCTGTGTACTGCACACGCGTGCACCCACCTGTGTAATGGCCGCCCCGCCGCAGGTGTACAACATCGAGTCGCGGCCGCAGGAGCCTGTGGGCGGCGCCGCGCGCTTCATGGGTGCTGCCCGCGAGTTTGCGGGGGAGCAGCCGCTGGTGCTGTTCAGCGGCGACTGCCTGAACCCCTCGCTCATGAGCGCTTTCACGCGCGGGGAGCAGGTGGGTGCTGGTGCATGCTTGCTCGCTGCTGAGTAGAGGCTTGGGCAGAAAGTACATGGTACCTGGCCGATGCCCTTTTGTGGCCATGTGTGGTCAGCCCGGGGTTGTGGGGCAGCATTCCACTGTGCAGCATTCCACTGTGGGCGTGCAGCATGCTCGCGGAGATGCTGCTGTGCTTTGTGTGTTTGATATTGTTGGTGCAGAGCGCTGTCGAACCAACCAGATGCCAAGCTGCTCTTGCTGCGCTGCAGATGGTGCCTGTGCTCAACTGCATCGGCGTGCACGCAGCGGCTGTGGGCAACCATGACTGTGAGCAACGGCAGGCGTCTCGTGCAGCTGCACTTGAGCTGATGGCATGTCCTGTTGAGCAGCTGTTCAGCCGGCGGGGACACGTGCAATGCTGTGGTTATGCGAAGTGCCGCTTTGCTGGTGCTGGTGGTTATGTTGCATGCCGCCCAGCTGTTGACCCCCAGCGTCTCCTGCCCACCTCCTCGTGCCGCAGTCGACTTTGGCATCCCGCAGCTGCAGGAGCACATGCAGCAGTTCCGCTTCCCCTGGCTGCTCAGCAACGTGCTGGACGCGCGGACAGGGGAGCCGCTGGGGGGCTGCGAGCGCAGCCGCATCGTGACGTGGCAGGGCGTGCGCGTGGGGCTGATGGGACTGGTAGAGCGCGAGGTGAGCTGGATGCTGTTGCATGTTCTGGTTAGCTCTTCTTAGGCGTGAACGCAGCAGCTTGAGCAGCAGGAGCACTTGTGTTCAGCTCGGCTGGTTGTTGGGATCATTCTGCACGCCGCCACAATAGGCGATGCAGAACTGCGTATTGCGCAGACCAAGCTGCTGCTGCTGATGGCAGCCAGTGGCAGGCGCATGTCAGTGAGCAGACGGACAGGAGTGCAAGCTGTAGCGGCGCTTTACCGCCAGACCTGTGTTCTGGTCCCCTGCAGTGGCTGCTGACCATCCCCAGCATTGAGGCGGACGACATCCAGTTCCTGGACTTTTGCGAGGAGGGGCGGCGGCTGGCGAAGGAGCTGGAAGCGCAGGTGCGCTGATGGATGTCTGCAACCAAACCCTGTCCGTGCAGTCATGCTGGAGGGCCTCGCGTTCATCTCTTCTGAACACCCTGCTGCGCACCCGATGTGCTGCAGGGTGCGGAGCTGATTGTGGCCCTCAGCCACATGCGCACGCCTAATGACCTCGTGCTGGCGGCAAACGTGCCTGAGATTCACGTGAGTGCCTAAGTAAAGCATACAAGTAGCTTGCTGCGCATGCTGGCTTATTTTGAACTGTCCCAGATGCTGCCGATCAAGCCATCTCCGCGACATTCTTGGTTCCTCTTTGAGCATTTTGAGTGGGCATGAGTATCACCATGGGACTGCCTCGCCTGCAAGCTGCTGCTCTTGCACAAATCAATCAACTGCAGCTGATCCTGGGTGGGCACGCCCACCGTTGTAAGACCCACAACACCGCTGTCTGTGTGGCTCAACCCAACATTTGCAGCTGATCCTGGGCGGGCACGACCACCACTACGAGATCACGCGCTCCGAGCCGCACGGCACGCTTGTATTCAAGAGCGGCACCGACTTCCGGGAGTTTTCCATCCTGCGCGTGGGCGTGCCCGGCAGCCTGCAAGGTGGGCTTGCTGTCTTGTGTAAGGAAGCCATGGGATGTGTGTAGAAAGACCCACGTGTGGTGGCGTGCCCGACAGCCTGCAAGGTGAGCTCCAGCTCTGCGAAGCTGTCTGTGTGAGGAGTTGATTTGCTGACTATGTGGGCTGGTTGGCAGCTGCCTTATAATGTGCAAGCTGAGCACCAGTGTGCCTTCAACATGCACACGGAGCTGGCTTGCCTGTTTCCTGCCTGCCGCAGAGCGACCACAGGTGGAGCACCGGCGGGTGGAGATCAATTCCTCGGTGCCCGAAGATCCCGAGATGGCGGCGATTGTGGGCAAATACCAGGACCTGATTGGTGAGCAAACTGCTGCTCAGTCAGATATGTGGGGTGATTGCTGACAGATTGGAGGAGGGGGCAGTGGAGCTGCGACCACGCAAACCCAGCCAGTTGATGGGCTGATGGACAGCGGTTGTGGCACAAGCTGGCGGCTGCCTATTTGCAGCCACGGCTGTTCAGCTCAGTTCAGAGGCTGTGCTTGCGGCTTGTGGAGGCACCAGTATGCGCTGTGCGGCTCACCCACAGCTGTGTGCTTTAGAATCTGCCTGGGAAATTGAGTGCGAGCGGTGCAATCTTGCAGGCACCAAGATGGACGAGCCGCTGGGCTGGACCCACACCGACCTGGACGCCCGCTTCGACACCGTGCGGCGCTCAGAATCCAACATCGGTGCGCACCGGGCACTGCTGAAGCGTAACTATATAGTAGTGAAGTGATTCAATGCATCAGCTGGTGCTGGCTGTGGGTGGGCTGAGTTACAAGCTGCGCCTGGCTGCTAACGAGCTGCCTCTGCTTCCTTGCTCCAAGCAGGGTCCATGTTTGCGGATGTGATGCGTATTTCGCTTGGGGCCGACATTGCCTTCTTCAATGGCGGCACGATTCGCTCTGACCAGGCAAGCATAGCACTCGTACTGCCCTCATTTGGCGCTACACTAGTGGCTGCTCTGCTCAGCTGATTGCATTCAATTGGCTTGTTGAATTGGGACTTGACGCAGGGCTCTGTGTCGACGCTAGATGAGCGGCTGCCTCTGAAGCACTGCACTCCTCTGTCGCCACTCCTGCTCTGCTGCAGGTGCATGCGGCGGGGCAGCTGATCACGCGCGACTTTGTCTCCATGCTGCCGTTCACCGATGAGCTGGTGCTGCTGGAGCTGAGCGGATCGGATGTGCTGACCGCCCTGGAGACAGGCGTGGGCTCCTGGCCAGCGCTGGAGGGGCGCTTCCTGCAGGTGAAATGTGATTGGCTGGCTGCCAAGGGCTGTGTTGAAGTGTTTGAGGCGGGAGTGGGCTCTTGGCTAGCCTTGGAAAGCCGCTTCCTGCAGACATGGCGCTGCTGCGTTTGGTCGAGATCGGTTTTGTTTCTGTGTGCCAGATCAGCTGCTGCTGTGCAGCGTTGTGCCGCTGCATTTTGCTGTTTCTCGGCTGCTGCAGTGTTTTTGGGCCGTGCCCTATCAACTGCCATTGACCATCACTCGTCTCCCCAACTTTTCTGCAGGTCTCCGGCCTCACCTTTGCCTTCGACTCGGACCAGCCGCCCGGCAGCCGTGTGGTGCGCGACAGCGTGCGGGTGGCGGGCGAGCCGCTGCAGCTGGACGCCCGCTACAAGGCGAGTGTGACTTTCAGTTGTTCTGTGGGTGTTGGATAAGGTGACGTGTGTCCTGCAAGTGCGGGTGGCGGGCGAGCCGCTGCAGCTAGATGTGCGCTACAAGGCAAGTGTGCCTTGTAGCTGATTCTGTGGCTGTTTGGGCAAGATGCGGGACTTGCAAGTGCGGTTTGTGTGAGGAGTGAGGTTGGGGTTGCGGGCGGGGTGGGGGCAGGACATCTTTGGGTTTCAGCGGGCAGGCTTGCGTCATGGGCAAAGGAACCAGCTGTTTAGCGGAGCTTCACAAGCTGGCTCGTTTTGTGCGTGCCACTCTCCCCTGAGCGCCGTTGCCTTCCTTTCCCACCCTCCAGGTGGCCACCAAGGCGTACCTGCGGGGCGGCAAGGACGGGTTTGAGAGCCTGAAGGCCGCCAAGGTGCTGGTGGACGGAGAAACCAACCCGCGCCTGGCCACGCTGGTGCAGGTGCGAGGCTCCCTGCTTTGATCCGTGTTGCAGCTGCTGCACGCCTGTACGCAGCTGCTTGGGGGCTAGACTTGCGGCTGTGTGCGGAATTGAGGGTGCACAGCGCATTTGCGCTGCAGGCACCGCTGCCCTGCAATTGCTGCCATAATGAAAGCTGGACGCCGTGGCTCTTGCCTGCTCATCCGGCGGAACTCTGGGTGCGGCTGGAGCGTGGGCCATCTGCAATGTTCTTACATGCTGCTGCACTCCCTCCTTGCCCCATGCCCTCCCGCAGTACCTGTGGATGCGCGTGGAGCACCTGAACGAAATGCTGGCTGAGGAGTGGCACCGCATGCTGCAGCGCGAGGCCGCTGTGCAGGCGGCGGCTGCAGCGGAGGGTGCCGCCGAGCTGCGGCACCTGGCTGAGGAGCGGCAGGCGGCTGCTGGGGGGCCGCACGCCAACGGCAGCAGCGGCAATGGGCGGGCCACGCAGCACCCGGAGTGGCTGCCGCAGCCAGCCCCGGTGGGCAGCACGGGCAGCATGGCAAGCATGGCCAGCACGGCCAGCGTGAGCAGCATCGATCACTACTGGGAGCACCACGACGCACAGCAGGCGCAGCAGGCGGTGGCCAGCAGTGCCATCAACACTGCGGTATATGCGCCGAGCGCTCCCAGCTACGGCACAGCGGTGGGCGGCCCCGGCAGCATTCCCCATGCAGCGGAGGAGCACCTGCATGAGGTGTCCTCCACAGGTGCAGCCATCTCTCTGGCCCTGCTGCTGCAGCAGCGCAGCGAGGCTGAGGAGGCCAGCAGGGGCGGCAGCCCGAGCAGCAGCAGCTCTGCAGCTAGCAGCGATGCGGCCGGCAGCCAGGGTGTGCCTGGCAACGGCGCCGCCGCCGCCGCCAGCAGCAGCAGCAGCAGCAGCAGCAGCACCAGTGGGCAGAGCAAGTGGGTGGCAGCATCAGGGCAGCCAGAAGAGCAGGTGCGGCACTCGACCGCCGCCCTGTCAGCGCTGGCCTGGCTGGACCCTTGCACCCACGGCCTGGATGAGCTGATCATTTTCGATGCGATTCGCCGAAAGTTTGGCATCGGGCCGCGGGTGGAGGGACGCATCCGCCGCCTGCAGTCCGGCAAGCCGGTGCAGTGAGCACATTCACACTCGTATGAGGCCAGCCCTGCTCGTCCACCCACCGCTTGCTTGCCATGCTGCCCTTGCTTTGCTCTGCCGCTGGCATGCACACCAACTCAACGCTTCTGTGACCGCAGCTGCACAGCCACGTTCCTTGTGGGAACCGGGACTTGACCTGTCATTCTTTCCCCCAGTCCACCTTTGTTGCATCCCTGTTTCCCTGTACCACTATCCGCCCCTTGCTGATCCCTGTGTCCTCTCTCACTCTCTCACCGCCTCGCTTCCCACGCTCAGCTGTGCCTGCTTGCTTTTGGTGCCTTCAGCTGTCCCTTGCCCCTCCCCAACTGTCGCCTGTCGCCACTGACCGCTTCCGTTGACTGTCACCTGACCGTAACAAGTGTAAAGAGTTTCGTGAGGTTGAGAAAAGCGGAGCCTTGATTTGGAGGTCTGGCAGATCCCAAATCTGCTCGAGGACGGCAACCGCATGCACGCATTTGCAGCTGTGGAGGGGCTGTCAGCTCTGCTGGGCGCCTGCGGTGCAGCAGGTGCTCTGGAGAAGCTTAACGTGCGGCATGACCTGCCAACCTTGGCACGCTGCTGGCTGCCGGGCATGCGCCACCTGCGCCAGCTGACCCTCATAGCTGAGGACACGGGGATTGACCAGTGGGAGGTGGCGCCACAGCAGCTGTGCTACGACCCTCCGCCTTGGGCATTCAGCGGCCTGGAGCACTTGAGCCTTGCGGCATCTCAAGTCGAAATTGTGCCAACGGCGCACCTGCCAACCTCGCTGACTCGGCTCCACGTGTGCGGTTTGACAGGCATTGCCCTGCCGCTGCAGGTACGGTGGGAGTCTACTGAGCTGGTACCACCAGGGCAGCAGCCATTGCTACGCAACAGCTTGTGTCTGCCCTGTACCATGCAGTTCTCACCTGCTCCCCAATCCCACCCTTCTGCAGGTTGCCACGCTTTTT
>VFQQ010001995.1_pt1 | contig 25347 bp, 23 predicted proteins | sample 3512341 | NCBI WGS metagenome assembly VFQQ01 (sample SAMN10412373, study PRJNA504923) | tailings metagenome | isolation source: Relicate 2 Philex TSF1 revegetated site | place: Philippines: Tuba, Benguet | collected 2017-08-29 | reverse complement strand
TCAGGCCGCCCGGCCTATCGGGAGCAGGTGACGTTTTATCGTGCCGGCGCAGAACGAACCTTCAATGTGCAGGTGACGATCGAGGAAGACGACAACGAGCATGGCGAGAAATCCTACGTCGTGACCGTCGATGACATTACCGATCTGATGCAGGCGCAGCGCACCTCCGCCTGGGCCGACGTTGCCCGGCGCATCGCCCATGAAATCAAGAACCCGCTGACCCCGATCCAGCTCTCGGCCGAGCGCATCAAGCGCCGCTACGGCAAGGTCATCACCGAGGACCGCGAGGTTTTCGACCAATGCACCGACACGATCATCCGGCAGGTCGGAGATATCGGCCGCATGGTCGACGAATTCTCCGCGTTCGCGCGCATGCCGAAACCGGAAATGAGGAACATCGACCTGCGCGAAGCGCTGCACGAGGCCTCCTTCCTGGTCGAGGTCAGCCGTTCCGATGTCGCTTTCGAGCGCGACTTCGGCAGCGAGCCGCTGAAGGGCACTTTCGACAGCCGCCTTCTGTCCCAGGCATTCGGCAACGTCATCAAGAACGCGGCCGAGGCGATCGAGTCCACCGAGCGGGAGAGCAATGAACCGGGTGTCATTCGCATACAGGCGCAGCGCCAGGGCGCGATGATCCGCGTCGACGTGATCGATAACGGAAAAGGCCTGCCGCGCGAGAATCGCCAACGGCTTCTCGAGCCCTATATGACCACGCGCGAAAAGGGCACCGGCCTCGGCCTCGCGATCGTCAAGAAGATCGTCGAGGACCATGGCGGGCAATTGGAACTTCATGACGCGCCAGCGGATTTCCACGGCGGGCGCGGCGCAATGATCAGCATTCTGCTTCCTTCCGTCACCGAAGCTTCGGCAAAGGGGCAAGGTGGCGGGAACGTTGAAAACGAACGAGAAACTGAAAAGGTCGATAATGGCGTCTGACATTCTCATCGTCGATGACGAAGAAGATATCCGCGAACTTGTCGCCGGAATTTTGAGCGACGAGGGTCATGAAACCCGAACGGCCCATGATGCCGACAGCGCACTTGCATCGATCGCAGATCGCGTGCCGCGGCTGGTGTTCCTCGACATCTGGTTGCAGGGCTCGCGCCTCGACGGACTGGCTTTGCTCGATCAGATCAAGGTGATGCACCCAAGCCTCCCGGTCGTGATGATATCGGGCCATGGCAACATCGAGACGGCCGTATCGGCGATACGGCGCGGCGCCTATGACTTCATCGAAAAGCCGTTCAAGGCCGACCGGCTGATCCTGATCGCCGAGCGTGCGCTCGAAACTTCAAAGCTCAAGCGCGAGGTTTCCGAACTGAAGATGCGCAGCGGCGAAACGTTCGACCTGATCGGCATGTCGTCGGCCATGAGCCAGTTGCGGCAGACGATCGACCGCGTTGCGCCCACCAACAGCCGCATCATGATCGTCGGCCCGTCGGGTTCCGGCAAGGAGCAGGCCGCCCGTGCCATCCATGCGCTCTCGGCCCGCAAGACCGGCCCGTTCGTTTCGGTGAATGCTGCGACGATCACACCCGAACGCATGGAGATTGAGCTTTTCGGTACCGAATCGAATGGCGGCGAGCGCAAGGTCGGTGCTCTGGAGGAGGCTCATCGCGGCATTCTTTATCTAGACGAAGTGGCCGACATGCCGCGCGAAACGCAGAGCAAGATCCTGCGCGTGCTCGTAGACCAGCAATTCGAGCGGGTAGGGGGCACCAAGCGCGTCAAGGTCGACGTGCGCATCATCTCTTCGACCGCCCAGAACCTTGAAGGCATGATCGCCGAGGGACGTTTTCGCGAGGATCTTTATCACCGCCTGGCCGTGGTTCCGGTCCATGTGCCGGGCCTTGCCGAGCGCCGCGAGGATATTCCCTACCTGGTCGATGGTTTCATCAAGCAGATCGCGCGACAGGCCGGTATCAAGCCGCGCCGCATCGGCGACGACGCCATGGCGGTGCTGCAGGCCCATAACTGGCCGGGCAATGTGCGCCAGCTGCGCAACAACATCGAACGCCTGATGATTCTGGTGCGCGCAGACGATGTCGACGCGCCGATAACGGCCGACCTTCTGCCTTCGGAGATCGGGGATGTCATGCCGCGCGCGCCCAACCAGTCCGATCAGCACATCATGGCGCTGCCGCTGCGCGAGGCGCGCGAAATGTTCGAGAAAGAATATCTGATCGCGCAGATAAACCGTTTCGGCGGCAACATCTCGCGCACGGCCGAGTTCATTGGTATGGAGCGATCGGCACTTCACCGAAAACTCAAATCGCTCGGGGTCTAAGCGTGTTCGATCAACTAAATCGGCTGGCGCGCTAAATGCGCGTGATTATCTGTGGCGCGGGTCAGGTCGGCTATGGCATTGCCGAGCGCCTGGCCGCCGAGAAGAATGACGTTTCGATCATCGATACCGCGCCGGAACTCATTCAGGCGGTGCGCGATTCGCTGGACGTTCGCGGTTTCGTCGGTCACGGCTCGCATCCTGAGGTGCTTGAAGCCGCCGGTGCACAGAATGCGGACATGATCATCGCGGTCACGCTGCACGACGAGGTCAACATCGTCGCCTTCGAGGTGGCGCATGCGCTTTTCAATGTGCCGATGAAGATCGCCCGTATTCGCGCGCAATCCTATCTCAAGCCGCATTATCAGGACCTGTTTTCGCGCGAGCATCTGCCGATCGACGTGATCATCTCGCCGGAGATGGAAGTTGGCGAGATGGTGCTGCGCCGTATCGCGCTGCCGGGCGCCACCGATGTCGTTCGTTTCGCCGAGAACAAGATCGCGATGGTGGCGATTGAGTGCCTTGAAGACTGCCCGGTCGTGCATACACCGCTGGCACAGTTGAGCGAGCTGTTTCCGGACCTGCTGTCGACCGTGGTCGGCGTTACCCGTGGTCAAAACCTGTTCATACCGCATTCGGCGGACCAGCTTTTGCCGGGCGATCTTGCCTATGTCGTCACGCCCAAGGATCAGGTTCGCCGCACGCTGGGCCTGTTCGGTCACGATGAGGAGGAGGCGACGCGCATCGTCATCGCCGGCGGCGGCAATATCGGCCTCTACGTTGCCAAAACCATTGAGCAGCGCCAAAGCCGTACCAAGATCAAGATCATCGAATCCACGCGAGAACGTGCCGTCACGGTTGCCGATCAGCTTCGGCGCACCGTGGTCCTCAATGGTAGCGCACTTGAGCAGAAACTGTTGCTCGAGGCCGATATTCAGGATGCCGACCTGATGGTCGCGCTGACCAACAACGATCAGGTCAACATCCTGTCGAGCGTCATGGCCAAGCGGCTGGGCTGCAAGGCCAATCTGGTCCTGATCAACAATCCGGCCTACCAGGACCTCACCAAGTCGCTCGGCATCGACGCCTACGTCAATCCGGGCTCGATAACGATTTCCCGCGTGCTGCAGCATGTCAGGCGCGGCCGCATCCGCGCCGTCCACAGCGTCCAGCGCGGCGCTGCCGAGATCATCGAAGCCGAAGCGCTGGAAACCTCACCGCTCGTCGGCGGCTATCTGCGTGATCTCGACCTGCCGGACGGCATGCGCATCGGCGCCATCTATCGGGATGGCCAGGTGCTGAAGCCGAACGGCGCGATGAGAATCAGGCCGAAGGATCGCGTCGTCATTTTCGCGCTCGCCGACGCCGTACGGCATGTCGAACAGATGTTTCGCGTCAGCCTCGAATTTTTTTGAAAACTCAGACAGGGCAGCGATATCGGTAAAACTGCGCTGCAATCGTTGCAATCTGCGATATCGCGATCAACCGGCGGTGGTATCGCCTGTGCTTTCGAAGCATGCGGTGTTTTTGACGTTGCGGAAAAAACGTCAGGCTGATAACGGCTTAGCAGGAATTACATCAATATGTCTCGTTCCGCTTGTCGTGGCTTACGACAAGGGGGTGGTTTGCGCGCTTGACATGCGTCAATTATTTTGGCGCACTGGCTCGCAGATCGACGGGGGATCGGCGAAAGATAAGAAAAATGGCGGAACGGTCGCAAAATCTTCAGGATCTATTCCTGAACTCGGTTCGGAAGAGCAAGAACCCACTCACAATCTTTTTGATCAACGGCGTGAAGCTGACCGGCGTGGTGACGTCGTTCGACAATTTCTGTGTGTTGCTGCGCCGCGACGGGCATTCCCAGCTCGTCTACAAGCATGCGATTTCCACCATCATGCCGAGCCAGCCGGTTCAGATGTTCGATGGTGAGGAAAGCAGCCAGGGCGCCTGATTGGCTCAAGAAAGACACGCCGGCAACGGGGCGCATAGATCACGGGCCGATGGCTCGGAGCGCTCCACTGCGGAAAAACCGACCAGCGCCGTTGTCATCGTGCCGGTGCTTTCGCGTCAGCAACGCAACGACGAGGACTCGAACCGTCCGCGCCTGACGCGTTCTGCCGAGGCACGGCTGGAGGAGGCGGTCGGGCTCGCGCGCGCGATCGATCTCGAGCCGGTTCACACGGCAATCGTCACCGTCAACGATCCGCGCCCGGCCACGCTGCTCGGCAGCGGCAAGGTTGAAGAACTCGCTGGAATCGTTGGCGAAAACCATGCCAACCTGGTCATCGTCGACCATCCGCTGACGCCGGTTCAGCAGCGCAATCTGGAAAAAGAGACCAACGCCAAGGTGCTCGACCGCACCGGGCTGATCCTTGAAATATTCGGCCGGCGTGCACGCACCAAGGAAGGCACGTTGCAGGTCGAGCTTGCCCATCTCAATTACCAGAAGGGCCGGCTGGTTCGCAGCTGGACCCACCTTGAGCGCCAGCGCGGCGGCGCCGGCTTCCTCGGCGGTCCCGGCGAAACGCAGATCGAATCCGACCGGCGCGCTCTGCAGGAAAAGATCATCAAGCTCAAGCGCGAGCTTGAGACGGTCCGCCGGACCCGCGATCTTCACCGCGCCAAGCGCAAGAAGGTGCCTTTCCCGGTTGTCGCCATCGTCGGCTACACCAATGCCGGCAAGTCGACGCTGTTCAACCGGCTGACCGGGGCAGGCGTGCTTGCCGAGGACATGCTGTTTGCGACGCTCGACCCGACACTGCGGCGCGTGCGCCTGCCGCATGGCACGCCGATCATCCTGTCCGATACGGTCGGCTTCATCTCCGATCTGCCGACCCACCTGATCGCGGCGTTCCGCGCCACGCTGGAAGAGGTGGTCGAGGCCGATCTCATCATCCACCTGCGCGACATTTCCGACCCGGATACGGCAGCGCAGGCAGAGGATGTCGAGCATATTCTGGTCGATCTCGGTGTCGATGCTGCCGACACCAAGCGCATCGTCGAAGTCTGGAACAAGATCGACAGGCTGGACGAGGGCAATCGTGAACGGCTTCTGGCCGAGAGTGCAAGCGGCAAGCCGGCGCCGCCTGTTGCGATTTCCGCGATCACCGGCGAGGGCATCGACGCGCTTGCGGCACTGATCGAGGAGCGGCTGTCGGGAGAACTGGAGCCGGTGACGCTGACCCTGTCGCCGAGCCAGCTCGGCATGGTCGATTGGCTTTACCGCAACGGCGACATCGTCAAGCGGACGGATAATGAGGACGGCAGCGTGTCGATCTCGATGAAGGCGACGGCCGCCGCGCGCGACGAAATCGAAAGCAGGTTACGCCGCAAAAACAACGGGTAACGGTCGTTACTTCGTTTTCTTTGCCTGCTGCCAGAGTTCTTCCATTTCGTCCAGGCTGGCATCCTGCAGGTTTCGGCCCGACGCATTCAACGCATTCTCGACGTGATGAAAGCGGCTGCGGAATTTCTCGTTGGTTCCGCTCAAAGCGGCCTCTGAATCGATTTTCAGGTGACGGCCGAAGTTGACGAGTGCGAACAGCACATCGCCGAACTCATCCTTGATCGACGCTTCGTCGGCTTTGTCCATAGCTTCGCGCAACTCGCCGATTTCCTCCTCGATCTTGTCGAGGATCGGTCCGGCCGCACCCCAGTCGAAACCAACCCGCGCGGCCTTTTCCTGAAGCTTCAGGGCGCGGGTGAGCGCGGGGAAGGCGACGGGAATGCCGTCGAGAAAGCCGCTGCCGTGGTCTTCGGCATCAAGCCCGCGAGCGAGCCGTGCCTTGCGCTTCTCGGCCTTCTCTTCGGCCTTGATCTTCTCCCACATGCCCTTGGCCATGCCGGCGCTGCGCGCCTTGTCGTCTCCGAAGACGTGGGGATGGCGCCGTATCATCTTGGTGGTGATGGCTTCAACGACATCGCCAAACGAGAACTCGCCGGCCTCATTGGCCATCTGCGCGTGATAGACGACCTGCAGCAGCAGATCGCCGAGTTCCTGGCGCAGATCGTCCAGATCGCCCCGCGCGATCGCGTCGGCGACCTCATAGGCTTCCTCGACCGTGTAGGGCGCAATCGTCTCGAAATTCTGCTCGATGTCCCACGGACACCCCGTCACCGGCGCGCGAAGTGCCGCCATGATCTCGATGAGCCGTGCAATGTCTTTGGAAGGTCGCATGGAACGATGCTAGCGCGTTGACGATATCGCCGACATGGCCCTTGAGGCGCCTGCGCGCATTGTCCACAGGTCAGGCAGGGTTGCCGAAATTCAGTTTCGGCCGTTGCAGCAGCTGGAACTCGCCCGGATTGCGCCCGCCGATCGCATCAAGCAAAAGGCGCCCCATCTGCAAGCCCGCGTCGGCGATATCCTCATAGATCGTGTCCACCTGCGGGCGGATCAGGCTGAAAAGACCGGAAGTCTGCTTGGCGATGATGCCGACATCGGTTCCGGGTCTTAGCCCGGAGTCGCTCAGCGCCGCCATGACGGCCAGGGCCGACACCTCGCCGCTGCAGACATAGCCGTCGGGCGGGTTCGGTTGCGCCATGCGCGCAAACACCTGCGCCTTGATATCGGCCGATGCACTGTCGAGATCGATACCTTCGGCAATCTCGAATTCGACGCCGCTTTCGCGCACAGCCCGCATGAAGCCGTACTGGATATGCTGGAAGAAGGTGAAGCGGCGCGGCGGCAGGATGATCGCCAGCCTTTTGCGGCCTTTTTCGATCAGGCGGTTGGTCGCCTCATAGGCGAAGCTGAAATTGTCGTAATCGACATAGGGATGAGGGGTGCCGAGTTCGGTGCGGCCGTGGCAGACGAATGGAAAGCCATGCTCGAGCAGCAATTTCACCCGCTCGTCGAACGGTTCGGTGCGCGAGAAGATGATGCCGTCCGCCATGCGGTTGCGCAGGATGTAACGGACAGGATCGATGCTCGGCACGTTGGCAAAATGCGGCGTGATGACAAGATGGTAGGGCGTTCCGCGAAGTGCTGCGGTCAATCCACTGACCAGCGACGTGCCGAAGCCAAGGATTTCATCGTGCGGATCGAGCACGAGCGATATGACATTGGTGCGGCCGGTGCGCAGTCGCTGTGCGGCGCGATCCGGCAGGTAGCCGATTTTCTCGGCGACCCGCTGCACCTTCTCGCGCGTTTCGAGCGCAATCTGCGGCGCACCGCCGAGGGCTCGCGAGACAGTGGTGACGGCAAGTCCCGTTATCTCGGCGATCGTTCGAAGCGTCGGCTTGGCCGTGGCGTCGTCGCCGGCTTCGCGTTTGCCGCTTCTGTCGGCACTATCCATCGCCAAAGGTCCTTTCGATCCGCCGAAAATCGACGGATTTACATCGTTATAAATCGAAATCAATAAACTGAACAGTGGCACCTTGTATCCCGCCAATCGTGATTAAATAGTGTTTTTTCAAAGTGATGTCGTGACATTCGCAGTCAATCGAACGAATGCCTTGACAGGGTCCCGATTTATATCGTTATAAATTTGCAGCTGGCGCAATCAGCTGCCATGCCATCTGGGAGGATTCCATGTCATTGCGTACAACAACGAAGCTCGCCGCGGGTGTGGCGCTCATTGCTTTAAGCCTCGGCGGCGCCAAGGCGGCCGACGTCAAGGAAGTCGAAATGCTGCATTGGTGGACCTCGGGCGGCGAGGCGGCCGCGCTGAACGTCCTCAAGGACGATCTGTCGAAGGAAGGCTACGCCTGGAAAGACGTTCCGGTGGCCGGCGGTGGCGGCGACGCCGCCATGACCGCGCTGAAGGCGATGGTTGCGGCAGGCACCTATCCGACCGCATCGCAGATGCTCGGCTACACAGTGCTCGACTACGCTCAAGCCGGCGTTATGGGTGACCTGACCGAGACCGCGGTCAAGGAAGGCTGGGACAAGTCGGTGCCTGCGGCGCTGCAGAAATTCTCCGTCTATGACGGCAAGTGGGTGGCCGCTCCGGTCAACGTCCACTCGGTCAACTGGCTGTGGATCAACAAGGCGGTGATGGACAAGATCGGCGGCACCGAGCCAAAAACCTTCGACGAGCTGATCGCGCTGCTCGACAAGGCCAAGGCTGCGGGCGTCATTCCGCTCGCGCTCGGCGGCCAGAACTGGCAGGAAGCCACGATGTTCGATTCGATCGTCCTGTCGACGGGCGGCCCCGAATTCTACAAGAAGGCCATGAACGACCTCGACGAGGAATCGCTGAAGTCCGACACCATGAAGAAGTCCTTCGACAACCTTGCCAAGATCAAGGAATATGTCGATCCGAACTTCTCGGGCCGCGACTGGAACCTCGCCACCGCCATGGTCATCAAGGGCGACGCGCTCGTGCAGGTCATGGGCGACTGGGCCAAGGGCGAATTCGTAGCCGCCAAGAAGACCCCCGGCACCGACTTCTACTGCTACCGCTTCCCGGGAACCGACGGCAGCGTGATCTACAACTCCGACATGTTCGGCATGTTCAACGTTCCGGACGACCGCAAGGCAGCCCAGGTGGCGCTCGCCACCGCCACGCTGTCGAAGAGCTTCCAGTCGGCGTTCAACGTCGTCAAGGGTTCGGTTCCGGCCCGCACCGACGTTCCGGATACCGACTTCGATGCCTGCGGCAAGAAAGGCATCGCCGACCTGAAGGCAGCCAATGACGGCGGCACGCTGTTCGGCTCGCTTGCCCAAGGCTATGGCGCGCCGCCGGCGGTGGCCAACGCCTACAAGGACGTTGTCTCCAAATTCGTCCACGGCCAGATCACGACCTCCGAGCAGGGCGTCGAAGAGCTCGTGAAGGCGATCGACGACGCCAAGTAAGCCTTTGAACGACGAGGCCTCTCCCGCTTCTGGCGGGGGAGGCGCCGTCTCTCCGGATCAAGACGGCCCTGGGAGGGGACGGACCAATGAGCACGGTTGCCAAGACCGAAACGGAACTGATGGTGGAGCACAGCACGCGGGTGTCCCTGCGGGGGCGGTTGCAGGATGCGCTGCCCAAGATCGTCCTGGCGCCGAGCTTCGCGATCACCATCGTCTTCGTCTACGGCTTCATTCTGTGGACGGTCTATCTGTCCTTCACCAATTCCAAGACCTTTCCGTCATACACGCTCACCGGCGCGCGTGCCTATCAACGCCTCTGGCGCTGGACGTTCGAGAACGATCCGCCGTCGAGCTGGTATACGTCGATCACCAATATGGGGATTTTCGGCTTTCTCTATATCAGCATCTGCCTGGCACTCGGCCTGTTCCTGGCGATCCTGCTCGATCAGAAGATCCGCGGCGAGGGCGTGCTGAGGCCCATCTATCTCTACCCCATGGCGCTGTCCTTCATCGTCACCGGCGTCGCCTGGAAATGGTTTCTTGACCCCGGCCTCGGCCTGGAGCAGACGCTGCACCAATGGGGCTGGACGAGTTTCCATTTCGACTGGATCAAGAACAAGGATTTCGTCATCTACACGGTGGTGATCGCCGGTGTCTGGCAGGCCTCGGGCTTCATCATGGCGATGTTCCTGGCCGGCCTGCGCGGCATCGATGGCGAGATCATGAAAGCGGCACAGATAGACGGCGCCACGTCGTTCCAGCTCTACCGGCGCATCATTATCCCGATGCTGCGGCCGGTGTTCCTCTCGGCCTTCATCGTTCTGGCGCATCTCGCCATCAAGTCCTACGATCTGGTGGTGGCGCTGACCAGCGGCGGGCCTGGCGGCTCGGCCTGGCTGCCCTCCAACTTCATGTATGAATATACGTTCAAGCGAAACGAGATGGCGGTCGGCTCCGCCAGCGCAGTGATCATGCTGATGACGCTCACAGCGATCATCGTGCCCTATCTCTATTCCGAACTGAAGGAGAGGCCGCGATGAGCACCGTTGCCATCTCCGGCCGGGAGAAATCGGGTGCTGCCGGTTCGCGGACGCTGAACCGCATCGTCATATACGGCCTCCTGGCACTCTTTGCGCTGGTCTATCTGATGCCGCTCTTCGTCATGCTGGTCACCTCGTTCAAGACCATGGACGAAATCCAGAGCGGCAATATGCTCGCTCTGCCGCAATCGCCCACCGTGGAGCCATGGATGAAGGCCTGGGGCGAGACCTGCGTCGGGCTGACCTGCGCCGGCATCAAGGGATATTTCTGGAACTCCATCAAGATGGTGGTGCCGGCAGTGCTGATCTCGACGCTGCTCGGCGCGCTCAACGGCTATGTGCTGACCAAATGGCGCTTTCGCGGCCATACGCTGGTGTTCGGGCTGATGCTGTTTGCCTGCTTCATTCCGTTCCAGTCGGTGCTTTTGCCGATGGCGACCATTCTGGGCAGTCTCGGGCGCTTCGGCATGACGCTGCGCAACGCCACGGGCTATTCGTTCGGCTTCGGCAATCCGACCGTGAATCTGGTTTTCGTGCACGTCGTCTATGGCCTCGGCTTCACGACGCTGTTCTTCCGCAATTATTACGAGGCGTTCCCGAACGAGCTTATCAAGGCGGCGCAGATCGATGGTGCGAGCTTCTTCCAGATTTTCCGGCGCATCATGCTGCCGAACTCGATGCCCATCTTCGTCGTCACAGTGATCTACCAGTTCACCAACATCTGGAACGACTTCCTGTTTGCGTCGGCCTATGCCGGCACGGGCGACGCGATGCCGATGACGGTGGCGCTGAACAACGTCGTCAACACCTCGACCGGCGTCGTCGAATACAATGTCAACATGGCTGCTGCGATGATTGCGGCACTGCCAACGCTGCTCGTCTACGTTATCGCGGGACGCTATTTCGTGCGCGGCCTGATGGCCGGCGCGGTCAAGGGGTAAGGCATGGCGTTTCTCGAAATCCGCAATCTCGAAAAGACCTTCGGCAATGTGAAGGTGCTGAAAGGCATCGACCTGGAAATCGAGCAGGGCGGCTTCCTCGTGCTGGTCGGGCCTTCGGGTTGCGGCAAGTCCACGCTGCTCAATTCGATCGCTGGGCTCGAAACGACCACCGGCGGAACGATCAGCATCGGCGGCAAGGTGATCGACGGGCTGCACCCGTCGCAGCGCGACATCGCCATGGTGTTCCAGTCCTACGCGCTCTATCCGAACATGACGGTGGGCGGAAACATCGCCTTCGGCATGGAGATACGCGGCGTACCGAAGCCGGAACGCGACAAGGCGATCGCGCAGGTTGCGGAGATGCTGCAGATCGGCCATCTGCTCGACCGCAAGCCGAGCCAGCTTTCCGGCGGCCAGCGCCAGCGCGTGGCGATCGGCCGGGCGCTGGTGCGCGATCCGCAGGTGTTCCTGTTCGACGAGCCGCTGTCTAACCTCGACGCCAAGCTGCGCGTCGACATGCGCACCGAGATCAAGCGGCTGCACCAGCGCATGGGCACCACCATCGTCTACGTCACCCACGACCAGATCGAGGCAATGACGCTGGCGACCAAGATCGCCGTGCTGAAGGACGGGCTGCTGCAGCAATCCGGCACGCCGGCCGAGATATACAACAACCCGGCCAATCTGTTCGTCGCCGACTTCATGGGCTCGCCGGCGATGAATCTCATTCCGGTGACGATCGTGAAGAACGGTTCGGGCGTGTCGATCTCCACGCCTCGCGCCGAGATGGAGCCGCTGGCGCTCGGCGTTCCGAATGCCCCCAAGGGGTTAGCTGAGCATGACGGCAAGGAAGTGATTTTCGGTATCCGCCCCGAAGCCCTGACGGACCGTGACGGCGCCGACCGCAACGCCAAGAACATCGCCGAAAGCGAGTGCCTGATCGAGGTTGTGGAGCCGGCAGGCTCCGATACATTCGCCGTGACCCGCCTCGGCAAGAAGCAGGTAACGGCGCGGCTGCGCGCCGACGTCAATGTGGTTGCCGGCCAGAAGACGAAACTTGCCTTCAATCTCGACAAAGCGGTGTTCTTCGACCCGGCCAACGGCCAGCGGATACTCTGAGGAGAAAACCGTGCTGGTGTCCGACGATCAGCTTGTGCCAGCGGACGAATCCGCTCGATCGCCACAGCGTTCCCGCTGGGCGCTTTCCTGGGATCGCGGCCAGGCCGAAATCTTTGCCGTCGGCGGGGCGCTTCACAATCTGACACTGGTTCTGGATGACGGTTCGTCAGTGACGCCATTCGCCGAAGCACCATGGATCGACGATCCGAAAATCGCCTTCAACACGGACATCCCCGCGCATCTGCGCCAGCTTGGCGGCGAATGGGCCTGCGCACCGTTCGGCAAGACGGCGGCCGATCCGCATCACCATGGCTATGCCACGGACAATGCCTGGCATGTCACCAGCGAGACGGCAGGCGAGATCGCTGTGGCGATCGATTGTCCTGCACCCCACCCGATCAAACGGCTGGAGCGTCGCATTGCAGGCGTGCCGGGCGAAGCGGCGGTGGAAATCACGCTGACGGTCGAGGCGCGCGCAGACTGCCTTCTTCCAGTCGGGCTCCATCCTATTTTCAGAATGCCGGAACAAGGCAGGCTGCTGCTCGATCCGGGTGCTTTCTCCCAAGGTTACACATTTCCCGAAACCTTCGAGCCGGGTGCTTCGCGTCTCAAGCCCGGCGATACCTTCGCCTCTTTCGAACGCGTTCCTCTGGAGAACGGAGGCTTTGCCGATCTTTCCAGCCAGCCGAGCGGACTTGCCGAGGAGATCATCCAGATCGACGGTGTGTCCGGCTGGATGAAACTCCTCTATCCCGATGACGGCTACCGCATTCAACTCGACTGGAACCGGGACGATTTTCCCTCAGCATTGATCTGGCTCTCCGACCGCGGGCGCAGCGCGCCACCGTGGTCGAACAGCTTTCGCGGCGTCGGCATCGAGCCGGTGAACGCCTGGTTTGATGACACGCGCTTCGCTCCCCAGGCGCCTGACGGACTGTCGCTCGGCAGGGCTTTCACCGCCGGCGAACGATGGACCACGCGCTACAGGATTTCCGCATCCAGGCTGGATGCTTCGTCACATGAAGGAACCTCGACATGAAACGCTCCCGCATCAATGAGATCATCCGCGAGGGCGACGCCTTCATCCGCTCCTTCGGTTATGTCATGCCGCCCTTCGCCTATTGGTCGCCTGACGAATTGAAGACGCGCAGGCCTGCCGGCATCGTCGATTCCCGCCTCGGCTGGGACATCACCGATTACGGGCAGGGCAAGTACGACGAACTCGGCCTGTTCCTGTTCACCGTCCGCAACGGCCGTGCGGAAGACCTGACGCGCGGGACGGGTATGCTTTATGCCGAAAAGATCATGATCTCGCGCAAGGACCAGCTCTCGCCGATGCACCGCCATATCGTGAAGGCGGAGGACATCATCAATCGCGGCGGCGGCAAGCTGGTGCTGGAACTGTTCATGCCGGCCGAAGACGGCGGCATCGATCGCCACCGGGAGGTCGAGGTGCCGACCGACGGCGTAGTCAGAAAACTGCCTGCGGGCGGGCTGCTGAAGCTCGATCCGGGCGAAAGCGTGACGCTGCTGCCGGGTGTGTGGCACGCATTCTGGGGCGAGGGCGGCGACGTGCTGATCGGCGAGGTTTCAACAGTCAACGACGACCTCACCGACAATATCTTTGCCGATCCTATCGGGCGTTTTTCCAACATCGAGGAAGACGAAGCGCCGCTGCACCTGCTCGTTTCGGATTATGATCGGTTTATCGACGGCAAGGCCTAGGCGGCGTGGACAAATTTGCTGAGCACAAGACTATCGCGGGCGGCGGGCGATCTCGACGGCGGCTTCGATCAGGCCCACGGGGACTTCCTTGGCGAACGTATTGATGGTGATGTGACCATCATCTGGGATGCTGACGTCGAAGAGTACATTCCCTTCTTCTGAGAGCACCTCCAGACGTATGCCGTCGAAGTTCACATCTGTCGCCCACTGATATTCTGTCGTGCGATCTTCGAGTTTCAGCGTGCCCATAGCGGGAGCTTATCGTTTGCCAGCCCGATTCGCCATGCTGGCTATCAGCCAAAGCGATTGATGTAGCGCGACGGGATTGATTCAAGGCTGCTTTTGGGAAGCAGGATTGATCGGGCGCATGTTTGGTCACCTCAAAATCAACCGCGCCATCGCCACCCGCTACGACCAGCTGGCCAACAGCTTCCTCGGAATGGTCCATCTCGCCACTGCTCAACACATCCCAGATCCAAGGGAAGATCATCAAACGGCGGCCTCCAGCGCGAAGCCGCCGTTTCCATTTCAGCTCAATGCCAGTTCTTCAGACCAAGCAGCTTCTTGCCGAGTTCGGTCAGTTCGGCGGTCTTGGCGTTCTTCTTCTCCCAGTCACGCGGGTCGCCGGGGAAGGATGCACGTTGCGGCGCTTCCAGTTCGCGCCATGAGGTGATGCGCGCTGTGCGCTCGACCAGATCGTCCTCGTCGGCCGGGAACATCGAGATGTACTGCGCCATTCGCACGCGATCTTTCGAGTAGTTCGGACGCACCCCGTGGGCCAGAAGTGTGTTGAAAATCAACAGGTCGCCGGGGTTCATTTCGATATTGGTTATGGTAAGGCCTTCCAGGTCCGGGTGGTGCGGATCGCGGTCTTCCGGCTGAGTTTTCACCCATTCCTCGAAATTCGAGAACAGTTCGGGAATGCACTGGAAGCCGCCGATATCGCCATCCTGCTTGACCAGCGAAAGCACGCCCTGAACGCCGATCGGCAGCGGCCGCAGCGACGTATCGCTGTCCCAGTGGATGAAGCCGTTGACATTGCCGGGGGTCTTCTTGGGTGGATTGAGGTTGGCGCGGTCGATCGCCACCCAAAGCTCTTCCATGTCCCAGATGTCGACAAAGGCGTCGTAGACGCGCTGCATCTGGCGGTTGTCCCACAGATACTGGTGATTGTAGATCTCGACCATGCCGGCGCCGTTGAGTTCCTTCATCTGGTGATCGCGCCGCTGCGGCGCATACCAGGTGGAGGGGTCCTTCGGATCCTTTTCGTCGAATTTCCAGAGCAGGTCGACGAGCTGCTGCACATTCTCCTGCGGCACCGCATTGCGCACGATCACATAGCCCTTGGTGATCCAGTGCTGCCAGTCGGCTTCGCTCAACACCCGTAGCGGCAGTCTCTTCTCGATATCCTTGAGCTGCGTCGTGACCTTCTTGGAAGTAGGGTGAGCGTCCTTTTTCAAGTCTGTTGCATGGGCCATGAGTTTCTCCTCCATCTCACGCTGTGATCATGCCCAAGGATACCGCTCGCAGGTCGCCAATGTTGTACTCGCACGGCACATACTGATACTATCTTGGCGTTTGAGTTTTAACGGAGCCAAAATGAAGCCGTTTCTGGAAAGACTGCGGCCGGAACCGGGCACGTCCTGGGCGATGCTCAATCGTCGCCTCGATGACGGCATTCCGTTTCAATGGCACCACCACCCCGAGCTCGAACTGACGCTGACCTGCAATTCACGCGGACAGCGCTTCATCGGCGATCATATCGGCAGCTACGACGACGGTGATCTCGTGCTGATCGGCCCGAACCTGCCACACACCTGGCATTCGACCGGGAAGATCGAAGACAACGCGCCGCATGTCGCGCTTGTGATGTGGTTTCTGCCCGACTGGGTAAGCACTCTAAGTGCCACTTTCATCGAACTCGGCCCAATCGCGGCGATGGTCGAACGCGCAGTGACAGGCTTGAAGTTCACGCGGCCTTTTGCCGAGCGCGCGCGGCCATTGATCGAAGACCTGTTCTCGCGGGCCGCCGACGAGCGCCTGCTGAGCCTGATGCGCGTGCTCAATATGCTGGCGCAGGATGCCGGCGCCGAGCCTCTTGCCAGCGCCAGAAGCGTTCCCGCGCGCGCCGGCGTGGACCGCTCGCGGCTCGACCGCGTGCTGGACCATATTCATCTCAACTATGCTTCCGGCGTATCGCTTACCGAACTTGCAGAGGTTGCCGCGCTCAGCCCCTCGGGCCTTCACCGCCTGTTTCGCCGCCACGCGTATGTTTCCATCTCGGACTACATCATGCGCCTGAAAGTGGGCGAAGCCTGCGCGATGCTTTCAGGTACGGGAAGGCCGGTCGCCCATATCGCCGATGCGGTCGGATATGAAACGCTCGCCAATTTCAACAGGCAATTCAAGGCATTGAAAGGCTTGACGCCGCGCGAGTATCGCAAGAGCTTTCAAGACACGCGCTAATATATCGTGACCGGCGCGCGCCACATTCTTGCCGGTTTGCGAACACAATCGGTTAATAGCGTGCTAATAAATTCCTGCGTAAAAGGAGATTGGGGCAGGGATGCCAGACGCTGTGCGGCGTTGTTCAAGGTGTCCCTTTGCATGTTCTGCGTAGGTGCATGAGAACGTCTGGGGACCATCAGTAATGCTTATTCTGGCGCGCGGGCATTTTCGCCGCGCTTCCACCATTGCAATTCTCGTGCTTTCCGCCGCGGCTCTCGCAGCCTGCGCGTCTGCGCCGTCGAAGCCCGTTGCCGGCAAGAAGCGGTCCAAGGAATATTTCGCCGAATCCGAATATGGCGTGAAGGCGAGCCCCCGCGTCTCCAACCTGCGTACGAACCTGCCGCGCGGCGGCGGCCGCGACCAGACCGGGCAGCCGTATATGGTTCGCGGCAAGATGTACTATCCGAAGGAAGACAAGAGCTACAAAAAGGTCGGCGGCGCATCCTGGTATGGCGACGCCTTTCATGGCCGCCTGACGGCGAACGGCGAAATCTACGACATGACGCACCTGACGGCTGCGCATCCGACGATGCCGCTGCCGAGCTATGCCCGCGTCACCAATCTGGCCAATGGCAGTTCCGTCATCGTCCGCGTCAACGATCGCGGCCCTTATTCGGATGGCCGCATCATCGACCTGTCCAAGCAGGCAGCCGACATGCTGGATTATTCGCATGTCGGCGTCGCCAGGGTGCAGGTGGAATATGTCGGCCGCGCGCCGCTTGAAGGACATGACGATAAGTATCTGATGGCTTCCTACAGGCCGGGCAACCGCGCGCCCGATCCTTCGGACGGCCTGCCCACCGGCGTGATGATTGCCATGAACGGGACAACGCCAAGCGGCAGCCAAAGCGGTGCTGCAGCCCCGTTCCCAGGCGTGATGACCGATGCGCCGCCATTTGCGATGGCAGCTTCCTCGCCAACGCAATCGGTGGCCTTCGGCAATATCGTGCTGCCGGAGTTCGGCCCGATCGTTCCGGAGCGTCCGCAGGGCGCGCCGACGCAGCTCGCGCTCGCCACCATGTCCTATGCCGACGAGCGTATTCACAGCGCCGTCAATGCCTTTGCAGCACTCGACGGCACGCGGATGTCGGCCAGCGACGTCACGCAATCCTGGAAGCGGCTGAATCCGGGTCAAACGCAGCCGCAGGGGACAACTGCCTATATCGCGGTGGGTACTTTCCATTCCAAGGGTGAGGCTGATCGTCTGGCGCGCGGGCTTTCGTCGGTCGGCAAGACGGTGGTCGAGAAATCGCAAGCCAATGGCGCCACATTCTATTCGGTCAGCCTTTTCAGCGACGGGCGCAACTCGCTGGATGACATGCTGGAAACGGCCTGGTCGCACGGCGCGCCGGATGCGATAACCATCCGCAACTGATCGCCGATAGCGGTTGCTCCTCCCGTCCGAACCCTGCTACCCTTCGGTGTAATCCTCCGGGCAGTGGGGTTCGTCATGCAATATCGCCGATCGTCTTTCCTTGCCGCGTTTTTCGGTTTCGCGATTGTCTTCGCGCTGGCTGTGCAGGCACAGGCACAACTCTTTGAAACAAAAGCAAAACAGGCCTTCATGGTCGATGCCGAAACCGGCTCGATCCTGTTCTCGAAAGATGCCGACGCGCTGATTCCACCGGCTTCGCTCGCCAAGCTGATGACCATGGAAGTCGTCTTCAACGCTATCAAGGCAGGGCGCTACACGCTGGACGACACCTTCGCCGTCAGCGAAAACGCCTGGCGCACCGGCGGTGCGAGCTCGGGCGGCTCGACCATGTTCGCCAAGCTGAAATCGACCATCCGCCTGGAAGATTTGATCCAGGGTGTCGTTGTTCAGTCGGCTAACGATGGTTGCATCATCATTGCGGAGGGCATGGCTGGTTCTGAGGAAAACTTTGCCGCGCTGATGACAGATCGCGCCCGCGAACTCGGACTGACGAAATCCGTCTTCAAGAATTCGACCGGCCTGCCGGCCGAAGGCCAGGTCGTGACGGTGCGCGAACTCGTCCAGCTCGGCATGCACATCTGGAAGACCTATCCGGAATATTACAAATATTATTCGCAGCGCGACTTCACCTGGAACAAGATAACGCAGCGCAACCGCAATCCGTTGTTGGCGATGGACATCGGCGCCGACGGCATGAAGACCGGCTTCACCGAAGAGTCCGGCTACGCCATCGTTGGCTCGGTCAGCCGCGACGGCCGGCGCATCTTTGCGGCGCTGAGCGGCATGACCAGCGATCGCGAGCGCGCCGAGGAAGCCCGCAAACTGCTCGACTGGGGCATGCGCTCCTTCGAAAAGACCGAGCTTTTCGCCGATGGCGAAGTGGTCGCGGAGGCCGGCGTCTATGGCGGCGCAAAATCCGGCGTCGAGTTGAAGGCCAAGGGTCCGGTTTCGATTCTGGTGCCGATCACCAACAAGGACCGCTTCAACGCCCGCATCGTCTATGACGGTCCGATCGTCGCACCGGTCGAGGAGGGCACGCAGATCGGCACCTTGCGCGTTTCGATCGGCGATACGCTCAGCCAGGAGATGCCGCTCTATGCAGCTGAAAGCGTCGGGCTCGGCTCGCTGCATCAGCGCGCGCTGGATGCGGTCGGCGAACTGCTCGTCGGCTGGCTGCGCAAGGCACCGCAGACATAGACCTTTCGGCGCGCGGGGCATAAGACAGGGTCGGTCGGTTCGGATCAGTTCGTCCGGCCGAACAAGGAATGGACTGAATTGGCGCGCGGACTTTTCATAACTTTCGAGGGCGGCGAGGGCGCCGGCAAGTCGACGCAGATCAAGCGGCTGGCCGACAAATTGCGCGCCAAGGGCTACGGCCTGACGGTCACGCGCGAGCCCGGCGGCTCGCCCGGAGCCGAAGCTATACGGCATGTCATTCTGTCTGGCGCTGCCGAATCCTTCGGGCCGAAGATGGAGGCGTTGCTGTTTGCGGCCGCGCGCTCCGACCATATCGAGCAGGTTATCCGCCCTGCGATCGAGCGCGGCAATATCGTGCTTTGCGACCGTTTCGTCGATTCGTCGCGGGTCTATCAGGGTGGCGCGGGCAATCTGGAGCCTGAATTCATGGCGACGATCGAGCGTGTTTCGGTCAACGGCATGATGCCGGACCTGACCCTGATCTTCGACATCGATCCGGCCATGGGACTGGAGCGCGCGACCGTGCGGCGCGGCGACGAGGTTGCCGACCGCTTCGAGAAGGAGACGCTGGAAATTCACCGCAAGCGCCGCGAAGCCTATCTGGAGATCGCCAGCAGCGAGCCGGAACGCTGCGTCGTCATCGACGCCGCGCAAAAACCTCATGACGTCGAGGACGTGGTTACCGCTGCTGTCTTTGCCGCGCTGGAAGCTCATGCGGCGGCTGCCGCTGACCGAGCGCAGGAGGCTTGATGTTCGAACGCATTGCTCCGGAACAGCACGACACGCTCGACGGCGTGCCGGAACCTTCGGAGAACCCGCAGCTCTTCGGCCATGGCGAGGTCGCCGAGATGCTTGCCTCGGCCTACCGCTCCGGCAAGCTGCCGCATGCCCTGCTTCTTGCTGGCCCACAAGGCATCGGGAAGGCGACGCTTGCCTTTCATCTGGCATATCATCTGCTGAAGCATCCTGCGCACCAATCGGCCCCGGCCGTGCTGACCAATCCCGATCCGGCATCGCCGCTTTTCCGGCAGATCGCCATGGGCGCACATCCCGCGATCCTGCACCTGACACGGCCGCTGAATGACAAGACGAAGAACTTCAAGACGGTTCTGACCGTCGACGAAATCCGCAAGGTCAACCGCTTCCTGTCGATGACGTCGCATGATGGCGGCTACCGCGTGGTCATCGTCGACCCGGCCGACGACATGAACACCAACGCTGCCAATGCCTTGTTGAAGAACCTTGAGGAGCCGCCTTCACGGACGGTCTTCATCCTCATCGTCCACTCGCCGGGCGGTCTGCTGCCGACGATCCGCTCGCGCTGCCAGACGATCCGGCTCTCGCCGCTCGGTCGGGAAGATCTCGTGAAGGCGCTGGCGGGCGCATATCTGTCTCTCTCGGATGACGGGCAGGGGGCAGCCCTTGCCGAGCGGGCAGGGGGCAGCGCGCGCGCGGCCATCCTCCTTACGCAATATGGCGGCCTGGAGATCGCCGAGGCCTTCGACACGCTGGCGGATGCGCCAAGGCTGGAAGTTGCCGCCGCTCACAAGCTTGCCGATGTGGTCGCCGGGCGCGATCAGGCGATCCAGTTCGACATATTCAACCGGCACGCACTCGACAGGCTGTCGGATTCCGCAAGCGCTGCCGCCCGCGCCGGCGACCTTGCCCGCGCAAAAAAGCTGTCCGATGCTTGGCAGGACGCGCTAATGGCTATATCTGAGACGGAAACCTACAACCTCGACAAGAAACAGCACGCACTGACCATGATCGACCGCTTGAATGCCGCAATGCGAATGTGACGCTTGTCCGCGCCGGGATGGCAATCGCCGTGCCGATGCGTTATCTGACCCGCGACATCTTTCCATTTCGACATTTTGACGGCGCCCCATGTCTCGTGAAAAATTCTATCTGACCACGCCCATCTTCTATCCCAACGGCAACCCGCATATCGGGCATGCCTATACCGATATTGCCAGCGACGTGCTGACCCGCTTCCAGCGGCTCGACGGCAAGGACGTCTTCTTCCTGTCCGGCACCGACGAGCATGGACTGAAGATGCAGCAGACGGCCGAGAAGGAAGGCATTACGCCCAAGGCGCTGGCCGACAAGAACTCGGCTGTTTTCCAGTCGATGCTGAAGGCCCTCGGCTGCGCCAATGACGAGTTTATCCGCACGACCGAGGAACGGCACTACAAGGCCTGCCAGGCGATCTGGGATCGCATGGCCGCCAATGGCGACATCTATCTCGACAGCTATGGCGGCTGGTACTCGGTGCGCCAGGAGGCCTATTTCGACGAAAGCGAAACGACAGTCGGTGAAGATGGCGTGCGCCGCGAACCGCTCGGCTCGCCGGTCGAATGGACCGAGGAAGAGACCTATTTCTTCCGCCTGTCGGCCTATCAGGACAAGCTTCTCGCGCTCTATGAGGGGCGCCCGGATTTCGTCGCGCCCGCAGAGCGCCGCAACGAGGTGATGAGCTTCGTCAAATCCGGTCTGCGCGACCTGTCGATCTCGCGCACGACCTTCAACTGGGGCGTGCCGGTGCCCGGCGACCCCAAGCATGTCATGTATGTCTGGGTCGATGCGCTGACCAACTACATCACCGCTGCCGGCTATCCGGATACGGAAAATCCGAAATGGGATTACTGGCCGGCAACGCATATCATCGGCAAGGATATCGTCCGCTTCCATGCCGTCTACTGGCCGGCCTTCCTGATGTCGGCCGGCATCGAACTGCCGCGCCGCGTCTTCGCCCACGGCTTCTTGTTCAACCGCGGCGAGAAGATGTCGAAGTCGGTCGGCAACGTCGTCGATCCTTTCGAGATGATCGAGCGCTACGGCCTCGATCAGGTGCGTTATTTCTTCATGCGCGAAGTGCCGTTCGGCCAGGACGGCAGCTACAGCCATGACGCCATCGTCAATCGCACCAATGCCGACCTCGCCAACGATCTCGGCAATCTGGCGCAGCGCTCGCTGTCGATGATCGCCAAGAACTGCGGTGGCGTCGTGCCGACGCGTGGGACGTTGACGGATGCCGACAAGGCGATCCTCGATCAGGCGGATGCAGCGCTCGTGACGGCGCGCAAGGCGATGTCGGAGCAGGGGATTCACCATGCGCTGGCGGCGATCTTTGCCGTCGTGGCCGAGGCTAATCGCTATTTCGCCGGACAGGAGCCGTGGGCGCTCAAGAAGACGGACCCGGCGCGGATGGAAACGGTGCTGCACACAACCGCCGAGACGATCCGGCGCGTCGGCCTGATGTGCCAGCCCTATATCCCGACATCTGCCGCAAAGCTGCTCGACCTGCTGGCCGTGCCGGCGGATGCGCGTGGCTTCGACAAGGTTTCGGACGAATACGCGCTGGTTGCAGGCACGCCGTTGCCCGCACCTGAGCCGGTGTTTCCGCGCTATGTCGAACCGGAAGCCCCGGCAGCGTAAGGCGGCTTTGAGATGCTGGTAGACAGTCACTGCCATCTCGATTTTCCGGATTTTTCCGAGGAGCGCGCGGACATCGTTTCGCGCGCCCAGGCGGCGGGCGTCGAGCGCATGGTCACGATTTCGACCCGCGTCAGGCGGTTTCCATCGATCCTGGAAATCGCCGAACAATTCGATCCGGTCTTCTGCTCAGTCGGCACCCATCCGCACAATGCCGGCGAAGAGCAGGACGTGACCACCGAAGAATTGGTCAGGCTGTCGGCGCATCCGAAGGTGGTGGCGATCGGCGAAGCGGGTCTCGACTATTTTTACGACAAGGCGCCGCGCGACGCGCAGGCACGCAGCTTCCGCACCCATATCGCAGCGGCGCGTGAGACGGGCCTGCCACTGGTCATCCATTCGCGTGACGCCGATGCCGATATGGCGGCAATCCTGGAAGAGGAAACAGGGAAGGGAGCCCTCCCCTTCATTCTGCACTGCTTTTCGTCCGGCCGAGCGCTCGCCGAGACCGGCGTCAAGCTTGGTGGCTACGTATCTTTCTCAGGCATCCTGACCTTCAAGAAATCCGAGGAATTGCGGGCAATCGCGGCTGATGTGCCGCGCGATCGGCTGCTGGTGGAAACCGACGCGCCATATCTGGCGCCGATACCATTTCGCGGCAAGCGCAACGAGCCGGCTTACGTGGCGCATACGGCAAAGGTTCTCGGCGAGACACTCGGCATCGGTACTGAAGAGATTGCTGCCATCACCACGGACAACTTCTTCCGGCTGTTCACGAAAATGCCGCGGCCGACCGCGACGGGCGGTTGACGGATGGTGGATACGCTTCGCCTGACCATCCTCGGCTGCGGCTCGTCGCCCGGCACGCCGCGGATCACCGGAGACTGGGGGAAATGCGACCCTCAGAACCCCAAAAATCGGCGCATGCGCACCGCCGCCATGGTCGAGCGCATCAGGCCTGACGGCGCGACGACGCGTGTAGTCATCGACACTGGCCCCGATTTCCGCGAACAGATGCTGATGGCGGGCGTGACGCGCATCGACGGCGTGATCTACACCCACGCCCATGCCGACCACATCCACGGCATTGACGATCTGCGCGGCTATGTCCTCGAGCAACGGCAACTCATGGACATTTACGCCGACCAGCCGACGCTGGACCGGCTCTATGAAGCCTTCGGCTATTGTTTCAAGACGCCGGTCGGCAGCTCCTATCCGCCGATCCTGCGCGCGCATGAGATAGAACATTCCGACCCCGTGACGATCGAAGGAGAGGGGGGTCCCCTCACCTTCACCCCGTTGCCGCAGATACACGGTGATATCATTTCGCTGGGGTTCAGGATCGGCGATATGGCCTATTGCCCCGATGTCAGCCATTTTCCTCCTGCCACCGCCGAACGGCTCCAGGACCTGGAATTGCTGGTGATCGACGCGCTTCAATATCGTACCCATCCGAGCCATTTTTCGCTCGGTGAGGCGCTGGAATGGATCGAGAAGCTGAGGCCGAAGCGAGCGGTTCTGACGCATATGCACGTGCCGCTGGACTACGAGACGGTAAGTGCTGAAACACCCGACCATGTCGAACCGGCGTATGACGGCATGAAACTGGAAATCTCTTTGGAATCAGACTGAAAGGACGAAGAGCTCACAATGGCCGGCAGCATCGAACGGGTCATCGAGGCCGCAACCGCCGCCGGACTTGAGATCGAAATTCGCCGCATGGGCGCTTCCACGCGCACGGCCGAAGAAGCCGCCGAACAATGTGGTTGCAGCGTCGCGCAGATCGTTAAATCGCTGATTTTTCAGGGTGAAAACAGCGGGCGGCTCTATCTCTTCCTCGTTTCCGGCGCAAACCAGCTTGACCTTGCCAAGGCGGCAGCGCTGGCCTCCGAGCCTCTGAAGCGTGCCGATCCTCGCTACATTCGAGACGAAACCGGCTTTGCCATCGGCGGCGTTTCGCCGATCGGCCACAAGGCCGTCATTCCGGCATTTGCCGATCGATCACTGCTGTCATTCGACGCGGTCTGGGCAGCAGCCGGCGCGCATGATGCAGTATTCGCCGCCGAACCAGAAGCCTTGCTGACTGCAGCGCGCGCAACTATAGCCGACGTTGCGGCGGGCTAGGCCCTGAGGTTGCCTCAAGGCCGGAGAACCGGTTATTCGGTCACGATTTAGTTCCATAACCTATCTTATGCGACATTTCTACTTTGCACGCCGGGCGACATTTTTACATCTCCACCACATCGTTTATTGCTTGGGTACATTCTATTTCCAAGTGCGTCCTGCCGCGATACCAACGGGCTTATCGCATGCGAGAATGGCCCTGCTCCTGGAATGATTTCGAACGCTCCAGAAGTGGCGGCCCGAGCGAAGGTGTGGCGCCGCAATCGGCTTTCCACTCTGAAAACCTGAAACTTTGCGGCCCTTTCTGACGTTTCAATCTGACGACTGACAGAGCATCGGGTTGGTGATGTCGATATTGAAAGAGCGGTTTGAGTGCGTGCGTGAACCTTTGGACACTGGATGATATGGAACCATGAGAGACAGCAGATCATGTCTCTTTCCGATAAACCGTTGATCGGTCTGCACATCGAAGAAGCGACGTCTCTTTGTTATTTTCTCAATAACGTGGCTGCCGGCATCACTTTTGCCGACTCCTCCAAACCTGCGCGAAGAGCCGGACATCCCTCTGAAATACGCTGACAGGAAAGTTGACGGCAGGCCAAAGAAGGCTATAAGCAAGCCGCCTGGCCGTATAGTTGTAAACTGGGTTGCAAGTATTGACCTGTCGAATTGCGACGGAGAAAAATGCAACCGTTTCAATGGTTTGGAGGGATGGCCGAGCGGTTTAAGGCACCGGTCTT
>VFQQ010001993.1_pt1 | contig 25362 bp, 30 predicted proteins | sample 3512341 | NCBI WGS metagenome assembly VFQQ01 (sample SAMN10412373, study PRJNA504923) | tailings metagenome | isolation source: Relicate 2 Philex TSF1 revegetated site | place: Philippines: Tuba, Benguet | collected 2017-08-29 | reverse complement strand
CAAGCACTTGGCAACGATCGGCATAGGGTATGACGATGGCAGTTTATATGGCGATATCCGTGCCTTTTATAAAGGTAGCCTTTACGGGGATCTAACCAACCATGAAAAGATTGCTGCTGTCACCACCGTCAACCTTGCCTTGGGGTATCGCTGGAATAATCTTAGTCGCTATTTCAAGAATGCGGTCTTTAGCCTGAACGTCAACAACCTGTTTGATAAACAGTATCTACAGGGAGTGAATACAGGGCGTTTTTCCTCTGATCCCAGCTTGGCACCGTCTCAACTCGTTGGCCCTGCCACTTATGTATTAGCCGAACCCAGGACTATCGTCGGTAGCCTGCAGCTTAATTTTTAATCAATCCAAGGAGTTGGCCTTCGCCGAATGGCCATTCCACTTACATCATATCCGTAGAGGTAAATGAATAATGAATAAGCAATTTTCACTGCTAATGAGTGGTCTGACGACTACTCTTTACCTGTTTTCCATGCCTGTGATTGCTGGTACGGCAACTATTGCTGACCTGCCTGCTCCCTTAAGAGTCGCCCCTAGTATCAAGGGCGAGCGTCAGCAGGCTGGCTCACAACTTGGAACAATCCATCACACCAAAATCGCGGACAAGCTTTCTCATCCTTGGTCGATTGCTTTCTTGCCAGATGGCAATTTCTTGGTCACCGAGAGAACAGGGAAGCTACGCCGCATTACTCCGCAAGGTGAGGTTTCTGATCCCATTCAAGGAGTGCCTAAGGTCTTTGTTGGTGGTCATGGCGGCTTGCTGGATGTTGCATTGGCACCAGACTTCAAGAAAAGCCAGAGAGTTTATCTGTCATATTCGGAAGGTACTGGCGATGATGAGCCCGTCGGGCTTGCCGTAGCAACAGCAAGATTGGAGCAAGGTAGTCTCGAGGATTTTAAGGTGATCTATCGTCAGGAACCCAAGCAGGCAGAGTCTCCTTACTGGGAGTTCGGTGGCCGCTTCCTTTTTGATGACAAGGGGCATGTGTTCATCACGCATGGCGACAATCACGTTAATCTTGCCCCACAACAACTGGATAAACTTGCCGGTAAAGTTGTGCGCTTGAATCTTGATGGATCTGTCCCCAAGGACAACCCATTTGTTGGCAAGAAGAGTGCTCGCCCAGAGATTTGGTCCTATGGCCACCGCAACGCCGAAGGCATAGGTTTTCATCCTATTACAGGCCAAATCTGGACGACTGACCAAGGGCCTCGTGGTGGGGATGAGCTCAATATCGTACAGCCTGGTAAAAATTATGGTTGGCCGATCGTGAGTTATGGCGTTGATTACACGGGCAAGCAGACTGCAGAAACCAAAGGACCTCATCGGCGTGGGGATGGATTTGAGCCGCCGATTTATTACTGGGCAAAATCACCGGCATTATCCAGCCTCACATTTGTGACTGCTGACTCCCCGTGGAAAGGCAACTTGTTGCTAGGGTCCCTCGCGGATAAGCAGCTCATTCGTCTTGAGCTGGATGGTAACAAGGTCGTTCATGAAGAGCGCCTGCTGGCTCATTTGGCGCAGCGTATACGCGATGTGCGTCAAGGTCCAGATGGTTTTATTTATGTGCTGACAGATGATCCCAATGGTGCGCTTTACAAGATCGAGCCGCCAAAGCGTTAATTGAACTATGCCCCTGCAATAGGTTTGCGGGGTTTTTTTATTTTAAGTCAGGAGAATAATGTGAAAAATTTATGGATATGGGTGTTAGGGGTGATGATTGTCAGCAGCCATGTGGTGTTGGCTGATCAAGTAAAAGCAGACCTGACATATAACAGTATCCAGGCAAGGACTGACATTGTGCTGGAAGTAAAATCGGCGACATTCCAGCATGGTGAGAGTATTCCCTTGGAAAACTCAAGCTATGGTGCCTCATTATCTCCAGCACTATCCTGGAGTACTGGACCAGCAGGTACCAAGAGTTATGCGATATTGCTGGAGGATGAAGATGGTATCAAGGATGGTAAGCCCATCGTACATTGGGTGGTGTACAACATTCCTGGCACAGTGACTTCTTTGCCTGCCGATTTGCCTAAAGATGGCAAATTGATAAAACCTGATGGCGTATTACAGGGAGTCACTATCAGTGGGAAGACTGGTTATCTTGGCCCGCGTCCGCGTCCATTGACGGGTACTCATCATTACCATTTCCAAGTGTATGCCCTGGATAATATCTTGGCTGTGCCAGAAGGAGTGTCACGGGAGCAGTTTGTAGAAGCCTTGCGAGGAAAAGTACTGGCAAAGGGAAAACTTGAGGGAGTCTATGAGTCTCCCCGCGAGTAGCGTTAGCCCGCAATGATCGCCTGAACCGAGTTCAAGGCATCTTGTAGCGTTTCCTCCGAGAGGTTGTTGATGTTGCTTGCAAGTAACTCAGCAGCCTCTTCGGTACCTGCTGGTAGATCATGGCTATCCAGCTCAGCAATCAACCCAGCAGCAGCACCAGTAACTTTCAATAATGATTGGCGCTCCCGCATGAGAATCTCAAGTTCGGCCCGCAACATATTGATTTCATCTTGATTGATTGTGCTTTGCATAAGCTACTTTCTTTAGTGCATTGAACAGTGTTGATATTGTCTAGCTTTGAGGAATGTGTCAAATAAGCCAACCCTATAGATGGGCGGGTTGAAGGATTAGGCTGTTGTCTTGATGAGGTAATGATTTTTACTACACGAGTGACTACACGCTTTAATTCGACTGAATTAATACTCATAAGTCACTGGTGCGAAAGGAGAGACTCGAACTCTCACGCCTCGCGGCGCTGGAACCTAAATCCAGTGCGTCTACCAATTCCGCCACTTTCGCTTACCATGTTCGTAGTGTAGATATGTCTCTAAGCATCTACGAAGAGATCGGATTATAGCGCAGTTTTAATTGTGTAGCTAATCTAAGTATAGCTTTTCTGATAAAGCTGTAAATTCTTGATCAGTCTTTCTCGGTCATGGCGCTTTTGCTTTTTAGGGATTGTATTTTGACGAATCTACGACCTAAATCAGTCAATACTAAAATGGACACTTTCTCAATTTGCCAGGGATATTCGTGGGATGTGCTGGTAACAAACCAAGGTTGTTTAATCAGACCTTGGCGATGGGCATATTGCAAGCATACAACCTCTACTTGGAATCGAACCATATCTTGTTGGTTGGAAGGTTGGAAGGTAGTTTCTCCATTCTCTATCCTGCGTAAAATTTCCAAAAGTCTGTCCATGATCATTCTCCCCAAAGCATAGGTCACTCTGAAGCGGGGTATCACATATTTTGTTGATCATTTTGGTAATGTAGATCGTCAGCAACATGCATACACGGCGCTTACTGTCATCGTGCAGAAATTACAAAATCAATTTGCTGTACGTGATGCTAATGTAGGTGCTTTGCTCAGGCGCTACTATCAGTGCGGATGCCGAGCTTGTGTAAGATAAGTCCGACCATTACATGCTTAATGAAGGGTGTGGGCAGATTGCTCTTACAATCGTTTGTTCGCAATCAAGATAATTGGCGAAGATATTGTCTTAGACCTGTAATGGTTTTAATGGGACAATGGCTGCTAATGAAATTACAGTGTTGGTTTGGGAAGTGTTGAAAGAGGTATTGGGTAACGATGACAATAAAAAATCACCGCCTGAATTCAGTAACGGTGCCTCTTTGTTATCAACTATTTGGTGCCAGAAGAAAACCAGACTGTATGTCCAGTAAGATTCAATCCAGTCCAGAATATTCAATCTAACCTGCCATTTATAAAGAGTTTTATTTGGTAGGTTGTCCAAAGTAGTACATTCTCGTCTATTTACATCCAGTAGTTTTAAGGGTAACTTAACGGGTAACTTTTGAGGTGTGGATCATGCCCAGGTTAGCCCAAGGATTAAACGAAACCCAAGTCAGAAATGCCAAGCCCAAGGAAAAGCCTTACAAGCTATCCGATGGGAGGGGGCTAACCTTGCTTGTTAATTCTGATGGTTCCAAGTGGTGGCGCTTGCGCTATATCTTGGATGGCAAAGAGAAGATGCTGTCCGTAGGCACTTATCCTGATGTGTCACTATCAGGTGCGCGTGAAAAAGCGTTGGAGCTGCGCAGGCTGGTGGTGGCAGGTGATGATCCTTCATTGCGCAGGAAGGAAGCCAAGCAGCAACTCAAAGCCAGCGTCCGGGGAACATTCAAGTCAGTGGGTGAGGAATGGCATGCCCACAAATCGAAAAGCTGGGCCTCAGAGACGGCGCGAAAGGCTAGGGAGGTACTAGATGATTACCTTTACCCTAAAATTGGCCCTAGAGCGATTTCTGAGCTTTCCAGCGCTGATGTCAAACCTGTGCTGCTGTATATCCATGAGCGCGGCCCGAGATTGGCCGTAAAAGCCAGGCAATACGTAAACCAGATCGTGGACTATGCCATTCAGGAAGGCTTGCGCGAAGATGGCAAGCTGCTATCCCTCAAGGGTGTGCTGCCAAAGACAGAGAGGGCGCATTACGCGGCAGTGACCAAGACCAACGACTTGCCCAGCATGCTGGACAAGATCAACGGTATCGACTCTCACAAAATGCGGGTTGCAGTGCAGACCTTGCTATACACCGCTTCAAGACCTGGGGTGGTGGCGGGCATGCTCAAATCAGAACTTGACCTGGAGGCAGGGGAGTGGCACGTATCAGCTAAGCGCATGAAAACAGGCAATGACCACATCACCCCTTTACCCAGGCAGCTAATCCCATTGCTACAGGAAGCCATTGCCTACAGTGGCAACTCTCCCTTTGTTTTCCCTGGTGAGCGTGACCCAATGGGCAAGCACCTGAACCGGGATAGCATCAGCAAGGCACTGCGAGAGGCTGGCTTGCGAGGTGTGACAGTTTCCCATGGCTTCAGGGCGACATTCAGGACGATTGCCCGTGAGCGCTTAAGGATTGATCCTGACGTGCTGGAGGCCCAAATAGCCCATGCCAAGAAGGATGAGATACAGGCCGCTTATGATCGCGCGCAATTCCTCGAAGAGCGCCACCAGATCATTCAACGATGGGCGGATTACATTGATGCGGTACAGAGTGGGGCGAAAGTCATCCCATTGAAAACGGCATAAAGAGCAACACCGCTGCCTGACGGTATCAGGCATTAGCGGGAAGGCTGGTTAACTGTGAGAGGTCCACCAGCCGTCCCTCACCACAACGCAGTACTTGTAAGGAGTATCACGCTATGGCTGGCGCCGATTCTAACATTGTCACAGCAATCAATCCTTCATCATCCCTAAATTCCCAAGATGCTTTAGATAAAGCTCAAATCAAGATTGAGCATATCAGGGGGACGCTAGATTGCTTATATACCTTGACTTGCAAAACTTCGGATCAAGGTTTGGGTTTATGTGAAGGTTCGTTAAACGCCGCTCTGGATTTGCTTATGTATCAAGTGACAGAAACACAACGCCTTTTGAATGAGGTGACTGCATGAGCACAAATCTTGAACAAGCTGGTCAGATGACGAAAAGTTTTCTGGATGATTTCCCCATTCAAATATTAATGCCAAATAGCTATCCGTTAGCTGTGTTAATGCCAATTTTTGAAGCAATTAAAACCAGGATTGAAATGGCAGAAGAAGGGGTTGGGTTTGGCATACCTGAAACGGTTCCATTATTCAAAAATAGTGAGCAATTGGATCGAGGACATGATGACTAAAGGCACCTCTGCAATTCCTGACAATAAAACTACCGCGTTTATTGATGACGCTAGAGGGATGATTGCTCTCAAGGCAACATGGGAAATAGAAGCTTTGGCAAAGGAGCTAATTGAAAGAAGTAAATCCATTGGTGAGGATCATTGTGACCTATGGCATGAATCTTTATTCATAAAAAGCGTTTCCATGAGAATCAAGGAGCTAAATAGCATTGTTATTGGTGCAGCAGGGGATGGTACTGAGAGTTTATCCAGATTGGAACAAAGGCTCGGATAACTGTATACCTCACCTAGCTAGGCGGGGCGAAAACCGGGCAGCCCTTGCCCGGCTGGTGGGAGTGCTAGTTAAGAGCTAGGTTTGAAGGGGATGGGTATGAATAGAAATAGAAAGTTAAAGGATGAGGATACTTGGGTATATGAGGATGAGACGCAGCATTTATTTGCGTGGATGTTATATACCTTTGAAAACTTTGACATTCCAGCGTTAGATGATTTTATCGATACAGAAAGAAATACGCACAATCAAGACATTCTGCTAAAAAAGAGAGAGCAAGCATTTAATGCATATCGGTTAAGTAATGATGATCTATTGGAAGCGCATTTAGATTATCTACGCTTGGTAATGAATGTTAACCAAAATCTTCCAGAGCTTTCAAAGAAAAGCCACACAAAAGCCACGTCTAAAGGCGGCAATGTTAGAGCGGAAAAAGACAAACGCCATCAAATACTTAATGGGATTGTTAAAGAGTATCAGGAGAAAATTGACGGAGGTTATAACTTTTATAAAGACGGTAAGGCTATCCATGGGCGGCTTGCTGAATTTGTCAAAGAGATGGCAAAGAAATACCCAGACGTTGAACAATCTTCAATCGGCACAAGATTGTATAAATATAGAGCACTCAAAAAACCAACACAGTGAATTGTAGTCCAGCTAGCTGAACTACATATCAGCTAGCTGATGGCTTATCTATAAATCATCACGGCACCATCATGCACTCCATGCAGTACCGCATTAGACACAAACAAGCGGAACTGGGTTACTTAAGTAAAGGACACCAACATGGAAATTGCATCAATCACTTCCCCTCAGTTTTATCGCATTACTGATCTCAAGTCTCGCCTTGGTATTTCAAGCTCTAGTATTTGGGCTTGGGTAAAGAAGGGCACGTTTCCCAAACCTATCAAGCTAGGCGAAAACATCACTGCCTGGAAAGCATCCGATGTTGAAGCATGGGCACAAGGTCGTATTGAAGCCAGCCAAGGTAAGGAGGCTGCCTAATCATGGACAATAAAAAAGGCCACCCGAAGGCAGCCCCAAACCGTACCCACCAGCATAACGATAATTCAGCCGATTCACAACGCGCCCGATTGATAAAGCATTTTCAAGAACATGGTTCTATCACCACGATAGAAGCCAGGCGGGATTTAGATATCATGATGCCAGCAGCGCGTATTTATGAGCTACGTAAGCAAGGCTACAAGATAGACACCATCTGGACCAACGATACTACCGAGCAAGGCAAGCAGCATCGCGTAGCTCGTTATGTATGGAGGGCAGCAGCATGAACCAGCAGCCAATAATTCAGATTCAGATAAAAAATGAACCTCGCATTGATAGCCGCTTGATTGCCGATAGCCTGGGAGTGAAACACCAGAACACCTATGAGTTGATCAAAAGCTACAAATCAGACTTTGAAGAGCTTGGACTGCTCCGGTTTCAAACAGGAGCAGTGAAAGAAGCTGGTGGGCGTGGCACCAAATACATCAAATACGCCATGCTCAACGAAGATCAAGCCTATCTCTTGCTCACCTATAGCCGCAACACTGCCAAGGTGCGCGCGCTCAAGGTGAAGCTAGTCCAGGCATTCCGCGATGCCCGTAAAGCCTTGGAAAGCCATCAAACCGAGTACCTACCAGGCTATCACGCCATGCACGATGAACTAGCTCACCTTGATGCCAACAGCCGCTATATTCACATGAACTTCAACAGGCTGGTTAATAAGGCAGTAGGGATTGGCTCAGGAGAGCGTAACTCTTTGCCATTCCCACACAAGAGCATGCTGGTGGCTGCTCAATTTATTGCAGCTAGTGCAGCCCATACTGCCAGCAATAGCAAAGAAGCCTATCAGAAAGCCAAGGACGCATTGCATGCATTAATTCCACCAGCTATTCAGCTTGCCCAGGAGAGCCAGTGATGACCTTTGCGAAATGGGTTGGCTAATCCATGGCCTCCAGTCACATATTCCGGCTGGGACGCATCAAGGGCAAGAATGGCATTGAGGAAGCCCTCAAGCACAATCGAAGAGAAATTCAGCAGGAGCGTGGCGCTGTTGGTCATATTGACTCAAGAAGAATCGAGTTCAATTACTCCCTGCATGGCGCTGGAAATGCACGGGAAATCGCTGTGCGCGCAAAAATTGCCATGCTTGAGGCTGGGATAGAAACTCCGCGTAAAAATGGCGTGATGGGCGTGGAAATCCTTTTTAGCCTGCCCATTGATCGTCACCAGCAGGACACTAGACCATTCTTCGAGGATTGTTTGTCCTGGGTGCAGCGCAATATGCAGGGAGAGCTGCTGACTTTCGATGTTCATCTGGATGAGGCTGCCCCACATGCTCATGCCGTGATATTGCCGCTGGTGAATGGGCGCATGCAGGGGCGAGACATGATCGGCAACACTGGAAACATGAACCGCTTGCGAAACCTGTTTTATAGCGAAGTGGCCAAGCGATATGGCTTAAGCCGGGGGAACACTAAGCTGGGCGAGAAAGACAAGGCTGTGCTTGCCAGGCAAGTTATAGAGGCTCTTAGCAAAGATCCAATGCGGTATTCGGCTTTATGGCCTTTCGTTCGAGATGCAATACACGCTGACCCTGCGCCCTATGCCCAGCACCTGGGATTAACCCAGCAACCGAGCAAGCGTAGAACAAGATCATTCGTTCAGATTATGACGTCCCCAGGGCGAGGGAAAATACAAAACGCTATATAGCGAATTAGGGGCAAAAAACACAATTCGCTATCCTGTGTATAGCGTTTTCATCTCGGGCAGTCTCAATTACGAGTAAAAGGAAACATTCAGATGGGCAATTCATTCGCAGCAGCATTGCAGAGATTCGCAGACAAAACAGGCGCTAGGTTGGACTTAGTGGTGCAAGAAACCAGAAGAGAGATATTCACGCGGCTTGTTTTGAAGAGCCCAGTAGACACTGGAAGATTCAGAGCCAATTGGCATATTGAGCGCGGATCGCATACCTACACCACCAAGAAAACCTCTGTTGAGCTTGACGCACATGCTCTCTTTGCTGCCATACCTACTTCTCAACCAGTCTGGATCATCAATGCCTTGCCCTACGGTCCAGTGCTCGAATATGGGCGCTATGGTACTGGCCAGTGGGCTACAGTAAAAACAACTAGAGACGGTTACTCGCTCCAAGCACCTTATGGCATGGTGCGCATAACAGTTTCAGAGTTCCACGATGTAGTGCGAGATGCGGTTGCCCTTGCTAAGCGCCTTTATGCATAGGGCATTTATTTGAGTCCGTAAAAAAAGGATTTTTTACAGTCCATAAAAAGGCTTAAGAGCTATTCGGTTAATTTTCGGAGTCCATAAAAAAGGACTCAGGATTGGTATGTCTTCTTGGTTGTAATCTGCTGTTGCTATACCATGGGGGCGTAAGTGATAATTTCTTGACTCGGTAAAAGAGCACCAGTGCTATGTCACCCTAGCTCACTACCAGATGAACTACGCGTGCGGGTGATCAAAACAAGAACACGGCCACAGGCCTAGCATGACTTTAAAGGGGGGGGTGATGGACGATAGGACTTTTGAGTTCATGAAGTTGCGATACCAACATCATCATGATTCAAACCGAGACATGTTTGCTTCAGTGATGGAAGCGAGCTCCCAAGCTTTGAAAGCTTCTTTCATCATGAATGGCGCGGCTACCATTGCTTTGCTAGCCTTGATGGGAAGTACAGCTTCAAATCCTCCTGCACAATTTGCAGACTTCTTGCCAAATGCAGCAATCGCAGCATTTTACTTTTCACTGGGTGTACTTTTTACTGCCATATCTACAGGCCTTAAATACCTTGTTCAGGCCATGTATGCTCAAGCAACAGCGGATAGATATCAACCAGAATACCCATACACCGAAGAAGACTACAAAGAGTTAATTGGAAGCTGGGGAAGTGCTGACAAGCTCGCAAGGCATGGAAATCGCCTTAATTACATCACCATTTTCTTTGTGGTTTGTGCTTATCTATGGTTCATAAAAGGTGTATTCAAATTTGGTAGTACATTTGGCTTGAGTATTTGTTCTTTGTTCTGAGATATCTGTAACCATTCGCTTTCATGACTAAGGAAGAGATTGTCACAGCATTGCATGTTTGGGCTTTGACAAAGCCTGAAGTTCAGAGAGGTTATGTTTTTGGCAGCAGAGCAAGGGATGACTTTCAGGTCGATAGCGATTTGGATGTGGCTGTCGAACTGGTGGATGGATTGGATGAATGCAACGGTCTAGCCTACTGGATGTTCGAGTGTGATATCTACCAAAGTGAGCTTGATAAGCTTTTTTCTTACACTGTCGATCTAGAGCAACTTACCCCAGATACTCCAACAATAATTTCAGCAATCGAAAGATCATCCTACCTAGCCTATGATAAAGATCATCATTTGCGCTAGCCTTATCCTAGCCCGCCACCATCACCGTCCTTGAAGGCAAGACCCACTACAAAAGCATTATGGTGGCTGCCAATTCATTGCAGGCAGTGCCGCCCATAGTGCCAGCAATGGCAAAGACGCCTGTCAGAAGGTCACGGACGCATTGCAGGCGTTAATTCCACCAGCGGCAAGACTTTCCATGCAGGAGACTGAATGATGTATGGCAAACTAGGTTGGATGTCTGGGTGGAGTAGGGCAGATATTGTCTTAGACCTGTAATGGTTTTAATGGGACAATGGGCTATGGAAATGTTCCACCAAAATTTTTTACGGGTAATTAAACGGGTAACAAAAAACCGCACCAGCTACAAAGTGAGCATTGATGCGGTTTCCAATAAATCATTTGGTGCCCAGAAGAGGACTCGAACCTCCACAGTGTTACCACCACTAGGACCTGAACCTAGCGCGTCTACCAATTCCGCCATCTGGGCATCGAATATCGATGAGCCGCGCATTCTATAGGAAAGTTACATTTTGTCAACGAAAAAAAAGCAGATTAAAACGATAGCTGTGAAAAAAACCACTTCGTCACGTAAGCCCAAAGGAGTTCGGGCCAAAGACCCTCATGCAGAGCGAGAGATTGCAAAATACGATAACCCATTGCCTAGTCGAGAGTTTATTTTGTCTGTGATGGAAGAGCAGGGGGTGCCTGTGACCGTGGATCAGCTTTATAAGCTGGTTGGCATTAAAAAAGCTGAGCAAGAGATTTTTGGTCGCCGCTTGGCCGCGATGGAGCGAGATGGACAGATTTTGCAGAATCGCAAAGGGGCCTTGTGTATTACTGGTAAGGTGAATCTGCTGGCAGGTAAGGTGCAGGGGCATCCGGATGGCTTCGGCTTTTTCATTCCCGATGATGGAGGGGATGATTTGTTCCTTTCTCCGCGTGAAATGGCTCAGGTGATGCATGGTGATCGCGTCATGGTGCGTCCTGCTGGCGTGGACCGGCGTGGTCGGCCAGAGGGGCGGATTGTTGAGGTGTTGGAGCGTTCGACCAAGACGCTTGTAGGGCGTGTGATCAGTAGTCATGGCGTCACTATCGTGGCAGCCGAGGATAAGCGCGTTAACCAGGATATCCTGATTCCTTATCACCTTGATATGGGGGCGAAGGATGGGCAGGTGGTAACCGTGGAGCTAACAGAGCAACCATCACCACATGCCAAGCCAGTAGGTAAGGTGATTGAAATTCTTGGTAATTATGCTGACTCTGGCATGGAAATCGAGATCGCCCTGCGCAAGCATCATTTACCCTATGATTTTTCCGAGGCAGCGCTCAAGCAGGCGCAAAAGTATCCCAAGCAAGTGCGTGCGGCAGATTGGAAGGGGCGCATAGATTTACGCGAGCTGCCTTTGGTGACGATTGACGGTGAAACTGCGCGCGACTTTGATGATGCGGTTTACTGTGAGCCACAGGGCACAGGATGGCGGCTGGTGGTAGCGATTGCCGATGTCAGTTTCTACGTCAAGCCAGGCGATGGTTTGGATAAAGATGCCTATGAGCGTGGTAATTCAGTTTATTTCCCGCGTCGGGTTATTCCAATGCTGCCTGAGGCGTTGTCGAATGGTTTATGTTCGCTTAATCCTGATGTCGACAGGCTTTGCATGATCTGCGATATGCAAATCAGCAGCACTGGCAGCATCAAACAATATAAGTTTTATCCTTCGGTGATGCGTTCCAAGGCGCGGATGACATATACCAAGGTGTTTGACATGATCAGCAACCCCCAGGGCGAGGTTGCGCGTGAATATGATTGGCTGGTGCCGCATGTTGGTCATTTGTATAAGTTATACAAGATCATGCTTGCGGCGCGTGAGAAGCGAGGTGCGATTGAGTTTGAAAGCAACGAAACCCTGATGGTGTTCAATGATAATGGCAAGATTGAGCGCATTGAGGCGACTTCGCGCAATGAGGCGCATCGCTTGATTGAGGAGTGTATGTTGGCTGCCAATGTTTGTGCCGCAGATTTTCTTGGCAAGCGCGAGCATCCTGCTCTGTATCGTATTCACGATGGCCCGACCGAGGAAAAGCTGGAGGCCTTGCGTACCTTCATGGGGGAGTTTGGCTTTACGCTGGGCGGGGGCGATAGCCCGCATGCCAAGGACTATGGCAGATTGCTGGCCCAAATCAAGGGGCGTCCTGATGAGCAGTTATTGCAAACGGTCTTGCTGCGCTCCATGCAGCAAGCAGTATACAGCCCAGACAACATTGGCCATTTTGGCTTGGCGTATGAAGCTTATGCACACTTTACTTCGCCAATTCGTCGCTATCCGGATTTATTGATACATCGCGCTATCAAGGCCGTGTTAAATGGTGAAACCTACAAGGCAGGTGATTGGCAGGAGCTGGGTAAGCATTGCTCCATGACCGAGCGGCGTGCTGATGATGCGACGCGCGATGTGGAAGCGTGGCTCAAGTGCTACTACATGCAGGATAAAATCGGTGAGGAGTTTGATGGTACCGTCGCAGGCGTGACTAGTTTTGGCTTGTTTGTTGCGCTGGATGGTGTCTACGTGGAGGGCTTACTACACGTCACTGAGCTGGGGAATGATTACTTCAATTTCGACAAGGTCAGGCATGAAATGCTGGGCGAGCGGACTGGAGTGCGCTTTCGCTTGGGAGATAGGCTGCGCGTCAAAGTGGCGCGTGTCGACCTTGAAACCAGCCGTGTGGATTTCAGCCTAGTTGCCAGAGAGGATCAATTGCAGGCATCATCCGCCCCCGAAGATTCATCTACCAAACGTCGTCGCGGCAAGCAAGGTGCTGCGGTTGAGGCTACTAAGACCGTGACTGAGCAGATGGTGGAAAAGCCTAAACGTCGCCAGGCTGTAGCTAAGGAATCTGTGTCCTTGCTGGAAGTATTGGTTCAGGAAGTAGTCAGTAAGCCGAAAGTACGCAAAGTGGCCACGACGCCAACGGCCAAGAAGTCGCGGACAAAGCCGCCGCGCGCAAGTAATGGAAAATCCCGCGCTAAAGTAACCACCAAGAAGAAAGCTAGTTAATTGAATGAGTGATGCACGTATTTTGTTTGGCTTTCATGCCGTATTGAGTCGTTTGCGCCAGCATGGGGCGAGCATTCAGGAAATCCTGATCGACAAGGACAGGGTGGATGCGCGGATGAAAGATTTGTTGCAGATGGCAGAAAATGCCAATGTGCGTGTGATGCAAGTGGAGCGAGCCCGGCTGGATGGAATGGCGGGTGGTAATGCGCGCCATCAGGGGGTGATTGCACGGGCGGTTGATACACCGATTCCCTACAAGGATATTCACGATATTCTTGAATCTGACCTCAAAGAGCCACCATTTTTCCTGGTGCTGGATGGTGTGGAAGACCCGCATAATCTCGGTGCATGTTTACGCGTAGCTGATGCAATGGGTGTGCATGCCGTGATTGCCCCCAAGGATAGGGCCGCGGGCTTGAATGCTACCGTGCGTAAGGTTGCTTGTGGTGCGGCGGAAACTGTGCCATTTATCGCGGTGACCAACCTGGCACGCACCCTGCGAGAGCTCAAGGATGCTGGTGTTTTTGTTGTAGGAACTGCTGCTGAGGCTAACGCAGATTTACCCGCTACTGATTTATCAGGCCCGTTGGCTCTGGTGTTGGGGGCAGAGGGTACTGGCTTGCGCCGATTGACACAGGAAAACTGTGATAGCTTAATTAGCATCCCCATGTTTGGATCGGTTGAGAGTCTGAATGTCTCGGTGGCAAGCGGTATTTGCTTGTATGAAGCACGCAGGCAGCGAATATCACAGCAGGGTTGATCTCCTGCCCCTGGTGGGGTTCTTTTAAATCTCGATATTGAGTTTTTGAATGCAGCTCAATCTGTCGTGAGCCTGTCATGATGCATGTTGATACTAGCGGGGTAAGTGCGTGGCGCTTGCTCCAGCATGCAGGGTAAATATTGTGCCCTAGCTTTATTTTGGGCCGCTAAAATGTTATTTTATCGGTCTTTCCGTAGTTGTTTTCTCAAATATTATCTTTGGAGTCATCATGGCTGTTGAACGTACCCTTTCCATTATCAAACCCGATGCAGTTGCCAAGAACGTGATCGGCAAGATCTACACCCGTTTTGAAGATGCTGGCCTCAAGATCATTGCTTCCAAGCTGGTGCAACTGTCTCAGGCTGATGCTGAGGGTTTTTACGCTGTTCACAAGGAGCGTCCTTTCTTTAACGACCTGGTCAAGTTCATGATTTCTGGTCCAGTGGTTGTGCAAGTGCTGGAAGGCGAAAATGCTGTGCTCAAGCATCGTGATCTGATGGGTGCAACTGATCCTAAGAAGGCTGATGCTGGCACGATTCGCGCTGACTTTGCTGACAGTATCGATGCTAATGCTGTTCACGGCTCTGACTCCCTGGAAAACGCTGCGAACGAAATCGCTTATTTCTTCGCGCAATCCAACGTATATAGCCGCTAAGGGTTAGCGCATGACGGTCAATCTCCTTAACTTGAACCAGGCTGCGCTCGCCGAATACTTCCAAAGTATTGGCGAGAAGCCATTTCGTGCCAAGCAGATGATGCGTTGGATGCATCACTTTGGCGTGAATGAGTTTGGGGAGATGACCGATATTGCCAAGGCGTTGCGTGAAAAGCTCGCCAAGGAGGCCGTGATTGTGCCTCCGTCAGTCCATCTAGAGCAAATATCGGAAGACGGTACTCGCAAGTGGTTGATTGACGTAGGTGCAGGCAATGGCGTTGAAACCGTTTTTATTCCCGAGGATGAGCGCGGGACGTTATGCGTTTCATCGCAAGTAGGCTGTGCGCTGGATTGCACATTCTGCTCCACCGGTCGGCAGGGATTCAACCGTAACCTCAGCGTGTCCGAGATTATCGGTCAGTTGTGGGTGGCTAACAAAGCCTTGGGGCGTGACCCCAAAGGCGACCGTATCATCAGTAATGTGGTGATGATGGGGATGGGTGAGCCGCTGGCCAATTTTGATAACGTCGTCACCGCGATGAACATCATGCTGGATGACTCGGCTTATGGCTTGAGCCGCCGCCGCGTGACCTTGTCCACATCCGGCATGGTGCCGGCGATGGACCGGCTGCGTGAAGAGTGCCCGGTGGCATTGGCGGTTTCCCTGCATGCGCCCAATGACGCATTACGCGATGAGATCGTGCCGATCAACCGCAAATACCCGATTGCCGAGTTGATGGCGGCTTGTCAGCGATACCTGGAAAAAGCGCCGCGCGATTTCGTCACCTTCGAATATGTCATGCTGGATGGTGTGAACGATACCGTCGAGCATGCCAGGCAATTGCTGGATATCGTCAAGGATGTGCCATGCAAGTTCAACTTGATTCCGTTCAATCCTTTCCCCAATAGCGGCTACGATACGTCCAAGCCGGACAATATCCGCCGCTTCCGCGATATCCTCATGCAGGCAGGTTATATCGTCACTACACGCAAGACGCGTGGCGAAGATATTGATGCAGCTTGTGGTCAGTTGGCTGGCAAGGTGCAGGACAAGACCAAGCGCTCGTTACGCCGTATCAAGGTGGAGGCAATTGCATGAAGCATTACCTGGTTGCTGTTGCCGGGTTGTTGCTTGTTGCATGTGCCGCTACTGAAACCAAGCAAGATACCGAAGCCAGTCGCGAGCGTGCCCGTGTGCATACTGAGCTGGGGGCCGGATATTATGCCCAGAACCAGATTGCAGTTGCACTGGAAGAATTCGAGCTTGCTGCGCAGATCAATGCTTTCTATGCCCCTGCATATAATGGATTGGGCTTGGTTTACGGCACATTGCGCGAGGATGAGAAGGCGGATACAGCTTTTCGCAAGGCGTTGCAGCTAGACCCCAAAAGCTCTGAAACTCGCAATAATTACGGTAGCTTTCTCTGCGCGCGCAACCGTATTGATGAGTCTATCGTTCAATTCACCGAGGCAGTCAAGAACCCGCTGTACGTGACGCCTGGCGTGGCTTACATGAATGCTGGTACTTGCTTGTTGCGCAAGAAAGATATCAAGCAAGCCGAGCTTTATCTGCAACATGCGCTGCAATTGCAGCCACAACTGTTCCAGGCTGGTTATCAATTGGCAGTCATTGCGCATAGCCGTGGTGAGTATGGTATTGCGCGTAATTACCTCAACCCCGCTTTGGAAAGCAATAGCCCGACTGCTGACATGTTATGGTTGGGTATCAAGCTAGCGCGCGCGACTGGGGATCGGGATAGTGAAGCCAGTTATGCCTTGCAGCTGAGAAGAAAATTCCCTAACGCCGAGCAAACAAAACAATTATTGTCAGGACAGTAATGATGAGTGAGCACGATTCTCCTGAACAGGATGTACAAGTAGCGCCAACTTATATTGACCGCATTGGACCCACATTGGTGGGCGCGCGGGAAAATCTTGGGCTGGTGGCGGAAGATATTGCCAATCGGCTGCGTCTAAGCCTGCGCCAAGTGCAGGCCTTGGAAAATGATGATTTTGCTGTATTGCCTGAAGCTGTCATCACGCGTGGTTTTATTCGTAACTATGCACGCTTGGTCAATATTGATGCTACACCGTTGTTGCGGGTTTATAGCCAATATGTCCCTGCCCAAGATGGCCAGGCGATCAGCATTCCCTCTGCCAATATCGTGATTTCCGGTGAGCCTGGTATGTCATGGCGACCTTATGTCTGGTTCGGTGTGTTGCTGGTAGTGTTGCTCGCAGCCTGGGTACTCTATGTCGATTTTTTCCAGAAGCATGATGCTATACCGACATTAGCAGATTCGCCGGTGTCTAGTATCGTTGAGCAGGATAGTGTGATCGAAGGGCAAGCATTGGAAAATGTAGCGCCATCAGAGCCTGTATCCTCAGCGTCCGCTGAAAGTGCAGTTGCGCCAGAACAAGCAGCAGCTTCTGTCCCTCCAACAGCGCCACAAACTACGACAGAGCCTGCAATATCACCTGTCCAAGCGGCTGTTCCGCAGTCTTCATCCAGTGAGGGGGGGCAAGCTTCACCACAACAGCCTTCACCACAGGTTGAGGGTTCCCGGCTTAAATTTTCTGTGACTGAAGCGACTTGGGTTAGCGTTTTTGATGGTAATGGCAAGCAAATCTTGAATAAAACACTAGCCCCGAGTAGCGAGGAAATGATTGCTGGTCAGCCTCCATTCAGGATTGTGGTCGGTAATATTCATGGCACCAAGCTCGAATATAACAATAGCCCCGTTGACCTTGCTCCTTATACCAAGGTAAATGTGGCTCGTCTGAGGTTGGAGTAAGTCTTGGATTATCAAACACTCAGTCGTCGCAACACCAAGACCGTCATGATTGGCCATGTGCCAGTTGGCAGCAGTTCACCGGTCGTGGTGCAATCCATGACCAATACCGATACTGCAGATGCAGCTGCGACGGTAAAGCAAGTATATGAGCTGTGGCGTGCAGGCTCCGAAGTAGTGCGTATTACTGTGAACTCGCCAGAGGCAGCTGCACAAGTGTCTAGCATCCGCCGTCAGTTGGATGATCTTGGTTGTAATGTCCCGCTGGTTGGTGACTTCCATTTCAATGGGCATCGATTGTTGGCGCAATATCCCGATTGTGCTGAGGCCTTGGCGAAATATCGTATTAATCCCGGCAATGTTGGCAAGGGTTCCAAGCGTGATGAACAATTCTCTGCCATGATCAAGGCAGCGATTGATTACAACAAGCCGGTGCGTATTGGCGTTAATTGGGGTAGCCTGGATCAAGCCAAGATGGCACGCATGATGGATGAAAACTCCAAGCGTGCAGCACCATTGACGGCAGATGCCTTGATGCGCGAAATGCTGATTCAATCCGCTTTGGAAAATGCTGCCGAGGCAGAAGACTTGGGCTTGCCAAGCGATCGCATCATCATTTCCTGCAAGGTAAGTGCCGTGCAGGACTTGATCAAGGTTTATCGTGATCTGGGTAGTCGCTGTGATTATCCATTACACCTTGGCTTGACTGAGGCTGGCATGGGGTCCAAAGGTATTGTGGCATCCACAGCCGCTTTATCTGTGCTAATGCAGGATGGCATAGGTGATACCATTCGTGTCTCCTTGACACCCGAGCCAGGCGAACCTCGTACCAAGGAGGTCGTGGTGGCGCAGGAGATCTTGCAAACCATGGGCATACGTTCTTTTACGCCTTTGGTGACAGCTTGCCCTGGATGCGGGCGTACGACATCAACTTTTTTCCAAGAGCTTGCACAAAGCATCCAGCGTTATCTACGTGACCAGATGCCGATCTGGCGTAGCCAATACCCTGGCGTTGAGACTATGAGTGTCGCTGTGATGGGCTGTGTCGTGAATGGTCCTGGTGAATCCAAGCTCGCCAATATTGGTATTAGCCTGCCAGGAACTGGAGAAGTGCCAGTTGCGCCAGTGTATGTGGACGGCGAAAAAACTGTCACTCTCAAGGGCGAAGCTATTGCTGATGACTTCAAGGTGATCGTGGAAGAGTATGTCCGCGTTAATTATGCCGAAGGCGGGCGTTTGCGCCAGCAGGTATCCGGCAAGGGCCTGAAAACCATCCCGGTTAAAGCCATCTAGAACACTATAAATTCATTAAGTATCTATGTCTGATAAGTTTCAAAGTATCAAGGGTTTTTACGACATTCTCCCAGCCGATACCGCGCTGTGGCAACGGCTGGAGGATGCCGCCCGGCGTGTGCTGGCCCAGTATGGCTATCGTAATATCCGTCTGCCTATCGTGGAGCCGACAGAGCTTTTTATCCGTGGGGTGGGTGAGCACACCGACATTGTCGAGAAGGAAATGTACTCCTGGGAAGACAAGCTGAATGGTGATCGTCTTACCTTACGTCCAGAAGGGACTGCGGGCTGTGTCCGTGCGGTGGTTGAGCATAGTCTTACTTACAGCGGGCCACAGCGTCTCTGGTACATTGGCCCGATGTTCCGACATGAGAATGTGCAGAAGGGCCGTCAGCGCCAATTCCACCAGATTGGTGCTGAAGCATTTGGCTATACCGGGCCTGATGTCGATGCTGAGCAGATTGCCATGCTTGCCCGATTGTGGCGTGAGCTAGGCGTGGCAGATGCAGTTGAGCTGCAATTGAATACAATTGGGGATGCTACCGAGCGTGCTGAGTATCGCCAAGTGCTGATCCGTTATTTTGAGCAACACGCAGATATCCTGGATGATGACGCGAAGCGTCGCCTGCATGCCAACCCCTTGCGTATCCTAGATAGCAAGAACCCTGCGATGCAGGCGATGATAGAAGCCGCACCTAAATTGTTGGACAGCCTGGGTGAGGAAAGCCGCGCTCACTTCGCGGGCGTGACTCACCAGCTTGACCAGTTGGGCGTTAAGTGGACCTTGAACACGCGCTTGGTGCGGGGCCTAGATTACTATAATCGCACCGTGTTCGAATGGGTGACCAGCAAGCTGGGTAGCCAAGGCACGATAGCAGGCGGTGGGCGCTACGATAGTCTGGTGCAAAGCCTCGGTGGCAAGGAAACACCAGCATGTGGTTTTGGTATTGGCCTGGAGCGCGTGTTCCTGCTCATGCAAGAGTGCGGTATTGAGGCGAGCAATAGCCCCGATGTATATCTGGTGAATGTCGGTGATGTTGCCAGCAAAGCGGCGTTAGCGATTGCGGAAGCGCTGCGGGATAGTGGTTTGAGCGTGAACCTGCATGCCGGCGGTGGTAGCTTCAAATCACAAATGAAAAAAGCCGACCAGAGTGGCGCACCTTATGCATTGATTTTGGGTGATGATGAAGTGGCAGCGAATGAAGTGTGCCTGAAACCATTGCGCGAAAATGGCGAGCAACGCAGAATGTCGCTGTCCCAAGCGATAGAGGCATTACATACATGACCGAACTGCTGCGCATTGAGAACCTGACTGTCACGCCTAAGGCTGAGCAGGAGCGCTTGTTGGTTAAGCAGGTTTCTTTTGCGCTGGAAGCGGGTAAGACCACTTGTATCGTGGGGGAGTCAGGTAGTGGTAAAAGCCTGACAGCGTTGGCGGTGATGGGCTTGCTCTCGGATCAATTGCAATTGAAAAGCGGCAGCATTCATTTCAAGGGGCGTGATATTGCGCAGGCCAGCCATGCCCAGTTGCAGAAAATCCGTGGCAAGGAAATCGGCATGATTTTCCAGGAGCCCATGACCTCCCTCAATCCAGTATTGACCGTAGGCTATCAAATAGGCGAAAGCCTGACCCAGCATCTCAAGCTTACCGGCGCTGCGCTTAAATCACGCGTAGCCAGTTTGTTGCAACAGGTTGGCATCCCGCCAGAGCGCGCCAATAGTTATCCGGATGAGTTATCCGGTGGCCAGCGCCAACGTGTCATGATTGCCATGAGCATTGCTTGCGAGCCTGTCATGTTAATTGCCGATGAGCCGACAACTGCATTGGATGTGACGGTGCAGGCACAAATACTCAAGCTGTTGGATGATCTAAAAACACGTATGAATATGGGCATGTTGTTCATCACGCATGATTTTGGCGTGGTGGCTGACATCGCTGATAACGTGGTGGTCATGTTCCGCGGCGAAATTGTTGAGGCAGGGCCGGTAAAAGCCGTGCTACAACACCCGCAGCATCCTTACACTCAAGCTTTGCTTGATTGCGTGCCTGATGCCGAGGGCAAAAAACCACTCAAACCTATCGATTATGCCTGGTTGAACACAGGAGTTGCGTGATGAGTGCTACACCAGACAAATATATCCTCCTGGCACGCGGTCTTAATAAATCCTATACCCAGCGTAGCGGGCGTTTTGGCTTTGGCAGCACCAAGGTCAATGCGCTGGATGAGGTCAATATTTCGCTGCGAGCAGGCAGTACGCTGGCGGTAGTGGGGGAGTCTGGTAGCGGCAAATCCACTTTGGCGCGTTGTCTGTTACAATTGCAGCCCTTGGATAGTGGCGAAGTCATTTTTCAGGGCAATAATCTGGCAGGTCTTTCGGGTAGTGCACTGCGGCAAGAGCGTCGGCACTTGCAGATGATTTTCCAGGATCCATTTGCTTCGCTCAACCCGCGCATGAAAGTGCGGGATATTGTCGCCGAAGGCTTGGTGATCCATGAAATTGGCACGGCAAAAGAGCAGCAAGACAAGGTCGTGCAGATGCTGGAGCGAGTTGGCTTGAGCGCTGCCGATATGAATAAATATCCCCACCAGTTTTCCGGCGGTCAGCGTCAGCGCATTGGCATTGCCCGTGCACTCGTGCTGCAACCCAAGGTGGTGGTGTGTGATGAACCAGTTTCTGCCCTGGATGTGTCGATTCAGGCGCAGATTTTGTTGTTGTTGAAAAGCCTGCAGCAGGAGATGGATTTGAGCTATATCTTTATCAGCCATGACCTGCGCGTAGTACGTCATATTGCGGATGATATTGCTGTGATGTACAAGGGGCGCATTGTAGAGCAGGGGAAAGTTGAGAGTATTTACAATACCCCGACCCAAGACTACACCCGCAATTTGTTGAATTCTATCCCTGGACGTAAGTCCTTGGCAGCGTAATTTTAGGAAAGAGCATGGCATACGATTTGGAAGAACAGGATCAGCTGGATGCACTCAAGAGCTGGTGGAAACGTAATGGCAATGCCATCGTTGGCGTAGCAGCTGTTGCCTTGGTAGGCTTTGGTGGCTACGAAGGCTGGAAGTACTATCAGTATCAACAATCGGCAGCGGCTTCTGTGCAATACCAGAACATGGCCAACACCGATATTAAGGATGCTGCCAAGATCCGTGCATTGTCTGCTGAGCTGATCGATAAATATTCCTCTACGCCGTATGCAGGCCGCGCTGCCGTTGCTGTCGCCAAGCTCAATTATCAGGAGCAGGATTTGGAAAGCGCCAAGTCGCAACTGACTTGGGCAACCAAGAATGCGAAGGAAGACGCTGTGCGTGCCATTGCATCACTGCAGCTGGCTTCTATCCAGTATGAAGAAAAAGCGTATGACGCAGCACTAAAGACCTTGTCTGAAAAGCTTGATGCAGGTTATGCAGGATTGATTGCCGACCTCAAAGGCGATGTGCTCGTGGCACAAGGCAAGACGGAAGATGCCAAGGCCGCTTATAAAGACGCGCTGACCAAGCTTGATATGCAAGGTGATTACTACAAGTATACCGAGCACAAGCTGGAAGCACTCGGCAGCTAAGCCGATATAAAGCGAATTAAGTGGAGCTAAGTTTGCGTTCAATTTCATTGCTAGTTGCCGCCGCCCTGATGATAGGTGGTTGCAGTACCATCACTGATCTCAAGACCGATATATCAGAGCGAGTGTTCGGGCGTGACCAGGTTGACCCTCCCGCCGAACTGGTCGATTTCAAGCCAACATTAAAGCCCAAGATCGTCTGGTCTGCCAAACTGGGAGACTCAGAATTGGCAGACTTTATGCCAGCTACCTCTGAAGGTGCGGTTTATGCCGCTAGCGGGGATGGTGAAATTGCCAGGTTTGACGCGATCACCGGTAAGCAGGTGTGGAAAATCAATGCAGGCGAAACGCTGACCGGCGGTGTTGGCTTAGGTAGCCAATTAGTGCTGGTCGGTACCCCCAAGGGCTATGTGCTGGCATACAGCCTGGACGGCAAGTTGTTGTGGAAGTCCAAGGTCAGTAGCGAAGTATTGAGTGCACCACAAGTGGATAACGGTGTGGTGGTGGTACGTTGTGGCGATAGCCGGATTTTTGGTTTGAATGCCAAAGATGGTGCGCGTAAATGGGTGTATGAGCGCGCAACACCAACCTTGACCTTGCGTAGCAGTGCTGGGGTGACGATTGCCGACGGTGCTGTTTATGCTGGTTTTGCCGGTGGAAAACTTGTTGCCTTGCGGGCAGAGGATGGCAAGACATTGTGGGAGGCATCGGTGGCCTTGCCCAAAGGGACGACAGAGTTGGAACGTATTGCCGACATTACCAGCCTGCCAGTCGTTGATGGCCCGCTGGTCTATGCTGTTGCGTATCAGGGCCGAGTGGCCGCTGTTGAGCGTACCACTGGCCGAGTGACCTGGAATCGTGATATTTCGAGCTATACCGGCTTAGGTGCAGAAGAGGCTCGCGTCTACGTTTCACATGCGAGCGGCGCTGTATTTGCACTTGATTATTCCAGTGGCCGTACTTTCTGGCGCCAGCCTGATCTAAAGAACCGCCTGTTGAGTGCACCATTGCCTATGGGGGGCGTGGTTGCCGTGGGTGATGTTGAGGGCTATATCCATTTCATGGATAGGGACGAGGGTAATTTCGTTGCCAGAATACAAACAGAAAAAAGTGCCATCATGCCTCAGCCAGTGGCAATTGGTACCAATGGTTTCCTGGTTCAGACCCGCAAGGGCGGCCTGTACGCAGTTTCAGTAGTTCCACAATGATGTTACCAACGATTGTTCTCGTGGGGCGGCCCAATGTCGGTAAGTCGACATTGTTTAACCGGCTGACTAAAACCCGTGATGCCCTGGTCGCCGATCTGCCAGGTTTAACGCGCGATCGCCACTATGGCCGCGGCGTAGTTGGCAGCAAGCCTTATTTGGTTGTTGATACAGGTGGTTTTGAGCCATTAGTCGATAGCGGCATTCTCAAGGAAATGGCGCGCCAGACATTGCTGGCGATTGATGAAGCCGATGTGGTGATTTTTCTGGTGGATGGCCGCAACGGCCTGGCTCCTCAAGACAAGGTGATTGCGGAGCGGCTACGCAAGAGCCAGCGGCCTATCTTGCTGGCTGTCAACAAAACAGAAGGCATGCAACGCGCAATCGCCAGTGCCGAGTTTCACGAGCTGGGCTTGGGTCATCCCTTGTCGATTTCCTCTGCACACGGTGAAGGTGTCCGTGACCTGGTAGAACTTGCGCTGGAGAACTTCCCTGATCCAGATGAGGAAGAAGAAACCAAGGCTAACCAGGTGCCCAAGGTGGCAATCGTCGGTCGTCCGAATGTGGGGAAATCTACGCTAGTCAATGCCTTGTTGGGCGAAGAACGCGTGATTGCATTCGATCAGCCTGGTACTACTCGTGACTCGATCTATCTGGATTTAGAGCGCAACGGCAAGCATTACACCATTATCGATACTGCCGGTGTGCGTAAGCGTGGCAAAGTATTTGAGGCAGTTGAGAAGTTTTCCGTGATCAAGACCATGCAGGCCATCGAGGAGGCGAATGTTGCCATCTTGGTGGTTGATGCGCAGGAGGGGATTACCGAGCAGGATGCGCATGTATCCGCCTATATCCTGGATAGTGGTCGTGCATTGGTGGTTGCAGTGAATAAGTGGGATGGCCTGGAAGAGGACAAGCGCGAGTGGATCAAGCGAGAAATTGACCGTAAACTGCAGTTCCTTGATTTCGCCAAGTTCCACTATATTTCTGCCTTGCGTAAAAAGGGTTTGGGCGAGTTGTTCGGTTCTGTCGATGGTGCCTATAAAGCTGCCATGGCCAAGCTATCCACCCCACAGCTTACACGCGTGCTGGAGGATGCCACCATGCAGCACCAGCCGCCGATCAGCAAAGGGATACGTCCCAAGCTCAGGTATGCCCACCAGGGCGGGAGTAACCCGCCTATCGTGGTCATACACGGTAATCATGTGGATGGCATCAAGGAAAGTTACCGACGCTATTTGGCAGGGGTGTTCCGCCAGGCCTTCCAGTTGACAGGTACGCCACTACGCGTGCAGTTCAATCAGGGCAATAATCCTTTTGCCGAGCCAGAAGAACGTAAGCAGGGTGAGGGGATTGTCAGTATGCGCCGACGCAAGACAGCTGAGCGTGCTGCGCTGAATGCGCGCAAGAATGAAGAGCAGGGACGCAAGGTCAAGAAAAAGCCTGGCGTTGTCGCTAATGCCCGGAATGTAAAAAAGCCCTCAATCAAGAAGTAAAGTAATTGATGGGTCTTAATGGCGACACGTGAAATAATTTGGCCGGGCAATGCCCGGCCAAATTATTTAAACTTTTTGCTTATGTTGCTTAAAACAGACTTTCCCAAAATTTCCACCAGACGCGTTCGTCTTTGGGGACATTAGCACCTAGCATTGGGCTATTAGGATAGTTTTGTGCCAGCACGCGCTTGGTATCGTCGCGCAAGTCATTCATGC
>VFQQ010001992.1_pt1 | contig 25369 bp, 21 predicted proteins | sample 3512341 | NCBI WGS metagenome assembly VFQQ01 (sample SAMN10412373, study PRJNA504923) | tailings metagenome | isolation source: Relicate 2 Philex TSF1 revegetated site | place: Philippines: Tuba, Benguet | collected 2017-08-29 | reverse complement strand
CGACATTGATATGTCCCCGTTCAAGCTCCCGGCTGATACTGTCGGTTGTCCCATTCTTGCTATGCATTTGGATATCCCGATAGCGCCCGCTGATCCTTGAAAGAAACCCAGGCAGAATGCCAAATGTCGCAGGATAGATTGTACCTATCGTAATCTTGTTGATGTCTTTGCCGGCGGCGGCTTGCGTCAACGCCTTTGTGGTTTCGATGCCTTTGAGTATGTCGATACATCGGGCGTAGAAAACGGACCCCGCAGGCGTCAACTGTACACGGCGCGTACTGCGGACAAGCAATTTGACGCCGAGCTCCTTCTCCAGCGCCTGAATTTGTAAACTCAGAGCCGGCTGAGCGATGCTCAACCTGTTGGCCGCACGACCGAAATGGAGTTCTTCGGCAACCGCGACAAAGTAGTTGATGTGGCGTACTTCCATAGCGCGGCGATCCGGACAGGGACTGGTCGAATGATCAGGTTTGCGTCGTCAAGCTGCACGGAAGAAACTTTGCTGTCAAAGTTCTTAATTGGGCGCATTGATACAAGCTGCCAATCAATGCGCAGAGTTGCGAAGGCTCTGTCGAAGTGGCGCAAAGGTCTTGCTTGACGCCAGATCTCCGGTGGAAGTCGCATAAAAGGCAGTTCGGAATGGAACTTGTGACCAAAATCAGGTTCAGAAATCCCTGAGGGGGCGACTGAGCAATCGATGCAAGAAGCCACCCCGCTAGTCAATGACGGTCACGGCCTCCAAGATCACCGATCGCGGTCTATTCGTCGATTGAGCAGCCGGCGATCGGCGGGCGCATACTTGGAGCGCCGCGCCGGATCGTGGGACATTGCCGTTCAGGCGCGGGTCAACGGTCTGAAATCCAGCTGCCGATGGAAGGTGTAGCTGTAGTTTTCGACCGATTTGACCATGCCGGTGTCGAGCGAAGGATGCCACAGCAGGATGATCGGGATTTCATTCTTGACCAGTTCGATCATCCGCTTGATGTCGGCGTCATAGACTGCGTGGTCGGTCTCGTAGCGCGTCTTGTCAACGAGCGTGATGAACTCAGGGTTCTGGTAGGCCCCGAAGTTCCACCGCGTGTCGCCATAATAGAAGACGCGGAAGAAGTAGTCCGGATCGGCGAGGTATGAGGTCGACCCCTCGAAATAGAAGGGAATCTTTTTCTCCTGCAGAAGGGTGCCCAATTGTCCCGCCGGGACCTTGTCGATGGTGACACGGATCCCGATCTGACCGAGTGCTTCCTGCAGCAACAGCGCAACCGGCTCGGCGACGGTGGCCAGCGAGAGTTCAAACGAGAATGTCGTGTCGAAGCCGTTGGCGTGACCGGACTCTGCCATCAGTGAGCGAGCCTTGTCGAGATCGGTAGAGTAACCCAGTGGCTGTGGGAATTTCGTGGTTTCCGGAGCACCTGGCTTGCCGCCGTAAAGCGCTTCTCCCCGACCGAACAGTGCCGCCTGAAACATGGCTTCATAAGGCAGGGCATAGGCGATTGCCTGGCGCACGCGCAGGTCGTTGAAGGGCGCTATCTGGTTGTTCATGCCGATGAACTGGAAGCTTGATGTCGGCACCCCGACGACCTTCACCTTGTCGTTTTTCAGGAGTTCGATCACATCCTTGGGAGGGAGATCCTGCGCGATGTCGGTGTCGCCCTTGATGAGCGCAGCGACACGGCTTTCGGCCGCCGGGACGGTCTGCCAGAGGACCTGCTCGAAACCCGGGAGTTCGCCTGATTTCCAGTCCGCGAAACGCTCGAACAGAATTCGCTCGCCGACATTGGCCCGCCCCACCTTATAGGCGCCGCCGCCGGCCGGGTTTGACTTGAGCCACTCCGACGCAAAGGGATCGGCACTGGTGGCGTGTTGCAGCGCCAGTTTGGAATTGACGATGATAGGATAGGTCAAGGCAAGATTCGGCAGGGCGAACCGGTCCGGCTGGGGCAGGTCGACACGCACGGTGTGAGGATCGACCACAACGAACTGCGACGCTTCTTTCATCGAGCCGGTGCCAAACTGGGCAAGGCCGATCGGGCTCGCGACAACGCGGTCGAGGGACCATTTCACGTCTTCGGCAGTGACCGGGCTGCCGTCGTGGAAGACGGCGTCCTTGCGCAGATGGAAGGTGATGGATTTCTTGTCTTCCGAAACTTCGTAGCTTTCGGCCAGTTCCGGCTGGATGTCGAAATAATCGTAATAGCCTATGCCGTCGTCCCGCTTTTTGTAGCCAAACTTGACCAGTCGGTCGTAAACATTCCAGGTTATCTGGAGAGAATTGCGGTTCACACCGACCGAGAAGCTGTCAAAGGAGTTGGCTGCTCCCTCGCTCAGCACCCGCAGGCTGCCGGCGCGAGACTGGGCGAAAGCCCATTTCGCAGGTAGTGTTGCGGCTGCCGCGAGGGCGCCTCCGAGTGCTAGGAATTCACGTCGTTTCATCTTGGTCTCCCGTGGATCGATCCAGTTTGGATAATTGTTCACCCGTCATTCCATGCAGCGCTTCATCTTTATCGTTATGCCGGGAAGGTGATCGCTGCCGCCACCGTCCCAGCTCAATCCGTCGGTCAGTAGGCGACCTTTTCAGCCCCCTTCAGACCGAGCATCCGGCGCGCATCCGCCGGCGTGGCGATGTCCTTGGTCAGGCCCTCGATCACGCCGCGGATCATCGTGACCTGTTCGGCATTGGACCGCGCCAGGCGGCCGCGCCCGGCATAGAGGCTGTCCTCCAGTCCCACCCGGACATTGCCGCCCATGGTCGCGGCCATGGTCGCCATGTTCAGTTGATGGCGTCCGCCCGCAAGCACCGACCATTGATAGGAATCAGCGCCAAACAGGCGGTCGGCTGTCTCCTTCATGAACATCAGGTTTTCCGGGCCGGGACCGATGCCTCCGAGGGTGCCGACGATCAGCTGGAGAAACATCGGCGTCTCGACAAGGCCCCGGTCGAGCATATGGGCGAGGTTGTAGAGGTGGCCGACATCGTAGCACTCGAACTCGAAGCGCGTTCCGCCTTTGCCGAGCGTGGTGAGGATGGTTTCGATGTCGGCGAATGTGTTGCGGAAGATCGCGGAGCGGGAGGCTTCCAGGTAGTCCTCTTCCCAGTCGAACTTCCACTTGCCCTTGTACTTCTCGATCATCGTGTAGGTGCCGAAATTCATCGAGCCCATGTTGCAGGAGCAGAGTTCCGGCGACGCGGTGGAGGGCGCGAGAAGGCGATCCTCGATTGACATGAAGGTCGAACCACCTGTGGTCATGTTGAGGATGGCGTCGGTTTCGCTGCGGATCGAGCGCAGGATGTGAAGCCAGATGTCCAGATTCGCCGTCGGACGATGCGTTTCGGGATCACGTGCATGCAGATGAATGATCGCCGCCCCGGCCTTGGCCGCGCCGATCGCCTGCTCGATAATTGCATCCGGTGTCGTCGGCAGGAACTCCGACATCGTGGGTGTATGGGTGGCGCCTGTTATCGCGCAGGTGATGATCACCCGATCGCGGTCTGCTTTGTCGATCGTGTTCATTCCGTGTACTCCAGTCCGCCGCAGATTTGCATCACCTGTCCGGAGATGGGCCGGCCGGAGAGACTGGTCAGGTAGACGACCAGCGCCGCGATTTCTTCAGGTTCAACCATGGTTTTCATTGAGACGGCGCGTAGGGCGATGGCGGCCATTTCGTCGTAGCTGATGCCACGCTTCTTCGCGCGATCGGTGAACACGCGCTTGATCCGGTCGCCGGAAACGACGCCGGGCGCAATGGCGTTGACACGAATCTGGTCCGGACCCAGTTCGACCGAAAGCGCGCGGGCGAGCGCGATGACCGCGGCCTTCGAAGCAGCGTAAGGCGAGCGCAGGCCGAAGGCGTATTTCCCGGCGACGGAGGCCATGCAGACGATCGAACCGGACTGGCTCTTCTTCAGGTGCGGGACAACAGCGCGAGCCATGAAGAACTGGCCGTTCACATTGACTTCGAAACAGCGCTTCCAGTCTTCGGTACTGATCTCCTCAACGGGAGCGGCCGGGCCGGCGATGCCGGCATTGTTCACCAGGATGTCGAGCCCGCCCATGTCGGTCGTAGCAGCACAGACGAAGGCATCGCAGGCGGCAGGGTCCGCCACGTCACAGACCATGGTGTTTATGCCCGGCAATAGCGCCTTGGCTTCAGCGAGCCCGGATTCTGCGATGTCGCAAATCCAGATCTTTGCGCCCAGATCGTGCATCGCCTGCGCAATGCTGAGGCCGATACCGCTCGCACCGGCGGTGATGATCACCCGCTGGTTGGTCCAATAGTCTGCACTTGTCATGTCAGTTTCCGATACTCCAGTTCAGGTGGCTCGAAAGCCCGCACTTCGGGCACCGCGCCCTTGAATTTTTCCACGAATACGATGGTTGTGTGGGCTGTCGGCCCCTGCGCCAGGCGCGAGGTGGGCTTGTCGAGCGTGAGCACATTGACGTTGCCGTGGCGATCAAGCCCATCGGCGTCGAGATCAAGCCAGGCGCCCGTCGACATCTGCAGCACGCCCGGAGCCACATCGTTGCTGAGAACGGCGCCACCGAGACAGGAGCCTCGCGCTGAACGGACGAGAATGACATCGCCGTCGCAAATGTTACGCTTGTCGGCTTCCGACGGGTGGAGCCGGGCAGGCTCACGTCCGCTGATCTTGCCATCACGGGAATGCCTGCCGAGATCAAGCTGGCTGTGCAGCTTGCGCGAGGGCTGGTTGGAGACGAGATGCAGCGCGCCTTCCGGCGCATTGCCCAGCCATTCGGCCGGTTCGAACCAGGTCGGCTGGCCCGGGCAGTCGTCATAACCGAAGCCTGCCACGCGCTCCGAGCGGATCTCGATCCGGCCCGACGGCGTCGGCAGCGGATGAGCCGCAGGATCGCGACGGAAATCCTGCATCAGCGCCTTGGGCTCGATGCGGGGTTCGAACCGATGTTCGCCCATCTTCCAGAATGTCTCGAAATCCGGCAGGTTGTAGCCATGGCGTGCGGCGACGGCGACGCTCTCACCATACATATGCCGGAGCCAGTCCATTTCGCCGCGGCCTTCGGTGAACTGCTCGCCGAAGCCGAGTTCGCTGCTGAGCATCGCCAGGATGTCATAGTCGTTGCGTGACTGGCCGACCGGCGGCAGCATTTGTTTCATCGCCACCAGATGAGGCTCGGCCTTGGCGATGCCGAGGTCGTTGCGTTCGATCGGCAAGGTACACGGCAGGACGATATCGGCATGACGGGCGATGGCGTTCCACAATGGTTCCTGAACAACCACGAGGTCGGGCTTTTTCCAGACACTATGGAGCCGCTTCAGATCCTGCTGGTGATGGAATGGATTGCCGCCGGCCCACCAGATCAGGCGGATGTCGGGATAGAGATGGCGTGAACCGTTGTAGTCGAAAGGCGTGCCGGGATATTCGAGCATGTCCCCCAGTCGCGCGACCGGTATGAAACGACGGACCGGGTTCGAAAATTGGGGGAAGGCCGACCAGGAAAAAGGCAGCGGTGCGTTGCCCACGCGGTTGGCGCCGGCATAGCCGGTACCGAATCCGCCGCCGGGCAGGCCGATCTGTCCGAGCATGGCAGCAAGCGTCACCAGCATCCATACCGGTTGCTCGCCATGATCCGCCCGCTGCAGCGACCATGACATCGACAGCATTGTGCGGCTGTTTGTCATGCGCCGGCTGAGATCCCGCATGAGGTCGGGCGCAAGTCCGGTGATGGCGGACGCCCACTCAGGTGTTTTCGGCACCCCGTCGGTCTCGCCCAGGAGATAGGCGCGGAATGGACCGTATCCGACCGTGTGGCTGTCCAGGAACGCGCGGTTTGCCAGCCCCTCGGTATCGAGGACATAGGCGAGGCCGAGCATCAGCGCGACGTCGGTGTTCGGGCGCGGTGCTATCCATTCGGAATCCAGCGCTGCGTCGACGTCGTCCCGCAAGGGGCCGATATTGACAAAGCGCGTGCCGCTTGCGCGCGCGGCGCGAAGTTGGTCGGGAACCCGGTGGCGGCTGACGCCCCCTGCGCTGACCTGCGCGTTCTTCAGTGGCAGCCCGCCAAAAGCCACAAAGAGTTCGGTGTGGCCGACGATCAGCTCCCAGGGTGTCTGGTTGTCGGCCATTCCGTCCTGGCTGCCGATGATGTGCGGCAGGACGACCTCGGCCGCGGCATGGCTGTGGGTGTTGACGGAGCGGACATAGCCGCCCGCCAGATTGAGAAAGCGATGTATCTGGCTTTGCGCGTGGTGGAAGCGGCCGGCGCTGGCCCAGCCATAGGAGCCGCCGAAGATTGCCTCGTTGCCGCTTTCGGCGATGATCGCGCGCATATGCTCTGCCAGCACGCGAGTGGCGTGCTCCCACGATGTCGGCACGAAAGCGTCCTCGCCGCGCGCCGCGCCCCCGTCGCCGGCAAGATAGCCGCGACGGATCATCGGCTGCTCAATGCGCATGGGGCTGTGAATAGCGTCGAGGTAGTTGTCGCTGATATGCGAATGGTTGGGGTCGTCCTCCGATGGGGACATCGCGACGAGCCGACCATCCTTGACGACCGGGAATGCGATGCCCCAATGGCTGAGCGTCGCGTTCATGCCGGATCGATCTCGGCGATGCCGCCGTCGAGAACCGGACTGTCCCGCTCGACGGTGCGCGCCGCGAACCGTACATTGCCGCCATCATGCCAGCAGGAAAGCGTCATGCGCTCTCCGGGATAGAGCGGGCCGCTGAACCGCGCCGCGAAACGGGTCATGCGTGCGGGGTCCCCACCGCAGAACTGCATCAGGATTTCGTGGCAGACGAGACCGAATGTGTTCGCACCATGCATGATAGGTCGGTCGAAGCCGGCGGTGCGGGCAACCTCGGGTACGACATGCAGCGGGTTGAAATCCCCCAATAGCCGAAAGAGGAGCGGTCCGTCAGCGCGGCTTGCGACGTCGAGGATCTTGTCCGGCTGTGTTTCGGGATTGCGGATCATCTCGAAGGTCTCGCCGCGGCTGCCGCCGAAGCCACCGCCACCCATGGCGACGAGATTGGAATAGGACGTGAAGAGTGTGTCCTGGCCGTCGAGGATTTCGGTCCTTAGCAGCACCATCCCCGGTCGGCCTTCGCCCTTGTCGGTTACCCCGGCTACAGAAGGACGGATGGTCAGCCGGCCTGAGGGTGCGAAAGGCTTGCGCATTCGCAGGTCGAGCCCGCCATGCACGACTGTCGCAAGGTCGATGCCGGCCTCGGGCAGCCAGGAATCGTCGAAACAGAGGCCCTGACCAAAACTCGGAATGACCTTGAGTGCGTCTTCATAAACGAAGGCGAGATCGCCACGTGTTCCGGCACCGCAGCACAATGCATAGAGCATAGCGTCGCGCTCGCTGTAGGTAGCCTGCCGTTCAGGCATCCTGAGTGCGAGGACTTTGTCGGGGTCGATCGCCACGCCGAAACCTTCCTGATCCCACTAGTCGAGCAAACTTTGCACCTTGTTTCGAAAATTGCAACAGGGTGCCGAATATTGAAACGATTTTTCTTGGACGAGGTGCCACAGGCGGCAGCAAGCCTGCCGCCGGCTGCCGCACTATCGATGTCGGATGCTGACTCTCGGATCGCTAGGCGCGGAAGCCAATCTGTTCGGAAAAACGTCGCGCGACTTCCGTCACGTTCTGCATGAGCCGTGGCATGGCTTTGGGTGCAAGACGGAAGGTGGGAAGGCTGATGCCGATCGCGCCATATGCGACGCCGTCCGTTCCGATCACTGGCGCGGCCACGCCCGAGATGCCTTCGCGATATTCGTCGACGCCGACCGTAGCGCCGCTCCGGCGAGCTTCGTCGATATCGGCACGCAACGCTTCAACATCGGTGATCGTCTTGTCTGTGAAACGGATGAGTTCGAGATCTGCCAGCTTCGGTTCCGGCTCGGCCATCAGAAACGCCTTACCGAAGGAAGAGGCGTGAACCGGCGAGCGGCTGCCCAACGGCGCGATCGCCTGCAAATGCTGCGCGCAATCGACCTTTTCCACAATGATGACATGCGGCCCGTCCCGGCGCGTCAGAAGGGCGGTCTCGCCCGTCGCGTCGACAAGCTCCTGAAGGTAGGGTCTGGCGGCTGCGCGCAGGTCCTGGCGGTGGAACGCGCGGACACCGATTTCCCACATCCGTGTCGTCATCATATAGCGCCCGTTGGGCTCGTCTTGCGTGACGTAACCCAGCTGCGACATGACTTCCAGCATGCGGAAAGTGGTGCTTTTGTTCATTGCGGCGGCTCGCGACAGCTCTGCCATGCGCACAGGTGCGTCGTAGCTCGACAGCAGCTCAAGCAGTGTGAGCGCCTTTTCGACAGTGCCGCTCATGACTATTCCTCCGCCCCATCGGTCGACTCAATATCGACCATAATTTGTTTAATTATGCGAAAATCCTCCTACATCGACCGGGCTTTGCAGGACAAGTGTTTCACGGACGCTTGGGTTCCACTGCCTCGACCGCTCCGCCGGAGTTCTTCCAGTTTGTGAAGCCGCCCTCGATATGCGCAACCGGACCTAGGCCCATCTCCTGGGCGGTCTGCGTCGCTAGCGCCGAGCGCCAGGCCGACGCGCAATAGAAGACGAAGGTCTTGTCTTCCTGAAAGACCGGTTTTGCATAGGGGCTTTGGGGATCAATCCAGAATTCGAGCATACCCCGTGGGCAGGAAAAAGCGCCGGGGATCTTGCCCTCGCGCTGCAACTCACGTGGATCGCGCAGGTCGACGAACACGACGTCGTCCTTGCCATGCATCGCGAGCGCCTCGTCCATGCTGAGTGTTTTGATCTTGGCATTGGCTTGCGCGATCATGTCCTGGACCGGTCTGATGATGTTCGACGGCATGGTGCCAGATCCTCGCTCGATTATGACTGTGCCGATCATTTTGTCGACGACGGTCGCACTATACGCGCATTGACAAGTTGTGCAAATTGATAAAACGTGGTGTCAAATATTGAAACGTTCGGGCACCGTGGGGACGGTGACCCAAACACGGAGTGCCAGAAGCGTGCCCCTTTCCTATACTGATGACCAGCGGATGATTGCGGATGGCGTACGCGCTTTCGTTAAGCAGGAGCTCATGCCGTATGAAACGCTCGTGGAGGAAAAGGATCAGGTTCCTCCGGACCTATTTGCCGAGCTTAAATCCAAGGCGATAAAGGCCGGATATTACGCGCTCAACATGCCCGAGGAACTCGGCGGTGGCGGGCTGGGGCAGTCGCTGCGCTCGGTGGCCGAGATCGAATTCGGCCGGACCACGCGGGCGCTGTCGATCATCTGCAATCGGCCGGCGCCGATCCTCAAGAGCTGTGTCGGCGACCAGGTCGAAACCTACCTGAAGCCGGTGATCAGCGGGGAGCGCTGGGAGTGCTTCGGGCTGACCGAGCCGGGCGCGGGTTCGGATGCGCGCCAGATCTCGACCAAGGCGGTTCGCGACGGCGACGACTATGTGATCAATGGCGAGAAAATATTCATTACCATGGCGATGGTGGCCGATTTCATCATCCTGTTCGCAGTCACCGGCGTGGACGACACGCCCAAGGGGCCGCAGAAGCGGATCACTTGCTTCCTGGTCGACAAGAACCTTCCTGGTGTTTCGGTGCGACCGCTCGAGCTGGTCGGCAATCGCGGGTTCAAGTCCTGTTCGATTGCTCTTGAGGATGTGCGGGTTCCGGCGCGCAACATTCTCGGCGAAGAGGGTGGTGGCTTCGCCATCGCCAAGAGCTGGATCTTCTCGGGCCGTATCATGCTTGCTGCCAATATGGTCGGTCTTGCAGAGCGCGCGATGGGGATCGCGGCGACTTATGCCAACACCAGGCGAGCCTTTGGCAAGACCATCGGCGAGTTCCAGGGTACATCGTTCAAGCTGGCCGACATGGCGGCGGAGATCCAGGCGACGCGACTTCTTGTGCTGGACGGCGCCGCCAAACTCGAGGCCGGCACGATCACGCAGCGTGAGGCTTCGATCGTGAACCTGTTCGGGTCCGAGATGGCGGGTCGGGTCACGGACAACGCTCTCCAGATACTGGGTGGAATGGGCGTCTCGAAGGAATGGCCGATCGAACGCATGTGGCGCGATGTCCGCGTCGAGCGCATCTGGGAGGGAACCTCCGAGATTCACCGCGATCTGATTTCGCGCGACGTCTTGCGGGAGTTTCGCGCATGAGCCGCGTCAGGACCGAGGTTAAAGGAGATATCCTGGAGATCACGCTCGATCACGCCCCCGCCAACGCGATAGACCAGAAGGCGAGCCGCGATCTCGACGCCGCGCTAACGCGGCTCAACGAGGATCCGTCGCTGCGGGTTGGCATCGTCACCGGTGCTGGCGAAAGGATGTTTTCTGCCGGGTGGGATCTGAAAGCAGTCGCCGCCGGGGAAGATGGCGAGGATTTCGGACCGCACGGTTTCATGTCACTGAACCGCCACGACCTCGTCAAGCCGGTAATCTGCGCGGTCAACGGGCTGGCAGTTGGCGGCGGCTTTGAGTTCGCTCTTTTCGCCACCATGGTCATCGCGGTGCCTGAAGCAGAATTCGGACTGCCTGAGCTGCAGCGCGGCTTCATTCCGGAAGCGGGCGGCCTCTGGCGGGCCCACCGTCGCCTACCGGTCAACGTCGCTTCCGAACTCCTGCTGACAGGCAGTCGGCTGACCGCCGAGGAGGGGCTTCGCCACGGTTTCATCAACCGCATCGTTGCGCGTGAAAAGCTGATGCAGACCGCACATGACATGGCGGCCCAGATCATTGCCGGTGCGCCGCTGGCGGTGGCAGCACTCCTGGAGGTAACGCGCGAAGTCGAGAGCCTGTCCGATCGCGCGGCCTTCGAGCGGCTTTACGCCGGCCTTCCGTGGCGCGATCGGCTGCGCACCTCCGAGGACTACAGGGAGGGACCGCGCGCCTTTGCGGAAAAACGCACTCCACGTTGGACAGGAAAGTAAAATGGATTTTGAGATTTCGGACGAACAGCGCCTGATGCGGGACAATCTCCGGGGGTTTCTGACCCGGGAGTGCCCGATCGAGTATGTTCGCGAGTGCGACGAGCAGGAGCGCTTCCCGATCGAGCTTTACGAGAAACTTGCTGCCGAGGGATGGCTGGGACTGCCGATCCCGGAAGAATATGGCGGCATGGGCGGAAGCTGCACCGATCTGGCTGTGTTCCTCCAGGAACTAGCCTATCATTTCGAGGCGGCGGCGAACCTCTATTATACGACGATCGTGATCGCGACCGACGCGCTGGTCCATTTCGCCAGTGAAGAGCAGAAGCGCGAATTGCTGCCGAAGCTAGCACGCGGAGAAATCCGCTTCGCGCTGTCGTTGTCGGAACCGAATTCCGGCTCGGACGCCGCTTCGCTGCGCACCCGCGCAGTGCTTGAGGGCGACGAATGGGTCATCAACGGCCAGAAGATGTTCTGCTCGGCCGCACAGGTCGCCGACTACATTCTGCTGATGGCGCGCTCGGACGTGGAAGCGCCCAAGCATAAGGGCATCACAATGTTCCTGTTGCCGGCGAAGACGAAGGGCGTAGAGATCAGGCGGCTCAAGAAGCTCGGTCTCAAACCCATGGACCTGAACGAGATATTCCTTACCGATGTGCGGTTGCCTAAGGACGCGATCATCGGCGAGGTGAACAAGGGATGGACCAACGTCCTCAAAACGCTCGACTATGAGCGCTGCTGCCTATCGGCGGTGAATGTCGGCGCGGCGCAGAAGGTGTTGGACTACGTTCTCAACTACACCGGCGAGCGCGAGCAGTTCGGACAGAAAATCAACAGCTTCCAACTGACGCGCGCCAAGCTTGCCGACATCGATATGGAGATCGAAGCCGCCTGGCTGCTGCTCTACCGCTCGGCCAATCTGGTCGACCGCGGAATCCCGAACAACAAGGAGAGTGCCACGGCGAACCTTTATTCGTCGGAAACCTATGTCCGCGCGGCACTCAACGGAATGCGGATGATGGGTGGCTGGGGATACCTGATGGAATATGATATGCAGCGCCATTTCCGCGACTCGAAGCTGGCGGAGATCGGAGGCGGCACGTCCGAAATCCTGCGCATCATTATCTCGCGCGAACTGACAAAATGAGCGAAGCGCCCGATTCCCGGCCGAAGCTGCGGATCAGTACCCGCGCCGTCCACGCTGGGCTCAATCCGGCCGAGAATTCGGGCGCGATCACCGCGCCGATCTTCCAATCGGCCACCTTCGTGGCCGCCGACACCGCCGAACTGATGGCGATCAATGCCGGAGAACGTCGCGGATATGTCTATTCACGTATCCGAAATCCCACAGTGCTCGCCGCCGAGCAGCGGGTGGCGGCCCTTGAAGAGGCGCAATCCTGCGTTCTCTTCGCGTCGGGCATGGCGGCGATTGCGGGTGCGATTGCCCCTTTTCTCAAGGCCGGCGACGACCTCGTCGCTTTGCCCGACATCTATGGCGGAACCCTCAAGTATCTACACACCGTCCTCCACGCCCAAGGGGTGAAGGTGATCTGGGCGAAAGGGATTGACGCTGCCGACGTGGCGGCTGCAATCACACCCGATACCCGTGTCATCTACGCCGAGACCCCGACCAACCCGCTGGTGCGGGTGGTCGACCTCGCCGCCCTTTCAGAGGTGGCGCGCGGGGTCGGCGCGAAACTGATCGTCGACGGCACGCTGGGCAGTCCGATGAACCAGCGTCCGCTGACGTTGGGCGCTGACCTCGTCGTGCATTCGGCCACGAAATATCTCAACGGCCATGGCGATCTTATCGTCGGCGCGGTGTGCGGCGACCGTGCACTGACCCGCGATATTCGCAGCCTGCAGCAGGTTTCGGGCGCTACCGTCGACGCGCATTCGGCCTGGCTCCTGATGCGCGGCATGGCCACCTACGCGCTTAGGATGCGGCAGCACAACTCGTCCGGCCAGGCCATCGCCGAGTTTCTGGCAGGGCGGTTGGAAGTCGCCCGCGTGCTCTATCCGGGCTTGCCGGATCATCCCGACCACGCGCTGGCCTGTAGGCAGATGTCTGGTTTTGGCGGGCTGGTGTCCTTCGAAATGCACAGTGCCGAGGCTGCGCAAATGGTAGTCGATCGAACACGGTTGTTCGGCATCGGACCATCCGTCGGCGGCGTCGAAAGCCTGATTTCCCAGCCCGGCAACACCTCGCATTTCTCGGTTCCTGCGGAACAGCGACGCGCCATGGGCATCTCGGACAGGCTGGTGCGCATCTCTGTTGGCATCGAGGACACCGACGACCTGATCGCAGATCTGGAGCAGGCGATGGAGGCCGCGCGGTGACTTTGATCGTAACAGGCGGAAAGGTTGTCACGCCCGAGGGCGCGCGCCATCTCGACGTGGTCGTCGAAGGTGAAAAGATTGCTGCTCTGCTGCCGCCGGGCGAAGCTGTCCGCAACCACTCGGCCGCCGAGGTCGTGGACGCCAGGGGCAAGCTGGTCATTCCTGCCGGCGTCGATCCACACGTGCATCTGCTTGTCGGCTTCATGGGCCAGCGCTCGGTCTATGATTTCGGCTCTGGCGGCATCGCTGCGTTGCGTGGTGGCACCACTGCGATAGTCGATTTCGCCCTGCAGCGTCGGGGCAGCTCAATGCTGAAGGGCCTTGCGCACCGCCGCAAGCAGGCTGACGCCAATGTCACGTTGGATTACGGGCTCCACCTGATCGCAACCGACGTGAACGAGGCGACGCTCGCCGAGCTTCCGCAATTGCGTGCGCAGGGGGTGACGACATTCAAAGTCTATACCGTTTATGAGGAGGACGGTCTGAAGCTTGAGGACGGTCAACTCTATGCCCTGATGACCGAGGCAGCTCGGCACGACATGTCCATCGTGCTGCATGCCGAGAATGCCGGCATCGTCGAGCGCCTGCGCTCCGAGGCGGTGGCGGCGGGCCACACAGAGCCGCGCTGGCATGCGCTGACACGTCCGCCAATCGTGGAAATCGAGGCTATCGGACGCGCTATAGCTTTCTCGCGCGCCACGGGCTGCGGCGTCCATATCTTCCACCTCGTCGCAGCCGATGCGATCGCGCTCGTCGAGGCGGCGCGGGCAGAGGGGCTGCCGGTTACCGCCGAGACATGCACGCACTATCTGGCGCTGACCGACGAGGCTCTTGAGCGGGAGAACGGCCACGAATACATCCTGTCGCCGCCGCTGCGGGACCGTGCGAACCAGGATCGCCTCTGGCAGGGTCTCGTCGAAAAGGGTCTGCAACTGGTAACGTCCGACGAGGTCTCCTATTCGGCCAAGGCAAAGGCGCTTGGCCTGCCTTCCTTCGCTGACGTCGCGAACGGCATTACCGGCATCGAGGCGCGCCTTCCGGTGCTGTTCACTCTGGGCGTCGACCAGGGACGAATCGGGTTGCAACGTTTCGTCGAACTCTTCTCGACCTGGCCTGCCGAGATCTTCGGCTTTGCCGGGAAGGGCAGGATTGCTCCGGGATATGACGCGGACCTGGCCATCATCGATCCAGTGACTCGGCGCACCATGTCTCCCGCCAGCGATTATGGGGACATCGGCTATAATCCCTATAGCGGTATGGAACTGACGGGCTTCGCTACGGAAACGATCTATCGTGGCAAGGTCGTCGTCCGGGATGGAGTTTTTCTGGGGCAGGAGGGGCAGGGTCGCTTTGTCGCCAGGGCATCGGCGAAAAGGCCTGCTCCATGAGCTTCCGCCGGGACTTCGCCGCATTAGCCGGGATCGGAGTCGATCCCGCAGGTGGCTGGTCGCGTCCGGCCTTCGGTCCGGCCGATATTGCCGCGCATGAGTGGTTTCTGGCGCAAGGTCGCGCCTGCGGGCTTGCGGCGTCCTATGACAGCTTCGGCAACGCCATTCTACGCCTGGAAGGCGAGGGTGCGGCGATCCTTATCGGTTCGCATCTCGACACGGTCGCAAATGGCGGCGCTTTTGATGGCGCGATCGGAGTGCTGGCCGGGCTTGAGGTCGCGCGGCGCATCAAGGCTGAAGGTACGCCCGGCGCTCCTGTCGAGGTCATAGCCTTTCGTGACGAGGAAGGACGCTTCGGTCCGTTCACGGGCAGCCGCGCCATGGCCGGTCTGCACGACGAGGAAGCGCTGGTGCGCGCGCGATCGGTTGACGGCGTGAACCTGTCCGAGGCCATGGCGCAGGCCGGCTTCAAGCCTGGCAATGCTCCGAGAGACTGGGATGCAGTCGCGGCTTGGCTGGAGCTTCATATCGAGCAGGGGCCGGTTCTTGCGGATGCCGGCGTGCCGCTTGGCATCGTGACCTCGATTGCCGGGCAGGAGCGGCTTTCACTGAAATTCACGGGCCAGCCCGATCACGCCGGCACTGCACCGATGGCTCTGCGCCGCGACGCCTTCGCCGGCGCCGCGCGTTTTGCGGCGGCGTTCCGCGATGAGGTTCTGGCGGCCGGAGACGATGATCTGCGGGGCACGATCGGCATGGTCCGAGTTTCACCCAACCAGGGCAACGTCGTGCCCGGCGAGGTCGTGCTCGGTCTGGAAATGCGCGGCACCAGTTCCGCTATATTGGCAAGGCTTCGCGACAGCGTCACGGAACTGGCAAACAGTATCGCCGTCCAGGAGAATCTCGATCTGCGTGTCCGCAATACCTATTCCGACGCGCCGGCGCCGATGGCGGCGTGGTTGCAGGACGCGTTGGCTTCATCTGCTGCAAGTTTAGGTCATTCGATAATGAAACTTCCTTCCGGAGCCAACCACGATTCCGGAATCATCGGGAGGATCGTGCCGGCTGGAATGCTGTTTGTGCCGTCGGTCGGCGGGCGTAGTCACTGCCCGGAAGAAGAGACTGACCTCGACCAGATCGAGGCGGCAATCGACGTCCTGCACCGGACGGTAGCTGAACTGCGGCTCACCGACCGTGAAAAGGCTCCGGGCAGACGCACCGTCGCCAATCAATCCGGGATCGCAGGCTGATGCGGGCCTCCTTCTACAGCGACAGTGTATTTCCGTTCGAAGTCGGGCCGCAATCACCGCTCTGGCCGATAGAGGATCCAAGAGAGATCGAGATGCCAGGCGGCAATCTGGCTTCCGATCTCATTGGCTCCGCCACCGCATTTCCGGCGCAGGCGGCGATGTTCTACTACGGCGCGACCTATAGCTACGCGGAACTCTTAAGGGATGTCGAGCGTCTCGCGGGATGGCTTGCCCAGCAGGGGTTGAAACGCGGCGACCGGGTTATGATCGACCTGCAGAACTGCCCGCAATATGTGATCGCCTTCTACGCCGTGCTGCGCGCGAACGGCGTCGTGGTGCCGGTCAATCCGATGAATACGACGGACGAACTCGCCTATTTCGCGGCTGACAGCGGGGCGCGTTTCGCCATCATCGGCGAGGAATTGCTCGATCGCTTCACACCTCTCGTCGGTGTCGCGTTCGACCGTATTGTTCGCGTACGCTATGCCGACATGGCGCCGGACAATGCTTCCGACCTGCCGGATGTGATGCGCATGACCGCACCAGCGCCGAGCGAAGGCTTTACGGACTTGAAAACGGCGTCGGCGGAGAACCGGCCGGCACCGGCGCTTCTGACGGGCGACGACGATCTGGCGGTGCTTCCCTACAGTTCGGGCACGACTGGCCGCCCCAAGGCATGCATGCACAGCCATAACGGTGCACGGTTCGTCGCGAAGGCACAGGTGCGCTGGTACCGGCTCGACAGCCAGTCCGTCATGACAAGCTTCATGCCGTTGTTCCATGTCGCCGGCATGATGGCGTCGATGGCCTCGGCGATCCATTGCGGCGCTGCGCTGATCCTGATGACCCGGTGGGACGCCGAAGCCATACCCGCGCTTTTCCGGCGTCACCGCCCGACTTGGTGGTCGGCCGCACCGACCATGGTTGTCGATGTCCTGGCGGCCAAAGGGTTTACCGACGACTGTTTTTCCAGTCTGAAGGTTATGACAGGCGGCGGGGCGTCGATGCCGGCCACAGTGGTGCGACGCCTGCGCGATCAGTGGGGGCTCCGCTTCGCGGAAGGATACGGCTTGACCGAAACCATATCGGCCACGCACCTCAATCCGATCGACGCGCCGAAGCCGCAGTGCCTTGGGCTGCCGATCTACAACACTCATGCTCTGGTCGCGGATCCGGAGACGCTCGTTCCTTGCGTGCAGGGCAGTTTGGGTGAAATACTTATCAGTGGGCCGCAGGTCATGCAGGGCTATTGGAACCGTCCGCAGGACACCGCTGAAGCGCTGATCGATTTGAATGGTCTTCGATGGCTGCGCACCGGCGATCTGGGCTATGTCGATGCAGATGGGTACTTCTTCATCGTGGATCGGCTGAAGCGGATGATTAATTCGTCGGGCTACAAGATCTGGCCAGCCGAATGCGAGATGCTGCTCTACAGCCATCCCGCGGTCGCCGAATGCGCGGTGATCTCGGCACCGGACCCGCGGCGTGGTGAGAGGGTGCGGGCGGTGGTGGTGCTGCATCCGGATCAGCGCGGAAAGGTCAGCGAAAACGACATCATCGACTTCGCCCGGACGCAGATGGCTGCCTACAAGGTCCCGCGCGAGGTCGAGTTCCGCGATACTCTGCCACGTTCGGGCAGCCGCAAAATCGACTGGCGAGCGCTTCAGGCCGAGGCATGGGAGCAGCATGCATGACGCCCCAGGTCTGGTATGACGATTTCGTTCCTGGTACGGTTATGACCAGCGCGCCGCGTCGGATCGAACTGGCCGACATCGATGCCTATGCAAAGCTGACCGGCGAAGCCCATCCCGTCCATATGGACGAAGAGTTTGCGCGCTCGGCGGGCTTTCCCGGCCGCATCACGCACGGGTTGTTCAATCTGGCCCTGATCGAGGGGCTCAAGGCGACGCTCGGGTGCTTCGAACGCTCGGTGATAGCCTCGCTCGGCTGGAATGACGTCAAGTTTCCCGCACCTCTGCTGCCTGGCGAGGAGGTGCATCTACGCCTCGAATTCGTTGATCGGCGCCCCACCAGGACGCCCGGTCGCGGGCTCGCCACCGAACGCGGTTTCCTGGTCAAGGCAGATGGCACGGTGGTCGTCAGCGGCGATCATGTCATTCTGCTGCTGAACCGGCCGGAGGACGAATGACCGGTATCGTCCTGCGCCTCTTGTCGGCCATACCTACGTTGTTCGGCGTGGTCCTCGTAACCTTCCTGCTTACCCGGGTGCTGCCGGGCGATCCGGCAGTGTTCTTCGCCTCGAACCCTTCCATGACCGCGCAGGACATAGAGGTGGTGCGCCAGAGCCTCGGCCTCGACAAGTCGCTTCCCGAGCAGTTCCTGATCTATCTCGGCAACCTACTTCACGGCAACCTCGGCAATTCACTCAGCACAGGCCAGACGGTGGTGACCGAATTCGCCAACAGGCTGCCTGCCTCCGCGGAACTGACTTTCCTCGCATTCTTCATTGCCATCGGCGTGTCGCTGCCGCTCGGCATTGCGGCGGCATTGCGCCCGGGGTCGCTGATCGACCATCTTTCGCGCGTCATCGCCACTTTGGGCGTGTCGATGCCGACGTTCGTGACGGGACTTCTGCTGATCTTTTTCTTCTATTTCGTGCTTGGTGTCGCTCCTGAGCCGATTGGACGGCTCGATCCTTTCCTGTTCGAGCCGGACAGGGTAACCGGCCTGTATACGATCGACGCGCTTATCGCAGGCGATCCTGAACTCTTTGTCGCTGCGCTCAAACAGATGATCCTGCCGGCCGTTACGATGGCGCTGTTTGCCCTGGCGCCGCTAACCCGCATGGCCCGGGCCTCGATGCTGGAAGTGCTTGGGTCGGAGTTCATCCGCACCGCCAGGGCTTCCGGCCTGTCACGGCGCAAGATCGTCATGACCTATGCCTTCCGCAACGCATCGCTGCCGATCGTCACGACGATGGGAATGACCTTCTCCTACATGCTTGGCGCCAATGTTCTGGTCGAACGCGTGTTCTCCTGGCCGGGCGTCGGAGCCTTCGCGGTGGATAGCATCATCAACCTGGACTATGCGCCGCTGCAGGGCTTCATGCTGGTCATGTCGGGTATCTTCATTCTGGTGAACCTGACCACAGACGTCGTGGTTGCCCTGATCGATCCGAGGGCAACGCGATGAGCGCCAGCGCCATGCGGGAACGGATCCAGATCGTGCACCACGTTGTGCTGGGAAATCCGCTCAACATTGTAGCGTTCGGCCTCTTCCTGCTCATTTTGCTGGTCGCGATCCTGGCGCCATCGCTGGTGCCGCATGACCCGCTGAAGACCAACGCGGCCCATGCGCTGCAGGGGCCTTCGGCCGAGTTCTGGTTTGGCACCGACCAGCTTGGACGCGACATCTTCGCGCGCGTCATGGTTGCCACGAGGCTCGACCTGATGATTGCCTTCGGAGCGGTGATCCTCTCCTGCCTGGTCGGCTCGATCATAGGCGCGATGATCGGGTATTGGGGCGGTTTCTGGGATGGTGCCGTCTCGCGGATGGTTGATGTCCTGATGGCTTTCCCACTTTTCGTGCTTGCCATGGCGATGGTCGCCGCGCTGGGCAATACCGTCGCTAATGTTGTCTATGCGACGGCAGTGGTGAACCTGCCCTTCTACATTCGCCTGGCGCGCAACGAGATGCGTGTGCGTCGCGGGCTGGGCTATGTCGAGGCAGCACGGGTCGGCGGGTCCGGAGACTGGCGGATTCTGACGCGCTTCCTGATCCCGAATATGGCGGCTCCGCTCGTCATCCAGGCGTCGGTCAATCTCGGCTGGGCGGTTCTCAATGCGGCGGGGCTCTCGTTCCTCGGCCTTGGCGTCCGTGCGCCGACTCCGGAATGGGGAATCATGGTTGCGGAGGGCGCTCGCTTTATCGCCTCCGGGCAGTGGTGGGTCGCTCTCTTTCCCGGCCTCGCGCTGATGATCACGGTTTTCGTGTTCAACCTGATGGGCGATGGGCTCCGCGATATCCTCGATCCGAGGATGCGGACATGACCAATCCGCTTCTGTCCGTAAGGGGCCTCACGGTCGACTTCATCACGCGCCTCGGCGCGGTGCATGTGCTCGACGATGTATCGTTCGACATTGGCGACGGTGAGATCGTCGGCATCATTGGCGAATCGGGATCCGGCAAGTCAGTGACCGCCTATTCGATCATGGGTATTCTGGATCACGCGGCGCGCATCCGTTCAGGCGAGATACTGTTCCAGGGCCGCAACGTGCTGGGCATGAACCGGTCGGAGCTCGATCGCTGGCGCGGCAAGGCTGCGTCGATTATCTTCCAGAACCCTCGGACAGCACTCAACCCCATCCGCGCGGTGGGCGATCAGATCGCAGACGTGCTGGCGCGCCACACGCCGGCGCGACCCGCCGAAATTCGCGCCCGGACCATCGATGCTTTGAAGCAGGTGCGCATCCCGGACCCGGAACGGCGCAGCAAGGCCTACCCCTTTGAGCTGTCTGGCGGACTTTGCCAGCGGATTGGTATCGCCATCGCACTGGCCTGCGCGCCGCGCCTGCTGATCGCCGATGAGCCGACGACCGGCCTCGATGTGACGACGCAGGCCGTCATCATGGATCTGATCCGCAACCTGGCCCGCGAGCGGGGAATGTCGGTCGCTCTCATCACCCATGACGTCGCGTTGGCATCCGAATACTGCGACAGGCTCATCATCATGCATGCCGGCCACGCGATCGAAGTCGCGCCGACGGCGGAAATAATCGCTCATCCGCGCCACCCCTATACGGCGCAGCTTTTGCGCTCCGTTCCCTCGCTCGTCGATAGCATTGCAGAATTGCAGGCGATCCGGGGCTCGCTGCCTGACCTGCGTCGCGTCGATCTGCCATTCTGCCGTTTTGCCGAGCGCTGCGACCGCCGCCTGCCGGTGTGTGACGCGGAGAGACTGCATCTCAGACCTGCGCTGGAGCGCCACGCCGTTGCCTGCAGGAATCCGCTATGACTGCCTTGCTGGAAGCGCGAAACCTCAAGAAGCATTTCAAACTTGCGGCGAAGTGGCCATTTTCCACGCCCGCCATGCTGCATGCCGTGGACGGGGTCGATCTCGTCATCAATCCGGGCGAGGCAGTGGGGCTTGTCGGCGAATCGGGCTGTGGGAAATCGACGCTGTCGCGCCTGGTTTCACGTCTTCTTGACCCGACCGAGGGGCAGCTTCTGCTGGACGGGGAAGATATCGGCCGGCTGTCCACTGCGCGCTTTGCCGGATCTGATCTGCGGCGATTAATACAGATGGTCTTCCAGGATCCGACGGAAAGCCTCAATCCGCTGTTTTCGGCATTCGACCTCATCGCCGATCCGGCAAGAATGTTGCTGCCCCACACTGGCAAAGCCCAATTGCGGCGGTGCGTGGAAGCGGCAGCCAAGGCAGTCAATCTTCCGCTGGCCCTGCTCGAGCGACTACCGCATCAGCTCTCCGGTGGTCAGAAAGCACGAGTTGGCATTGCGCGCGCGATCGTCGTCGAACCGCGCCTCCTTGTCCTCGACGAACCAACCTCGGCGCTCGACGTGTCGGTGCAGGCGACCGTCCTGCAACTTCTCGATCAACTGCGGCGAGAGCGGGGGATCGCGCTGCTTTTCGTCAGTCACGATCTCAATGTCGTGCGGCTGCTCTGCAATCAGATCGTGGTCATGTATCTGGGGCAGGTCGTGGAGCGCGGGCCATCCGCTGAAATCTACGCAAATCCCTCTCACCCTTACACCCGGGCGCTGCTCTCCGCGATCCCGACCTTGCGGCCCGGCAAGCTGGAGCGCATCAAGCTTGAAGGCGATCCGCTGAGCCCGATCTCACCGTCCTCCACGCAATGCAGATTCTGCGGGCGCTGCCCGATCGAGCGGGCTGAATGCAGGACGTCGATGCCGGCGCTGAGGGAACTCGCCCCCGACCGGCAGGTGCGCTGCCACTTCGCCGAAGAGGCGTTCGCGGGCGCGCCGCCGGTGCCGGTGTGACCTACTGGCGCTGGCGGCCGAGCGTATAGAGGCCACTGACGATGATCGTCGCGGCGCCGGCATAGGTCCAGGCATCCGGCAGATTGCCAAACAGCAGGTAGCCGAACAGGATGGACCAGACGAGGCTCGTGTAGAAAATAGGCGCCAGCACCGACGCGCGGTCGTGATGCAGTGCCTGCACGGTCAGATACTGCGCAGCCGTTCCGAAAAGCCCGGTCGCAAGGCCAAGGCCGACAGATACGATATCCGGTTTGACCCAGACGAGCGGGACCAGCACAGAGGTCAGCGCGAAGCCAACCAATCCAGCGTAAGTCATCGACACGAGCGGGCTGTCAGACACGCTCATCAGGCGGGTCACGACGAGCGCGAAAGCCCAACTGGAAGCGGCGGCAAGCGGAAAAACCATATAGATGCTGAAGCCTGTCGCGCCTGGCCGCAACACCATCGTCACCCCGATCAGCCCGATCGCGATGGCCGTCCACCGACGCAGACCGATGACCTCCCCGAGGATCGGAATAGCCAGAATGGTGACGACGAGGGGCGATACAAAGGAAATGGCGGTAACCTCCGCCATGGGCAACACCGAAAGCGACGTGATGAAGAACACCGCCGCGCCGACAGCGGCTGCTCCTCTCAGAACCTGAAGGCCCGGCAGTCTGGAGCGCAAGGCCGTGGCCGGGCCTGCGAGCAGGGCGGCGGCGACCATGATCGCCGCAAATACGGCGTAGCGCATCCATGTGACCTGAATCGGCGGGAGCGACGCCGTCATGAGCTTCGCAACGGCTTCCGAACAGGACTGCACCGCTATGGCGGCGATCATCAGCAGGATGCCCCTGAAGCGGCCGGGTTGCTTCCCATTTTTGTGTTTGGACGAACGGCCTATGGCCTGTGGATCGTGATGCACCGCTCGTCCTTGATGTAAGAAATCGGTTCAATATATGAAATCTAATTTCATTATTCTGCACGCGGTGGGGCCATGCTCAAGTGTAAGTTTTAGAAAGTTTTTTGTATTTGAGGGGCCATTCTCGTTGGTCTTCTTCGTGGACCTGCATGGCTGTGCGGTCAGCGGGCGTCGCCTTCGCGTCGCGAGTTTGCCGCAAACCGCTATCTGACGAAATCGGGTACTTCGGCGCAAGAATTTCTCGCTTTCCTCAAGACTCAAGGTTTCTCGAGCTTTGCAAGGCGTCTGCATTCTCACATCGCGGAACTCTAGGTCATCGTTGGCAGTTCACGAACGTTCGGAATTGGTTCGAAGACAGAGAAATTGTACAGCTCCAGGTTCGATTCCCATCAAGACCGTAGACGCCGACTTTTGACCTATCGGCAATCTCCACCGGTCCGTCAGCCAATGCGATCCCCCTCTTTCCCACGCCAGCAAAGAATCACCATTTCTACTATCAGTAGCCGAGCGCGCGCACCATTTCACAAGAAAATTATGTGTTCCTGCAGCGTTGGCGCGTCGCTACAAGCCATTGCCATCGCAGATATTCAGGCCAGGCGAGCGACGCCTTCCATCGGACGGTCCGAGGCCGCTTTTCTTCATAGGCTCGATCGGAACGCCATCCCATCGCACCCTCCTTGGCCCGAGCGCAGAGTAGGGTGCCAGAGAACTGGCGCGCAAGACACTAGTGACGCCGGCAACCATCACCCGTATCGAGAACGGGAAATCCGCAAATCCTGCAACATCGCTCGCTATCGTGCAGCGTTTCAGGCGTCCAGCATCACCCGGTCGCGACCACTGGTCTTGGCCCGGTATAAGGCTGCATCCGCCGCTTCCAGCGTCTCGGTCGGTCCCAATGTTTCTGAAAATCTGGCAATGCCGATACTCACGGTCACTGCGATGCTCTCGTCGCGATAGCCGATCGGCTGGGCTGCCACCGCTTCCCTGATCCGGTTGGCGAGGTCGATAGCGGTTTCGGTGTCTGCCTGCACGAGAATGATTGCGAATTCCTCGCCACCGATGCGGTAGAGCTGGTCGGTCAGACGCACCGACTTTCGAACGATACCGGCAAAGGCGCGCAGAATCGCATCGCCCGCCGCGTGGCCATGCGTATCGTTGATACGCTTGAAATGATCGATGTCCAGCGTCAGAAGCGCGCCTGCACCGGCCCCGCGCAGGAAATTGGAATGCACCCGTAGCAGCGCCTCGTCGAAGGCGCGGCGGTTGTAGAGCTTCGTCAGTTCATCGACACGTGCCAGATCGGCCAGCGCCGTTTCGGAAACCTCGATGCGCGAAATCATGCGGTTGAATTCCTGCGCCACGCGGCTGAGTTCGGGCGGCACACTGATATTGATGCGGTGATTGCGGTCACCATCGGCGAAGCGTGCCGCGCCGTCGACCAGCCGGTCAACGCTGCGCGACATGATCAGGCCGACAATGCCCACGCCGCCCACCATGGCAAACACCGAAAGCACCAAGGCCGCTCCGAAGATCATGGCGGCCCGTTCGGCCCAGTCGGCTGCCGCATCGTAGTCGGCGTCGACTGTGGCGACGATGGTGTCATAAGCCTGCCCCAACCGGTCGGAGGTGGCCGCGATATGCCCATGAAAGAGTTTGAGCTGATCTTCCGCGACCCGATCGTCCGGAACCTGGAATTCCGATGCCAGCTCAGTCGCCTTCGTATCGGCGGTTTGCCAGCTTGCAAATGCACTATCCAGATGCTGCCGCGCCTCGGGATCATCGGCAAACTTAACACGCACACCGGCGAAAGCGGTCTCGATGCGTGTGCGCAACTCCCGATAGAGCATGGGACGCTGCGAGCCGCCTTCGTTGATGTATTCATCGACGGGCACAAGCGTGTCCCACACGAGGATGCGCAGGTTTTGCAACGGGCGAAGCTCGTTGCGCTGGCGTTCCGTGACATCGTGAAATGCCTCGATAACGCCGCGGTTGAGTACCAATTGACCAAATATGGCTGACACCGTGAGCGGCGCCAGTGAAACGATCATACCCAAGGCCACCCAAAAGCGTAGCGAACGGGCCTTGAAGAGATTGAGCATGCGAGTCGTGCCTGATTTAATGGCGGCCCGCTTGCAAGCGGGCCGCCTGTTTCTGTTGGCAATTGACCATAAAGCTGTTTTCGCCGGGTTAATCGCCGCAATTCCGGACGCAAAGCCAGCTGTCCGAAAACTGGTCGCAAGCGAGCCGCCGCCTTCGGTAAACAGACCGGAGCCGCCTCATCGCGGACGTTGGCACCGCTTAGCTCACTGACTACAAGCAGACTCACAAGATAAGGACGATCACGATGACCGAAGTGCTGGACGAGGGGCCTTTCTTTCACGGCACAATCGCGGATTTGCGCCTGGGTGATTTCCTCACCGCAGGATACCATTCGAACTATCGTCCTGAAGTGGTGATGAACCACATCTACTTCACTGCCATTGTGGACGGTGCCGGGCTTGCCGCTGAAATCGCGGCTGAACTCACCGGAGGCGACGCGGTCCCGCGTGTTTACGCCGTAGAGCCGACTGGGACATTCGAGAACGACCCGAACGTGACC
>VFQQ010001990.1_pt1 | contig 25374 bp, 37 predicted proteins | sample 3512341 | NCBI WGS metagenome assembly VFQQ01 (sample SAMN10412373, study PRJNA504923) | tailings metagenome | isolation source: Relicate 2 Philex TSF1 revegetated site | place: Philippines: Tuba, Benguet | collected 2017-08-29 | reverse complement strand
CCAAGATCGCTGTTCGATAAGGCATTCAGGATTTCGTAATGCAAGATTTCCTTGAGAACAACCGGCTGAGCCAGCTGGTTGTCAGTCAAGCTCATCGCTTTCGTAACATGGTCCTTCAGTGTGTACGGGCTCAAGGGTGCCGCTCCTCCAGTAAGTAGTCGTAGTTGCGTTCGGCTTCCGGACGCACCAGATCAAGATTCCTTCCGATCGCGGTTAGATCAGCGAGTGCCAGCTCGGGCGTTGCAACCCGAATTTGTCGGATAGGGTCAAATCGTGTTTGCGAGAGCCGTGACTCTGAAAATTTATCGCCGGATACACGATTGAACTCAATGATGCCGAGCGGGGTCTGATAGAGAGCAGAGCGTCCCGTGGTAACGAAGGTCATGCGGTTGGGGATCTGGCTGATCCAGTCGACCTCATGAAGAACAGACTCCAGGGACAAATACGACGGCGATCCTGGACGTAGGATTGCAACTAGCTGGGCGAGACCATGGATAGGCGGATCTACACGAGGATTCAGATAATGTCCTCGAAAAACCTTGCGGACGCCGACGATATCGGCGTTTCGTCCAAGGTAAACAACAAGCCCGTGCTCATCTACGCCGCTCAGGCGAGACAGGGCCCGGACGTTAAATACCCAAACCCCCTTTGTCGCGAAGGCGTCCAAAGCCTTCAGCACCGCGGTGCGCGTGGATTGTCTCATTCGATGTATTCGCCAGAATTTATGCGGTTACAGTATCGCAATGGTTAAAGAAAATCGAACGGCAATCAGTAACCACAATGAGGACTGACTTTGCAAGCAGGAAGGTCAACAAATGGACACTGTAGGCCCTTGATCAGCTATACTTGTCCAATGTCAAAACGAATATTGCCCCTTTACGAGGCTCACCCATGAATATCAGCAGCTACACAGCCCAACTAGGCCTGAATGACAGCCAGGTGCCGGTTTGCGTCATGCTGATTATTGACGGAATCGCTGCCACGGCTCCTGAAAAGGATCAAGCCGTTAGCGCTCGCCTGACCGGCGACCAGCTGACCATCACTTACGGCAGCGAAACCCTGAATTTCACAAAGCTCGCACCTGAACTCTGCAAAGAGCTTCATGCGGGAAAACCCTTAGTCCTGAAACACGAAGCTTCCAGCTATGAAGCCCTCGTGCCAGTAACTCTGTAAGCAGGTAAACGAAATGCGTAAACCTCAAAAGAGCATACTGCAAACCCTGGGGGTGACTTCGGTCGTAAGCTACTGGCATGGCGATATCTCGCTATCGCGCGCCATCCAGGCAGCGGTAGTCGCGGGGCTGACCGGCCTGACCATCAGCCACTTCAACCCCGACCACTCTTCCGACTTGCTGCAGGCTCAGCAGGCGCCCGGCCACCTGACATTTCACGATGCAGAGATCAGCCGGATCGCCAATATCAACCTCACCGTGGACACTGAGCGCGGCAAGACCGGTTATTTCCAGCGGGATACCTTCGCGCTTGAGAGCAGCTTCAAGAAAGATCTCGAAAACGAGATCGACACGCTCACTGCACAGGCCGAAGTTGCCGGTTCGTGGGATCTCTATATCGCCGCTCGCCTGACCCCTCTCTACCTCTCCGAGGATCCACATGAGCGGCAGGTCGCCAACGCAACCCTGAACTACATCCAGAAGCATCAGGGCTGTGCAGCTGGCGAGCTGCCCAAGGCCAGCTACTACACCCGGGCGAAAGCGACCGAGATCGAGGCGGACCGTCAGATCTTCGCCATGGCGGATCAGATGGCTGAAGCCCTCCGCAACGCCGGTAAGACCCCGATCACCAGGCGCTCGGCCGAGCTCGCACTGCATTCCTTTGCACCAGAGCCGGATCGCCTGCTGGCTGCTTTCAACGTAGCGAAAGGTGCCGAGGAAGGCGCTCCCGGCATCCGCAACATACTCCCCCTGGTGCAGACCGCCATTCAGGTTGAGACAACCCGCCTATCGCTCACCAGCATGGCCGGCCAGATGCTGCGCGTCACCGAGGTGGCCACCAACCCCGCGATCCAGGCGCTGACGCTCAGCCGGCGCCTGAACATTCCGGTGGCTGTTCGCTCGTACTCGGGCGAGTTCTCCGACCACTACAACCAGGGCAACTTCGAGCCCACGGAAGAAACCCTGAACTCCAAGATCAGAACCGGTTTCGACCTGAGCGACGGCCTGGCGATCACCGGCCGTGGAGTGATCCTGAGCCAAGTACCCTTGGAGCACGAGCAAACCATCAACGTGCCTGAGCTGCGCTACTCGGTTCATCAGGTGGTCGAGCGGAACAACATCCTCGACCAGGATGAGCCAGTGTTCGCCGCGGACTTCCGCGTCTCGATGTAGCCTCTTTCATCAGGCAATGAAAAGCCGCCTCCGGGCGGCTTTTTTATGCCATCAGAAAACCTGTCCAACCGGCTCTTATTCCACAGCCGCCGCTTTAGCGCTTGTGACATTCTGTACAGCGATTAGAATCGCAAGCTGGCCACCCAGACAGAATTGAATAAGAACGGATTTGAAACGGCACGAAAGACCCAACGCCCGACTCCAAGCGCCTGGCCGCATCGCCCCACCATCACTTCGGGGCGATAGTCGGCTCGCCCTGACCCTCGAAAAGATCGTCGAGCAACTCAACCTCCTGGAAGAGTATGTTGCGCTGGAAGTCGCGCCGGCAGTCAAGCTGCACCGGAACCCGCATGGGCTCTTCCGAGGAAGGCTTGCCACAGACAATCCCTTCGGTAGTTCCCTTCCCCATCGGGACGCGAACGCGCGTTCCCTTGGGAAATGCAGCAGCAACAGCCTTGGCCAACGCCACCGCCGTTTTCTGGTGCTCTTTGCGGGCCCTCTCGATGTCCGAGAGTCGCGCGCTATCAAGGGGTTTGATCACCGGACAAGCTCCGATTATTTACTAACGCATATCCGCGAGCATACACCCACAATCATTCAGCAGCAAGACGTGGCAACACCGTAACGATGTGCTATTTTTGTTCATGTTTTCCTATTGCAGTCTCAATTGAAAAGGCCGCGCAGCATGAAGAACCCGGCAAGCATCTGGTCGTTCCCCTTTGAGAAGGGAAACGCTCTACCAAAAGACCGAGATATGCACCCGGTTGATTTCGAGATCCCGCACGGGCATCAGTCGCTGTTCCCCGTAGTCGAAGAGTCACGTCACTGGTATCTGTCTGTCCGCCTGCAGGATGCCGCGACCTACTTCCTTAGCCCCAGGGCCGGAAGCCCCGTCGAACTCGACACTGCAGCAGCTGAAAAGCAACTCCTGGCCGGACTACTCAACAACCTGCCGCCACGCGTCAACTCCATCACGCTCTTCGGCCGGATCATGGCGCTGCCGGAGTACCTTCATGCGCCGGCGATCGATTACCTGGAGCATCGTCGCGTCGACAGCATCCATGAAAGCCAGAGCGAGCTCATTTCCGCTCTTCGCAGCTTAAACCAAAGCATGGGTGCGCCGGTGCAACGCGGCATGAGCGTTTCCAAGATGGCGCGGGAAGTCGCTCAGGCAGCACCTGGCGAGCGTCACAGGCTCCTCAAGGCCTACCGGAAAGAGCATCCTGAACACTGGATCGAGGACGCGAGAAAAGCCGCCGAGGGCATGATCGAGCGGGCCCAGAAGAAGCTTCGTGAAAATCCGCCAGACAGCGACTTCGATTTTCGCTTCTGAGGCTGCTCGTCATGCGCAACATGAGCTTCATGCTGACCACAGATCAAGTTCGTCGCGGGTCCAAATCGGTTACCCGCCGAGCAGGGTGGCTCCACCTGAAAGCCGGTGACCTCATTTGCGCTGTTGAGAAATGTCAGGGGCTACGCGCTGGCGAGAAGCTCAACCGACTGAGAACCATCAAGGTGATAGATGTGCGCCGAGAGCCACTGCGCGCACTGCTTGATGATCCAGCATACGGGCTTGCGGAATGCATCAAAGAGGGTTTCGGTGATCACCCTACCCTGCGAGAGCCAACCGCGTTCGTAAAGTTCTTCTGTCACACCCACCGCGGCTGTACTGCTGAGTCAGAAGTGACTCGGATTGAATTCGTCTACGTGGCGTAAGCTTAGAAAGCCGCGTCTTCAGCAAGAACCTGCGGCCCATTTTAATCAATCGGATTGCTTGCGTTCTCATCCCGAATCGCACGACAGAGGTCGAGTAGCGCCTGGCGCACCTTCGGCGATCGGCCGCCACCTGAAAAGGGAACGCAGAACTCTACATCTGCCATATCCCCCTCGTCGCTGATGACCGCTACGCACACGTCGGAATCCCCGTCCAGGATCAGGCGCAGCCGGCCGCTCCCCATGTCCTCGCGCCGCTCGAAGAACTCGCAGAGAGGCAACGAATCATCTACTTGCTCGGACTGCTGCAGGAGCTCACGGGCGGCCTCGATAACCTGGCTGCCAAACAGCGTGTCGCCGAAGCGGCCTCCGTCCGCGAGATCCATCTCAGCAGCTTCGTCAATTGCGAACCCAGTGATCAATGCCATAGCAGCTCTCCTTCAACTCGCAGTCGAGGCCGACAACGCTTTCTTTACGCCGGCCTTCTTGAGCAGATCGCCCCAGGATTCGAGAAGATACTCCGGACCGCTCTTGACGATCGAAACGCCCAACTCGGCATTAAGAGATGCCACATAGCTATCGATGTTGCCCTTGCTCAGGCCGGTCAACTCAGCGACGGTTGTCGCTGTTGCGGGGCGCAACTTGTCGATCGCGGCGAGCACGACAAGAAGCCGGCCGACGTGCCCCTTGGGGTACTGCGGCACGCCATGTTTGTTTACCGGGAATTCCAAGGCAGCCTTCTCCTTCGGTACTGATAAACAGAACTATAGGGGTAGGAGGCAGCCCCGTCTAATGGTTTCGCGGCCATCTGCACTGCGACGGCTAAGGGATACCGGGTCCCATCACCGCCTTGCCCAACAGATACAGCAAGACGCCGACTCCACACAGCAATATCAACAGACCCAGATAGAATGCCGAGCGAGTTGCATCTGTGTAGGCGCCCCCGGCGGGGCACCTGGCAGCATCAGCCATCTGGGCTCCACTACCGATCAGGAACAGGCCGATCACGAAAAGGAGCACTTAGTGCCCCTTCTGCACGAGCCGCCAGTAGTAATTGGCGAAGATCCGGTCGACAACGTTGGTCGGCGGGTTGATGTCAGGGCCACCGCCCTCCTCGATGACGCTTAGGTTCAGCGGGACCTCTATGTCCCATATCAGCGCCCGCGGGTATCTCTCAGTCGGAAGAATGAACAGATCGAACCGGAGCTGGCGGCCCCGGTGGCGATCAGCGAACGCCGTCAACTCGACGGTTTCGTTGTTCACATTCGCCAGGGTGACAACCTGCCGCCGGCGACCCTGCCCGTCGTAGAGATACACGAGCAGGTACGACTTCTGCCCCTTGTCGATGTAACCGCGGAACGTCTGGCCGACCTCCCCGGCAACAGTCTTGCCCATGTTAGCCCGGTATTCCCAGAACAACGCCTTCCCCATCATCTCGATGCGGTACTTCGTCTCGGCAAGGCCAGATGCCTTGCCAAATCCGGTATCGGCAAGCCACCAGCAGCCGCCCCCGAGAACCCCAACAAACGCGACGATCAGCACAATTCGCTGTTTCTTGCTCCCCTCCTCAAACGGATTGAGCAGCCCGAGGAGAGCCCAGTTGAAGTTCATTGCTTCAACTCAAGAAGGTGCGAATATGCCCCTGCTACAAGCAGGGCGCCGTTGTTGCGCAGCTGAACAAACACCTCCAGCGGCTGGCCTTCCGGACTGGAGACGATCATGCCAATGGGCTGCCCGGATTGGACAAATCGCCCATTGATGAAGGCACCGCCGGTCGCGAGGCCGGTCAGTTGAACTGATGCGAGCTGGTTGCGCAGCTGCTGCTCGGCCTCAACCGCCTTGATTGCCCCGTCATCGACCACCGGCGCTGCCGGCACGAAGATCTCATCCAGCAGCGCCAGATCGGGCTCCGCAGGATCCGTCGACTGGGCTGGAGATGCCATCGCGCCCGGAAGCGCCTGCGGGTTATCCGGGACTGAGACGCTGGGCGCGATTTCGTTCACGTAGCCCTTGATCGGTAACTGGGAGAACTTGCTTGCCAGGGAAGGAGAGCCATACACGGCGAGCAACAATGCTGCTGCCATGATGGCCCCATTCAGGAGTACCACCTGGTTGGACGAGATTCTGTTGCCGGCCGTTGCCATTTTACTACCCATGGTCAAGCCTCCTTCCGTGCCAGCACGCAAAGACCGCCGAGGGTTGCCACCGGCTTCCCATCTTTAGAGGAGATATCCAGCCGGTTGAGCTCGATGTCATGCCGCACCATGCTGGTGATACCTTTGATCATCCCCCGCATCGTCTCAGCACTGACCTGAAGTCCAGATTGATCACCGCCGGCGACGCATGTCCGTAGCAGGCCCACCGGGGCACCTTCGAAGACAACCGCCTCTACGCGATCACTGCGAAGTGTGTTGATGTCGAACTTCAACCCGCTGTTGCTCAAACGAAGCGACTGACCGATTCCGACCAGATCCTGGCGGCCATGCTCGGCAGCGACTTGGAACGACTCTTTCCAGCGCGCCTGCACAGGTAGCAGCGCCTGATAAGCAGCCTTCCAGGTGCGCAGATTGTCCAGTGCCTTGGCCTGGGCGCCGACTGCCTCGCCAATGCCCGTTGAAACCTTCCAGCCACCGGCGGCAATGGCCACCGCAACCACGATGCCTGAGACAACGGCTACGACGCGCTCATTGGACATTCCACACCCCCTCGATCTCTACGATCCGCACCCCATCCGAAGTCCGAATTTCGCCGGGCCTCAACCACATCTCGTAACCGGAGGCCTCAACGAGCCTGGTCAGCAACTGCTTGGCAAACACACGATCGGGCACAGATTTGTCCACCGGCACAGCCAGGTCCATCTCGAAATCAGTGGTACGGCCACCCAGACCATTCCCCTTGGAGCCTTCTCCAAAAACAGCGATGCGACGGACCTCGGCGTCACTTTTCACCGAGCTGGACGCCAAAGTCGTCCAACGCTTGATCAGGTCACCCTGGGCCGGCGCCATATCGAGCATGCGCTGCTGACTGGAAAGCGTGTTGAGCATCGAAGAGCCCTGCTCATACACACCACTCACCCCCTGCACTTCCTTGTCAAAGTCTTGCTGCAGATCCGTGTAGCGGATCCATTGGAAGCCGACCAGCGCAGCCGCGACCAGACCACCCACCAACAGCCCTGCCAGCGGGCCCGCCAAGGAACGTAAGGGGCTTTCACTTGCCCCGCCCGCGCGCAAGGCGCGCAGCCGAAGCCGCTTGAGATTCAGCTTCTCTACAGGCACCGGGATGATCTTGTACGCATCCATCAGCCGGTCTGGGAGCTCTAACGGGTATGCCCAATACACCGGCAGATCATCCGTGATACCGCTGCGGTTCAAGACATCAATGAGGGCTAGCAGGAACTGCGACGAGAAATCACTCGAACTCATGGCGGGAAGGCGCTTGTCCACCACCTGGGTGACCCGACCATCGTTTACCATGAAGAACTCAAGGTTCGTATCCGTGTCGCTGGACGCTCCCCCTACGAAAAGGAAGTCTCCGCGGAGCTTGCGCATGTAATGGAGGTAAGCGTCAGCCAGCAGGTAAAACTTGACCCGGGGCTGAGCCGTGACCTCGGCCATGATCGAGTTGGGAACTCCAATGTGCAGACTGCCCCCATCGCCCAGCATCTTGAAGCTGGCCGGCCGGGGCGGCTGTATCTGCATGTCGGCGAACACCGGCGAAGCGGCGTCCAGGGTGACATAGGCCGCCTCCCCTGCCAGATAGATGGCCTCACCAGGACGATAGTCCTCCGTGAGAAGTGCTCGTGCTTCAGAAACGACGCGCATGCGCCCTCCTTATCTCATACTGCTCGATAGCGTGTTCCCGACCATGGTGACCACCTCAAACAGGTAGGCCACGATAGGGAGGGCCGCGGAAGATGCCACCAGGACCAAAACCGCCATCTTGGAAAACTCGACCATTGCGTTGACGGTAGCCTCCGCATCCTCCAGCAAGTAATTGCTGGCCGTCGTCAGCTGATCATCCGTCTCCATCGTCTGCTCGGAAATCTGCAGCGCGACCTGCAGGAAGATCGGCCATTGGCAACGCGGATCGCTGGGGTCGAGCCTTGAAGGGTCACAGGCAGCGCCCAGGCCTTTACCGAGGTTGAGGTCAGCCTGATAGCGCTCAATGCCCTCGCGGAATACTTCAGGTACGGACTTCACTGTGATACCGATCGCTTTCGGCATATCCGAGTAGCCCGCGCGCCACATGAGGGCAAGGTAGCGAGCCCACAGCGCGAAGGAGATGTTCTTGATGGCATTCCCCAGGAATGGAATGCGGAGCGCCACCGACTAGACGCCCATCCGGCCATGGGGTGTCCGCGCGTAGAACATCACCGCCCCCACCAGCACGATCAGCAGGGCCAACATGTAAGGCCCGCTGGTTCGGAACAGATCCGACAGGGCGACCATGAACTCCATCAGAGCTCCACGCTCGACCGGTCGGCCTCGCGGCTGAAGCTTCGAAGAAGTCTCTGCCAGGGTGGGAATCACCGCCACGACGAAACCGATGAAGATGATGATCCCGGCCAAGAACATCATCGCCGGCTTGAGCAAGGACTTTGCCGTCTTGAGCATGCGCTCCTTCATGATCAGCGTGTCACGGATCTCGAACATTACCGGCGCCATCTTGCCCGACTGCTCGCCAACAACGATGGCGGCAATGATTTCCTCAGGCAGCAAGCCGGCACATGTTTGCGACAGGTATCGTCCGGAGGCGATCTGACTCGCCATCTCGGCGAGCTTCTCACTCTGCTTTGGCAGCAAACTGGACAATCGGCGCAGCGCCGCATCCAGATCGATCCCGGCACTCAGCAGCGCTCCGAGGTTACGCGTGAACATGATCTGCTCTCTCAGGGAGAGCATCTTTAACTTCCCGCTCATCAGGTGCTCACTCCTGTCAGGTCAATCAACCCTTCGTGCAGCGCATCGATCGCCTGCCCCTCCAGGGTGAACGCCTGCTTTTCAGCAGCCTTGTCGAACTCACCTGCACGCAGTAGCGCTTTAACGTCCTTGGTGAAGTCGAGAATGCCGTGCACCGGATAGACGCCGACGTAGCCAGTGCCCGCACAGCGGTCACATTTGTGATCAGGCTTTTCGCGCGTGGTCACCGGGAACCGGATCTTGGACTTGTCGATCGACATCTGATCCACATCCATCCCCCGCAGCGCCATGCTGTAACGGAACTTCGCCCACTCGGATGCCTCCGGCGCGCGCTGGACAGAACAAACGGGGCAGAGTTTGGGGACAAGCCGCTGGGTGATGATCATCACCAAGGCCTGCAGCAGGTCATGCTGACGCTCCTCGCTCAGCAGGTGCGCGAGAGAGGTGTACCCTTCCACAGGCTCAGAGGCGTGGAACGTGGACAACACGAGGTGGCCCGTCAGTGCTGCTCGGGTCGCGACTTCAGCGCTTGCCCGAGAACGGATTTCGGAAAGCAGGATCACATCGGGGTCATGCCGCAAGAAGCCTTCCAAGTAGGGCTCATATACATCAGCACTAGGGAGACTGAACTGCTCCACACCTATCAGGCTGCGCTCCTTGGGGTCTTCGAGCGAGAGCCGTTTAACCGTGTCCCCGAAGATGAGGTAGTGCTGGCCCAGGAATGCTGCAAGCGTGGTCGACTTACCCGAGTTGGTAGGACCGACCAACAAGATGATGCCGCGCTTAACATTGAGGGCCGAGATCAGATGCTCTTTAACCTTTGGGACGAAGCTGAGCTTGTCGATATCGACGAACCCATCGCCATCCTCCTGCTCCAGGTAACGAGCTGAGATCGACACCACCTGATCGTCATCGTTGAATGCGCTGCGGATTTCCCCAGGGATGAACGAGCAACGCATCTCATAGGTGTTGGTCTGGCCGCGGTAGAGAAGGCGACCGGTAGAAGGCTTCATCAGACGGGTGCCCGATGCGTTCGCCCCGGTGGTTTGCAGCAGGAAATTTGTGACCTCGATCCGCTCCTGCAGGCTGATACGGTAGCTATGCAGGCGCACACCATTTTCGCGGTAATAGATCTCGCCCTCACCGGTTTCAAGCACACGCAACGAGAGGTCTGTGGCTCTACGAGCTACACCAGTCTCCAGCATGTCGACAGCGATGCTGCGCTCAGTCCCGCGGGTCCGGTCTGCATAGAAGAGTCGGCCGACGTTGTGGCCGCCCTCACTACCCCCGTTATCCTTTCGCGCGGCCCGCAGTGGCGTTGCAACCTCCGCCCGAGGGGCGAAGCCAAATCGAAGCGTACGCGCCTCGGTGCGAAGGCCTTTGGCCAGAGCGCTGGCGGCCGCTTCTGAGGCACCGCGCTGGCGGTAGCGAAGCATTTCTTCGTAGCTGGAGAATACCAAACAGTTGTCGCCGGTTGGCATGCTGACAAGCAGGCCAGCAATCGCCTCGCACTCGTTGCGAATCGGCTCGGATGCCACCAGCGGATGAACTGCAAGGGTTTCGGGCAGTTTGGCGTAATACGGCAGGCGATCCTTGATCGCCATGACCTCGGCTTCGTGCTTGCGTACTTGAGGGTAAACGCGCGCCAGGAACTGGAAGAACGGCTCACGCGGCTGGGGGGTGTCCTTCGGATTCTCCACCTGCTCTTTCGTAAGGTAGCCGAGAGCGACGGCGATATCGCCAACGCGAACGTCGCCCTTGGGGTTGATCTTCGCGACCTTCAACGCGAACTGGCGGACTGGCTCCGGCGCATCGCCACCCCACCCCCAGCTAATGAGGAGCTCGCGAGCGAGCTCTTCGTAATGCCCTTCCGTCATCAAGGAACCCTCAATTCGCGTGCAATTTGCCGCGACGTTCCGGCGGCGCGCCGTACCGTAGTCGCGTTAGAAACGAGTGCCACATGCTTGGCCGAGACCAGGTTGAAAACCACGGCCCCACCCCAGCGAGAAAATTGATCCGAGCAGTCAAGCGGGGTCTGCTGAAAGACCACCGGTGTCGAGCAAGCGGTGTTTACACAAGTGCCGCCACCGGCGGCACAAACGGTGTTTGCGTTGCCAATGGCAATTGGTCCTCTCGGGAATGTGTCCTTCTCCACAACGGAGTAGCCCCGAGCAAGCTTCTGCAGCGTAATCTGCATACGCATCGCCTCGTCTGTCAGTAATGCCAGGTAGGTCTCTCGCGTTTCGATCAGATCGAAAACCACTCCGCTGACCGGACCGCACCAGGAAGGCGCAGTCGCGAAACCAGCCGTCGCAGAGCATGAATTGCTGCTGACCGCCAAGGGATCCCAGGTGCGATCCCCAAGATCATCCAGCGCATAAACAATGGCACGATCGAAGCGCCAAACCCCATCCGAAACGTTCGGCGCAGAAGCCAAATAGACCCGATCACCGTTCGCCCCTTTGAGCTTGAAACCTTCATCAGTAGATGCCAGATCGGCCATCGTTACAGTACCGAGCCCACCGGTGCGCGCCATGCGCATCCGGAGGGACTCAGAGGCAACTCCCACGTAATAGGCATCAACACGGGCCCGGTGCTCGTACAGGCTTTCCTGGAGCATGAAAGCCACGCCAGCCATGCCGGCGCCCAGGGCAGCAAACAGGAAAACGATCACCAGAACCAACATCGAGAGGCCCTTACAGGTCGTACACCAGGGTTACAGTCGAGTGCGTACCGCCGGAAACCGCGGTGTAACGAACCACGCCAGTGGTGCGGGCAGTAGCGCCGTTGAAAGTCCCGCCTTCGCGACTCAGGAAGATCTCCTGAACCAACTCGGTGGGTACGTTGGTGAACTGAACCCCCATCTGACGGCTGCTGATGTTGGTCAGGCTGATCGTGCTGTCGCCCACCCGATAAACTCCAGGCGTACCAGCGGACGGCTGAGTGATAGTCGTCACCGCGTCGGACATGGGGCGAATACCGGAAGTGGCGTAGCGCGGTGCGTAGGTCGAAGAGATGATGCCGGTCACCTTGTCACCCATGATCACCGCATCCAGGAGGTTGTTGCCGGAGGCGGTCAATGGGTTCGAGGTGACGGTCGTGGGGGCACGCATCGTCTGGTTCATCATGGACGCCGAACGCACGATGTTCTGAGCGACGGACATCATTTCCTGGGCGTTTGCCTTCGAGGAAACGAAGTTGTTGATCAGCGGATAGACGATGGCGGCGATCACACCGATCAGGATGATGGTGATGAGCACTTCCACCAGGGTGAAACCCTTCTGGTTACGACGGCGATGCTTCTGAATCATGGGAGTTACCTCGTTGTAGTTGAAACGTGCCATCACTAGAACGTGATGATCAGATCATTGGCAGCCACCCCTGTCGGCGCAGCACCAAGACTCACCGACCCATTGATTCGGAGCGCGCCGTAGTGCGGCTCCACGTTGGCACCGTTCGTGCCCAGCGGGTCATAATCTCTGCAGTATTGGATCCGGCCACCCCATGGTGTGACGCCGTACTGGGCCTGCGGAAGCGCAAGCTTGCTCAGCACATCAACGTTGGCCGCGTCGAGGTTGTACCAACCATCACGGCAGCCCATGTTCGTCGCGGGGTTACCGCCAGCGAGGTTCACTGCGGTAGCGGTGGGATAGAAGTTGGTCGTGGCCGTAGGGGCCGCGCTGATCCTCATCAAGTTGAAGTAGCGCACCAACTCATTCGAAATCTTTCGCATGCGTTCTGCGGTCATATCCAGACGGCTGCGCTGCAGCCCGAGGTTCGAAACAAAGACCGCCCCGAGATCTGGATCCACCACATCCCATGTCTGCCGGTTAGCCGCGGTGAGCACCGGGCTCTGACCGGGGATGCCCAGGGAAGCGTTGGGGTTGCAGGTACTGCCGGAGCGGGCGCATGCAGTCGTGTAGATGACCCCCAACTGATAAGTCAGTGTGGCGGCAGGCCCTGTTGAGCGAAAAAGTGGGACTGTCTCAGTCAGGCCCGTGACTCGCTGATAAACCCGCACGTTGCGCAGTACCGAGGCGTCATCAACGAAACTGGCAGGATCGACCCGACCACGACGAATCAGGTCCATCAAGGCCACATCTGCTGCCGCGGCGCTCGCGGGATTCAGCGGCGCGCTGGTGAGCCCACCGCCGGTATACGGCGCGGGCAAATTCCCCAATGCACTCTCAGAGGCCGCCCACCCTTCCATCGCAGCAGCGATGGAAGCGTTGGTGCTCTTTTGCCGCTCGCGGTACTCCATCTGACCCAGCGCCCCCATCATCGGAAAGAGCGCAGCCAGAGCCGTTGCGATGACCCCGAGGATCACCACAGCGATCAGCAGTTCGACGATTGTGAAACCACCCTGCTTCGCCATTCTACGACCCATCATAATGCCTACTAATGTTTTTCTTTAGCGTACACGTTACAAAATTGCCGCGCAACGCCGAGCGCGCATTTAAAGACTGCAACGCCCTTCCTATAAGGCACTGAGTTGGCTACCATGACTAAATTGAAATAAGCCAAGTTTCTGGAGCTTGTTATGCAATTCAAATTCAGTCTGAATGACAATGATGTGCGTCGCCTCGTCGCTGACGCCGAAAGCAGCGCTGACATCAACCTGGTGCGAAGCCATCTGTATCGACTGGTGAACCTGCGGAAGGAGATGGGCATCGCCATCAGAGAGCAGGCACAGAACCGTAACGACCTGGCCCGGATTGTTCAGACTGCACAGCAGGTGCTAGCGGAAGATCGCAGCACCGGCCTGCTGAGCCTTTTGGATCGCAAAGGCCTCATCAGCGGCTATCGCACCAAGCTCAAAGCCCAACTCGAAGCCAACCAGGCTCTCGCCAATGCGAACGCCGATTTGCGCAGCAAGGTCTCCAGCGCAGCGCAGGCGGGCGCAAGCACCCAAGCCCTACGCGATCAGGTCAGCACGCTGACCCGACAACTCGCCGACCTGCAGGCTGCCAACCAGCAAACCCTGCGGCAGCTCGAATTCGCGCGCCAAGACGCCGCTGTCCTGCCCGTGGCGCTGACGGAGGAAACCCCTCAAAGCGGGCCTGACCAGGCCCTGCTCCAAACCATCCAGCAGCAGGAAACCACTATTGCCGAACTGCAGCGGCAGCTGAATCAGGCACAGTCGGCCCTGCAGGATCATCATCAAGCACAGGCTGCAGCTGCTAACCAGGAGGCAGCCGCCAGCACCCCCGAGATCGACCAGATCCGCGAGATGTTCGCGCAGCAAGTGAGCGGTTACATGGCCGACAACCTGCGTCTGACCCGCGAGCTCCGCACTACCCAAGAGACTGTCGACCAACTCAAAGGAAGCCTGAGCCAAGTCGAAGAACTGCTGACGACCGCCAACCAAGAGAACGCCGATGGCAAGGAACTCGCCAAGGCGCTGCAGCAGCAACTGGATGCGGCAGCAGAGCAACGCGCAGGGATCGAGCAACTGCTGTCTCAGCGAGAGGAGGCCATCACCCTCCTGCAGCAACAGCTGGAGGACGCGCGCTCGGCGCTTCAGTCAAGCGAGCAGAATGCCGCTGCCATCCAGACCAAACTCGAAAGCGCAATGGCTGACATCAAGCGCCAAGCTGAAACCATCAGCAGCCTGAGCCAGGATAAAGAGCAACTTCTGGAGCAGGTCGCCGAATTGGGAAAGCAGAACGGCCTGAGCCAGACCCAGGTCGCTGAACTGCAAGAGAACATTCGGAACCACATCGGCCAAATCGAAGCCATTCAGCGCGAGCTGGATACGACCATCCAGAACTGGCAGGAAAGCCAATCCCTGGATCGCCAGAAGATCCAGGATCAGTCGCAAGAAATCAGCCGCCAAGGCACCCAGCTGGAGCAACTGGCCACCACCAACCGCCAGCTTGAGCGCCACCTTGGTATGCTGGAAAATCGCACTGAGCGACTGCTCAGCATCAAGCAAGGCCTGGAGGCATCCTTGAAAGCCGGTGCCGAAGAGCGTCAGCGCCTTACCGCGCTGGCCAAGGACACCTCCTTCGAGTTGCTGGCCGTGCAGCGTCAGAACAAGGCCCTGGAGGCCACTGTTCAGCAGCAGCAATCGCTGATCACTGATCTGAGTTCGCGCCTGCAGACCGAAAAGAAGGTGATCCACCTGGCAGGGCCTGCCGCTCGCCGGGCTGCAGAAGTCGGGGATGAGGTTGTCGAGTTTGAACTGCCCCAGCAGGACGACACCCCCGGCCACCAGATGTGATTGCTGTACACTTTTTAACCATGCGCAACCAGGCCATAAGACCATTGTCCCTGGAGGCACAACCCACAGAGTTTTCCACAGGAGTTGTGGATAAGCATGCAGAACAACCCCGTCGACGTGATAGTCGACGAGCTCCTTGCGGGCGAGGATGCTCTACCTATCGAGGCTCTCCCCGAGGTCGATGCACGCACCGCAAGCGAGTACGCCGCATTAAAAGCGTTTTTCTCGAAATGGTCGAAGTCTCCGCATACGCTTCGCCGCTATAAGGTCGAAGTGGCCAGGCTATGGCTTTGGGCCACAGATAAGGGCCGCATGATCTCCGAGTTGACCTACGAGGATCTGAACGACTATCAAAAGTTTCTGCAGGATCCCCAGCCTTACGAGCGCTGGTGTTCCGGCAAGAAGTACCGCCGCGACTCACCAAACTGGCGCCCGTTCGTTTCCGCGCTGTCTTTCAACTCCGTTCAACATGCCTTCAGCGCAATAGGGGCCCTCTATGGCGTCTGGCTTCGTTCTGGGCACATCACCAGCGACCCGATGGCCAACGCTGCCAAGCCTAAGGAGTCGCTCGAAGACGGGGTTGCCCCTTTTGCCGTATCTACAGTCGATCCCACAGAAAAGTGGTTCGACGACCGCATGGCCACCGCAATTCGGGAGGCTCTCACTCTGATGCCGGCGGAAACACCTGCTGAAGAGCAGCAGCGTGCCCAGTACATCTTGATCATCCGCACCCTGACAGTCACCGGCGCCCGGGTGAGCGAGATCGTCCATGCGAAGCAGTCCCAGATCTACGAGGATCGCTCCGGCTGGTGGATAAGGCTACGCGGCAAAGGCGGCAGGATCCGCACCGTGCCGCTGCCAAACGACTACATCACCGACGTACTCATGCCGTGGCGCATCGATCACGAGTTACCCGCGATTCCTGAGGCAGACGAAGACACCCCGCTGTGCCCGCCTCGGGTCTGGAGACAAGGCAAACCCGGCATCAGCAGCCGGATGGTCCTCAACATCGTCAAGCATATCGCCGCGCGCGCCGCCGCCCTTCTGCCGGCCGACGCGCAACGAGCCTCGCGCCTGCTACTCCGGGCCAGCAATCACTGGTTCCGGCACACCTTCATTACTGCGCTGATCGACCAGAACGTACCGACCAAGACCATCCTGACGACCGTAGGGCAGAAATCAGAGCAAACCCTGCGCATATACGATCACAAACAAGACCATGACCGACACGTCGACGTGACGCGTGTCGCATCGAAGCTATGAGGCCCGCCGTGACCACCCCATATGTACTCGACACCCTCTACAACGAACGCTACAGCAAGAGCGATCTGTACCGTTTCCTGAAGTCCCAGGCCGAAAACCGAGCCCGCGGCGTGATCATCCCGCTGAACGAGACCGGCTCCAAGGCTTGCATGATGCTCGACTCCCCTACGCGCCGGGAGCAGCTGGTCAGCACAGGCTGGTCGAACCAGTTCCTGGTCATGCCCGCCTTCCATTGGCGGCTCATGGCGACCAAGTTCAAGCTCGACATCATAGAAAGCGATGAGATACCCCCATCTCTTCAGCCGGCCCACCTCTATCAAGTGGCCAGGAATACCTGGAAGAAACAGGAGAAGACCATCCCGGCGTAGGCTGGGGTAAACCTCGCTTCGCGTCACATGGGCCCGAGCGCAGCTCGGGCAGACAACCACATACAAAAAATACAATAAAAATAATAACTTCCACGCGAAGCGTGATGACCACCTCAGACCACAGCCGGGCCCATCTCCGCCAATTCACCAAGGCAGCCACAACCAACACCCAAGACAGTCAGGCAGATATCCCAAGGCCACCCTACTCGTCAGGGATCAACACCAGAACGGCCACCTACATGGGCCATCCCAACCAGCAACAGAGGGCAACATGAACAGACCTACGCGATCATCCCCCCTCATCACGAAAAAGTTCGACCGCAATCTGGCCGGGCGTGACTTCGTTGTTGGTGACATCCATGGCGCCTACGATCTGGTCATCCAGGGGATGAAGGCTGCGAAATTCAACCCGGCGTGCGATCGACTGTTCGCAGTAGGCGATCTCATTGATCGGGGCCCAGGCTCACACCGCACCGCTCGGTTTCTGAGGCAACCCTACGTCCATGCCGTCAGGGGCAATCACGAGGACATGCTGCTGCAGCTCTATTCGGGAGGTGAGCCGCCTGTCGAGATCCTCCAGTGGGCGGCGAAACGGAATGGCTTCTCCTGGTGGCTGGATACCCCGACCGACACGCGCGAGGCAATCCTGGCCGCCGTCCGTGATCTTCCCCTTGTCATAGAGGTCGACACTCCGCGCGGCACGGTAGGGCTCGTCCACGCTGAAGTTCCGATCGGCATGGAATGGAGCACCTTCCTGCAGAAGCTGGCCGCGGGCGATGAAAGGGTCATCGAGTCTGCACTCTGGGGGCGCACCAGACTGAACTCGGGGGACACCTCGGGGGTGATAGGGATCGGCCGGCTTTTTGTGGGACATACCCCCCAGTGGGAAGGAATGAGGCGCCTGGCCAACATCTATGCAGTGGACACCGGCGCAACGTTTGCCGAGCTCGGCCGCGAAGATCTACCTGGTGCACGCTTGACGATGGCCAACCTCGCCATGCAGACGGTTGACCTAACCCAGCATCTCCCGGCAAGCCCAGGTAACGTTGAAGTGCGGGACGGGGCCATCGGTGACAATCCGTTTGGGCAGTACGCTACCGGGCTAGATCGCTGAAGGCCTCGCCTCTTCAGCCTCCATCGCGTCATCGACCTCCCGAGCCATCTGATCAACAGAAACACCCAGCATGGCAGCAACCCTGCCGGCGTAGTAGCACCAACGCTGCGCATTACGACAGAGCACGTCCAACTCGTTTTCTGCGGCATCAATTAGGGCAGCGGCATCACTGATAGCCGGCCTCAGAGCCTTTCCTGCATCTAGGCCCTGGCGATCCGCTTCACAGAGCAGCGAGTACCCAAGTGCCTCAAGCGCAACTCTGTAGTCGCCCTCAACCTTGCGTGACTCAGCTGAAGCCGAGTCTGCGACCAACGACACATATGCCCTGCGAGCTGCCCGATAGTTGCTCAGGCAGTCTTCGAGAGCGCGAGTGACTTCTAGCTGCATAAATACTCCTCGCCAGGCACCTGCGAGCAGGTGCGGCCGATCAGTCGAATCGGACGGGTTGGTCTAGATTGTCAGCGCTCCACCACTCGGCCAAAACGCTGACGCCCAGCAGCTGCACCTCTCGTGCGGTCAGGTGAACGCCTCGGCCGGCAGCATGGGCCGCGCGTAGACGCTGCCGCATGTGCTCAAATTCGGCCTTCATGTCGGGCGCCGCATCCTGGGGGGCGGGGCGGGGTTTCAGGTGGCTCATAGTGGGGCAGGGTCCTTCGGCTCGTTTTGCTCGCATCGAACAGCACTGGATCTATGGAGCATTGAAGATATCCATGCCTGCCAGAGCTTTGGAAAACTCCTGCGCAGCCTCGAATACACCCTCTCGATCAAAGTCGCTGCTGAAGACCGCGACATACACCTGGTCGCCATTGCTATCCCATTCATCCCCCACCTCATGCGCTTCGGCAGCCTTAGTAACGGCCTCAGCGAAGGCGCGCTTAGCTGCGATAAAGGCCAACGGTTCACGGGGAATGATCCGGACGCGAACGGCCGCGGTATGAAGCGTTTCCACTTCGATAGGGAAGGCGCGTGACATGGCAAAATCCTCTGCGTAATTCCTAGCGTCAGGAACCATTCTAGTTCTGTTAATCAGAACTCGCAAGAAGCTTTTCCCCGGCCTGCCCCCCAGTGCTCAACGCGGGCTAGGTGCGCCTGGGTTGAACTCAAGATCGTAGTCGAGGGTCTGCTCAGCCACAGGCGCCTTCGGCGTCAGAGCCTCCGCAAGCGCATCGCTCAGGCCCTTTGCCTGGTACTCGCGCTTGAGGATCTCTCGGCGCTCACCGTCAAACTCATCCACCGAGAAAAGCGCGGCGATGCGCAAGAAAATAAGAGGTTGATCACCTTCCCGAGCACCCGTTACGTCGACCAGCAACACCGCACCAACGCGCATCCCTTCGACAGCAAGCCGGAAGCTATACCCAGCTTCCGGCCGGCGGCGTGAACCGGCAGTTACACGATCGCTTGCGCGCTTTGCGCGCTTTACCAGGTTCTCGATGAGTCCGAAGGGGGCGTCCAGAAGTTGGACCTGCGTGACGCCGCGCAAAAGGAGGTCGACCACATTGGCCAGCCCATCAGCAAAGCGCTCTATGGGGTGGTCCGGGGATGGCCAGCAAGATATCAGGAGGTCGTTCAGAACCTCCAGGAGAGGCTCGCGAAGGGATGCTGGGTACACCAGCCCTGGTCCAGGACTGGGAGCCCGCTTCATGAGAAATGCTTGTCAGGACTCGCTTGAGAAGATCAAAAACCGCGAAATCATCAATCGTGACCAAGGGGATTGCCCCCGTCTTGAAGTTCTCGCTCAACCACCGGCCATCCTTCAGGAGGCGAGCCTGCGCATGGACAGAAACTCCATCTGCACGACCGCCCTTGAAAGGGTTCCGCTGATCCCGATGGGTCACGACCAAAGTCGCCCCGAAATCCGGGTTTGCAGATGAAACCAAGTAAAGCGCAAAGGTCCCCACTGAGCGCGAGCTCAATGGGGGATGCTTCACTTTGACTTCGATGCTTGATGCGAAACCTTGAGCCAAGATGCGCTCACCGATCTGGTTGAGCCAGGCCGTTATCTCCTCCGTGAACCGGAGATTACCTTCTCGGGTTCCAAGCCCAAGAGAGCCATAGTCAGGGCGCATTCCCTTCTCCATCAAATCTTGAACGTGCCGCCCATTTGTTCCAACGACGCACTCGCTTTACGGCGCGCCCGGACGCTGCTGGTCGCACGGTGGCGCTCTTCAGGCGAAACAGCAAGGTCACCCTGACCTTCGCTTTTCGACTCCGGACTCGGCGGCAATGCCTTCATGACGCCGCTCAGATCGAAGCCTTTCGTGGCCCGCGCCAGGCTGTTTTGGGGGACCAGGCTCAGAACTTCCGAAAAGAGCATCGCGTTCGTGGATGCCGTGTCCGTGCGGCGCTGGGATGGGGTTTCGCCGCGCAGCGTCCACTCCAAGAAACTGAAGCGTACGAGGTCAGCAAGCATCTCCTCGCCATTCAGCACAGGCTCCGCATTATCGATGATGTTCAACGACTTGCGGATCAGCCAGAGAAGATGCACCACCACCTTGTGCGGCTCACGTTCAGCGCTCCATTGGCGAACACTGATTTCCTGGCGGCCTACCAGCAGGCCAAACGCTGCCGGCGACAAATTCAAACGCTCTCGGAGCTCTTCAGCCGTCTCGGTTGTATAAAACGGGAGCAAATGGGGGTATGCCGAAAAGAAACGGACCAGCACCGCTTTCGGGATATTCACCGGCTCATCGGCATGCTTGGTTGTCATGTCGTACCACGACCGACGAGAAGGAATCGCGAACACCGCCTCCATCAAGTTGATGTCGAGGTGGTATCGATTCAGGAACTCCTGCACGTCCCCACCAGTAACCGCACGATCCTCTGGCGGCCAAGGCGCAGAGGATGCGGGGCTGCCGGGCCAGGGCTGAGTTGCAGTCATGTTTCCTCCAGAGGTATCTGCTTTTATCTATCCAATAGCATACACGAATTCTAGTTTATGCTGACGCACTTTCGATAATTCTCAGCCTGTAACGCGCCTCAAAAGTTGCGTGTGGGATGAACACCGCTGCGTCCAGATCTTCAAGCATGGGAACCACGCCAGCCGGCGTGACGAACATGTACTTGCGCCAGAGCAGGTGCCGACGAAGCTTGAAGAAAATGCCCCGGGGCAACTTCAACTGAACAGCGGCGAACTCGTTCCAGAACAGCAGACAACCCTCACGCTCCAGCAGGGTGACAAAGGCGAAGTGCGCCTGCGCCTCAGGCATAAGGCTCAAAATACAGATTGCGTCGTCTGCATCCATCCGTGGGCGCCGCACGAAATGGATCTGAGGGGGCTCAACTGACGACTCAATACCCAGATAGGTCGGAATCTCAGAGGCGCCCAATCACGATCTCCTCACGCTCTCCATCAACAATCACAAAGAGGTTGTAATCGCTGGCCAGGATCTTGAGAGCGTCAGCCCAGTAGGTTTGTACGACCAAGTTGACTTGCTCGTTCTCGACGTTCGGCGACGAGTAGCGAACAGCCCAGCCAGCTGGGAGAATGCGAGCTAGCGCATCACTGAGCGAGGAATTTCTCACGTCGGCGTTCACGATATATGCGTCTGCAGGCGCCAACGCCCGGTTGAGCACAAAGAGCCCCCTGGTGTTCTGACAATTCACCAGCCGAGTCGAGCCATCAGTGACGACAACAGCGTCGTGCACTACCAACTCGCCCGCCCAGGTCGACATCGCCAACGACTGGAAGATCGCCAGAACGATCAGTGCTGAAAAAGTTTTTCTGCTCATTAGTAACTCCTGAATGGCTTACGGACGTTGCCGGATATCCATCGACGAATTCGCCGAACCATGTCGAAAAGCGTGGCGTTCTGTCGTTTGGCATAGATGATGAAGCCGATACCCAGCGCACATAGGATCTGGATGGACCAGTGGTTTAGGAACACAGCGACCAGAACCAGGACAATCCAGCCTGGGTGGTAACCAAAGGCTTCCGGCTCACCGCATGCCCGCACGTAACTGGAGGCATCGGCAGCAACCGGCGGGAGATCACTCATAGGACTTCGCTCCTCTCTTTAGCATCCATGAACTCAATGCGGTCGAGTTCTGCCTTACCGAGCCGGCCTTCCTTGAACAAATCCCGAGCCTCATCGACCATCAGACGCCCGTGCGCTTCCATGACCTTGCGAAGCTCATGCGTCAGGTTCTTTGCCGAGCGGAGCTGCTCTTTGATCTGCCCATCAAATTCGAGGCGTTCCCGCAGAGCGACACGTCGCCCGTCTGGCCCCACTCGCAGGAGCTGGCTGACGATCATGTGTAGGCTGTCCACCAGGTCGTATTGCACTGCGCCAACTTCTTTCTTATCGAAGGCCTGCAGAAAGCGAGTAATGGTCTGCACAGCTGATGTGGTGTGCATGGTGGAGAAGCAGCCGTGACCGGTGAGGGAAACCTCAAGGCCTGCCTTCATCGTTGCACGATCACGCATCTCACCAACCAGGACGAGATCAGGATCGCAACGTAGAGATGTCTCCACTGCATAGGCGAAGCTTTCGAGCATTCGAGGGACTTCCCACTGAGTCACCTCCGAATACGGGCGCGCGTACTCCGTATGGAGATACTCAATAGGGCTTTCGATGGTGATCAGGTGATCGCTATGGTCGATTGATTCCATCCGATGCCGTAGCAAAGCCGCTAGCGTCGTAGACTTACCAGAGCCCGTTGGCCCGGTAACCAGCATGATCCCGCGATCGAGCTTCATAACCGCATTCACGATGTCTGGCGGCATGTAAACCTGTTGGATCGTAGGAGGGAGTATGGTGATCTGCCGGCAAACGACACGAAACCCAATTCCGTCGTAAGTCCCTCGGAGGTTTACGCACACCCGCCAACGCGAGCCCATCCGCCCACCTTTTCGGCAGGTATAGGCGAAGTCCATGCGTTCGCCGCCAAGGACGGAGGTGACAATCGAAGATGAGTCGTAGAGCGCCGTCATCAGATTGCGGAGCTCGTCGTTCGTCAGAGTGCGGTGAGTCAATCGAAAGATCTGTCCGTGAACGCGCACGGTGATCGGCTCACTATCGCCGAATTTGATGTCGTTCACCTCCACCGACGCAGCGTAGGTCAACAGTTCATCGAGCTGATCCTTAACGCGATACGACTCCGGCGGGAGGTACTCCTTGACGCCGGGCGGCGGCGTGAACATGTCAGGAGCACGCCGCATGCGATCTTGCTGCCGTTGCATATCGTCATCAATGAGATGGCTCAGCCCTTCCACGGCTGTGGGATCACGGTCCGCCAACTCTTCGAAAAACCGGCGACGCTCCCTCTCATCGAAATTGAGGCCAGGCTCAGTCGTCTCGTTCATTTTTCACCTGGAGCAGTAAAGCCGTAATCGAGCGCCTTCCAACGACCTGGCTCAGAAACGAAATAAGCATCCTGGGAGATCAACTCCTCGCGCACACCGATCAACAGCTCATCGCCAGATTCGGACGTAACGACATCACCCGGCCGCCGTTCAATCACCTTCGGAGGATCGATCATCCCGTGCAGGGCAAGAAGACGATAGAGAACCATCCCTCGGAAGCCTCTCTGCAAGGCCTCTAGCCTCAGATCGAACTCGTCGATAGCCATAGCCCGGCCTTCGCTCCAACCATCGCGCATGGCTTTTTCCCAGAGTTCTGTTTCTTTGGCGCTGCGAGGTAGCAGGGTTTCGCGCGGGAGCGGCGGACGGCCTGCGTCGTCGGGCAAGAGAAAGTCACGCCAGGACAGTGGGCTGTTACGGAATCGAGCCTGAACCAGTGTCCGGTAGTTCTTGGACACAAGGCGTCGTCCTCAATCGCGCGGTAGTCTTCAGCTGAGTCGAGGATAGGCGGCTGAAGGGTCCCTGACCGCAGATAAAGCCGCCCAAACGGGAAACCCTGGTCGAGCTTCATGGACTGCTGATTGAGGAACTCAACCTGCGCAAGCCAGCGGTTATACCGCCCCATCTGGACGCCGTAATTGCGCCCCGCTTCAGTCATCAGTTGCAGGCGGGCAATTTCTTGCCGCTCATCCTCGTCCATGGATGGGTCAGGCGCTTCTCGGGCTTTTTTCTGAACATCCAGCAGCGCTTGCTCCGGAGAAACAGCCTCGCTCGGGCTCGAATCGGCAGCCTGGACTTGTCCTGCGAGCAACGTCATGACAACCGCGAGATGGATCGCTAACCACTTCATCTTGCCCCCTCTCTCACGGCTGGCGTGCAGCCAAGACAACTGTCTTGGTAGCCGCATAAACATGAACACGCATATCAGATGGAACCTGGTCCATCACTTGCCCCATGACCTCTTTGAGCGTTCGCCCCTTTCCTTCGATGTTCACCATCGCCGGGTTACTGGGGAGGGTCACTGCAGGCACGAACTTGTATCCGGCCAACACCGCGATGCGCTCAATGGCCTTGGGATATGGGAGGGTGAACACCTCGCTTGTTACGCGATCAAACCCAGGAACCACCGCTGCACGGGCTGTCGCTTCTCGCTGGCGATCGAGCGATGTACGCTTCTGCTCTGCCAAAGCATTCTCCGCTCGCGAGAGCCGCTCTAGGTCGCGCTGAGCCAACTCAGCCGCCGCGGCCAACCGGCCGACAGAGGGATCGTTGTTCAAATTCTCCGCCGGCGGCGGCGGAGTAGCGCAACCAGCCAACGTAAGCGCAAGCGCCAGGGTAAAAGTGTTTTTCATGCAGTGTTCTCCGCGACTAACTTGAACTTTGAGCAACGATCAGGGGCAGAGTGAACCGCCTGCCGAGCATTTCGAATTCCGCCATTCCATCCTTTTCGCCCAGGTAGCGTCCGTTGACGCCATACACCTGGCCGTTCACCCCCACCACCCTCACAATGCTGTCGGAAGCCAGATAGACCAGAGCACCGTTCTCCCGGAAGCGAATGGGGGTGATCAGCATCCGCCCAGCCGCCTCGCCTTGTTTCTTCTCTTCCTGAAGGTTTTCTACAGGAGCCGTGGCTGGATCAGCACTGGCCTTCTCACCAGAGAAAAATGCCTGCAGCGTCGCGGGCATTGGAGTGAAAGAGCTGCTCACTTCAGGAGTAGGCAGCGGCGGAAGGAAGGACTCCACCCTCGCAGGGTCGCTTTCTTTCCCAGTGCCGAAATTCACATTTGCCACAATCGCCTGTAGAGCGGCATTGGTCGCCCGAAGGCGCTCAATTTCATCCAGCTTGCGCTGCACATCAGCCGGCAGCTCAACGCCACCAGAGACCTTTGCCAGTTGCTCAAGCTGAGCCGGCAAGCTACTTGCAGCCGTGAACAGCTGATAGTTCACACCGCCCAGAGAGACCAGAATCATCAGCTGTAGAAAGGTTGAAGCTCGCATTCCCACATCCGACGCGCATCACGATTAGTACAAAATAGTAATCTCAAAAATATACTTTTCCAAGATGGTTTTTTGGTTTACATTTTAACCACCCAGAGGAAGACTGAAAATCACAAGGCCAAGCCGATGACAG
>VFQQ010001989.1_pt1 | contig 25396 bp, 25 predicted proteins | sample 3512341 | NCBI WGS metagenome assembly VFQQ01 (sample SAMN10412373, study PRJNA504923) | tailings metagenome | isolation source: Relicate 2 Philex TSF1 revegetated site | place: Philippines: Tuba, Benguet | collected 2017-08-29 | reverse complement strand
AGCCGCTTGGTGACGTCGATGCATTGCTTGACCGTGGCGGCGGCGTAGTAGAACACGTCCGGATCCGGGTTGGTGGCGGCACCAGCCATATAGCGGCGGTGCGAGAACAGATTGGCCGTGCCCCAGAGCAGCTTGACGCCGGTCTCCTGCTGCTTCGCCGCGAAGACATCGGCTATTTCATCGAGGCGCGCGGCGCTCTCGGCGAAATTCCTGCCTTCCGGCCGCACATCGGCATCATGGAAGCAATAGTAGGGCACGCCAAGCGCCGAGAACATTTCAAAGGCCACATCGGCTTTCAGCCTGGCCGCCTCCATCGTGTCGCCGAACCATGGGCGCTCGAAAGTCTGCCCCCCGAAAGGATCACCGCCCGGCCAGGCGAAAGAATGCCAATACGCGACGGCGAAACGCAGATGGTCTTCCATGCGCTTGCCGAGCACGACCTCGTCCTTGTTGTAGAAGCGATAGGCAAGCGGATTGGTCGAATCCGGGCCTTCGTACTTCACCTTGCCGATATCGCCGAAAAACCCAGTGCTCACTCTTGAAACTCCTTGTAGGTCGAAGGCCCGTTCGTCTCGCGAGGCTGCGGGAGGACAGCCTGGTTGGTCTTGGGGCTCATGGCAGATTGTCCCGGATGTAGATTTCGATCCGGATGGCTTCCTGATTGGCGATGACGGGCGTGTCGTCGATCCTGGCCTTCAACAACCGGATCGCACTGCGCACTTCATGGCCGGCGTCCTGGTTGATGACCGCGTCGAAGATGCCGTCGCGCAATGCCTGTTTCGAATGGTCGGTAAGTTCATGCGCAACCACCGTGATCTCGCGATACTCGGTTCTCGACATCAGCACGTCGATGACGCCGCGGTTGCCGGCGCCGATACTGTAGAGGCCGACGACATCGTGCTCGCGGTCAAGAAGTTCGGCCAGCAATGTCCGCGTCACTGCCGCATCGTCCCGCCCCTCAAGCACCGGCAGGCACTCAAGCCCGGGAAATGCTTCTGCAATCGCCTGCCCGAAGGCAGCGCGACGCTCGGCATGGTCTTTCACCAGCATCGAGCCGGCGACCAATGCCACTTTGCCGGAGCGGCGGCCGCAGAAACGGCCGATAAGGCTGGCCGCGGTTCGACCTGCGGCAATGTTGTCGATGCCGACATAGTGGTCCCGATAGACATCGGAGACATCGGAAACGAGGGTGACAACCGGAATGCCGGCCTCCCTCAACCGTGCCAAGGCTCCGCGCACGCGTTCGGATTCGGTTGCGACGAGGGCGACACCCGACACCTGGGTGATGTCGATGCCGTCCAGCGCGGTCGCCAGTGCATCGGCATCGAAAGTCTTCACCTTGCGGATGTCGAGATGGGTGCGGTCGAGAATGGAATAGAGCTTTGCCTGGTTGAGCTCCTGCTCCAACCCCAGCATGAAACTGTTCGAGCCCTCGGGAACAATGAAAAGCAGGTTATAGACGCGTTGCTTGGCGAGGTTGGCAGCCGAGATATCGCGCACATAGCCAAGCCTGATGATGGCTGCATTGACGCGCGCAACCGTCTCCGCGCGCACGCCTGAGCGCCTGTTCAGCACGCGGTCGACGGTTGCCAGACTGACACCCGCCTCCCCGGCCACATCATGAACGGTTGGACGCATTTCTCACTCCCGGCGTCGACCTAGCATGGAGTTTTGAGGTACGTAAAGCAGAATCTGATGTACGTATCTCACGATCAATCGACCACCGGTTCGGAGATCTAGCGGGTCTTCTGTGCAAGGCTCTGTTTTCGTTCGTCTTGCTATTGAAACCCGGCCGGTCGGTCCGTATATTGGAACCGTCCTGGCAACAGGACTATGGTGCTAAACCGACTGTGCAATAGGCGATCCGGACGCGGTTTCGATACCGCCACCTCCACCATAAACCGTCCAGCGTGACGGCTTATGATGGGGGTGAAATGGGTTCGACGGGCGTTGAAAGACAGTTCGCTGTACCCGGCATTGTACCACCGTTATCGGGCTAAACTTATAGTTGCCAACGACAACTATGCGGAAGCTCGTCTCGCTGCTTAATGCGGCGCGAACGCTTCAAATCAAGCCCTAGCGGTTCGCACCTCTAGGCGGGGTCCGGAGGCACCTGGCAACAGAAGCCTCCACTTCCCTCCCAGACATCCCCGCACCTCGCATGGCCGGCATCCCGGACCACGCGATGCATCCTTTCCGAACTCCCACGACCCGGACGACGGCCTGACCGAGCTCGTCGCACCTATCCATGGAGACTGCGATGCAGAACCATACCGACCAATTCTTCGTGCTGACCGGCGGCCCAGGCTCCGGCAAAACCACACTCATCGAGGCACTGGCCGCACAGGGCTACGCTACCGCACCTGAGGCAGGCCGTAACATCATCCAGGACCAGATGACGGTCGGTGGATCGGCGCTGCCCTGGAACGACAGGACCCTGTTCGCCGAATTGATGCTGGCCTGGGAACTGCGCTCCCATCACACCGCCTCGCGGCTGTTGGGGCCTGTGTTTTTCGTGTGCCGGACACGCTCGCTTACCTCAAGCTGAGTCGCATGCCGATACCGGCACACATGGAAAAGGCAGCCGAACATTTCCGCTACAACCGCCGTGTTTTCATCGCACCGCCATGGCCCGATATCTTTACGCAGGATACCGAACGCAGGCAGGATCTCGATGAGGCCGAGCGCACCTTCGAAGCCTTGGCCGAAACCTATCCGCGCTACGGCTATGAGCTGATCACATTGCCACGGGCATCGGTCGAAGAGCGCCTTGCCTTCATCTTTGAAGAGCTCGATTCGTAGAACGACCCGCAAGGAAAAGGGCTACCCCGACCAGCGCCAGGCACAGCAGGCTGAAACCTGTGCGCAAGGTGTTCCACCATGTCCAATCGACAGAGTAGGTACGCCAGAGCGTAGCCGCCTCGGCCGCATCGGCCGGCACGGCCGTGATTGCCAGCGCCTCATTCATCGGCACGTTCACGGCGAAGGTCGGCAGGAGGGCACCAAGCAGATAACTTGCTGAGGCAGCCAGCATGGCGAACGCCGCTGCTCGCCGTCCTGCCCCAAGCAAGGCAGCTCCGGCCAGCGTGACTGCAATCGGCGTGCCAAAAAAAGCTGGCGCGAACACCGCATTGCGAACCATCGCATTGATGCCTTGCATGGCAGCAATGGCATGCGCCGGCGCAACCGCATCCAGGCCGCGCATGACGGAACTCGTATAGGCATAGAAGAACCCGGCAATTGCGCCGGCAAGCAGCAGCGCAATGCCCGACAGCCCCAGCGCCACATTCGTCAGCATCCGATTTTCCCGCATCGTGCCCATGATTACCTCACCTCAACTTGAGTACCGTTCGGTACTTGTGTTGATTAGTACCGCATGGTACTCAGCTCCGCAAGCTACGGAGAAATACGATTTGCCTGCAAAGATGCCTGCCGGTCGGCGCGATGACGTTTTGGACGCCGCGCTGGAACTGCTTGCCGCAGGAGGACTTCAGGCCGTCACCACAACGGCCCTCGCCCGCGTCGCCAGATGTTCGAAAGACACGCTCTACGTTTTGTTTGAAAACCGCGACGCCATCCTGGCGGCCCTCGTCATGCGGCAGGCTTCGCAGCTCAACACCGCCCTGCGGGAAAGCAGCAACGAGGGTTCACCACGCGATCGGCTGACGCTGATCTGCACCCAGCTGCTGAAACTACTCACCTCGCCCGCTTCGCTTGCCATCAACCGGGCGGCGCTTGGCGATTCCAGCGGAGACTTGTCCAGAATACTGATAAGCGCCGGCAAGGAGCGCTCGGCGCCGAAAATCATGGCTGCAATCGAAATGCTGAACATCAAAGGCGTTATCAACACCCCCGACCCACTGGATGCCTATCGAACGCTCTACGGCCTGCTGATTGGCGATCGACAGATCCTTGCGCTGCACAACGCCTATGATCCCGCCGAAGATGCCGAAACCATCGCAGGTCGGGCGGTCGAGCGCCTGATAAAACTATACGCGCCCAATCCGGGGAAAAGCTGATATCCAGCACCCAGTGCAGTCAGGCAGCAGCCGGGAGCTCCCGTCCGTCGGCCATCGTCCGGTTGCGGCCTGCATGCTTGGCGGCATAAAGCATCTTGTCGGCGCGGCCAATCGCCTCCCAGAGCTGCTCGCCCGGCTGGCATTCGACGATGCCGAAGCTGCAGGTTACCCTGAAGCCCTCGGGCAAACCCGCGAGGTCGCATGCTGCTATCTCACGCCTCAGTTGTTCCGTCAGCACATAAGCATCGTCGACTGTACAGCTTCTGAGCAGGATGACGAACTCCTCGCCACCAATGCGGGCAACCAGATCTCGCCCCCTGACGCAGCGCCTGATCGTTTCTGCCACTGCTGCAAGCACACTGTCGCCGGCCGCATGACCGAAGCGATCGTTGATGGACTTGAAGCGGTCGATGTCGCAGGCAACCACGCTGACGGCTTGGTGGATTGTGCCAGAGAACAGCTGCACAGCTCGCGTCTCCAGGCCGCGGCGGTTGAGCAGGCTGGTCAAAAGATCGCTGTCGCGCTCCGCCTTGAGGCCCAGCACCACATCGGCACATACCACGACCAGCAGACCGAGTCCCATTGCCACACCGAGCACCGACATGGCGAATTGGGCCCACAACCAGAATGGCGATTCAAAAAAGGCTGAGACATCGTTGATGGGCACCGAGCCACCGGTAAGCAGCGTCCGCAGCACGAAAGTCAGCGAAAGCCCAGACAGCATCCACAGCAACGCCCTGTCGATGGCGCTGCCACGCATCAGATGCCGCAATTTCCAGGCTGAGCTCAATACGATGCCAGCCATGCCGAGATTGAGCAGGCAGGCCCTGAGCTGGAGATTGTCCTCGGCATAGTAGAAATAGCCGAGCAGACCGACCATCAGCGTCATCCAGGCGGCATGTTCGACGACCAGCATCCGTTTGCCCGAGCGCACGAGAACACCTTCCGCCAGGAACAGCGGGCCAGCCGTGTAGAGGACAGCACAGGCAAGGGTGTTCAGGCCGATATCCGAGGGCCACAGCGCGAACTGCACCACGGTACCGGCGCTGACCGAGAGAAATGCCAGCGAAAACAGCACGAGATGCCTGCGGCGGCGGTCAAGCAGCCACACACTGAAGAAACTGGCCGCGAACAGGAGCAGCAATGCCGAAGGTATGAATTTCAAGGTATTCGCCCGCGCCCGTGACCCGCGTCAGATGCCGGTCGATGTCTACAAGATGCGGGTAAACAAAGAGGGTAGCAGAACAACAAAAGGTTGCCGTGCACCCATTTTCCCCCACGAAAAGCTCCGAGGCTCGTTATCTCCTACCGTGCACGGCGCGCCCAGGCACAGACCTGCGTGTGGGCAATGATCTGACTCTGTGCTGCCACGGCGGCTTCGCGCAGCCGCGCCTCCAGTGTGTCGATATCGACAATCGCCTCGGTGGTGAGGCCGAGTTGAACCAGCCTGGGCAGAAGCGATCGAATGGTCTCCGCTATCCAGGCATGGTGCGGAGCGTCCGGTCCACCCGCCACCGGCGTCTCGCTGAAGAGAGAGGGCTCTGGCAAACCGGCCCCCGTGTAGATGCTGAAGAGCTTGTCGGCGGCATCGTGGTGCGGAGCTACCATGTGAAACAGTGTGAACAGCCAGTCGCCGACCTGTTCCCACAAAGGCACGACGGGCAACGACGCGAACGGATGCCGATGGCTGACTTCATGGAATGCGACGACACCACCTGGTCGGACAAGTTCGGCAGCCCGGCGGACAAGCGCCACAGCGTTCGTCTGATGGACGAGAACATAACGGCCAATCACCAGGTCGAAACCGGCATCATCAACAAAATCCTCGATCGCCGCCGCCTTGAAAACAGCTTGCGGATACCCTGCTGCCCGTTGCTGCGCCACTACGATGGCTTCGGCGCTCCGGTCTATGCCGACCACCGAGCCGTCAGGCCCGACCATCTCGCATGCAAGCATCGCGACGTCGCCGGCACCGCAGCCGACATCGAGAATACGCATGCCCGGCGCAATGCCGGCTTCGCGTAAAAGACGCCCAGTTATCGGCTTGAGTATCTCGCCTTGCAGCATGAGGCGGCGGATTTCCGACGCCGAATGGCCGAGAATGTAGGACGCGGGTGTGGTGTCGTTCATGGAGCAATTTCCTTGAGGCACCCCGCCATCAGTCCATTAGCTCTATCGAATATATAGCGACGATAGGGAACCGCCGGGTGGCTGTCCATGCGCCTTGCACAGGCGGAGGCTTATTCCTGCCAACCCCTGAAATCCGCTGGTTTCCACGTGGATTCAGACAGCCGCCAGATCGAACCAGGGGCACGGGATCCTGAGCCAGCCAGAATACAAAAAGCCGGGCAAAAGCCCGGCCCTTTGGCAGTCCTGGGAGAGACTTCTATTCTGCAGGCGCCTCGACGGGCTGGCGGTTGCGGCCGAGCGTGACCTGCGTCAGCGCAAAGGCAATGACTGCGGCCAGCGTGATGCCTGCCACCATCGGCAGCGGCGTTCCGTCGAAGAACAACCCTGCGATTCCCATTGCCACCGCGCCGATGGCGAAATGCAGCGTGCCCATCAGCGCCGAAGCCGTGCCGGCAATCGTGCCGTGCTCTTCCATGGCCAGCACCGAGGTGGTCGGGATGACCAGGCCAAGGAAGCCATAGCCAATGAACAGCAGGCTCGCCATGACGTCCAGGCGATCGACGCCGGAAGCCATGATCGCCAGCAGCACCACCATCGCGGTGGCATAGCCAACAACAGCCACTTTCACGACCCGCTTCAGCCCGAAGCGATCGGCCAGCAGGCCGGTCATCTGCGACATGCCGATGAAGGCAACGGCGTTGATCGAGAAGAACACGCTGTAGAGCGAGGGCGAAAGGCCATAGTGGTCGATCAGGATGAAGGACGAGCTTGCCAGATAGACGAAGAAAGAAGCGATGCCGAAGCCACCGATCGCCGTCAGCCCGAGAAAGTTGCGATCATTGAGCAGGAACCAGTAGCCTTTCAGCGCCGAGCCGAAGGAAGAGCCGACCCGGTCTTCGACCGGACGCGTCTCCTTCTGTGCCGTGGCCAGCAGAACGATGGCAACGACCGCAGCTCCGGTCAGCACCCAGAACACCGCGCGCCAGCCAAGGGTTTCGATGATCAGGCTGCCGGAAAGCGGTGCCAGGATGGGTGATACGGAAAACACCAGCATCAGTAGCGACATCAGCTTGGCCGCCTCGTTACCGGTGTGCATGTCACGCACGACGGCACGCGGAATTGCCATGCCTGCGCTGGCGCCCAGCCCCTGCAGGAAGCGGAACGCGATGAGCCATTCGATGTTCGGCGCCATTGCCGAGCCAACGCCGCCAATGATGAACAGCGCAAGGCCGACATAAAGCGGCGGCTTGCGTCCGAACATGTCCGACAACGGGCCAACCACGATCTGGCCGAAGCCCATGGACAGGAAGAAGATCAACAGGCTCATCTGCACGGCCGAGGTGCCGGCATTGAGATCGGCACCGATCGAAGGCAGCGCCGGCAGATACATGTCGACGGCGAAGGCACCAACGGCGGACATAAGGCCGAGCAGCACCGCGGTGCGGAGAAAATGCGCGTTCATGATATGGCTCTTTCAAATCCGGTTACTGCCGCGCTGCGGCGTCTAACCCAAGGACGTTCCATCCCTTGAGATGCCGACACGAAAAACGCCGCATCTCCAAATCTTATAGTCCAGAAAATTAGACACTCTTGTCTAAATTGTCAATCACAGCTATATAGATTTTTATGAGCCAGACGATTGCTGCTGACAGTTTTCCGCCGCGCGGCCACGAAGCCAAAAGGGTTGCGATCGTGGATGCTGCCATGTCGGTTTTCTGCCGCGAAGGTTTCGCTGGTGCCAATATCGACCTGATCGCTGCGGAAGCAGGCGTTTCGCGCCAGACCGTCTACAATCACCACGGCGATAAGGAAAAGTTGTTCGTCGCAGTGGTGCGCGAGCTCACCGAGCGCTGCAATGCCGGCATCTTCGCGACCCTGGCCACCTTCCCCGACCAGCCCAAGGATCTCGAGGCGGATCTGATCGGCTACGCCGTGCGCATGAACCGCAATTGCATCTGCAGCCGCGACGGCAAATTCCTGCGCAAGCTGATCCAGACCGAGGGCGAACGTTACCCTGAATTGTTCGCCGAATGGCGCGAGAATGGTCCTGGTACGACATTGCCCGCGCTTGCCGCGCGTTTTGCGCGTCTCGCCTTCGCTGGTCATCTCGCCATCGACGACCCGGACGTGACCGCCCGTCATTTCGTCGGCCTGATCAATGCCGAGCTACAGATCGAATTCATGATGGGCATTCAACCAAGCCAGGAAGAAGTCCTGCAGTCGGCTACGCATGGCGTACGAGCTTTCCTGCGCGCTTATGGTGCTCGGCAACCGGCGTCTCGCCAGCGCGAGGCCGCACTGGCCTGACGACACAGTCGCGAAAGCGTCACCCAAAGACGGCTTTGGTGTTGGCCACTGGGCCGGCGCCGTCTATATGCGGTTTACGAGCCCGCCAAGCTTGATTACAGCTATGCGGACGATTCAACGGAACCGCCCAGGCATATGGCCGACGACCACATTCGCTACGACATCCTGGCCCAGGAAGCTTTGCGCGGCGTCATGCGCAAGGTGCTGGCGGAGGTCGCACGCACCGGCCTTCCGGGCAACCATCACTTCTTCATCACTTTCCTGACGGGCGCGCCGGGCGTGCGCATTTCATCACGCCTGCGCGAGCGCTATCCCGAGCAGATGACCATCGTCATCCAGTTCCAGTACTGGGATCTGAAGGTAACGGAAGCCGGCTTCGAGGTTGGCCTGTCCTTCTCCGACATTCCGGAAAAGCTGGAAATCCCGTTCTCTGCAGTGCGCGGCTTCTACGATCCGTCGGTGAATTTCGAACTCGAATTCGATGTCCGGACCGAGACGGCAGATGAGGTCGAAGAAAAGCCGGCGGTCGAGCCTGTCGCACTTGCTCCCGAAAAGAAATCCGAGTCGAAGAAAAAAGCTGCGGCCGAGCCCGAGAAGCCAGCAGCCGACGAGCCCGCCTCCGGCAAGAGTGCCGAAGTCGTCTCGCTCGACGCTTTCCGCAAGAAGTAATCCGGAACCTCATGGCCGAGATCGTCAATCTCCGCCAGTTCAGGAAGGGCAAGGTGCGCGAGCAGCGCGCCGCGGCAGCTGAACAGAATCGGATCTTGCACGGCCGCAGCAGGACTGAAAAGCAGCGCGACAGATTGCAGGCGGAAAAAGCAGAGCGTCTCATTGAAGGGCATCGCCGCGAGACGACCACCGATACCCCGGCGCTGGACAAGGACTGAGCGCACGTGAGTCTGGTCGAGAAACGGTCCGTCACCATACGCGGCCATCGCACGTCCTATTCGCTGGAAAAGCCATTCTCCGAAGAGCTCGCTGCAATCGCTGAAAACCGCGGGCTCACCCTCGCGGCACTGGTGGCCGAGATCGACGAACAGCGCCCGCGCGAAGCCAATCTGTCATCGGCACTGCGGCTTTACGTATTGGATTGGCTGAAGCGGGGTTCGGGCGAAATCGCTCGGTAGAGCGATCTTCGGAGCCGCACAGCTTCATCAGCCGATGCGTCTGGCCATCATCACTTCATCGATCTCGCGGCCCTCGTCGATCAATCCGGCAGGCAGGCGGCCGATTTCGACAAAGCCTTCGCGTGCGTAGAAGCGTTGTGCCGCCGGATTGTCGATGCTGACAGTCAGTTCCAGTTGCAGGATACCGGCATCACGCGCGTGTCTGGTCAACGCCTCCAGCAAAGCCCTGGCCGTCCCGGTACCACGCTCGCTTGCCCGTACATAGACCATGACCATCGTGGCGCGATGATGCGATTTCGCCGACTGCTCGCGCAACAGGCCCATCAGGCCGACCGGTTCACCATTCCGAAATGCGATGAGGACAGTGCCACTCGTCACCCGCCGCAGCCATTCGTCGTCCGGCAGCGCCTCCCAATCCCCGAGCCGGCTGGCAAAGGCAGCCGGCTCCAGCCGCAGTGCCTCCAGCCTTATGTTTTTGAAGGCAGCGACATCGTCCTTGCCGGCCAATCGCACCGCTGCAGCGATCATGTTCATGCCCGGTTCCTTCAAGCACATGGATTCGCGTCAAACCATCAAGGTCAGATTGCGCAACACACCTATTGCAACGTTTTCAGGAAATCCTGGATCGAAAACGGCTGGAGTTTACCCGCCGGAGCGCTTGGGGTGGTTTGCGCCGGAAGGGTTGTCTGGCGCTCGGCATCCAGCTTTGCCCTTTCCTCCTGCGCCGCGCGGATTGCTGCTTCGGCCTTGCGCCGCTCTGCTTCGGCAGCGTCCGCAGCAGCCTTTTCAGCCCGCGCCCTCTCTTCGGCTTCGACTTTGGCCTTCGCTTCCGCGGCAGCCCTGGCTTCGTTTTCCGCCTTCAGCCGCGCCTCTTCCTCAGCCTTCCGTTTCTCGTCCTCGATGCGGCGCTTTTCCTCCTCTGCACGATCCCGCTGCTCCTGCAGATCGGCATAGTAGCGGGCCTCGCGCCGCAGTCGTTGCTTTTCCAGCAATACGGCCTGCATGGCCTCCACCCGCTGCTGTTCTTTCTCCAATGCGCGCTGGGTGAGGAATTGCGCCAGCGGCGCGCTGTCGAAGCTGCGTACCGGTGCATCGATCGGGCCATCGACACTATAGTTCAATGCCGGGTCCGAGCCGATCAGAGCCTCGTTGCCGGCCTTGTAGGTGACCGTGCCCCGGGCCGCGACTGTGCCTGCCGCAAGATCGGCGGACATCTCCGCCGACAAGGAAGACGTCGGCGTCTCGAAACTCATCGGCGGCGCGCGCAGCACACCGGCCGCCAATGTGAAGGCTATGTCGGCGTCTCGCGCGACGAAGGAGCCCTGCCCGGCTATGCCGGGGGCGAAAGCTGCCGTGCGCGGAGCATCGATGTCCCGACCAATGCCATCGGCCTTCGCAAGCAGCGCCGGCAGCGCGTCGGCATTGAGATTGGCAACCGTTATGCCTTTCAGCGAAGCCGTACCTGAACCGGCAAGCGAAGACACCATCGCATCGATGGACTTGCCGCTCGTGGTCGCACTCGCTGTAAATGTACCTGCACCCGAAAGGCCCGATGCGGGCAGGAGCTTGGAGAGGTCTGAGCCCGCCAGCGTCGCCTGGCCGCTCAGCAACCCGGTGCCATCGTTGTTCTTCAAATCGAACAGACCGGTGATTTCGCCACCGAACACCTTCGCCTTCAGCTTCGAGATGCCCAGCCCGTCATCGGCAAGTTTCAGCGACAACATCGCGTCGTCTGCCGTTATCAGCGGACCGGCCAGCAGTTTCACCACCGCCAGTTCGAGATCGGCGGTCATCTGCAGCATCGGCCTGGAGGCAAAAGGCGTCTTCGGCCAGTTCGTGCCATCGCCAGACAGTGCATCATTGCCAAACAGCATTGCCGCCAGCGGATGGAGATCGAGCGTGTCCAGTGCCAGCTGTCCACTCAGATGCGGTTTGGCAGCATCGAATTCTGCAGCCACATCGCCGGACAAGGCGGTGCCGGCTGCACTTCCCTTAAGGCCGGAAACAGCGACCCGCCCGTTGCGATAATCGGCTTCGGCGGCAAGCGCCACGGGAGCGCCGAACCCCATGCCGGGCAGTGCAACGCCCGTCGTCATCAGCCAGGGTTCGATATCGGCCGTGTCGAGCGCCACCTTGCCCTTGGCCGCCAGTCCTTGTGGCGTGTCGGTCAACGTACCGTCGAAGCGCGCACGCAGATCGGGGCCCCAGAGATTGAAGGCTGTCGCGACTCCCTCGGCAAGCGTGCCTCTGGCGGTGATGTCGGTCGTCGCCTCGCCGACCATGCCAAGCGGCAGCGCTGGCAGACCATACAAGGCGAGAAGCGCGGCGGCATCCGGGTTCTTGGCATCGAAAGTCAGCGAGAATGGCGCCTTTGCCATCTCGCCTGGCTGTCCATGCGCCGACAGTGAAACCGACAGCGCGGAACCGCCGCTTGTTCCCTTGCCGGAAAGCGCCAGCCCGGTGGTGCCATCCCCATTGTCCGCAGCACTCATCACCACATCGAGGCGTGTATCCCGATACAGACCCGGATAGGCCTTGCCACGCTCGGAAAGCACCGTGAGCAGCCGGCTGTCCGGAAAGCGAGCGGCCGCGGCGTCAATCAACGGCGCAAGGTCGGATGCCAGCAGCGAAGCGTCCAGACTGCCGGTCGGTCCTTTCGGAAAATCCTTCATACGGCCAGTGGCGCTGATCGACGCCCCCGCCAGCCCGCCGACCGACAGCTTGTCGATCTCCAGCATGCCGGCCCGCAATCGCAAAGCCGTATCGAGCTTCTCAGCCGAAAAACCCCAGGCATCGACCGGGCCCGCCTTGATCGCAGCGTCGAGATCGGCGTCCGCGAAACGGTTCACCCCTTTGTCCGACATGAAAAGCGCCGCAAAGGCTGTCAAACCTTCGACATCAAGCGCTCCCCCTTCCAGTCTCGTCACCACGGCCGGTTTGCCTTCCGCAGGCTGGGTGGCATCGAGACTGCCGTGAAAACTTGCCTTTCCCAGCACCAGTTCGAGATCGTCGAATTTCTGCCGCGCGTCGGTCAGATCGACTTTTGCGCTGAAACCCGCGGTCGGGAGGCGCCGAACGGCTTCATCGACATCCTGCGACAACCACGCCGCGAAACCGGAAGGCTGGGCCACCGCAAGCAGAAGCGAACCGGTGAAACGCACCTCTCCGTCAACGCCAAGCCGTCCGTTGGCCTCCAGTGTGGTGCGTCCGGGCAAAAGCGCCGCCAGGGATTTCACCGCCCATCCACCTGCGATAGGTTCGGCGGAAACCACAACATCGCGGATGGTTGTGTCGCCAGCCACCATCGCCGGCAACTTTACTTCGACGGAGCCGGGCATCACCGGTCTTGGCAAAGCCAGAAGGACCCGCTCGAGCGCCGCTATGCGCTGCGGCAATGCAGCTGTCCCCTCCTTGCCCGGCGTTTCCTCGAACTGGATTTGTGCGCCACTCGCCTCGATTGCGAAGCGTGGATCAGCGCCAAGATCGACCGAAGCCTTGCCGTCAGCGGTGTAAGGGTTGTCCAGAGGTCCGGTTTCCAGGCGAAACTCTTCGACTGCAAGTTTGCTATGGTCGAGTTGGAACTTGCCGCTTACCCGATAGGTAGGAGGCGCTTTGGCACCGGCCTCCGCTGATCCACCATCCGGCTTTGCGGCGGCAAGCTGGGCACCATTGTCACCCACAAGCTTGAACTGGCCGGAATAAAGCGCCCTTCCGTTCTCGACGCCGGCATTACCGTCGGCTTCAACTGACAACGGATAGCCGTCCGGATCGGCCTTGATCCGAAGTGCGATCCTGCCGGCGCCGTCGGCTTTGCCGGTCGTCAGCGAAAGACGCGTCGCAACCCCGTCGGCCTTCAACGCGCCTTCGGCGCGCCATGGGCCGGCCAGAGATTTCGCCGACACAGTAGCGTTGATGTCCGATACCGTAGTGACGCGCCCACTTGCTTCCTGGCGCAGTTCCACCGCTCCATCGGTCACCGTCAGTTTCTCGATCGCCACCTGGGCGGGGTCGAAGGGCGAAGACGGCCTCGCCGTCCAGTCCACCTTACCGTCCGCTGCGACGCTGATAATCGCTTTCGGCCTTACCAGGCGCATGTCGAAAATCAGCACTTCGCCACGCAGGAACGGCGCGAGTTCGGCATCCATCGAGAAAGTCTCGACGGTCATCGCAGGTTCCCCACCTGCACTGCCAGCCACCGAGACGTCGGTGAACGTTACGGATGGAAACGGCAGAAGTCGCGCCGTTGCGCTACCTTTTACCGTCACCTTGCGGCCGAGAATGGTGCTCGCCTCGCGCTCGAAATCAGCCCGATAGCCCGTCCAGTCGACAAATGGCGGCACCACTAGCGCCGCAAGCAGCGCCAGCACGAAAAGGCCACCGAAAATCACAAACAGGCGGGCGAGCATTTACCCCGAAACCATTGGATTGAAATGTGCCCGCAATGTAGCGGCAATACTGCGTTGATAAAGTGGCATCTCGCAATCCGTTACATTTGGCGGTGCATTCGTGAATTCCGCTGTTCGAAAAATGCCAGAATCCGATTGGGATAATCGCCTCGTCATTACCCTGCGCCACCTTGTACGGCCTAGGACATTTTATAAAATGAGCACATACGGAAAAAGAGATCGCACCGTGATCAAGATAGCTGCCGCTTCCCTGATTGGTTTTGCAGCCCTTATGGGGGCTTCCACCTTGCCGGCCAATGCCGGACGCACGATCACGTGCTCGTCCGACGGTGATCAGTACAATGAATGCCGAGCTGATTTCCGTTCCGCCGTCATCGTGCGGCAGAAATCGGACAGTCCCTGCATCCGCAACCGCACCTGGGGTTACGATCGCGGCTCAGGTACCATCTGGGTTGACGGTGGCTGCCGCGCGGTCTTCGGCGAAGGTTCGCCGGGCCGTCGGGTGGTGCGTCGTTACTCCGATGACCCGTTCGGACCTCCGGTTGTCGAACCGCGTCGCTACGACCCTTACTATGACCGTCGCTACCGCGAGCGTCGTGACGACGACTGCTTCTTCAACGGCGACTGCTGATCGAGATTGCATAAAGCCGACAGGGTAGTCCTGTCGGCTTTTTGCGCTGTCATCTGCTTGTTCGACTGTTTGGCCGACAAGGGTCTGCCAGCAGTGCTACGCAGGATGCTGAAGCTGACTCAGCCCGCCGTCGACGACCAGCGTCGCCGCATTCATGAAAGGGCACTCGTCGGAGATCATGAAGACGGCCGCGTGAGCGATTTCCGCGACCGAGGCGATCCGCTTGCCTGGATGCAATTCCATGGTAGCAGCTCGGGCTGCCAGGGGATTCTCGAAGCTGTTCCAATAGTCTGTTGCCTTTTGCGTCTCCACGTATCCGGGAGCCAGCGCATTCACCCGGATACCCTGGCTGGCATATTCAAGCGCCAGAGACTTCGTCAGGCCAAGCAGGGCATGTTTCGCCACGGGATAGGGAAACGTGCCCGGAATGATGGTGAAACTGTGCGTTGATGCGATGTTGAGGATCGCTCCGCCGCCCTGTTCAATCAGGCCGGGTAACACCGCCTTGCAGCAATTCCATGCCCCTTTGACGTTGATGTCGAGCGCCCGGTACCATTCCGCTTCGCTCGTCTCCAACGGCCTGTGAAATACATTCACACCGGCATTGTTGACGAGCGCGTTGAGTGGACCGATCCGGTTCGCCGCATCCAGCACAGCTGCTTCGACACCCTTGGCGTCGGTGATGTCCACCGCTGCCGATGCGACCATCCCGGTCGGCGCACCCAGATCGCTGACACTTTTCTGGAGAAGCCCACCGTCCTGATCCAGCAGGAACAGCCGTGCTCCTTCGGCCAGACAGGCGTGCGCAATCGCAAGCCCGATGCCCTGGGCGGCACCCGTGATCAGAATACGTTTTCCAAGCAATCGCTCAGTCATGTGGGGCTCCGATCGAGGGTAGCCGTCAGCGCCGCCCGAGTGCCGACGACCTCAGATTGTCGAGCAGCACGGCGAGCAGCAGGATGATGCCGCGTACGATATACTGGTAGAAGGCCGGGATGTTCAGCAGGTTCATCGCATTCTCCGCGATGCCCATGATCATCACGCCGACAATGACGCCCGACATCGTCGCCCTGCCTCCGGCCAGCGACACACCGCCCAGCACGCAGGCGGATATGACCGACAGCTCGAGGCCAACCGCCGCATTGGGTTGACCGGAGGTGATCCGCGAAGCAAGCAACACGCCCGCAATGCCGCAGACCATGCCCTGAAGCGCGAAAATCCAGATGCGAGTCCGGTCGACATTCACTCCGGCAAGGCGTGAAGCCTCGGGATTGCCGCCGATCGCCAACGTGTTCTTGCCGAACACGGTCCGGTTCAGCACGAAGCCGAAAATGGCAAACAGCAGCACCAGAACCCAGATCGGCGTAGGGATACCGAACAGCTTGGACAGAGCCAGCTGGTAGAAGTTCGGATCGTTGATGCCGACAGCCCTGCCATCCGATGCGATCAGCGCCAGGCCGCGCACGATCTGCATGGTGGCCAGCGTTGTTATCAGGGCGTTGATATGAAATTTGGCAATGACGAAGCCGTTGATGAACCCGACCGCTGCGCCACAGGCGAGCGCCGCCAACAAGCCTGCAGCAATCGAGCCCGTTGCATTGGACACCATGACGGCGACCATGCCGGCAAACGCCACCGTGGACCCGACCGAGAGGTCAAAATCACGCGCTGACAGGCATAGCATCATGGTGCAGGCGACGATGCCGACCGTGACCACGGATTGGAAGAGCCCCAGCATGTTGCGCTCGGTCAGGAAGTTCGGGACGAGCAGCGATACCAGTGCGAAGGCGAGCACAAAGATGACGACGAGGCCTTGTTCGCCGAGCAGCAGTCTTTTCAGTTGATTGGTCATGCCATTGCTCTCAGGATGCGATCGCGTCGGGAGTTTTCTTGTCAGGCAAAGCTGCTGCCAGGATCGCCTTTTCGGCGAACTGGCTGCGGTCGAGTTCAGCGCTGATGCGGCCGCCGCACATCACGAGGATACGATCGCAGATACCCATGACTTCGGGCAGTTCCGACGAGACAATGATGATCGCCATGCCCGCATCCGCCAGATCGTAAAGCAGCTCGTAGATTTCCGACTTCGCACCGACATCGATGCCACGCGTCGGCTCATCCACGATCAGCACGCGTACCCCCTGCTCCGACAACCAGCGCCCCAGGATGACCTTCTGCTGATTGCCACCAGAAAGATTGGCGATGTCCTGCTTGCGTGATGGTGTGCGAACGCTCAGCTTCTTGATGAAGGTCTCTGCCGTTTCGATTTCACGCGCGCGGTTGAGTACGCCAAACCGGGTGTGGTGCCGACGCGAGGAGATGTTGATATTTTCCTCGATCGAGCGTCCCTGGACGATACCGTCGTGCTTGCGGTCCTCCGAGCACAGCACGATGCCGGCACGGATGGAGCCATGCGGGTCTCGCGCGCTAACTTTGTTGCCGTCGATGCTGATCGAGCCGCCGAGACGCCGGTCGGCGCCATAAACCAGCCGCATCAGTTCGGAACGCCCTGCCCCGATCAAACCGAAAAAGCCGAGGATCTCGCCAGCACGCGCTTCAAACGAGACCGGCTGCAGCAGTTGGTCGCCGCTGAGCCCATCGACCGCAAGCCTTGTCTGTCCGGCCTTGCGTGGGCGGTAGCCCCAGATGTCCGAAATTTCGCGACCAACCATCTCGGCGACAACCTGATCGCGGGTGACGCCCTCGAGCGACGGGTGGTGGGCGGCAAGCTTGCCATCCCGCAAGACCGTGAGGCTGTCGCAGAGCCTGAACACCTCGTCGAGGCGATGGGATACGTAGAGAATTATCTTGCCCTCGGAACGCATTCGCTCGATCAACGCGAACAGGATTTCGCTTTCGCGCGAAGACAAGGACGACGTTGGCTCGTCCAGCGCGATGACCCGCGCGTCGAGCATCACCGCCTTGGCGATTTCGACCATCTGCCGTTCGCCGATGGAAAGCGTCTTGATCTTGCGGGCCGGGTCGATATCGATGCCTGCATCCTTCAGCCTGGTTGCGACATCCTCGAACATCCTGCGGCGCGAAATGATACCGGCATTGGCGGGGAAGCGGCCAAGAACCAGGTTTTCGGCTACGGTCAGTTCAGGAACGAGTTGCAGTTCCTGGTGAATGACCACGACGCCGGCTTCGTAGGCACCTTTGGCCGAAGCGTAGGTTTGCGACACGCCGTCGATGGTGATCTTTCCTTCGTTGGCCTGCAGATCCCCGGACAGGATCTTGATCAGCGTCGACTTGCCGGCGCCATTCTCGCCCATCAGCCCGTGCACCGCACCTTTCGCGACATCGAACGACACGTCGGCCAGCGCCGTCACACCGGGATAAGTTTTGGTGATGTGAGAGAATTCAAGGAATGCCATCGGCCTGACCCCATCTGCCCTGCGGGCGGCATTCTTCATGCCACCCGCAGACTTGGAAAGATCACTCGATTCCGAGATCCTTGCGGACCGCTTCGTAGGTATCGCGCTTGGCAAGCGCCCCCGAAGTCAGGATGAGCTTTTCGGGCTCCTTGTTGTTGGCGACCCAGTCATACATGTTGAGCGCGGTTTCATAGCCATGGCGCTTCGGTGAAATGATCACCGTGCCCACAAAGCCGGTGGCGGCCGGCTTCTTGAACTCGTTGATTGCCGAATCCGCACCGCCGATACCGACACCGATCATGTTTGCCGGCGCGATGCCAACGCTTTCGGACGCACGAACCGCGCCGAGAACCGCCTCGTCATTCAACCCGAAGGCAACCCATTTCTTGACGCTGGCGTGAGCATTGAGCACGACGGTCGCGGCATTGAGTGCAGCTTCGGTGTCGGTTTTGGCCTGCGGAGCATCAAAGATGTTCTCGGCTTTGAAACCGTTCGCCTTGAGCACGGCAATCGCACCCTCGACACGATCCACGGCCGTGGGCAACTGGTCATAGGAGACGCGGATCGCCCCAACCTCTTCCGGCTTCCAGCCACGCGCCTTCATTTCGTCAACGATCGCCTGCCCGACGGCTTCGCCGATCTTGGTCGCGGAAATGCCCATGTGCGGAACCGATTCGATCGGCTTGCCGTCAGCGCTTACAAGCCGATCATCAACCGTCATGAGCTTGAGGCTGTTGGCTTCGGCCTTGGCGACAATGCCGGGCCCCAGCTTGACGTCCGGCGTGCAGACGATGAAGCCTTGAACACCCTGCGCGCCAAGATTGTCGATCGCCGACATCAGCTTCTCGCCGTCTTCGGCGCCAATCTTGACAAGGGTGAAGCCTTTTTCCTTGGCAGCCTGGTCGGCAAACTTCCACTCGTCCTGGAACCAGGGTTCTTCCGGCTGCTTCACGATAAAGCCGATCTTGGTTTCCTGTGCGTAGGCAGAAACCATGGCCGTGACGGCCAGCGCGCCCGCAAGAAGCGCGGTCTTCAAAAATCTCATCGATACCTCCCAACGATGACCGGACCTTCGATCCGGAGACCAATTCGCAATAATTCTTTTTATCATACCAGTCAATTGCTCTGGTATGATAAATAAGCTACGTCATTCCCGTTGGCATTCCCGGCGCCTGGAGGGTATGGCCGAGATCAGCAAATGGTCGGCTATGATCGATCACACGCCTTTGGAGGAGACACGGGTGGACGGCATTGATGGCGAAAGCCGGAAGCAGGCAAAGGCCAGGCCGCGCGTGATGATGGACATCACGGCCGCAATTGCGTCGGGCATCTTCTCGGGTCGCTACATACCTGGCGGAACGCTGCCGACCGAGAACGACCTTGGTGTCGAATATGGTGTCAGCCGGACCGTCATTCGTGAGGCGCTGAAGGTCCTTGCAGCCAAGGGCCTTGTCGTCACGCGTCCGCGGATCGGCACGGTGGTGTGCGAGGCCGACAACTGGAACATCATCGACCCGCAAGTACTCGCCTGGCACGCCCCGCATGCCCTGGATGACACCCTCTTTGATGCTATCCTGGAAACCCGCCGTGCCATAGAGCCACTCGTTGCCTCCCTTGCCGCGACGCGAGCCACGCTGCGCGAAATCGCCGATCTCGAAGCGGCATGGCAAGGCATGGCCGATGCCGGCGATGATCTGATCAGGTTCGCCCAGTCCGACATCCTGTTCCATCGGATCCTGTATGGCGCATGCCACAACCCGGTTTTCCGCCAGATCGGCGGCATGATCGACGCCGCCCTCACCTTTGCGCTGGAGACAACTGCGACCATCTCGAGCGACCGGCGCACCGAAGCCGTCCATGCCCACCGGGAAGTGGTTGAAGCCCTTCGCATACGCGACGGTGAGGCCGCCCGGCGGGCAGCGGACCGCATTCTCGATCTGGCGGCCAGGGATCTGGCCAGTGCGAAGCAACGTGGAAGAGACGGACAGCCATGAAGATCACATCGCTCACCACTTATATCGTTCCGCCGCGCTGGCTGTTCCTGAAGATCGAGACGGATGCCGGCGTGACCGGTTGGGGTGAACCCATCGTCGAGGGCAAGGCTCGTACGGTCGAAGCAGCCGTGAAGGAGCTGGGCGACTACCTCGTCGGCAAGGATCCGCGTCTGATCGAAGATCACTGGACGGTCATGCATCGCGGCGGTTTCTATCGTGGCGGATCGATCATGATGAGCGCGATCGCAGGCATCGACCAGGCGTTGTGGGACATCAAGGGCAAGGCGCTGGGTGTCCCGATCCATGAGCTGCTGGGCGGCAAGCTGCGCGACCGGATCAAGGTGTATTCATGGATCGGTGGCGACCGCCCCGACGAGGTGGCTCAAGGGGCAAGAGACGTCGTCGCCAACGGTTTCATGGCCTTGAAGATGAATGGCACCGAAGAGCTGCAGATCGTCGACAGCCACGACAAGATCGACGCCGCGGTAGAACGTGTCGCCAGGGTTCGCGAGGCGGTCGGGCCAAACATCGGAATTGCCGTCGACTTCCATGGCAGGGTCCATCGACCGATGGCCCGGGTCCTGGTGAAGGAGCTCGAGCCTTACCGGCTCATGTTCATCGAGGAACCTGTACTGTCGGAACATCGTGAAGCGCTGAGGGAGATCGCCGCACTCGGCTCCACGCCGATCGCGCTCGGCGAGCGTCTCTACAGCCGCTGGGATTTCAAGTCGGTCTTCGAGGAAGGCGTTGTCGACATAATCCAGCCTGATCTCTCGCATGCCGGCGGCATCACGGAGTGCCGCAAGATCGCCGCCATGGCGGAGGCCTACGATGTGGCTGTGGCGCCTCACTGCCCGCTGGGCCCGATCGCTCTGGCGGCTTGTCTGCAGCTCGACGCTGTCAGCTACAACGCCTTTATCCAGGAGCAGAGCCTGGGCATTCACTACAACGCCTCCAATGACCTGCTCGACTATGCCGTGAACAAGGATGTCTTCCGCTATGAAGACGGCTTCGTCGCAATTCCCGACGGACCTGGTCTCGGCGTCAATGTCGATGAAGCCTACGTCATCGAACGGGCGAAAGAAGGACACGACTGGCACAACCCGATATGGCGCCACCAGGACGGCTCGTTCGCCGAATGGTGATGCACCGCAAGAAGGCAGCGTGAGATTTCGTTTCCCGAAGGCCAGTGAGCTCTTGAACCACGTTACCTCCTGGTGCGCTTCACAGGCTGTACCGGCTCACGTAGTTCGCTGCATTGGCAACCTCGAAGGGTCTCTCACCCGAACGGCTCGGTCGGACTTTTCGCAGGCCTCGTAAACCATCGAGGCCCGTCCTCGCTCATGTGGATATGGTCCTCCAGCCGGATTCCGAAGCGCTCGGGCACAACGATCATGGGCTCGTTGGAAAAACACATGCCTGAACGAAGCGGTGTTTCGTTGCCACGAACGATGTAGGGCTCCTCGTGGATCTCAAGCCCCAGACCATGCCCGGCCCTGTGAGGAAGACCGGGCAGCCGGTAATCCGGGCCGAGGCCATGGCCCGACAGCACTGCCCGCGCCGCATCATCGAGACGGTAGCAGGGCGTGCCAAGCTGAGCGGCCTCGAATACCGCCTGCTGTGCCTCGCGTTCCGCCCGCCACATACGAGAATAAAGGGGCTCGGGTTCGTCGATCACATAGCTGCGGGTCAGGTCGGAATGGTAGCCGTCGATACGCGCCCCCGTATCGACGAGGATCGCCTGGCCCTTTTCGAGGATCTGGTCACCATCGGCGCCATGGGGAAGCGAAGTGGCTGGGCCGAATGAAACAATGCAGAACGTGGAACCGCCGGTGGCGCCCAGTGTCTTGTGCTGTTCGTCGATATAGCGGGCGACCTCGGAGGCACGGATTCCCGGCTTCATGATTGCATGAGCCCGCTTGTGCACCTCAAGCGTCAAGCCCATGGCATATTTTATCAGCTCGATTTCCGACGCCGATTTGTAAAGCCGCAGCTGGCGTATCAAATGCGCTCCATCGACAAGGCGTTCGACGCCCAGGCTTCTCGCCAGGGCATGATAGATGAAGAGCGGCAAGGCATCGTCGAGCGCGATGTGCCCCTTGATCCCGGCGAGCGAGGCAACCAGTGCGGCCGGGCTTTCCTCTTCATCCCAGGTCGCGATGTCTCCTGCCAGATGCGGCAGTGTTTCGACCCGGCTGCGCTCGAAGGCTGGAACGATGTAGATGAGCGCGGTCGGCGTCACCAGCGCACCAAGCAATCGTTCGCTCTGGTGCCAGACAAGACCGGTGAAATAGCGAAGGCTTTCGCTGGCTCCGAGCAGGATAGCCGATACGCGGTTGATATCCATTTGCTCCCGCAACTTCCGCAGGCGCTCATGCCGTTCGGTGTCGGAGATCGAGGCAGGGCGGACGGCGAGAGACATGTCGGCTGGCTCCTGGTGTGAGGCAATCATGGCCACTTCGCGGACGGGGCACATGGTACCCGCTACCCTTTCTTCGGCCAGGTGTCAGCGAGCCTGTAGCCTTCAGGCCATGGATCGTCGGGATCAAGCATGTGCTGATGCGTGCCGGTGATCCAGGCGCGGCCCGAGATTTCCGGCAGCACCGCCGGACGCCCACCCACGGTCGTGGTACCGACGATGCGGCCCGTGAAGGTCGAACCGATCACCGAAACGGCAGTCAAACGATCTTCCAGCCCCATCTGTCCGCGTGCATGCAGCACGGCCATACGCGCCGACAAGGCTGTCCCGGTCGGAGAGCGGTCAACCTTGCCGGGCTGGATCGCCACCGCGGCACCGGCGCGCAAACCTTCAGCCGTGCGCTCGACGGCACCCGCAAACAGGCAGAACGAGAAGTGTTTCCAGTCCGGATTTTCCGGATGGTTGAAACCGAGAGCGGCGTTGGCCGCGTTGGTGATGCGCACGCCGAGCCGCGCGATATCGAGTGTTTCGTCCGGCTTGAGGGCAAAGCCCATCGCCGCCGCATCGACGATGACGAATGAGTCGCCACCATAGGCAGTGTCGACGGTGAGCGTGCCGAGCCCCTCGACCTCGAGCTTGGCATCCAGGCGGTCGGCAAAACTCGGCAGGTTGCGCACGAAGATGCGCTCGGCCTTGCCGTTGCGGCATTCCGCCCGCACACGCACCAGCCCACCCGGCGCCTCCAGCGTGATCTCGGTCACCGGCTCCCGCATCGGCAGGATGCCGCTGTCCAGCAGCACCGTCGAAACGCAGATGGAATTCGAACCCGACATCGGCGGCGTGTCTTCCGGCTCCATGATGATGAAGGCGGCGTCCGCCTCCGGATGTTTTGGCGGCACCAGCAGATTGACATGCCGGAACACGCCGCCGCGCGGCTCGTTCAGGACGAAATTGCGCAAGGTGTTGTCGCGGGCGATCCAGCGGCTCTGCTCCCAGATCGTGTCACCCGGTGGCGGTGTGACCCCGCCGACGATGACATCGCCCACCTCGCCTTCGGCATGCGCCGAAATCACGTGGATGGTTTTCGTGCTGCGCATCAGAAACTCCTCAGGAAAGCCAGGCGGGCAGGCGCGCAGGCACGCGCCCGGTAAGTGCCGCGGTCACGCAATCGGCAAGGCTGCCGAGACGTACGGCACGGCCGGACAGGCCAGGTCCGTAATGGGCGTATTTGCCGGAATTGGTCATCACGGCGCGCGTGCGCGTCGGGAACACCGGCTCTGAAATCGAACACCAGCACAGGTCCGGCACCACCTGCACGCCGCTTTGTTCAAGCCGTGCCAGCGTGCCATCGGTGCGGGCATCGGCGATGACCGCGTTGCCGGCGGTAACAATGACCGCCGCATCCGGATGACGTGTGCGCCCATCGAGCACGGCCGCCAGCGCGCGGCATTCCTCAAGCGATGCATGTGGACTGCCGATGGCGACGAGTTCGACCTCCTCCGGTCCCGCATTGAGATTTTTCCACGCTGCGGCGAGGTCGGCACGTGTGATGACGGCATGGTCGGCGTCGGCTGCGCTGGCGCCGTCAGCTTCGGGTGTCACCCCTTCGACATGCAGCATTGGCGCTGCCGAAGTCGTGCCGAATGCCGCGCAGAGCGCCTTGAGATCGTCGCGCGACGGTCGGGCCGTGCCAAGCCCGCGCAGCAGCGGAATGCGGTCCGGTGCGGCGTGGCCGGCGAGATAGCCGACCAGCGGCCAGAACGCGTCGTCCACCCCAGCCGGAACCTCCACGTCGATGATACGTCGCGCCCTGCGCTGTTCATCGAGATAGACACCGGAAAGCGGTGCACGACCGGTCAGGGCAATGCACAGATCGAGGAAATCGGGATGCTTGGCGGTGCGGGCACCGAGCACGGAATTGGCGAAGATCACCGCATTGGACTCCGCCCAGGCGACGGCCTCGCCGCTCTTCGGCGCGCTGTCGAGCAGATAAGGCGAACAGGTGAATGTCGGCCTGCAGCCCATGCGCACATAGGCATCGGCAAGCCGTGCTGCGGGATCGCCGAAATCGTGGGCGACACCCTGGGCCTGCCAGTTGGCACGATCCACCGAGATGGCATTCATCGTCGTTGGAACCCGAACCCGCGCACCAAGCTCCGCCATCTTCTCGGCGAAGGTCAGGTTGGCGGGACTGGCATAGATACAGCCGTCGATATGCGCCTGCGTCACGTCCACCAGGCTGCGCGCGCCTTGCTGGACAGCCATGGCGCAGATGATGCGCATTGCCTGTTGTACGGCAATGCCACCCTGCCCCCCGAGCATGGCGCGATCCGCATCGATAAGATCGAGCGTGCCGTTGGCCGGCGGGCTCACCGACAGGCTCAAACCGTCAGCGTCGATGGCTGTATCGCTTATCCGCACGGCCTTGGCGCTCGCCAGCGCGGCAAAGGCCTGCGGCGCCAGTCGCAGCACCGGCAGCGACTTACCGAACAGTTCCGAAGCGATCAGCGCCCCGAGGGTCAGCACATCCTCGGCTTCCGAAAAGATGAGCGCTGCCGGCGCGCGCCCGTTCAGCACGAGATCCAGCAACACACCCGATCCGGTGCAGGAACCCCGGCTCGACGGCATCATCAGGATAGCGCCGGTCAGGCAACGTCCGTGCAGCGGATGGTGAACGTCGATCACACATGCCGTGGCTGGGTCGACGCCGCCCCAAAAACTCAGGGCTTCCTGTGTCGCGATAACGGCCCCTTGCGCTGCACCGCCAAGGACCGACCGGGCGAGAGCGCGCTCGTTCACTTGACGACGAACCCATGTGCGAAAGGATCCCGGTCGTCGATGAAGATGGTGTTGATGCCGGTCATGCGTGCCCAGCCTGCGATCGAAGGAATGATCGCATCACGATCCGCGACCTTCGCCGCCGCTTCGACCCGGCCGTTGAACAGCGAACCGATGATCGATTCATGCACGAACTCGTCGCCGACCTTCA
>VFQQ010001988.1_pt1 | contig 25399 bp, 29 predicted proteins | sample 3512341 | NCBI WGS metagenome assembly VFQQ01 (sample SAMN10412373, study PRJNA504923) | tailings metagenome | isolation source: Relicate 2 Philex TSF1 revegetated site | place: Philippines: Tuba, Benguet | collected 2017-08-29 | reverse complement strand
GCCGCCGCGGCGACCGCCGCACCCGGCGGCGGCATGCGCTGGCTGCTGTGGCTGCTGCTCGGCGTGGCCCTCCTGGCTCTGCTGTGGTGGCTGCTGGCCGGCCGCAATCAAGGCGCGCCGACGGCGGCGACCGAGACCGCGCCTCCGGCCGAGGCGACCGCGCCCGCCGTGCCGGACGCGACGACGCCGTCGGCCGGCGCTGACGCGACGGCCGCAGGCGCAGCCGCTGTGGCGGGCGCAGCCGGCGCCGCTGCGGGAGCCGCAGACGCTGCGACCGCGACCGCCGGCTTCCCGGCCAAGGTCTTCTTCGCGACCGGCTCGGCGGCCGTCTCGGCCGAGGGCGGCAAGACCATCGAGACCGCCGCGGGCGCGCTCAAGGCCGAAGGCGGCGGCAAGGCGACCGTCACCGCCTACACCGACCGCACCGGCAACCTCGCCCAGAACCAGGAACTGGCCAAGAACCGCGCCGTGGCGGTTCGCGACGCCCTGGTGAAGGCCGGCGTGCCGCTGGCCGACATCGAGATGCGCCCGCCTGCGACCGTCGAGACCGGCGCCGCCGGAACCAAGGACGCCGAGGCCCGCCGCGTCGACATCGGCCGGCCGTAGCCGAACGGGACATGCTCCGCGAAGCGGAGCATGTCCCCGCTTCTGCCCGTCATCCTCGCGCCCGTCGCGAGGACCCATGCGTGGTGAGGCGGACCGTCTTGAGCAACCTTCCACCGCCGTGTTCACGGGTGGTCGGAACAGGTCGGACCGTGACGGACGAAGGGCGGGCGCGCCCCGCTACTTCCGGCGCTCGATGAGCCGGCGCGCGGTTCGCGCCGCCTCGCCCTCCACGGGCAGGATGAAGGCCGGCTGGCAAGGCCCCTGAAGGACCGTGAAGTCGGCGGCGCCCGGCGCCCCGCCCTTGCGCAGGGCGATCAGTTGGAGGCCGGGGTCCAGGCCTTCAGGCTCCGGGTAGGTCGAGTTGTTCCAGGTCACGACGAGCATTCGCGGCGGCGTTCCCGCCAGAACCTCGTCGACCATCACCGTGAAGCGCGCATAGCCCCCCATCCAAGCATCGGCCGTGCGGATCAATTCATACCCCGTGACCCGGCCGACGACCACGGCGTCGGCATGCTCGACCAGCGCCGGGTCGAACCGGCCTTCAATCCTGCAGGCCTGCGCCGGCAGGGCGACCGACGCCAGCGCCAGGCCCGACATCGCGGCGATCCGGAACGATCTCATGCGGGCGCTCCCAAAAGGCGCCGCAAGCCTAGCGCGAGCCGAGCCCTTCCACCACCGCCCGCACGGCTCCCGTCAGCTTCGCCAGGTCTTCGTCGGTGATCGTGAAGGCCGGAGTCAGGTAGACCACGCGGCCGAGCGGCCGCACCCAGACGTCGTGGGCCAGGAAGGCCCGGCGGAGAGCCTCCAGATCGTCGACCCGCTCCAGTTCGACGACGCCGATGGCGCCCAGCACCCGCACGTCCCGGACGCCGGCCATCCGGCGACAGGGGCCCAGCCCCGCTTCCAGTCCGGCCGAAACCCGGGCGACCTCGTCCCGCCAGCCGCCGCCCTCGAACAGATCCAGCGAGGCGTTGGCGGCGGCGCAGGCCAGGGCATGGGCCATGTAGGTCGGGCCGTGCATCAGGGCGGCGCCGGCGTCGTCGCTCCAGAAGGCCTCGAAGACATGGCGGCGAGCGACCGCGGCCGACAACGGCATGGTCCCGCCGGTCAGGGCCTTGGACAGGGTGACCACGTCCGGGACGATCCCGGCCTGCTCCATGGCGAACATCGTTCCGGTGCGGCCGAAGCCGGTGAAGATCTCGTCCAGGATCAGCAGCAGGCCGTGATCGTCGGCGATCCGGCGCAGGGTCTGCAACACCTCCGGCGAATGGAACAGCATGCCGCCCGCGCCCTGGACCAGCGGCTCGACGACGATCGCCGCCAGTTCGTGCGCATGGGCGGCGACCAGAGCCTCCAGCGCCGCCGTGCTCTCGGCGTCGCGCGGAAGGTCGCCGATCAGCTGCTGCGGCATGACCCCGGCGAACAGGCCGTGCATGCCTTCGTCGGGGTCGCAGACGGTCATCGTGGCCAGGGTGTCGCCATGGTAGCCGCCCCGGAAGGCCAGGAACCGCGTCCGCCCCTTCACCCCGCGATTGATGTGGAACTGCAGCGCCATCTTCATGGCGATCTCGACCGAGACCGAGCCGGACTCGGCCAGGAAGACATGGTCCAGGTCGCCCGGCAGCAGCTTCGCCAGCCGCGTGGCCAGACGGTTGGCCGGTTCGTGGCTCAGGCCGCCGAACATCACATGAGGCATGGTCCGCAGCTGCCCCTCGACGGCGGCGGCGATGTGCGGGTGGTTGTAGCCCCAGCAGGCCGTCCACCAGCTGGCGATGCCGTCGACCAGCTCCCGCCCGTCGTCCAGCACCAGCCGCGCGGCTTTGGTGGCGGCCACCGGCAGGGCTGGATTGGCGGTCTTCATCTGGCAATAGGGCCGCCAGAGATGCGGGCGGCCTTCGACCAGCCAGTCGGGTTCCGACATATCTGAAACGCCCTTTCAATTTGCCCTCGGCGGCGCGGTTGCCTATGCCGACCCCGCGCAAGGGAGACAAGCGGCATGGACAGCCTGGACGCCTTCGCCGGCGGCAAGCTCGCGGCGCTGGAGGCCAAGAGCCTGAAACGGACCCTGGTTCCGACCGGCCGGACCGACGGGGTCCATGTCGAGCGCGGCGGCCGGACGCTGATCAGCTTCTCCTGCAACGACTATCTGGGCCTGTCACATCATCCGCAGGTCAAGGCCGCCGCCGCCGAGGCCGTGACCCGCTGGGGGACCGGCTCGGGCGCCTCGCGGCTGGTCACCGGCGACAACCCGCTGATCGAGGCGCTGGAGACCCGCCTCGCCCGCCTGAAGGGCGCGGAGGCGGCCTGCGTGTTCGGCTCGGGCTACCTGGCCAACACCGGGATCATCCCGACCCTGACCGGCGCGGGCGACCTGATCCTGGTCGATGAGCTGGCCCACGCCTGCCTCTGGGCCGGCTCGCAGCTGTCGCCGGCCGAGGTCGTCATGTTCCGCCACAACGACGTCGAGCATCTGGCCGCGCTGCTGGCCGAGAAGCGCGCCGCCCATCGCCATGTGCTGGTGGTGACCGACGGGGTGTTCTCGATGGACGGCGACCTGGCGCCGCTGGACCGGATGGTTCCGCTGTGCGCGGCGCACGACGCCTGGCTGATGACCGACGACGCCCATGGCGTCGGCGTGGTCGGCGGCGGGCGCGGCTCGTCCTACGCCTTCGAGGCGACGGCCAGGCCGCCGCTGCAGATGGGCACCCTGTCCAAGGCGATCGGCGGCTACGGCGGCTATCTGTGCGCCAGCAGGCCGGTCATCGACTTCATCAAGACCCGGGCGCGGACGGTGGTCTATTCGACCGGCCTGCCTCCGGCCAACGCCGCCGCCGCAATCGCGGCCCTGGACCTGATCGAGAGCGACCCCGTGCTGGTCGGCGAGCCGGTGCGCAAGGCGCGGCTGTTCACCGAAGCCCTGGGCCTGCCGCCGGCCGAGAGCCCGATCGTGCCGGTGCTGTTCGGTCCGGCCGAGGCCGCGCTGTCGGCGATGCGCGCCTTGGAGGCGATGGGCTTCATGGTCGTCGCCATCCGTCCGCCGACGGTGCCGGCCGGGACCGCGCGCCTGCGCTTCACCTTCAGCGCCGCGCACGGCGACGCCGACGTGCTGCGCCTGGCGGAGGCGGTCCGCGCGCTGCTGGCGAAGGCGGCGGCATGAGGACCCTCTTCGTCGCCGGCGGCGGCACCGACGTCGGCAAGACCCACGTCACCGCCCTGCTCGTCCGCGCCCTGCGCCGGGCCGGCAGGACCGTCGCCGTGCTCAAGCCCGTGGCCAGCGGCTATGATCCGGCCCATCCGGAGGAGAGCGACGCCGGCCGGCTGCTGGCCGCGCTGGACATCGCCCCGACGCCGGACGCCGTCCACGAGATCTGCCCGCTGCGTTTCGCCGAACCGCTCTCGCCGCCCGCCGCCGCGCGACGCGAGGGCGTGACCCTGGAGCTGGCGACCTTCGTCGACCTCTGCCGGGCGCGCATCGCCGCCGCCCCGGCCGACATCCTGCTGATCGAGGGCGTCGGCGGACTGATGTCGCCGCTGACCGATCGCGAGACCGGCCTGGACCTGATGGCGGCGCTGGGCCTGCCGACGATCCTGGTCGGCGGCACCTACCTTGGCGGGATCAGCCACATGCTGACCGCCTACGAAGTCCTGCACGCTCGCGCCCTGACCGTGGCCGCCGTGGTGGCCAGCGAGAGCCCGCCCCCGGCGCCCGACTTCGCCGAGAGCGTCGCCGACATGGGCCGGTTCCTGGGCGGGACGCCGCTGCTGGCCGCCGACCGCGCGGGACGCTGGCAGGCGGACGACCTCGCGGCGCTGCTGTCGGCGTAGCCGAGGGGGCGAGCTCCCCTTCTCCGTCATCCTCGCGCTCGTCGCGAGGGCCCCATGGGTGGTGAAGCGGACGCCCGGCCGCGACATCGCCGCGCCGTGTTCATGCGTCCTCGGAACAAGTCCGAGGATGACGGAAGGGGTTCGGGCGTAAGGCGCCTATCCCCGTGACCGCCCCGCCCCCGCCTCCTGAAACGCCCATCTCGCTCGCCCGCGAATCTTGTGCCACCTTCCCGGCGTCTCGCGGGGGCAGGCAATGAGCGATGGACCGTCCGGGGTGCGGTACGAGCCGGTGGACGCCGCCTATTTCGAGCGGCGTCGGCTGAGGCCGCACGCGGGTCTGCTGTCGCTCTGGGCCCTGGGCGTCGGGGCGGTGATCTCCGGACAGTTCTCGGGCTGGAACATGGGCCTGGCCGTCGGCGGCTGGGGCGGCCTGATGATCGCCGCGGCCATCATCGCCGTCATGTATCTGGGCCTCACGTTCTCGATCGCCGAGATGACCGCCGCCCTGCCGCAGACCGGCGGCGCCTACGGCTTCGCCCGGGCGGCCATGGGGCCATGGGGCGGGTTCCTGACCGGACTGTGCGAGACCGTCGAGTACGTCCTCGCCGCCGCCGTGATCTGCTTCTTCATGGGCGGCTATCTGAGCGGCGTCTTCGACACCTCGCCGGCGCTGCAGCCGCTCTACTGGCTGGCGGCCTACGGCCTGTTCGTGGGAATCAACGCCGCCGGCGTCGCCGTCTCGTTCGGAGTCGCGGTGTTCGTCACCTTGCTGGCGGTCGGCTGCCTGAGCATCTTCTGGGCCTGCGCCGCGCCCCTGGTCGAGCTGCACCGCTACGCCCTGGACGTCGCGCCCGGCGGCGAATGGCTGCCCGACGGCCATGGCCCGCTGCTGCCGGCGGGCTGGAAGGGCGTGCTGCTCCAGCTGCCCTTCGCGGTCTGGCTGTTCCTCGCCATCGAGCAGCTGCCGCTGGCCGCCGAGGAATCGACGGCGCCGCGGCGCGACCTGCCGCGCAGCCTGCTGCTGGGCGTCGGGGCGCTGATCGTGTCGGCGGGCATGGTGATCTGGCTGAACGCCGCCATTCCCCCCGGCGCCTACGCCCTGGCGGACTCGTCGGAGCCGCTGCTGGAAGGCTTCCGGTCGATTCTCGGCGAAGGCGGCGGACGGATCCTCGCCTTCATCGCGCTCGCCGGCCTGGCGGCCAGCTTCCACGCCATCATGTACGCCTACAGCCGCCGCATCTTTTCGCTGTCGCGGGCAGGCTATTTCCCGCGCGGCCTGTCGGTGACCCACCCCAGGCGCCGGACTCCGGACCGCGCCCTGATCGCCGGAGCGGCCGTGGGCCTGCTGGTCCTGACCGTGGTCTGGTACGCGTTGGGCGCCGAGCGCAGCGAACGGGTGATCGGCGGCTTCCTGCTGAACATGGCCGTCTTCGGCGCCATGCTCTCCTACGGCCTGCAGGCGGTCTCGTTCATCCTGTTGAGGCGTCGGCGGCCGCGGCTCGAGCGGCCGTTCCGCAGTCCCCTGGGCCTGGCGGGCGCGGGGCTGACCCTGGTCATCGCCATGGTCACCCTCGGGGTCCAGCTGGGCTCGCCCGACTATCGCGCAGGGGTGATCGGCGTGGCGGTCTGGTTCGCCGTCGCCGTCGCCTGGTTCGCAGCCGTCAGCCGGCGAAAGCTGGTGCTTTCGCCGGAAGAGGCGTTTGCGATGTCCTCGGAAGGGTCCCCGCCCGGAACAGTCCGCGGCGGCGGAGACGGAGGGCTTAGCCCTCGGTCTTGATCGCTTCGCGGGCCTGGGCCAGCAGTTCGTCCATCTTCATGCGCACATCGCCCTCGGAGACGGCGACGCCGGCCCCCTTCAGGTCGCCGAACACCTTGCGCAGGACGTCTTCATCGCCCGGCTGCTCGAAGTCGGACTTCACGACCGCGCGCACGTACTCTTCGACGGACTCCAGACCCATCAGACCCGCTGCCCATTCGCCCAGCATGCGGTTGCGGCGGGCGGCCGCCTTGAACTCTTGCTCGGCGTCGAGGGCGAACTTCTTCTCAAAGCCCTTCTCGCGTTCGTCGAACGTGCTCATGTAAACTCCGGTCGTTGCGGCCGCCCTGATATCCCCTCGCGACGGCCGCCGCAATCGCGCGCTTCGTCTCATCCCCGCTTGTTTACATGCGACGGCGTCACCAGTTTGCGCCATAGCGCCCGTTCAGGTAGGTTCCGCCTCGACTTCAGCGACGGCGACCCTGAGTCGAGACGCGCGCGCAGGCTCTCCCGCCCGCGCGCTATTTTCATTCCAGATCGCCGCCCAGATCGCTGTTGAGACCCCCATGGGGACCTTATGATGACCACCCGCCGCAAGAAGATCTACGAAGGCAAGGCCAAGATCCTCTACGAAGGCCCCGAGCCCGGCACCCTGATCCAGTACTTCAAGGACGACGCCACCGCGTTCAACGCCCAGAAGAAGGCCGTCCTCGAAGGCAAGGGCGTGATCAACAACCGCATCAGCGAGTTCGTGATGACCCGCCTGGGCGCCATCGGCGTCCAGAACCACTTCATCAAGCGCCTGAACCTGCGCGAGCAGCTGATCAAGGAAGTCGAGATCATCCCGCTGGAGGTGATCTGCCGCAACATCGCCGCCGGCAGCCTGTCCACCCGCCTCGGCCTCGACGAGGGCACGCCCCTGCCCCGCTCGATCATCGAATTCTGCTACAAGGACGACAAGCTGGGCGACCCGCTGGTCGCCGAGGAGCACATCACCGCGTTCAACTGGGCCTCGACCCAGGAGATCGACGACATCATGGCCATGACCCTGCGCATCAACGACTTCCTGTCGGGGATGTTCGGCGGCGTCGGCATCACCCTGGTCGACTTCAAGGTCGAGTTCGGCCGCATCTGGGAAGGCGATTTCGCCCGGGTCATCCTGGCCGACGAGATCAGCCCCGACAGCTGCCGCCTGTGGGATAGCGCGACCAACGAGAAGCTGGACAAGGACCGCTTCCGCCGCGACCTGGGCGACGTCATCGAGAGCTACACCGAGGTGGCCCGCCGCCTCGGCATCATGAAGGAAATGCCGACCGTCATCCGCGGCGGCCTGCACTAACGCTTAGACGAGACCCGAACGCATGAAAGCCACCGTCCACGTCTTCCTGAAGCCCGGCGTCCTCGACGTCCAGGGCAAGGCCGTTGAAAGCGCCCTGCACGGGCTGGGATGGGATGGGGTCAAGGACGTCCGCGTCGGCAAGACCCTGACCTTCGACCTGGCCGCGACCGAGAAGGCCGCCGCCGAGACCGAGGTGAAGGCGATGTGCGAGAAGCTGCTCGCCAACACCGTGATCGAGAGCTACCGCGTCGAGGTGGCCTGACGTGAAAGCCGCCGTCATCGTCTTCCCCGGCTCCAACTGCGACCGGGACTGCGCCGTGGCCGTCGAGCGCTCCACCGGCGCCCAGGTCGAGATGGTCTGGCACAAGGAGACGGCCCTGCCCGACGGGCTGGACCTGATCGTGCTGCCGGGCGGCTTCTCCTACGGCGACTACCTGCGCTGCGGGGCCATGGCCTCGCTGTCGCCGGTCATGCAGGAGGTGGTCGCGGCCGCCAACCGCGGCGTGGCCACGGTCGGCATCTGCAACGGCTTCCAGATCCTGTGCGAGGCCGGCCTGCTGCCGGGCGCCCTGCTGCGCAACGAAGGCCTGAAGTACATCTGCAAGCCGGTCGCGCTGGAAGTGACCAACGCCCAGACCCGCTTCACCGCCGGCTACCAGGGCCGTCGCGAGGTGACGATGACCATCGGCAACGGCGAGGGCAACTTCTTCGCCGACGCCGAGACCCTGGCCCGGATCGAGGGCGAGGGTCAGGTGGCGTTCCGCTATGTCGACAATCCGAACGGCTCGGTCGACGACATCGCCGGCATCGTCAACCCGGCCGGCAATGTCCTGGGCCTGATGCCCCACCCGGACCGCTCGTTCGAGAAAGAACTGGGCAGCGCCGACGGGGCCATCCTGTTCCAGAGCGCGCTGGCGAGCGCGTAGGACTCTGACGACGGCGAGCGTCCCGGACCTCAAGGACTTCACCACCGCCCTGGCCAGGGGGTCGGGGCGCGCGATGCTGCTCCTGAGGCGGGCCGCCGACCCGACGCCGTTCGAGGAGGCGCTGGTTCACGCCTGCCTTCACAACCAGGCCTACGACCCACAGTGCGAGCACGACCGGAGCGCCTATCTGGCGCGCCTGATCCTCGAGACGGGAGACCGGACGCGGCTCTTCACCCGGCTGGCCTCGCGCATCGACGATCCGGACGTGGACGTCGCGCTCCTGTTCGACGTGATCGCGCGCCTGGCCGCCGAGGGCGGGGAAGCCGAGGCGGCGGCGGTTCGACGGGCCTACGCGGATCTGCCGGACGAAGGCCGGCTGGACGCCATGGAGGCGATGGTCCGGCTCGACGGGCTACCCGCCCTGATCCGGTGCGCCGAGCGTCTGGAACAGGACCTGGATGAGGACGGATGGCGGGGGAAGCACCTGCTCGACGCCCTGAAGACGCGCGGCGAGCCGGACATCGACCGCGCGCTGAGCACCGCCCGCGCCGAGCATCCGAACCTGGAACAGCTCATGGCGCATTTGGAAGCCCCTGACGCGCCGGAGCCGAACGCCGCTCCCCAGGACTTCCCGGCCATTCGCGCGCAGCTTCGCCAGGGAATCCGCCCCGGCGGCGCCCTGTACAAGGTGTTGTCCGACGAGGACTGGCGCCTGGTCTGCGAGGACTTCCTCTCGCAGACGCAGGCCGACCTCGCCCTTCCCTATCTCCGATTGTTCGCGCGGCGTCGCTTCGTCGGAAGCCCCGTCGAGCTGGTCCGCTGGATGAACGGCTCGGATTCGAGGGCGTCCTGGTCGGCGACGCTGGCGCTCGGATGGATCGCCTCTCCGCTCGTCCGGGAAATGGCCCTGCAGCAGCTTCGGGCGGGTAGGCCGCGCGGCGCCCGGCTTCTGCGCGCGAACTACCGGCCCGGGGACTTCGACCTGCTGATGCCGATGCTGCGCGACGCCCCCAGCGACGAGACCGCCCACGATATCAGCCTCGCCGTCCTGGACCTGATCGGCGAGAACGACCCGCCGATCGACGAGAGCCTCGACATCCTCGTCGCGCTCTATGAGCACACCCCTTGCAGCATGTGCCGCGGCGACGCCGTCTCGCATCTGGTCAAGGCGGGGCGGACGCCGGCCTGGATCGCCGAGGAATGCCGCTTCGATGCCGATCCCGACACGGCCGGACTATTCGCCGCGCCCGGATGCTCCCCCCTGGGGGAGAGCTGTCGGCGCGTAGCGGCGACTGAGGGGGTTTGCGGCTTCTAGAGCAGGGCCTGCTGCATGGCGGGTCTCGGCCCCCTCGCACATGACCCCCTCCGTCTCGGCTTCGCCGAGCCACCTCCCCCAGAGGGGAGGATCGACCCGATGGCCCCGCCCACGCCCGCCGGGGAGGTGTACCGCGAGTACGCGCGCCCTGGATGCTCCCCCCTGGGGGAGCTGTCGGCGCGTAGCGGCGACTGAGGGGGCTTGCGGCTTCATTTGCGGGATCTGCGGGATGGCGGGTCTCGCCCCTTCGCACATGACCCCCTCCGTCTCGGCTTCGCCGAGCCACCTCCCCCAGGGGGGAGGATCGACCCGATGGCCCCGCCCACGCCCGCCGGGGAGGTGTACCGCGAGCACGCGCCCCCCGGATGCTCCCCCTGGGGGAGCTGTCGGCGCGCAGCGGCGACTGAGGGGGATTGCGGCTTCATTTGCGGGATCTGCCGCATGGCGGGCCCCGCCCCCTCGCACATGACCCCCTCCGTCTCGGCTGCGCCGAGCCACCTCCCCCAGGGGGAGGACCCCTTCTAGGCCCGCGCGATCTTGGTGAACGGCACGGGGGGCTCCAGAATCTGGCCCTTCATGCCGAATTGCTCGCCGGCGGTCTCGGAGACCGGCAGTTGGTGCAGGGCGCGGACCACGTCCATGCCCTCGACCACCTTGCCGAAGGCGGCGAAGCCCAGGTTGTCGCCCGGCTGTTTCGGGTCGGCGTCGAAATAGGGGCTGTCGCCGACGCAGATGAAGAACTCGCACTTGGCCGTGCCGGGGTCGAACCGGGCCATCGAGACGGTCCCGTCCAGGTGCTTCAGACCCGTCTGGCTGGTCGGCTCATGGGCGATCGGCGGCAAGGCCTTGGTCTCGATCCCGTTCAACCCGCCCTGCAGCAGACCCCGCTCCGGCGCGAAGGACAGGCGCAGCGCGCGATAGAAAACCCCGCCCTCGTAGCGGTTCTCGTCGACGTAGCGCAGGAAGTTGGCCGCCGTGATCGGGGCCTTGTCCGGATAGAGCTCCAGCACGACCGCGCCCTTCGGCGTCTCGATGCGCACACGCGGGCTCGGGCCGGCGGTCTGGGCCTGCGCGACGGCCGGTCCAGCCAGCGGCAGGGCGGCGATGGCGACCAGAACCGATCTGCGATGTTGCGTCATGGCGCGACAGTGACTCGCCCGCTGTGACATTTCGAGCGGAATCCGCTAAGGGCCCCGCATGACCGCCTCCCCCGCTAAGAGCATGGCCGAAACGGCCGTCGAATTCGGCCTCAAGCCGGAAGAGTACGACGTCATCCTGAACCGCCTCGGCCGCGAGCCGAACCTGGTGGAGCTGGGCGTCTTTTCGGTGATGTGGAGCGAGCACTGCTCCTACAAGTCGAGCCGCAAGCACCTGGGCAAGTTCCCGACCACGGGGCCCAAGGTCATCTGCGGCCCGGGCGAGAACGCCGGCGTCGTCGACATCGGCGACGGCCAGGCCTGCATCTTCAAGATGGAGAGCCACAACCACCCGTCCTACATCGAGCCCTACCAGGGCGCGGCCACGGGCGTGGGCGGCATCATGCGCGACGTCTTCACCATGGGCGCGCGGCCGATCGCGCTGCTGAACGCCCTGCGCTTCGGCGATCCGAGCCATCCCAAGACCAAGCGCCTGGTCAGCGGCGTGGTCGCCGGCATCGCCGGCTACGGCAACTGCGTCGGGGTGCCGACCGTGGCGGGCGAAACCAACTTCCACCGCGGCTACGACGGCAACATCCTGGTCAACGCCATGTGCGTGGGTCTGGCCGACGCGGACAAGATCTTCTACTCGGCCGCCCCGGCGGCGGGCCTGCCGGTGGTCTATTTCGGCTCCAAGACCGGCCGCGACGGCATCCACGGCGCGACCATGGCCTCGGCGGAGTTCGACGAGGACAGCGACGAGAAGCGCCCCACCGTGCAGGTCGGCGATCCCTTCGCCGAGAAGCTGCTGATCGAGGCGACGCTGGAGCTGATGCGCACCGGCGCGGTGGCCGCGATCCAGGACATGGGCGCCGCGGGCCTGACCTCCTCGTCGGTCGAGATGGCCGGCAAGGGCGGCGTCGGCATCGAGCTGGACCTCGACCACGTGCCCCAGCGCGAAGAAGGCATGACCGCCTACGAGATGATGCTGTCGGAGAGCCAGGAGCGCATGCTGGCGATCCTGAAGCCGGGCCGCGAGCACGAAGGCCACGCCATCTTCGAGAAGTGGGGCCTGGACGCCGCCGTCATCGGCCGCACCACCGACACCGGCCACATCGTCCTGAAGCACAAGGGCGAGGTGGTCTGCGACATTCCGCTGAGCCCGCTGTCCGACGACGCGCCGCTGTACGACCGTCCGTGGGTCGAGCCGGCCAAGCAGCCGCGCCTCGACCCGGGCCAGGTCCCCGCCCCGGCCGACTGGGAAGCGGCGGTGCTGAAGGTCGTCGGCTGCCCCGACATGGCCTCCAAGCGCTGGATCTGGGAACAGTACGACCGCCACGTCATGGCCGACACGCTGGAGGACAGCTCCACCGGCGCCGACGCCGGCGTCGTCCGCGTCCACGGCAGCCGCAAGGCCTTGGCCGTGACCAGCGACTGCACGCCGCGCTACGTCCAGAACGACCCCTACGAGGGCGGCAAGCAGGCGGTGGCGGAAGCCTGGCGAAACCTGACCGCCACCGGCGCCGAGCCGATCGCGATCACCGACAACCTCAACTTCGGCAACCCCGAGCGTCCCGAGATCATGGGTCAGATCGTCAAGGCGATCGAGGGGATGGCCGAGGCCTGCCGCGAACTCGACTTCCCGGTCGTGAGCGGCAACGTCAGCCTCTACAACGAGACCAACGGCGCGGCCATTCCGCCGACCCCGACCGTGGGCGGCGTCGGCCTGTTGGCCGACTACGGCGTTCGGGCGGACTTCTCGGCTCTCAAGACCGGCCAGTCGCTGGTCGTCGTCGGCCAGAACCACGGCGAACTGGGAGCCTCGATCTACCTGCGCGAGGTGCTGGGCCGCGAGGACGGCGCCCCGCCGCCGGTCGACCTGGCCCTGGAGCGCAGGACCGGCGACTTCGTCCGCGGCCTGATCCGGTCGGGCGAGGCCCGCGTGGTCCACGACCTGTCGGACGGCGGCCTGCTGGTCGCGGCGGCCGACCTGGCCCTGGCCAGCAACGTCGGCGTGGCGCTGGACGCCAGCAGCCAGACGCACGCCCATCCGTTCCTGTTCGGCGAGGACCAGGCCCGCTACCTGATCGCGACCGACAACGCCGACGGCCTGATCGCCGCCGCCGCCGCCGCCGGGCTGCACGCCAGCGTCGTCGGCCACGCCGAGGGCGAGGCTTTCGCCTCCAAGGGCCTGTTCAGCATCCCGCTGGCGAAGCTGCGCTCGGCCCACGAGGACTGGATGCCGGGCTACATGGGGTGACATCCCTCAAAGGCGTCGTCCTCCCGCTCGTCGCGAGGATGACGGAGAATGGAGATCGAGGACGACGGAGAGAGGCGCCGCCATGAAGCTGATCGTCAACATCGACGTCCCGGACCTGGCCGCCGCCGAGGCCTTCTACACCGCCGCCTTCGACCTGGCGGTCAGCCGCCGCTTCGACGGGGTCGTGGAGCTGACCGGCGACGCCGGCCTGTTCCATCTGCTCGAGAAGGCGCCGGGCACGACCGGCGCCGGCGGCGACCCGCGCCGCTACGATCGGCACTGGAGCCCGGTGCACCTGGATCTCCTCGTCGAGGACCTCGACGCGGCGGTGGACCGCGCCGCGGCGGCCGGAGCGATCGTGGAGCGCCGGCCGCCGGACGGCGCCTGGGGCCGCATCGCCAACATGGCCGACCCGTTCGGCCACGGCTTCTGCCTGATCCAGCTGCTGAACCGAGGGTACGACGAGCTGGTCGACTGAGCCGCCCCCTGGGAAAGATGGCTCGCCACAGGCGAGACGGAGGGGGTGCGCTGAGGCGTCCATCGGTTCCACGCCGAAACACGCCGCAGACCGCCTCAGTCGTCCCTTCGCGCCGACAGCGCCCCCAGAGGGGCGCATCCTTCAGCGGCCCAGCACTTCCTCGAACCGCTCCAGCGCGAACCGGGCGAACAGCAGCATGTTCGCCGGCCGGTCGCCCAACCCGGTCTCCAGGGTGAAACTCGCCTGCGTCGGCCCGACCACGCCCACGCAGGTATGGCCCGCCGCATCGCCGTAGGGGTTGCCCTCCGGCCCGGCGGCGCCGGTCTCGCACAGGCCCCAGGTCCCGCGCAGCTTCTCGCGGATCACGCCGGCCATGAACAGCGCATAGGGTTCGGTGGAAGAGCGCACGCCCTCCGGCAGGTCGCCGCGCTGCAGCCCCAGCAGGCCGCGGGCGACGTTGGGCGTGTAGGTCACGCTGGCCCCCTGATACCAGACGCTGGCCTTGGGCACCGCCAGGAGCGCCGCCGAGACCAGGCCCCCGGACGAGGACTCCGACACCGCCACGCTTTCCTTCCGCGCGATCAGCCGGGCGGCGATCCGTTCGGCGGCGGGGATCAGGTCTGCGAAGGCGGTCATTTGGCGCGCTCGGGCAAGCCGTCCAGCTGGGCGTCGAACTGCCGCGCCGCCTCGACGACGGTCTTCACCGCTCCCGTGAAGAAGGCCTGCGGGATCGTGGCGAAGTCGTCGGTCGGCTTGTGATACTCCGGGTGGTCCTCGACGCCGAAATAGACCCAGGGCACGCCGGCCTTGGCGAAGACGCCGTGGTCGGACTGATAGGTCCAGTTGTCGAAACTGTCGTCGGCCCCGGTGTCGTGCCCCTGCTTCAGCGTGACCGCCGCGCCGGGGGCCAGGGCGTCCAGCCGCGCCTTCACCCAGGCGTTCTGCGAACCGCCGGCGGCGTAGAGCTCGCCCTTGGCGTTCTTGGACAGCATGTCGAAGTTGACGTTCAGCGCGATGCGGTCGAGCGGGACCGGCGGCTTGGCGACGAAGGCCCTGGCGCCCTGGAGGCCGCCCTCCTCGCCGTCGAGCGCCACGATGTAGACGGCGTGCTTCGGCGCCTGGGCCTTGAAGGCCTCGGCGACGGCCAGCAGCCCGGCCACGCCCGAGGCGTTGTCGTCGGCGCCGTTGTAGATTTCGCCGTTCCGGACGCCCAGGTGATCGTAGTGGGCGGTGACCACCATGACCCGACCGCCGGGCTCGCTCCCGTCGATCCGGGCGACGAGGTTCACGCCGGTCCGCTCGGTCTTGTCCCGCCCCTTGGAAGCGAAGGGCTGCTCCACGGCGGTCAGCCCGATCTGGCGCATCCGCTCGGCGACATAGGCGCGGGCCTTGGCGCCGCCGGGCGAGCCGACGAGACGACCCTGCATGTCGTCGGCCGACAGGATGCGGACGTCGTCCAGCGCCCGATCGCCCGGCGCGGCATGGGCGCCCGTGGCCAGAAGCAGCGCCGCGACCGCGGCGGCATGGATGCGCATGATCGTCTTTCCTCCCCAGGCTCCTTCCGTCAGTGCCCGTCCGTTCGCGGGAGCGCAAGTCGGTCAGCCTGCGTTCAGATAACTACGGCCAAGATCGCCGCGTCGCACGTTCGACTGGGGAATCACTATGTCCGCCTTGATCGCCGCCCTGGCCCTGTTCGCCGCGCAGGCCCCCGCGCCCGCGACGGTCCCCGTGCGGCCGGATCCGACCGCCGCCAACCCCGACATCTGCTCCGTCAGCGTGAAGTTCAGCAGCTATGCCATGGGCATCGACGAGAAGGGCTTCGAGCGGGTCGAGAGCTACCTGGCGCGCGGCAACCGGCTGATCGTCGGCAGCGTGGTCCGCCCGTGGGGCCGCGAGGGCGAACGGACCGTCTGCATCACCACCGCCTCGGCCCGCGACGCCAACCGCATCTTCACCGACATGAAGGGCCTGGTCGGCGGCCGCAGCGCGCGCGGACCGACCGAGGTGCGCACCCGGGACGGCCGGATCTGGAAGGGCGGCCCCAAAGCGCCCAAGGCGTCCAGCGCGGCGCCGATGTACGCCATGCCCAGATAGCGTACCGTTTTTTCGACTTCCCAACCCCGCCAAGGTCCGGCCATCATGCCGACAACGAGAAAAGGCGGGAGCGAGGCATGGACGCGCAGTCGAAGTGGTCGGGGCTGAACGCCGACCGCCTGGACCGGATCACCGATCATCTGGAGCGCAACTACGTCGCGCCCGGCAAGATTCCCGGTTGCCAGGTCGCGGTCATGCGCCGCGGCCACCTCGCCTACGCCCGCAGCTTCGGCCTGCGCGACCGTGAACGCGGGACGCCCTGGAGCGACGACACCATCGTCCGCATCTATTCGATGACCAAGCCGATCGTGTCCGTTGCGCTGATGACCCTGTTCGAACAGGGCCGGTTCAAGCTTGACGACCCGGTCCACCGCTTCGCTCCCGAATGGAAGAAGCAGCGTGTCTGGGTTTCCGGCGAGGGCGCCGGCATGGTCACCGAGCCGCCGGTCCGGCCGGTCAGCTTCCGCGACGTGCTGAGCCATACCGGCGGACTGACCTACGGCTCCCTGCTGTCGCAGCTGAGCGGGCTGCCGATCGAGCATCCGGTCGACAAGGCCTACGACGCCGTCGGCGTGCGACGCGGCGAGGAGACGCTGGACGAGTTCATGGCCAAGCTGGCCGAGGTCCCGCTGCGCTACCATCCGGGCGAGCGCTGGCAGTACAGCCTGGCCACCGACGTCTGCGGCGCGCTGATCGAGCGGGTCAGCGGCGTCCCTCTGGACCAGTACCTGCGCGAGGCGGTCTTCGAGCCGTTGGGCATGATCGACACCGCCTTCCACGTGCCGGCCGACAAGGCGCATCGCTTCGCCGCCAACTACATGCGCATGCCCGACAAGAGCCTGCGCCTGGCCGACGATCCGCAGAAGAGCCCCTACCTCAAGGACCCGGTGTTCAAGTCGGGCGGCGGCGGCCTGGCCGGGACAATGGCCGACTATCTGCGCTTCACCGAGATGCTGCGCCGGGGCGGCGAACTGGACGGCCGACGGATTCTGGGTCCGCGCACCCTGGAGCTGATGACGAAGAACCATCTGAAGGGCGGCGCAGACCTGACCCGCATGGCCATCGGCAGCTTCTCGGAGACCGACAACGCCGGCATCGGCTTCGGCCTGGGCTTCGCCATGACCATCGACCAGGTCGCCACCGGCGGCCTCAGCAGCGCCGACTACTATTGGGGCGGCGCCGCCTCGACCATCTTCTGGGCCGACCCGAAGGAAGAGCTGAGCGTGGTCTTCCTGACCCAGCTGATGCCCTCGGCGACCTTCGACTTCCGCGGCCAGCTGAAGAGCCTGATCTACAGCGCGATCGAGGACTGAGGGGACGGGCGCCCCTCCCCTCCGTCATCGCCGCGCTCCCCGCCTCGCCATCCCTGCGGCGGCGAGGCGTCGAACGGATCGGCTCTCGCCGCCCTTACTTTTCGGCGGCGAGGCCGGGGATGTACAGGGCAGCGATCTTGTCGACGAACTTCTCGGGCGAAGCGCCCATCAGGTTCGTCAGAACGACAATCGTGAGTTCATCTTCGGGATAGACGAACACGGCGGCCCGGGCTCCGCCCACGGGCGTGACGGCGGGATGATCGGCGCGTCGGATCGAGGGCCAACCCAACCCATAGCCGTTTATGCTGGAGTTGAACCCGCGATAGGTTCCGTCCTGTTGCGGCTGCGGTTTCCAGAGCTGCTCCAGGCCGTCCTTGCTGATCAGCTTCTGCTTCTGCAAGGCGATGGCCCACTTCGCCAGGTCGGTTGACGTCGTTCGGACGCCGCCGGCGGGGTACAGGATCTCCGTCCACGGCTCATCGCGCGCAAACGGAACCTTGCTCCGTTCGACGCCGACGGTCTTCATCCCCTCGATCCGCAGCGTCAGATGCGTATAGAGCGCCGCCGCTTCGGGCTTGGCTCCGGCGCCCGTGACCTCGGCAAAGCGCGTCCGCTTCATCCCCACGGCGTCGAACTGCCGATCGCGCACGAACGCGGCGTAGGACTTGCCCGTGATCTTCTCGATGATCTTCCCGATCACGACATAGTTGGTCTGGGTATAGTCGAACTTGAGACCGGGCGAAGATTTCAGAGGCAGCGCCTGCACCTTCGCCCAGGCGGCGTCCGGCCGGGCGCCGTCGAGGAGTCGAAGATTGTCATCGGCGATCTCGGGCAGACCCGACATGTGGGTCAGAAGCTGTCGAACGGTAACGCCGCTCCACGACGCCGGAAGCGTGTCGAGATAGGTACCGATCGGCGCATCGAGATCGAGCTTGCCGGCCTCGACAAGCTGCATCGCCGCGACGCCGGCGACGGCCTTGCTGATCGAGTTGATCGGGAAGGTGGTTTGTTCGGTCACGGGTGTCGCGGCCTCGATGTTGGCCTGGCCATAGGCGCCGGTGAACAGGATCTTGTTCCGCCGCACGACGGTCAGCTGAAGCCCCGGAACGCCGCGCGCGCTCATCTCGCTTCGGACCAGCTGTTCAATCGCGGCGGCCTTGTCGTCCGCTTCCGCGACCGGCGCGGCGTGGGCGTTGTGGGCGAGGCCGCCCATGACCGCGATCAGGCCGATGGCGGCGGAAATCTTGTTGAGCATTACGTGGGGACCCAGGGCTTGAGGGATGTCTCGGCCGTTGCGAGACGGGACGAGCGGGTGCGTCGGTCGAGCCATGGGTTGATCCGATCGCGGCGCGCTCCGCCACTCCGGCTCGGTCAATGACGCGCCTGATCGGTGAACGGCCGCGCGTCCCGGCGAACCGCTGTCTAGTCGCCGCCGACGGCCTCGGCGACGCCGACGACTATTGGGGCGGGGATGTGTTCGCCGGCTGACATCGACGCGGGCGCGGCGTAAGGCACTCTCGCTTTCAACAAACGTTGAAATTACCAAATTCAGTGAAATATGTTGCATTTTTCACTAAAACTGCTAGTTTCATGGAATGGTGAAAGACACGACTCCCTCAGGGGCGGAGCTGGAGCTCCAGGCGGCGGAAGCTGTACGGGACCTGCTGAGCGCCGTGCCGGCGATCCATGATCTCAGCATCGAGCCGGAGCCGAAGGCTTTCGATCGCGGCATCGACTTCGTCGTACGGATGAAGATCGGCGAACGCCCCCACACCCTGCTCTGTGAGGTCAAGTCGACCGGTCAACCGCGCCATGCCCGCAACGCGGTTCACCAACTGACCTATCTGACCCGGAGCCTGCCCGGCAGCCTGGTCACGCCGGTGTTCATCGCGCCCTACCTTTCTGAGGAGGCGCGCGCCATCTGCCGCGAGGCCGGGGTCGGCTACGTCGACCTGGAGGGAAACAGCCGCCTCGCCTTCGACAACGTCTTCATCCATCTGCAGGTGGAAAGCCGGCCGAAGTCCGAGCGCCGAGAACTCCGCTCGCTGTTCAAGCCCAAGTCGGCGCAAGTGCTGCGCCGGTTGCTTCGCGACCCGGAGCGGGTCTGGAAGGTCGTCGATCTCGCCGAAGCATCCGGCGTCAGTCTGGGCCACGCCAGCAATGTGCGTCAGGCCCTCATGGCGCGGGACTGGGCCGAAGCGTCGACAGGGGGTCTGCAACTCACCGCGCCGGAGGCCCTGCTCGATCACTGGCGGGACGGCTACGAACCGCCGGCCGGCGAGCGGCTCTCCGCCTACACCGTGCTGCACGGCCAGGATCTTCTGAGGGCGGTCGGCGACGCCATGAGCAGGCCCGAAGTCAACCTGGTTTGGGCGCGGTTCTCCGCCGCCCAGTGGCTCGCGCCCTATGGTCGGGTCGGCAAGGACTATCTCTACGCCGATCGAGCCGGATTATCGGCCCTTCGCGAAGCGGCGCCCCTCGACGAGATCGGTCGAGGGGCCAACCTCGAGATCATGGTCCTGGCCGACGACGGCCTGTTCCTCGACACCATCGAGCCGGCGCCGGGGGTGAAGACCACCAGCCCCGTGCAGACCTATCTCGACCTCGCGAACGCCGGCGAGCGCGGAGAGGAAGCCGCCCGCCACCTGCGGTCGGCCGGCCTGCGGTGGCCGCGATGAGCGAGCCGAAGGTCGCCCGGGACTATGATGATCGCACGACGCGTGCGGTGAAGAGCGTGCTGCTCGAGATCGGCCAGATACTCGGCAGCTACCAGGGCAAGTTCGTGGTGGTGGGCGGCTCCGTGCCGTGGCTGCTGCTCGACAACGAGGACATGCGGCATGTCGGCACCGCCGACGTCGACCTTGCCCTCCACGCCGAGGCCCTCGGCGACGGCGAGTACGCCATGCTGGTCGAATCCCTGATCGAGGCCGGCTACGCCCAGCAGCCGGATCGCTCGCGCTTCCAACTGGTCCGCCGCACGCCGAGCGACGATGGCGGATCGGCCATCGATGTGGTTGTCGACTTCCTGATGCCGCGCGACGCGGAGGTGGTGAAAAACCGGCCGCCGCTGGTCAGCGGCTTCGCGGTTCAGAAGGCCGACGGGGCGGATCTTGCGCTCAGATTCCACGAACTCGTGGCCATCGAGGGCCCGATGCCGGAGGGAGGCGTCAATCGCGTCGAGATAGCCGTCGCCTCCATCCCGGCGCTGCTGGCGATGAAGGGCTACGCAATCCAGAACCGGCTCAAGCAAAAGGACGCCTACGACATCTACTTCTGCGTCCGGAACTATCCGGGCGGATCGGCCGCCCTGGCCGAGGCGTGCCGGCCGCTGTTGAAGACCACGAGCGGCGCGGAAGGCTTCGCGCGCATCGCCGGCAAGTTCGACAAGCTGGACGGCTACGGACCGACCTGCGTCCGCCAGTTCGTCGAAAAGAGCCAGCTGCTCGAAGACCGAAGCGCCGACCAGTGGCAGCAGGACGCCTTCGGCCAGGTCATGGCCTGGCTCAGGGCGCTCGGCATTCGGTAGGCGACGCCGCCCCCTACGGATACCGCTCCCGCACCCAGCGGATCTCTTCGTGCTCCTCGGCGAAGGCGCGGCTGGCGGCGACCGCGCCGCGCAGCGCCGCCTCGTCGTCCGGCTTGCAGCCCGCCTTGCCCATCAGGGTCAGGCCCGGGAAGGGCTCCTTGGTCATCAGGTCGGGCAGTTTCAGGCCGTCCGCGCCCGCATCGCCGCTCGCGCCCGGGACATTCTTGTCCGAGGCCTTGCCAGACCGCGGGACCGGCGTCGGCGCGGCGGCGGCGGCCTTCTTCTCTTCCTCCGGCGGCGGCGGCGGACCGCAGAGGGCCGGCCAGGACCGGTAGCGCGTCACCCGCCCCTGCCCGTCCCGCTCGAGCGGCTCGAAGCCGGCGTAGAGGTTCATCTGGCTCTTCGGCTCGCCCGTCTTGGCCGGCAGCTCCAGCGTCATCTGCCACACCTGCGGCGAGCCGCCGGCGACCACCACCGGGATCGGACCGCTGAACGGCAGGTCCGGCTTCTCGTTCGGAAACTCCATCCGCCCCTTGCGGTAGACGAACCAGTCGGCGCAGTCCGGCCAGGCGTCGGCCTTCCTGGCGACATCGACCGCGCAGTCAGCGTCCGCCGACAGCCAGATCCCCTCGCGCAGAACCGGCCCGGTCTGATCCGCTGTGGTGAACATCGGCGTGTCGGTCACCACCATGTTGCAGGCCGCGAGCGAAAGGCCCAGACAGGCGATCAGCAGGCTGCGCATGACTTCCTCCGTCGAGGCGCTGTGCGCCCCTATCCAGCCGTTGTTAAACTTTGTAACGCATTCAAACATCTGAGTTGGGGAGTGTTTCCGCCGTGCCCATGTCCGCCGCCGATCTTGAGAGCCGCCTGCTCGCCGCCTTCCCGGGCGCCGAGGTGGTGATCACCGACCTGGCGGGCGACGGCGATCACTACAAGGCGCGCATCGTCTCAGAAGCCTTCCGCGGCCTGCCGCGCGTGCGCCAGCACCAGCTCGTCAACAAGGCGCTGGCCGATGTCCTGGGCGGAACGCTGCACGCCCTCGCCCTCGAGACCGCGCCCCCCGCCGAGTAGCGTCGATGCGCTATCGCCCGTTCGGCAAGTCCGGCCAGGTCGTCTCGGCCGTCTCCCTGCTGCTCGACGGCGACGCGCGTCGCTCCGCGCGGGACTGGCGTGACTTGACGGGGGCCGCCCTGGACCTGGGCGTCAACACCTTCGAGCTCGTCGGCGACGCGCCCGCGCTGATCGAGGGCGTCATGGACGTGCTGGGCGAGGTCGAGCGCGAACTGCTGGTCATCGCCTGGCGACCGACGATCCCGGCCGCCGCGGCGCGGACGGTCGAGGCCCTGCTCGAACACACCGGCCTGCAGCAGTTCGAGATCGTCATGCTGGACGGCCCGGCCGACGCCGGCCTCCAGACCCTGCGCGCCGAGCGTCGCATCCGCGCCTTCGGCCTGGCGGGCGACGACGATACGGCCGACGCCCTGATCGCAGCCGGCGGCCATCAAGTCCTCGCGGCGCCCTACACGCCGACTTCCGGCTGGAAGGAGCGCAACCGGATCAAGGCCGCGGCCGCGCGCGACATGGCCGTCTTCGCCCATGACGTCCTGCCCGAGGCTCTGCGCCCCAAGCCGGCGCCGATCCTCAAGAAGGTCCTGTTCCGGGACAAGGCGCATCCGCTCGCCGGCGCCGGCTCCTACCAGTTTCTCGACAACACGCCGGGCTGGACGCCGGAGGAGATCTGCCTGGCGCATGTCCTCACCGAGCCGGCGGTGGCCTCCGTGCGGGTCGAGCCCGAGAGCCCCGCTCACCTGCAGGGCCTGGCCGAGACGACCGAGCGCGACCTGCCCGCCGGCGTGTCCGCCCAGATCGAGATGGCGCGCTTCTCCGTCGCATCGGCTTGACCCGCAAGGGCGCGATGCCTAGCTGATAGCCAGTTTCTTCCTACTGCCCATTTCTTATCTACGGAAAGGGTCACGCCGTGACCGACGCCGCCGTCGCCAACCCCGCCCAAGACTGGATCGCCGAGACCGTCGCGACCCATCCGGTCGTGCTGTTCATGAAGGGCGAGCCCGAACAGCCCCGCTGTGGTTTCTCCGCCCAGGTGGTGCAGATCCTCGACCACCTCGGCGTCGACTTCGTCGGCGTGGACGTGCTGCAGAGCGACGTCCTGCGCGAAGGCATCAAGGCCTACAGCGACTGGCCGACCATTCCGCAGCTCTATGTGAAGGGCGAGTTCGTCGGCGGCTGCGACATCGTCCGCGAGATGTTCCAGGCGAACGAGCTGAAGCCGTTCCTGGAAGAGAAGGGCGTCCTCGAAGCCTGACCCAGGGCGGGGCATGACCAAGCTTCTGGAACCGCCGGAGGACCGCCAGGTCTTCGCGCGGACCTTCACGCCCATCGATGGCGACATCGACGCCAACGGCCATGTGAACAACGTGGTCTATCTGGGCTGGGTCCAGGACATCGCCATCGCCCACTGGGAGAGCCGCGCCCCCGCCGACGAACAGTCGAAGTGGGCGTGGGTCGTCATGCGCCACGAGATCGACTACCGCCGGGCCCTGATGCCCGGCGAGATCGCCCAGGCCCGCACCTGGGTCGGCGAGCGCCGCGGCCCGCGTTTCGACCGCTATGTCCGCATCGACGGCCCCGACGGGCAGATGTGCGCCCAGACCCGCTCCGAATGGGTTCTCATCGACGCCGCCACGAAACGCCCCGCCCGGGTGCCGGAGTGGATGGAGACGATGTTCACCTAGGCCCGGCAGCTCCCCCTCGGGGGAGCGGCCGGCGAAGCCCGCTGAAGGGGTGAACGGCGTCGGACGCCGGATCTGCCCCCCTTCGTCCCGCCTTCGGCGGTCCACCGCCCCCAGAGGGGAGGATCTGGTCAGCGCCCGCCCAGCGGGTTCACCACCGCCACCCTCGCGCCCCTCGGCAGGCCGAGCTCCTCGAAGCTCCAGGTCAGGTCCACCGGCGCCGGCGCGGCCTTGCAGCGGTCGAGCTTTCGCCGGCCGAAGGCCACCGCATGCCGGCCGCCGGCCTTTTCGACGAAGAAGGCGATCGCGTCCTTGTCCGTGCAGCCGGTCGACAGCACCCGGATGGTCAGGCTGCCGTCCGCCACGCTGGCCGCCAGCAGCGGCTCCAGCTCGACCATGCCGGCGTCCGGCGCCGTGTAGACGGCGGGCGTTGCACAGCCGGCCAGCAGCAAGGCCCCGGCGATCAGGAGATGGCGACGGTTCATGGCGACGACCAAAGACGCCGCGCCGAGTCTTGTCTAGGCTCCCCTCGTCACACCGGAGGGGTTCCGTGAAGTTCGCATCCGTGCTGCTCGCCGCCGCGCTCGCCCTGCCGTCCGCCGCCGCCGCCCGGCCCAAGGACGCCGCCATCGACGCCTACGTCGCCCAGGCCATGGTCAAGGCCGGGTCGCAGGGGCTGGCCCTGGCGGTGATCGACGACGGCCGGGTCGCCTATGTGAAGACCTACGGCAAGCGTAACGCCAAGGGCGATCCGTTGACCCCCGACACGGTCATGTACGGCGCCTCGCTGACCAAGGCGGTGTTCGCCTGGACCGTCTTGCAGATGGTCGACGACGGCCTGCTGGACCTGGATCGGCCCATCGCCGAGTACCTGCCCAAGCCCCTGCCCGAGTACGCCGGCCAGGCGAACCGCTATTCGGCCTGGGACACGCTCTCGGACGAGCGGTGGCGCAAGATCACGCCGCGCATCCTGCTGACCCACAGCGGCGGGTTCGCCAACTTCTACTGGCTGGAGCCGGACCGGAAGCTGCGCATCCACTTCGACCCTGGGTCGCGCTATGCCTATTCCGGCGACGGGCTGATCCTGCTGCAGTTCGCCATCGAGCAGGGGCTGGGCCTGGACCTGGGCCAGGAGATGCAGCGCCGGGTGTTCGACCGCTACGGCATGAAGACCAGCAGCATGATCTGGCGGCCGGACTTCGCGACGAACCTGGCCGACGGCTGGGACAAGGACGGCAAGCCCGAGCCGCACGACGAACGCGGCAAGGTGCGCGCCGCCGGCTCGCTGGACACCACGATCAGCGACTTAGCCCGCTTCTCCGCCGCCGTCGCGTCGGGCGAGGGCCTGTCGCCGAAGATGCGGGCCGAGTTCGCCAAGGCGCAGCTGCCGATCACCACGGCCACCCAGTTTCCGCCGCTGCAGGACGAGCTGCCGCCCGCCGGCCGCAAGAAGGGTCTGGCCGCCGGCCTGGGCGTGGTGACCTTCGAGGGCCCGCAGGGACGCGGCTTCTTCAAGGGCGGCCACAACGACGTCACGGGCAACACCTGGGCCTGCGTCGAGAAGACCCGCGACTGCGTGGTCCTGCTGAGCAACGACGTGCGCAGCGAGACCGTCTACGCGGACCTTGTCCGCTTCATCCTCGGCGACGCGGGCGTCCCCTACGATTGGGAATACGGCGACCAGGCCGGCAAGTAGCGGTCAGGCAAAAGGGCCCGGAGATCGCTCTCCGGGCCCTTCGCTTGTCGATCCGAATGGTCGGCGTCTTACGACGCGTAGAATTCGACCACGAGGTTCGGCTCCATCTTCACCGGGTACGGCACTTCGGCCAGTTCCGGCGCGCGGACGAAGGTCGCCGACATATGGCGGGCGTCCACGGTGATGTAGTCGGGGGTGTCGCGCTCCGACGAGCCCAGGGCTTCGAGCACCAGGGCCATGTTGCGGGACTTTTCACGGACGCTGATCACGTCGCCGGCCTTCACGCGGTAGGAGGCGATGTTGACGCGCTTGCCGTTCACCAGCACGTGGCCGTGGTTGACGAACTGGCGGGCCGCGAAGACGGTCGGCACGAACTTGG
>VFQQ010001987.1_pt1 | contig 25416 bp, 38 predicted proteins | sample 3512341 | NCBI WGS metagenome assembly VFQQ01 (sample SAMN10412373, study PRJNA504923) | tailings metagenome | isolation source: Relicate 2 Philex TSF1 revegetated site | place: Philippines: Tuba, Benguet | collected 2017-08-29 | reverse complement strand
GGGGGGGGGGGGGGGGGGGGGGGGGGGGGCAACTGGCTTGCTCAGCCACAGCTCCTTTGCGCGCCTTAAGCAAACAAGTTCATTGGCCTATGAATACCTCCCCACAGGCGACGGCACCGCGCTGGCCTACTCCCTCGAAAGCGGCGACCTGCTGTGCCAGATGGAGGGCCACTCGGCGGCGGTGCGGGGAGCAATCATCACCCGCAAGGGCAGGTGCGCCAGCCTGATGAAGGTTCGACGCCATTAGGGTTGCGTGGGGCCTGTCCATGGCAAGGCCGGCCCGGGCCCGTTTTCCTGTGCAGCCGCTGCTCATCAACGCCTGCCTCTGACCTGGGCCCTAGCCGTGTGCGTGCTCCCCCGCTCATGTGTGCCTCCCAACCTCTCGACGGACCCCGCAGGTTTGCGGTGACAGTGTCAGAAGATGCCTCAGTTCGCGTGTGGGACTTTGCGGCGCGCCTGGCGCAGCCGCCGCCCTTCCACGAGGCAAGTTTGCATGCACGTTGATTCGAATAGCTGCACATTGAGTTGAATGGAGCGTGGCTTGCTTGATTGACTGCCCGCTTGTGTCGCGGTGCGCGTGGGTGTAGGCGCGCCAACCTGCCGGCTCACAGCACATATTGACTTCCCCCCAACAGGGCCGCGTGTACTGTATGGCATGCTCTTGCCTGACCTCCTGCTGATGATTGCAGAGTTGGTTTCTTTCTAACCAAAACAACCATGCCTTGCTCCCAGCAGGGCCGCGTGTACTGCATGGCGGTCTCACATCGGAGCTCCTGCTGCCGCATTTTTTGTGACCTTGGTCTGTCTCTTACCAAAACATGCTGGTTCCTTCCCAACAGGGCCGCGTATACTGCATGGCTGGCTCGAGTGCCGGGCGCGTGCTGGCGACCTGCGGAGAGGACTGCTCTGCTCGGCTGTGGGACACCGAGCGAGGCACTTTCAAGGCAAGGCAGCTGGCTACTGCTGCCTTGCAACTGCCACCTTGCCACTCCTGGCTTGCGACAGCCAGCTTGGCCTGCTGGCCTGCTACCCCCGAGTTGGCACCGCTGGCATGCCTGCATTTCATCAAGGTGGCCTGGCGCTGTTCAGGCCTCTTGCGCGCAGTGCTGACATCCTTGCCATCTCCTTTGGCTGCCCACCCATCTCCCTGCAGGGCCCGCTGCAAGGCCACAAGGTGCCCATCCGCTGGGCTGCCTTCTCAGCCGACGGCAGTCAGCTGGTCACCGCCTCGCCAGACCGGACGGTCCTGCTGTGGGACGTGCCCTCGCTGTCGCTGATTCGCACCGTGCCAGGTGGGGTGCAGTTTAGTTCAGTGGTGTGCTGTTCCTGTTTTGATAGCATGCTGCTGTGGGATGTGCCCTCGCTGTCCCTCATCCGCACCGTGCCAGGTGGGGGCAGCTGGGTGATGTGCATGTGGACTAGAAGGAACTGCCTTGCAGTGTGCTGTGGGCTGTTTGCTGCCCTTGATTCGCACGGTGCCGGGACGGCCGGCGTGTGCTGTGCACGGTTTGCAAGGCACTCTGGACCAGGCGTCTTTGCAGCAGCGCACCAGACGTCACTTCGCAACATGGACGTCTTCCTTCTCCCAATGCCTGCAGTGGCGGGCGGCAGCCGGCTGCGCAGCTTTGCCGTCAGTGCCGACCTGTCTCGTGCGGTGCTGTGCAAGTGGGACTCGACCGTCAAGGTGGTCGACCTGCAGGTCAGTGCAGCCTGTTTATTTATACCAAAACAGCCCTGCAGCTGTTGATGCTGCGACCAACAGCAGCCCTGTGGCTGTCACAGTTTGGCCGCACCTCTAGTCAGCACCCATGTCTCTCGTTGTGCTGGTTTCCACCTGGCCTGGAACTACCTGGCCTGGAACTGATCGGTGGTCTACTCGAACCCTGTGTCCCCTCCACCCCGCAGACCGGAAAGCAAGTGTCTGTGCTGCAGAAGTGGGGCGAGCGCGACAGCGCCACCGGCCACACCTCAGGTGCAGCTTGTGCCTGATGCCTGGTGCCGCTGGGCGTCCGCCTTGTGGAGCCCAACACTCGTTTGGTGCCCGCTCGCTTGCGCACACTTGCTGGCTTGCCTGCACCCGGCTGACCTGCAAATCTGCAGCCGCCAGCTAGCACAGCCACCAGCCAAGCCAACACACACACAGTTGCCTCTTCTTACCTTCTGCAGCTGTGAACCGAGTGCTGATGACCCAAAATCCCCACCACTTTCTGTGCTCTGCCTCCCCCTGCCCTGCAGCCGTGAATCAAGTGCTGATGACCCAGGACGGCCAGACGGTCGTCACCCTCTCCAAGGACTGCACAGCCCGGGTGTGGGACGCTGCCACGGGCGACTGCCGCCACGTGCTCACAGGTGTGTCAGGCCAGGCCACGTTGGGCCATTTTGGGTGTTCAGTTTTCAGTTTGATGCGTCCAGGGGCGCCTGCCGACGTGCTCACAGGCGTACCTCGGTACAACATAACACTCCCAACCGCCAAGAGACTGGCTGCCACGCCGGCCCCAGGCATGCCACCGGTGTCAGGCTGCACATGTTGGTGTTCTCCTCGTTTGCTGAGATCTGCCATGCCAACTGTCCATCCTCGCTGCAGGCCACACCGGACAGCGTGCTGGGCGGCCGCTGACCCGCTCTGTCAATTCGACCAACTAAGCTGTTCATTCTCCGATTGCCTGCCCCCTTCCAGGCCACACCGACAGCGTGCTGGGCGGCTGCATCGCGGACGCAGCCCGCCTGCTGGCCACCTTTGGCTTTGACGACTGCGTGCGGCTGTGGGCGCTGGATTCCGGCCAGTGCATCAACTGCGTCAAGCTGCCCGACACGCCCCAGGTCTGCGTTTTGCTCTGCTGTTTGCCCTGCTTGCCAGCCACTGCACCCGTTTTCTGAGTCTTCCCCAGGTGGCTGCCGTACTTGCCCCTATGCCCTATGCCCACCCATTGACAGGCCCGTCAACCAGCTGCACACCGCCTGCTATCTGCCCCACCCGCAGCTGGTGGCCCTCTCTCCTGATGGCTGGAAGGTGGCCGTTGCGCTGGCCAACGCCTCAGTGGTGGTGCTAGATGTCGACGACAAGATGGCAGGCCCGCCCTGGGAGGTGCGCTAGTTGTCCTTTGCTTCAATTTCGTTTGCCTCTTTGCTGAATGTCTGCTGTTGAGCAGCGTGGTGGCGCTGGACGTTGATGACAAGGTGGCAGGCCCACCATGGGAGGTAAGCCACACCACCCCTCTGGGGCATTGCTACATTAAGCGGGCGTTGTAGGGCCTGCTGAGTCACTCTGCGGTTGAGCGCGCCTTCTCACAATGCAGCATGAGCCGACCCTGCATCGTCTGCAACCACGCACACCGCCGGCCTTCAGTTTCCGGCAGGCGCCTTGCAAACACTGCCAAGTTGCACTGACCCTGCTTCCCATTTTGTCCACAGTTCCATGGCGTTAACATCACGGCCTGCAGTTCTCAACAGGCACCCTGCAAGCACTGCTGAACTGACCCTCTTTCCACCTCCCGCGTTCCATTTTCGCCTGCAGTTCCACGGAGCCGACATCACGGGCCTGCAGTTTTCTGCCGACAGCGCCGAGCTGGTGTCAGTCTCCATGGATGCCTCGGTGTGTGTGTGGGACGCCGCCACAGGTGCGTATGCACTTGCTCATTTTGCAGTGACGCCTGCAACCCGCCTGCAGTACCGTGCCGCGCCATGCTGTGCTGCGCAAGCTGGCTCGCTTGTGTGGCAGCCTGTGCAACCACACCTCCCACCAACCTGCTTGGCCTCGCCCCCACCTGCCACCTGCCATGCAGGCATGCCCACCGGCCTGTTTGTCGGCGACTGCGGGTTCACCTGCTGCTGGCTGGATGGAGTGTTGGACCAGCTTGCAGTGGGAACTGACCGCGGCATTGTGCATGCCCTAGACTTAGGCGTGGCCCCAAGGGGCATGGCCGGCGCACCCCTGGCCGGCCCCGCCCATGTAACCGCGATACCAGCAGTGCCAGCAGCGCTGCCGCCAGCCCATGCGCTTGCAGCCGGCTGCTACCAGCAGGCGCTGCCTGGGGCGTGGGCGGCTGGCGTGCCGCCGCCGCCGCCGCAGGTGCCAGCTGCCGCACCGGCGGGGCCTGAGCAGCACATGACGCCGCCAGCCACCACGCAGCTTCACCAGCAGCAGCCCCAGCAGCAGTTTCAGCAGCAGCAGCCCACAGCAGCAGCAGCCGGCCGGCGCAGCTGTGACGGAAGCTGAAGTTGCACTGGCTGCTGGCTCTCTGGCCACAAAGCTGATTGTAGGCGCCAGCTAAGCAGCTGAGCAGTGCTTCTATGCAGCACCCCAGCCTGCTCACCCACCCAATAACCTCAAGACCGTAGCCCAACAGGGCCCCCATTGCCTCTCTTTCGCTCCTGCTTCCCCGCTCTGCTCTGCTCTCACACAGGACCCCCCTCTCTCCCTGTGCTCGTACAACACACATAGCACAGCACAACACAACACACAACCCCTGCGCCCAACGCTGAGCCTGCTGCGGGCCAACGCCCCGCCCGCCGCTCTTTTCCGGCCGCCCGCCTGATTCCGGGCAGCGGCCCTTTTGATTCCTCCCTGCCTCCTTTTTGCCGTGGTATGACGTCTGTTCTCGTTGCCGTAGTCAGCCCGTGTGTCACCGCCCAACTTTTTCAAAGCGCGCTCCGGCTGCCGCCGCCTCTGAAATTCCACACCCCGGCGCGCCGGCGTGCTTGCCACTTTTCCACCCACCCAACCCTCCCTCTGTGCGCACTGGTGCACAGCTTTTCCTCCCGCCGCTGGCCCTTTTTTTCCTATTCTTTTCGCACGCATGCCGCCCTGCCCGTTTTAGGAGCGCTTTCCTGGAAGGCCTGGCATCCCTTTGCCCCCCTGGCACTGCCTGGCCCTCTTTCGACCCCATGGCCCAAAGAAATGATACCCACCGCATGCTCGCAACTGAGTGCCATGCACCCCTCTGCTACTCGCCCCTTCCTGCCGAGCCGATCAGCCGCTTGAGCCGCGTTTTGAGCTGCGGGCGCTACGAATGGCCGCCCCGCTTTTGCACCCATCCACGTCGTGTCTCCCTCTGCTTCCCTCCCCTCCCTGTCATCTCATGCGCTTCATCCCTGCCTTCCTCTTCATCCATCACCAAAACTTCGCTATCAAACAACACAACACACACACACACACCCAGTTGCTGTTCCGTAGCCTTTGGTCCTTTATCTGTGCGCCCCGCCCTCCCCGCACGCGCTCCTCTTTCATGGGTTTGATTCGGCATGCCTGCCTGTAATGAACAACGTGCAGCTGCTTCACAAGATGAGAAGAGGAGCTGGCTTGGTGGGCGCGAGCTGAAATCAGCTTTGCTTGTGAGCAGGCAGCAGGCCGTGATGTGGCAAGCAGCGCGGCGGCGGTGGCAGCCAAGACGGCCCCCTGTGCGTTCGCTGCATTGATCATCGAATCGTAAGATGGCAGGCAGAGCACACAAGAAGCTGCTGTCGCAGCAACTGGCTGTAGCGCAGCCTGGGCCGAGCGAGGAAGAGGAGGACGAGTCCAGCGAGGAGGAGGAGGCGCCGGCCGCACCGTTCAACCCATTCTCGCTGCTGACTGTGAGGGATCGCCGCAAGCCCCTCGGGAAGCTGCCTGCAAGCCCACTCAGTGCGGCCTGGCCGCTGACCGCAAGCCCTGGCCCTGCCACTGCGCAGGATGACGAGGATGAGGGCGCTGCGCAGCAGGACAGCGACAATGAGCAGCCCAGCAGCCCCGAGGCGCCGCCGCCGCCGCCACGACCAGCTGCCGCCACTGTCGGCAGCGGCAGCAGGAAGCGGGGAGGCAAGAGCAAGAAGAAGGGCGGCCGGCGGGGCGGGGCCGAGGACAGCGATGAGGAGACAATGCCTGACACCAAGGGCAAGGCAGCTGCGGACGAGGAGGATTTGGACGCCATTCTGCAAGAGCTCAACCTGCAGGTCGGTTGTCGGTTGCGGGGTAAGAGTGGTCTGTCTGGTTGGCTTGGGCCGGGCTGCTTTGCACCACAATTGACGCACCCCACACAATGCTCCATTCCAATTCGCACCCATCCCGCCCCGCCCCGCCCCGCAGCCCTCGGCGGCGGCCACCGCGCAGCAGCAGCAGCAAGGCGGCAGCGGCGGCGGGCGGCCATTGTTGGCGGTTGACATGCGGCAGCTGAAGGCGGATGAGGAGCTTCGCCGCATGTTTGGGTCCAGGGTGGTTGATGAGGATGAGGAGGATGGTGGTGCAGGTGGGCGCTGCTGCTGAGATGGTGCTGCCTGAGTGACTGTGCAACACTGTAGGATCGGGGAGTGGGTGGGTGAAACAGCTGAGATTGGGTGGTGGATGCGGGATGGCCGCGAATGGCCATGCCATGCAATTATTGCGTGCATGGCTACTGTGGCCTGCTGCATCCCCCCCAACTGGCTTGCTGCGCCTCCCCCTTGCCTGCGGCAGGCGCCTTTGCAGGCGCGTCGAGGCGAGTGCGGCGCCTGGCGGCCCGTGGCTTGCTGCGCCGAGCAGCACTCAAGGTGAAACCTCTCATATTTGATAGCTTGCGGTCTAGGCATGTTTGATGGCAGGCAGCTCGGCTGTAGCAGCAGCACCTGCTGTCGACTTCTGGCGCGTGTGCACCCTGCCCTGCTGTGCTTGCCTGTGTTGTCGTCATTCCAGTATGGGTCCCGCATGTGCACCCTGCCCTGCTGTGCTTGCCTGTATTGTCCTTCCATTATAGGTCCCTCTTCTCCCTTGACTGATGCAGCCCGGTGCCATCATCACGCCGCGCGACACCTGGCCACGCTTTGATGGCGGGTTCACAATGGAGCTGCAGGTAGGCAGTTTGTGTCAGGCGCCTTTGGGCAGTTTGTGGCTGCATGGGCCATGCCCTGTGCTTGCTGGTCAGGTGGGTCGGGCTTGGATGCTTCTGTGGTTGGGTACTGGGCAAGTTTGTGGGTTCGCGATGGAGCTGCAGGCAAGCCGCATGTAAACAACGGCCAGGCGGGTCCTCTTCCCTAACTACGTGGTTTGGGTCAGGATACCTCTTGATTCAGGCCTTCCCACGCTGGCATGGACTGTACCATACAACTTATCTGTACTTGTGGTGTACTTTGGTGTTCTCCTTCTACATGCAACTTACTTGCACTTTGGTCCGCTGCCTGCAGGGCACCACACCAGACGGCCGCCAGCAGTTTGGCTACGCCTACTCACAGGCCTACCAGGTGTGGCGGCGGCCTGTCGCTTCGAGCTGGTTCTGGGCAGCATGCTTGATGGGCAGCACGCTTGGGTTCGTGGGTTGTCAATGCAGCGAACGCTGGCATGATGAATCACTCGGCCTGTCTGCTGCATTGATTGCAATTGTTGAACTGCATTTGTTGCCTGTCTGCAGGCGGTCCAGGAGTTGTACGAGGAGTGCCAGGCCACGTTCGACCCCAACCACATCGCGGGTGCGCCCAGCTGCAGCCGGGGTTCGATTGTTCTCTCGCCCGTCTCGCCTGGAGACCCAAACTGCCACACTGCCCCATGAGATCCATCCCCAGCCTGCCTACCGCACCTCCCACCTGCCTGCCCTCCCTTCTGCCCTGCAGCACTGCTGCAAAACCACCCCTATCACCTGGATGCGCTGCTGACGATGCAAGATCTATACCGATCCATGGGCGAGCAGTCGTATGCTGGTGAGAATCAGCTGACTTCTTTGGCTGTGCACTGCCAAGCTGTTTTATCCGCACCTTGACACAACCGTCGAAGTCTCAGAGTGAACTGGGCTGTTCTTTCCAACTTCCTGTCCAAATCTCAAATGGAGCGAGCGCTCTTTGCCTGGAGATGGGCTGTTGCCATCCTTTTCGTCTCTACTTCTTATCTCTACTGACGAATTGCAATGCCCCTCTGCTCCTGCGCAGAGGAAATGCTGGAGCGGGCGCTCTACGCCCTGGAGATGGGCTGGCACCCGTTCTGTCTCCACTGCTGACCCCTCCTGAACTGCCAGTTTTCTGAACTGCCAGTTGACCAGTTGCAAATTGTTCTGCCCCAATACAGAGGAAATGCTGGAGCGAGCGCTCTATGCGCTGGAGATGGGCTGGCACCCGTCCTTCTCGCCCGCCGCCGCCAACGTGGCGCTGCCATACAGCGAGCAGAACGCGCCGCTCTTCATCTGCCTGTTTAGGTGGGGCCGGATGTTGTTCTTTGTAACATCAACCAGCATGCAATCGCTGAGCCGGCGCGGCCTGCGCCAAACTACTCTGGGGGCTTATTTTGGCAGTTCAAATTCTGCTCCCTCTGCTTCGCGTTAACTTATCACAGATACATGCAGTCGCTGAGCCGGCGCGGCCTGCACCGCACCGCGCTCGAGGTCTGCAAGCTGCTGCTGGCGCTGGATCACGATGACCCCCTTGGAGCGCTGTGCACCATCGATTACCTCGCGCTTCGAGCCGGCAGGTAGGGCGCTACCTTATGGCACATCACTTTGATAGTTGCTGCTGCTGGCGCTGGATCGCGACGACCCGCTGCCTCGCTGTGCACAATCGATTACCTGGCCCTTCGAGCCGGCAGGTAGAGAGAGCACTTGTTTTGGCGGGGTGTATTGATATGTATTGCTGCTGGGCAGTGATGGTGCACTAATTGCATCATATGTTGACATCAGCTGCTGTTTCCCTGCCCCTTCAGCAGGTATGACTTTCTGGAGCGGCTGGCGCAGCAGTATAGCGGCGACAGCAACATCACGCTGATATCCATATTCCTGTTTGTAGCATGTGCTAGCCTCAGCTGCTGCAACGTCGTAACACTCTGCAGGTACGACTTCCTGGAGCGGCTGGCGCAGCAGTACGGCGGGGACAGCAGTGTGGCGCTGCTGCCCAATGTTGTGTTCTCGCTGGCCCTGGCGCGCTGGTACCAGGAGCAGGGTGAGGCTAGGGGACTGCATGCACTTTGTTTGTCAACCATGGTTGCTGTCGCTAAGAAGACTGTGCGGGGGACGCAGAGGCTAATGCAGAAGCAAGCGGCGCTGTGACCGTGCCTCAAAAGGGCTGAATCTGCATTGCTTACTCTGTCTGCAGAGGCTTCCAGCTCAGGCAAGGGCCGAGGCACCAAGGCCAGCAGCAGCAGCAGCGCAGCAGACGCAGCGGGCAGCGGCGAGCAGCCGTCATCGGCAGACCTGCTCGTCAAAGCGGTGCTGCTGTATCCTGAGGCGGTTGTGCGGCTGCAGGTGCGCGTTTGAATCCCATGCGAATGCGGCAGGGCAGGGTGGGGCAGCAGTGGATGGGGGAGGGGCCTGCGGCTGTACGAGTGCTGTGAAGGATGCAGGGCAGTTTGGGGTGGTGGCTGGTCAAAGGTGCCGCTGTGGCACCGCTGCTGGCGCTGCTAGTGCGGCTACAGACGGAGCTGCGGATGGCCTACCAATCTTGCCACCGCTGCCTCCCGCCCCAACCCATCCTGCAGCGCGTGTTGGCCGGCAAGGGCGTGGGTGCCGATGCCGCCTGGGCGGCGCTGCTGTCCCGCCCGCTGTTTGCGGCCGCGTCCGATGGCGGCTCTGCCTCGCTGGGCCACCTGCTGGACATTTGGGTGGAGCAGCAGCACCTGCTGTGGAAGGTGGGTGCTGTAGTATTTCATCCTTGGTTGCTTACATGCAAGGGTGCCAAACCAGTTGCCTGTAACGCTTTGATAATCTAGTGGTTTGTTTACTGTTGTGTGAGGTTACTCTGCTTCCCAGCCCTGCGCCCCGCAGGCGCAGCTGGTGCAAGAGTGGCTGATTCCTTGCGCGCTGCCCTTCCACTGCGTAGTCAACCCACATCCCATTCTCCTGCCCACGTCCCATCCTCCTGCCCTGCAGGCGCAGCCGGTGCAAGAGTGGCTGCGCGCGGCTTGTGAGCGAGCGGCGGCAGACGACAGCTTGGACCTGCCAGATGGCTTGACCGCAGCAGACTGGGCGTGTGTGCGGGAGCAGGTGAGTGGGCAGCTGGGGCTGGCTGGTAGGTCCTCTAGGGCGAGCCTGTGCAACAGCTGTGGTTTGTTGGGTTCCTGGGTGTCCGCTGCCCGTCGCAGCTTGCCTGCGGATTACACTGCAATGGTCTCGGGCTGATTTGCGCAGGCATGGCCAGCTTCTGATGAGAACGAGTACGGCCACCTGCGCATCCACGACTTCTCAGACACCGTCAGCCGCATCCCGCCTGAAGAGATCCATGGCATGGCAGGAGGTGCGTTTCGCTTGGTGAAGTTTTTTGTGGTTGTGCCGTAGCCGGCCGCCATGCATTGCTGCAACTCGTGGCAATGCAAGGCAGGGCGGGCAAGGCGATTGGGTGCATTCGAGCAGAACTGCAAGCTGCTGCAGGCGGCGGCGGCTGCTCACCCCAACCCCCATGCTGTGCCTGCCGTGCCCCGCTGTGCAGCCGCGCAGCAGCAGCAGGTGGACATGGTGGCCCTTGAGGCGGAGATGCGGGCGCTGGCTCAGCAGATCCAGGCGCAGCCCGACATGACGGAGGAAGAGCTGCAGCAGGTGTGGGCCGGAATGTATCTTTTCTGCTCCGGTCTGCTCTGCCATTGCCATCCTTTCCTACCCTGCACAAGTCGGCAATCGCCCCACCGTTTTCCCCAGTCGGCAACCTCCCCACCCTTTTCCCCAGTCGCCCACCACCTACCCACCCACCCTTTTCCCACACCCACCACCTACCCACCCACCCCCTTCTGTCCTGCCGCAGGTGCACCCTCTGGCAGCCCTGCTGCGCTCGCTGCTGCCGTGGGTGAACCTTGGGCAGGCGCCCGAGTATGGAGCGGACGATGAGGCAGCCCAGCAGCAGCAGGAGCATGAGCTGCAGCCGGAGGGCGGGGAGGGCTGAGTGAACACACTGTCCCATTGCTGAGGAACCGCAGCAGGATGTCGGCGAATGCTAGGCAATGATTGGGGGCGGGATGGATGGCAGGCGGCACGGCCCCTGCCACCGCACTGCACAGCTGGACATAGCATCTCATGTTTCTGCTTGCCTGACAGCCTGGCGTCTGACGTGTAAATGCCCGTGCACAAACGCAGTGGCGTGGTTGAAAGGCCATGTCAGACTGCATGTGCGACCTTGCGCGCACAGCAGGCAGCGACAGCTGTGGGGTGGTAGGTGGTTCCTGACATCGCACTGCCGGGCCTTGAGAACCCACAAACAATTGCTGCTGGCACTAAACCATGTTTTAAGGCAGCTGAAATGGCTACATCCTGGCCTGTGGGCGGGTCAGCGGCGACGTACCGGCGCAAACTGCCAGCTCAGACCCAGCCGCATGAAATGCCTTGTTCCCGGCGAAATGCGCACCTGAAACGGCAGTTGTCGCCTTTCCTCGCATTCCGTCGCGCTCTGCAGCTGCGTTTGTGGGTTCTACAAGGCGACATGAGCTCAGAGTGGCTGCCTGAGGTCCGCGGCGACGCCGTCCGCGCACTGTCAGTGCTGCGCGCAGTGCAGAATGACAAGCGCAAGCTGGGCACCGAGCAGCTGTGCAAGAAGTGAGAGAGGGTGTGCAGGAAATGGAGAGGGTGGGGAATGGCAGCTGCTGGCTTGGGTTTGGGACTGAGCGCTGCTGCCGCCGGTACGCAGGCGGCGGCGGTGCAGCAAGCTGCAGTTTGGGCGGCCGAACATTCTTCCTTGCCCGGTCTCACGCCACGACTGCCGGCCAGAGTGACCTGCCGACGCTGCCTCTGCGCTTCCAAACCTCCGACCCCCGCCAGCCGCCCGCCGCCGCCGGCGTACCGCCCACGCTGACGTGGCATGCGCACAGCACAGCAGGCGAGGCACACCTCCACCCTTCAATATCGCTCCACCCCCAACTGATGCGCAACCTGCTTCTGTCCTGCCCTTGCAGGTCTCTGGCCAAGGCCAGCGGAGTGGCCTTCCTGTTCAACTTCCGCATGGGTGTGGGCATCACGCTGGGCGGCGGCCGCGGCTTTGTGATGAGCCGCCTGCCCAACGGCGGCTGGTCGGCACCCCTGTTCATCACCGTCGACCAGGGTGAGCGTACGGCTCTGAGCTTACTGTGGTGCTTGTCTGCCAGGTGTACTGTCATTTGCTATGCGCTCAGCCAACGGCGGCTATCAAGCGAATTGCCACCATGCCTCCTGGCCAGCGGCGGCACAGCCTCCCGCCTGCGTTGCCGAACTCTGATGCTTTTCTGCTTGCCATCTCGTATCCAACTAGTGATGCCATGGCCGCTTAGTGCTTGTCTAGGTCTGCTTCCCAGTCATCTTGGGCGTCCTATGCAAGGGTGTCGTACTCATTCTTCGCTCCCCTGGCGCTGCTTGCAGTCGGCCTGGGCCTCACGCTGGGCTTGTCGGAGGTCGAGTCGGTCATTGTGCTGGACAAGCCGCACCTGGTAAGTCTCTAATCAGCGGCTGTACAGATGTACAAGTATTATTGACGCCTGCCGAGTAGCAACCATTTTTTCTCAGACGATCCAACACTAAAAGAAATTCACTAAAAAATGCTTTCAGGTGGACTGGTTCTCCACCCAGGGCGTGGGCGTGTCTGCCGAGACCACGATCGCCGAGCCCCTGGAAGCAGGTCGGTGCACTCTTGAGTATTGAGCACTGTTTGGCGCTATCGCACGTGTGGAAAGCACTGTGCGGGCCTCATCCTTGGGGGCAGGTGGACCACCCATGGCGGGATTGTTCGCGCCTCCATACGCGTTTGCAGGCTGGCATAGGCAGGCGGCCATTGGTTGACCATCGTCCGTGCCTCCTGCTCTCCCCACCCTGCACTTGCAGTGGGTGGCCACCGCAATGCCAACGACCTGGCGCACGACAGCACCTTCCGCTTCTCAACTGCACACGGCGCCATTGTGGACTTCTCCGCCCAGGGCAAGTTGTGCAGCATGGGTGCAAGGGTTCTCAATGCTAAGCGGCCAGCCATCCGCATGCCTGCCCCGCCGCACACATGGCCGCGGCCGCTCGCTTTGGGACATGTACACACAGTCTGAGTGCATGACGTGCTTCCAGCCGCCTGGGACGGAGGGGGGAGCACTGGGTTGGTTCCTTTGTGGCTTTGCTGTGCAGGCTCCGCTTACCTGCTGGCCCACACCAAAAACGCTGCGCTGCATAGACAGGAGCTTCCCGCCGGTACTTTGCCCTGCAGGCTCCGCCTACCTGCTGGCCTCCACCAAGAACGCGGGCCTGTACGGCCAGCAGGCCAGCGTGAAGGACATCCTGGGCGGCCAGGTGAGCTGATGCTGAACCGAATGCACACTCTTTCGGATGTTGGTGAGCAGCGCTTGAGCTAGCCGGGCTTGCCATGCTCATGACAGGACGTCCTGGGCGGCCAGGTGAGCTGATGCTGAACCGAATGCACACTCTTTCGGATGTTGGTGAGCAGCGCTTGAGCTAGCTGTGCTTGCCATGCTCATGACAGGACGTCCTGGGCGGCCAGGTGAGCCTGCACTGCCCCAAACTGGCAGCTCCTCCTGTGAACTCGAAATAGGGCAGCCCCCAGACTTGCCTGGCCATTATACCTCCTCGTGAACACTTTTTCAACCAGTACAACTGCCATCTCCCCACCCATGCCCAGGTGGAGACTCCCAGCGCCATCAAGGAGGTGCAGGCGGCGCTGAATGAGGTGCGCTTTGGTTCATGTTTATCGACACGTCATCTTGACAGCTGCTTCGCCGTGACAGCCTCCTCATTAGGCCTGCGCAGTGCAGGCGACCGCACAGGCAGCTGTGCCAATCCCGTTTGCTGCTGGCCCTGCATTGCTGCAGATCATCAACGCGGCTGACGCCGAGTGATTGTCAGGATGTGAGCAGCAGCAGCGCCATCTGGGGGCTGCCTCAGATGAACGCAAGTGCTCGTGTTTAAATGGCCGTCATGGTGCTGCATAGAACCAGCAGAATGCATGTTGTGTAATGAAACCCCATCTTTGTTATCGACCCCAGCGGCACAGAGGCGCTGGGTGAGAGCGGGAAGGACGGCCGCTTCGTTGCCAGAGCCGCCTGGCTGTCCGGGTCGATGCATGGTCTAGGTGTACCAGGCGTGTGGCCCAGGGCTGAAAAAATAATCAGAGAGGCAGGATAAAGCTCATGTGAATGTGTGATGATGAATGCAACGCTGCACGATTGCCGGCGCCGTACAGCGCGGCGCTGCAACTGCCCACATGCCCATGCGAGGTAGCCATCGCGCTGCTGACACAACGACATTGCAGATGCAGTGCAGCGCGGCGGTCAGGAGGGCTTGGGCTGAGCAGAGCCCCTATCGCGGCGTCCAACGCGCGGGCCTGGCAAGGTGCCGCCCCTGCTGGAGGTGAGCATCTGTCATGCGTGCTCTCGGCGAGCCGCGAGGTCCCCGCCGCGCGCCTTCAAGCACCTCCTCTCAACCCTGCTGCCCGCCTTCCCTGCCCCTGGTGCTGTTCGCAGGCTCGCCCTCAACCCGTGAGCGACTGAGCAGGCGTTACGGACCGCCCCATGGAGGCGGACGGCGCGGCTGCCGCTGCCGCCGCCGCCGCCAAGCGCCCGGCGTCTGCCGCTGCCGCGGAGAGCGCTCAGTCGGCCGGCGGGCGGAAGAAGGCTCGCCGCAGCAAGGCCTTGCAGCCAGCAGCAGTAGCTGATGAGGTGGTTGACCTCACTGGTGACGACTCGCCGCTGCCGGCGAGACAGGCCAGCGCCGAGGGGCAGCGGCAGCAGCAGCGGCAGCAGCAGCAGCAGCAGCAGCAGGGTGTGGCAGCCGAGCAGCAGGAGCCGGCGCCTGTGAAGCGAATCAAGACGATCAGGATCAAGGGCCCGGCGGCTGATGGCCAGCAGTCTCCGGCTGCCTCACCGGCAGCCGAGCAGCCGGCGGCTGCAGAGCAGCAGCAGCAGCAGCAGGCAGGGGCGCCTGTGCAGAAAAGGCTGCTGAAGACGATCAAGATTAAGAACCCTTCGGTCGACGCGCAGCGCCGCTGGGACGAGGAGCAGCGGCGGCTGCAGAAGGCTGCTGCCGAGGCCGCACAGCGCAAGAAGCAGCGCCAAGAGCAGCAGCAGCAGCAGCAGGCAGAGAAGGATGCGGCAGGCCAGGCGGCTGAGACGCCGGCCGCTGCTGCGGGTGAGCAGGCCCAGCGCAGCAGCGGCAGCTCTGATGCCACGGCCACAGCGGCTGCGGCTGTGGCAGCGACGGCGTTGCGAGCAGCTTTGGAGGGCGGTGGGCAGCTGGGGACGGACAGTCCCATGGACTCTCCTGATGGCCAGGCAGGCGGAGCAGCTGCCAATGGCAAGGCAGCGGAGCAGTCCAACACGGCCGCCAGCCCGCAGGCGCAGCAGCAGATGCAGCAGGCGCAGCAGGCGCAGTCGCCAGCGGCGGCCGGCTCGAGCGGCGGCGACGGCAGCAGGGATGGTCCTGCTAGCGGGGATGGTTTGGTGCGGTCCCGCCCAACCTCGCCCTACAAAGCCACCGATCTGCGGCAGGAGCTGCGGCAGTCCCCGCAGGGTGGGGCCAGCGGCAGCAGCCAGCAGCAGGTGCAGCACGGGCAGCAGGGGCAGCAGGGGCAGCAGGGCGGAGGCTCCAGCGGCGCTGCATCGCCTGCAGGCGGTGCAGGCGCTGCCTCTCCGGCCACTGCTGCAAGCCCAGGGCAGCCTGCCGCACCTGCCGCGCCCGCCCCGCCTGCGGCAGCGGCGGCTGAGCAGCCTCAGCCTGCCGGCAGCGCTGCTGGCCGCAGTCCAGCAGAGCTGCTGGCACTTTTGGACTCCAACCTGCCAGCCATCGAGGCAGCGCTCAACAACGCTGCCGGCAGCGGCAGCAGCCCCACCAATGGCGGCGGCAGTGGCGGTTGCGCTGGCAGCCAAGCGCAGCTGTGGCTGGAAGCGGCACGTAGCCTGCGCGTGCTGTGTACCAATCAGCAGCAGGGGGGCGCGGCCGCCAACGGGCAGCAGGCTGCCAACGGGCAGCAGCAGCAGCAGCAGCAGCAGCAGGCAGAGGCAGACTGTGTGCTGGCGGAGTATGCAGTTGAGGTGCAACGGCTGCAAGCGCTGCTGGCGGACATGGGCAGGGCAGCCAACCTCACAAAGGTGTGTGCCCAGCTGGGCAGGCCTGGAGTTTTGCTATCAGCAGGCCGGGGCGTTTGGCTTGCTGTTGACGCGCTCTTCAGCTGCTGCTTTCCCCTCCTTTCATTCCCTCGCCTGCTCCTCCCCGCCCGCCTCCTGCCCCATTCCCCCTCCCATCCTTCTGCTGCACAGGCCGAGCTGGAGGGTCAGGCAGGGAAGCTGCAGAGCCTGCAGGCAGCCTGCCCAGTTTTTGATGTGAATTGAACTGCTGCCTTCTGCTCCCATCCTACTGCTCTGTGCAGGCCAAGCTGGAAGGAGCGGGCGGAGAAGCTGCAGAGCCTGCAGGCGGCCTACATGTGTTTTGACTAACCATGGAGTTGCTGCTTTCCTCCCCACTTGCCTCCTGTCCTGCAGGCCGAGCTGGAGGGGCGGGCAGAGCAGCTGCAGAGCCTGCAGGCGGCCCACCAGCAGGCGGTTCAGCAGCTGGCTGCAGCCCAGCAGCAGCTGGCCAAGAAGGAGCGGCAGCACGAGGTGGCGCAGGCCAAGCTGGAGCTGCGCTTGCAGGGGGCGGCCAGAAAGGCGGAGCAGGCGGCGGCGGCGGAGCAGGAGCGGCTGCAGGTGCGTGGGCAGGGGTTTTGGTTGGGTGGATGGGCATGTTTGGGTGTGCAAGCGGCTGGTCGGTCGGTTGGGCGGGTGGGTGCGCGGGCAAATGGAAAGGACATATGATAGTTGAGCTTACCTGCAGTTGTGCGTGGCGCTGAGCTGTCTTCTGGCCCGCCCGCTTGTTTGCAGGAGGAGGCTCGCCGCTTGCAGCAAGGCAAAGCCGCTGCAGAAGCAGATGCAGCTGCGCTGCGGGGCCAGCTGCAGCAGCGGGCTGCGGAGCTGGCAAGCGTGCAGGGCAAGCTGCTGCAAGTGACAGCCGGGCTTGGCCAGTCGCAGGTGCAGGTGCAGCAGCGGTCAGTCGAGCTGGCCAGCACCCAGGTGCAGCTGCAGCAGCGGACAGCTGAGCTGGAGGCTGCTCAGGCGCAGCTGCAGGAGCAGACAGCTGAGGTTGAAACATACCGGCAGCAGTCTCAGCAGCAGGGCACTGAGCTTGATGGTGCTCGCAAGCAGCTGCAGCAGCGTGCGGCTGAGCTAGCGACTGCTCAAAGCCAGCTGCAGCAGCGTGCGGCTGAGCTGGAGACTGCTCGCAAGCAGCTGCAAGAGGAGCAGGCGGCACATGCAGCGGCCGCTGCTGCAGCGGCCAGCGAGCGCGAGACGAGCGCTGTGATGCGAGGGCTGTGGGAGTCTGAGCAGAAGGGCCGGCAGGACGATGCAGCTGCAGCTGCCGCTGCTGCCGAACAAGCGGCAGCAGAAGCTGAGCAGGCAGCAGCTGCGGCAGCCGAGCAAGCAGCCACAGCAGCCGAGCGGGCCGCAGCGGAGCTGCAGCAGCTGCGGCAAGAGAAGGCAGAGGCGGAGGCGGCGGCAGAGGCAGAGCGGCAGCGGGTGGCGGCTTTGGAGAAAGAGCTGGAAGCTCTTCGTGCACAGCATGCGCAGCAGGCGGCACAACAGGCACAGCAGGTGAAAGAGGAGCCTGCAGTGCACGCTGCAGACCCTGCTATGGCCTCCACCGCTCCCATGGCCGCCGGCACAGCAGGCACAGCGGGCGGCAGCGGCGGCGCAGCACCCGCCGCGGCCGCCGCTGGCACCGCCACTGTGGTTCTGTCTCCTCCTCTGGCGCATCAGCAGCCTGCCCAGCAGCACCAGCAGGCCAGCAGCCGGCTGACGGATGCGGCGGCAGCGGGCTCCAGCAGGCTGCCCCTAGGGTCAGGAGAGGACCCTGTGGTGCTGCGAAAGAAGCTTGTCGAGGAGCGTAATCACAGCAAGCGGTGAGTACGGGCATCGTATTGTGTTTGCATTACGCGACGGCAGTATGTGGTGCTGGTGTGCCTGTGCTTCGCAAGACGCTCACTGACGAGCGCAGTTACAGCAAGGGTTGGGCGAGTCGTTTGTTGGACAGCAGGTGTGTTGCAAGCACAGCATGCTTGATGCTCACACACGTTTGAGCTGCCGCCCAAAAGGTCTGGTCCCTATCGTCTTTCGCAGGCTGAAGGAGAAGCTGGAGGAGTTGAGGCAGTGCCGCCGATTGCGCCGCTGTTTCTGGCTCCAAAATCGAGCTTACTCCCTTCCGCGTGCGCCCCCTTTTGTTGTTTGCAGGCTGAAGGAGAAGCTGGAGGATTTAAAACTTCGCAGCCGATCGAAGCTCTGTTCTGCTCATCCTGCTGACGCCCTTCTGTTTTTTGCATCCTACGTTTTGCAGGCTCAAGGAGAAGCTGGAGGAGTTGAAGCAGCAGCTGGGGCAGCCGGGGCAGCAGGTGCGGCAGCACACAGTGCACCCCCCTGCTTGCCTGTCGCCCCACGGCTTGTTAGCTTGCAGTGAGTTCAGCTTCAGCTTCACAGCTGTCGCTGCGACCCAGCTGTGCCTGACCAATGCGAATCCCCCATGCTTTGTTGCTGAGCCAGGTGGCGGCGCTGGACATGCAGCTGAAGGGGGGCTAGATTGGGTCCGTTTAAACCTTCCAACTCAATGTCCATTCCCACATCATGTTGCAGGGCCGTGTGGCTGCCCTGGAGAAGCTGCTGAAGGAGGCTGGCTCATTCACTCCTGAAACAAGCCGTTCCTTTTCAGTTCCACAGGGCCGGGTGGCAGCCCTGGAGAAGCAGCTGAAGGGGGCTATATTGGGTCCGTTATAACCTTCTAGCTCAATGACCAATTCCACACCATTTGCAGGGCCAGGTGGCTGCCCTGGAGAAGCAGCTCAAGGAGGCCGCATTATCATGGACTCCTTGTGCACATTGCAATCTGAAAGCTCGACCCTTTTCCCGCAGGGCCGGGTGGCTGCCCTGGAGAAGCAGCTCAAGGAGGCGGAGCGCAAGCTGCGGAGCGCCGAAGACCGGGAGGAGCGGCACCGCAAGGTGTGTGGTTGACTCCTGTGATTTTGTTTGAGTAGTCCTTCAATTCAAATTGGTTAGGGAGCAAGCTGAGGAGCGCCGAACACCGGGAGGAGCGGCACCGCAAGGTGTGTGTGGGTAGTTTGTTCGCGATTTGCAAGGGCAGGGTGCAAGGGATCCGAAACAAATGACACAGCAAGCTCTGGCCGCTCCTGGAAACAGGCAAGACGAGGGTAAACCAAGCTGGGGACGCGAAACAGGAGGCGGAGGCGCAGCGCGCAGATTCGTATCAACTTGCCAATCCTGTACTCCATCGTTCAACTGCCCTGATTTGCAGGAGCGCTCAGAGCTGCGCCGCGATTACGAGGATGTGAAGAAAGAGGCGGATGCGCAGCGGGCGGCGGCCAAGCGAGCACGGCAGCGGCTCGAAGACGCTGAAAAGGACAGGTGGGGTTCGATGGTTGGTGATTGGAACTTTGGGCTCATTTGATGGCAGACAATGGGGCAGCGGCTGGAGGACGCCGAGAAGGACAGGTGGGCTACTAAACGGTGATGCCAAGCTGGTTGCACATTCATTTGGAAAGCGAACAATTGGGCATGGGCTTGAGGATGCTGAAAGGGACAGTTGAGCCTACTGTTGTGGGCTGCACATTTGAATTGTGATCAATGAGGGGCGGCTGGAGGACGCCGAGAAGGATGGGTTGGGTTCGATGGCTGGTGATGGGAGTTTTGGGCGCATTTGAAGTGGAAGTGAATACATTTGGGGCAACGGTTTTGTACCGTGCGAGGGGGCTGCATCCCCGTCCTCTCACTCAATGGCACTGCGCCCGTTGCTGCAGGGTGGGCCGCGAGGCACACCAGCTGCGAGCCTGGCTAGTTTTGCACAATCAGCTTTGCCCCTTCAGACTCTTTGCATTCAATACTATTGCATCCTGTTGCTGCAGGGTGGGCCGCGAGGCGCACCAGCTGGTGGTGGTTGAGAAGGAGCGGGCGGAGGTCAAGGCGAGTGCTCAGCACTACAATTTGACGCTGTGGCGCTACACTACACGTGTACCTTTGGCTCGGCCCTTCATTGCAGCCAGGCTGGCTCCCTCTCCTTCCATGGCTGATGATTACCCTGCTCTGTCATTCACCATCCGTCACCGCAGATGAAGCTGGCTGAAACCAAGCTAGAGGCCGCCGAGGCTGTCCTTTTATGAGCTCTTGATGAGAAGCAATCACTCATGCACTTATCCTGCCGCAAACAACGTTTTCCTCTTCCCCATGGCAGATGAAGCTGGCGGAAACCAAGCTGGAGGCCGCCCAGGCCGCACGTGCTTTTCCTGCACCCTCAACTCAGAGGGAATCTCATGCTGAGTTGACTTGTGCCTCCCCTTTACTGCAGATGAAGCTGGCGGAAACCAAGCTGGAGGCCGCCCAGGCCGCACGTGCTTTTCCTGCACCCTCAACTCAGAGGGAATCTCATGCTGAGTTGACTTGTGCCTCCCCTTTACTGCAGATGAAGCTGGCGGAAACCAAGCTGGAAGCTGCCCAGGCCGCGCTAGCCAAGGCCCAGGCGGCCCTGCAGCAGAAGGAGGAGCAGCTGGCTGCCGCTCAAGCCCAGGTGGCAGACGCTCGAGAGGCGGCGGCAGAGGCACAAGCGGATGCCCAAGCTGCCATGGCGGCGGCAGCAGCGGGCGGCGGCGATGTGCCGGACGGCAACCCGCTGATGGGTCAGCCGCCGGAGGTCACGCACGCCACTGTGGGCGGCTGGTTTGCCAGCTTCTTGCTGTTGGATGAGAGGTGGGGTTGGTTCTGCTCTTGGCACCCGGTCGCAAGCGCGTACGAGGGGCGGGTTTGCGGTTGCTCTCTACTGGGATGAGATGGGTTGGGCGCCAGCCAGGCTGGGCTCGCAGCGGGGTGCGTTGGTTTGAATTGGCTTGCTGTCCACTAACTGGTGCGCCCAACTGACATGCCTTTATTGGACCGCTTGCCTCTTTTCTTGTGCAGGGTGACGCCGCAGGTGCGGGCGCTGGCCCAGGCGCACAACACCATCCATGAGGAGGTGCGCTTGGTTGCTGTCCTGTTGTCTTTCTTCTTTTCAGTTCTCCGAGGCGCACAACACCACCCATGAGGAGGTGCGCTGCCCTTGTGCCAAGTGTTTTTGCGTATGCCACTAGCGACAGAACAGCCTGGACCTGCACCAGCAGCCCAAGCCCACAACACCATCCGTGAGGAGGTGGGTGGCACTGCTTATTGGAACAAGTTTCACCGAGCTGACAAACCAGCCAACCAGCAACTCGGCTACCAGTGCAAACTGCCGCCACTCTTTCCGCTTTGTTCTGGGCCCCTTGCCTTGCCGCTGTGCAGACCTGCCTGCAGCTCATTCAGCTGCTGCCGCCCGTGTTGACTCCTCTACTCCTCCGGTTTTTCCTTCCCGCCTCGCAGCGGCAGGGCCAGGACAACCCGGCGCCCCTGAAAAGCTGCCTGCAGCGCGTGGGGCTGCCGCTGGAGCAGTGGGGGGATGTGGAGGTGGGTGACTTGGTATTCTGTTTCGTACACTGATGTAGTGTGAAGTAGCGCCTTGCGGGCTGCACATCGGCTGTGTGTTTGGCCGCTGGAGCAGAATGTGGAGGTGGCCAACTTCCTCATTTTTTTCACACAGTTCTGCCTGCCTGGCCGCACGTGAATTGCATGTGTGTTGATGGGGAAAAATCGAGGTGGGTGATTTGCGGCTGGCTGGCTGGCTCAATAGATGAGCTAAGGGACGGATGAGTCCTGTATGCAGCTGTTGCTCACTAGCCTGGCACCCCAAGGGCGATCGCTTTCTGTGCCCTTTCTGTGCTTACCCTGCAGGTCATCCTCCAGGCCACGGCAAGGACCTTCTCCACGACACATCATTCCAAAGGCAAGCCTTGCTCTGTTCCCTGCTGCAATGCAGGTCATCCTTCAGGCCTGCCGCGACAAGGACCGCGAGCCCCTGGGGAAGCCCGACAACTCCAAGATCCACAGGACGGTGGGTGCCTGGTACATACGTTATGGGCTGCTGATGCACTAGACGGCTGGCTGCTGGCACGAGGGCGGCGGCCGACGGCCGCTCATTTCTGCCAAGCGTTGTGCAAGCCGCCCTGCCACCTGCATGGATTTGTACTACTTTGCGCCTTTCATGTCCCTCTTCGAACCTCTCTGTACTGCTTTATCCACATTTGCAGGCCTTCCAGTGCGAGCACGCGGTGTGGTGCAACCTGCTGGGTCTGTGAGCGAACCAGCGCCTGCGGAGTCGAGCACCCTGCATTTGTGCACGCAGCTGGCACTGCTCACCCAATGTGTCGCCATGGCCGGTTTGGTTCTATGTTACAGCTTCTATCTTGTACATCGTCATCAGCTGCGCCAGCATGTAAATGTGAGGGTCGAGTCGGGCTCTGACGGCGGGTGCCCAGAGCCCAGACGACCGAAACGGCAGGGACGCTGGCGGCGGCTCATGAGAAGGGCGGCGGTGGATCTGTTGGCCGGATCTCAACGCTCTTGACCTTGTGCAATTCGCTGTTCGTGTGATCAACACGCGCGTTTAGCTCTCTCCGCGGTCTCGGCGCGAAGCGGAGAGGCGCCATGGCCTCGCACCCCTTCTCTCCCCTGCTGGAGGAGCTGCCCGTGAGTAGCGATAATTGAGGGGGCGACAAGCCGAAAGGAGGCCTGAGCGGCACGCGCTCACTTTGCGGCGGCCGTTCGCTTCGTCTCTGCGGCATTTGCCCGTGCTCAGGCTCTCCTGGGGTCTAGTTTATTGTATTGCGAGCGCCGGAGGTCCACTGAGCGCTCCCCGCTGTTGCCCCCAGCGGCGGCCAGCCCTTGGGCTTCGCTGCCGCCACCGCCCGCACCTGCTTGTGCTCTGCCTCTGGGCCTGCACAGACGCCTGCTTCACATTGGCGTTCCGTTGTACATCGCGGTGCAGGCGGAGATCCTGGCCCGCATCTTCGGCTTGCTGGACTGGCAGCAGCTGTCGCAAGTGGAGGCGGTGAGCCGCCGCTGCCGCTCCGTGGGTAAGCAAGTATGGAGGGGCACCCTGCCCGGCAGCTGCCCACTCTCGTCCTGCTTGTTTCCTGCTTTGTTTGGCAGCAGTCAACACATGCGGGCAGTTGGCTTGTTGTGATATCTAGAAGTGCCACATGGTCGCACCTTGCCAGCTCTGCGCGCCTGCAAGCCTCAACACGCCACCCATTCCTACCTCCCCTCCCCTGAGAGCAGTGGTCACCCATGAGCTCTGGCTGTCGCTCTGCGTCAGCCTGCACCCAGCTATAGCACATGCAGCTGCCAACATTGACGCGTCTGCAGTTCCCGAACACCGCACCTCCGGCGGTGCTGCCGTTGCCGCCGCAGTGGAGCAGTCAGCCGAAGCTGCAGGGGCGGCAGCATCAGCATCAGCAGCACCCACAGCGGCTGCCAGCCGGCCCAGCCGCTCACCATCACCGCTGCCAGGCTTGCCCCCCAGCCAGGCAGTGCGCCGCTCCGCCTTCTTTAAGCGGCTGAGCCACAGCTTGCGGGCGCCGCTGGCTCGAGAGTCTTTAGTGGCAGCAGCGCTGGGAGCCAGCTCCACAGACCACCCGCAGGCAAGCTGCTTGCTTTCTGCATGCTTTGATGGCCTGCACGGTTTGGCACTGCTTGCTGTACGGTGTTGGAGGGGCATGCCTTGCTGCTCCCATGCTGTCTCTGGATGGTTTTTGTGCCACAGTGCAGGAGACGGTGGCAAATGCGCTGGACCCATTCGCTATCTGCAATGCAATGCTCTTGACGCGTTTCTCCCACTGCACACACCCTCTGAAATATGCTGCAGGAGACGGTGGCGAATGTGTTGGACCCGATTGCTCGCAGCCGCCACCTGACCTGCTACTGGAGCAGCCGCGGCAGCCAGGTTAGGCTTGGGCAGCATGGCTCAGGCTGTGGGGTTCGTGCAAGGGCAGCAGTCACAACACTGGGCAGCAACGCTGCGCAGGGAGGTGCAAGTGCACACCCGCTGCTGCTTCAACTGCCCCACCCCCTTGCCGCAACCCCGCACGGCAAGCCGTAGGCGCAGCATGCACCTCTTTCTGTGCTCATATGCAGAACGAGGACAGCAATAAGGCGCTGCTCTTTCAGCTGGCCCACACGCTGTGCTGAGCACCCTTCAAAGCCTGTTTCCAATCGCAGGACGAGGACAGCAATGAAGCGCTGCTGTTCCAGCTGGCCCACCCGCTGTGCCTGGTGACCGAAGTGCGGCTGCGGCCCTTCCGCGCCTTCTTCCAGTGTAAGCATTCCTTGTCGCTTATGGTTTGTCGCTCTGCTTTGGGTGGTGTAAGCTGCGCCCAGGGGTCAGGGGTGGGGATGCGGCATCTCTGTGCCTTCTTCCAATGTGAGCACGTCCATTATTCGGCTGTCTTGCTGCATTCGGTGCGCACCATCGGTATTGGCCTCTGCCACTGCTTCAGGCGTTCTTTCCCGTCCGCCCAAGGCATCATCTTGAAGCCTGTCCCTGCTCTCCCCCACCCCTCCTCCCTGCATCATCTTAAAGTCTGCTCCTGTCCTGCCCCACCCCTCCCACAGGGGGCGCTCCCATCTATGCACCCAAAGCGGTTCGCTTCCGGCTGGGCGGGATTGCCTGCTTTGCTCCGGATGGCACCCGCCTCTCACCGCTGCAGCTAGCAGAGGCGGCTCGTGCGGACCTGCAGGACGGCCAGGCAGCACAGCAGGCACAGCAGGGCGGCGACGCACAGCAGCAAGCGCTCGAGCCTGCCGGCCCAGGCCCCGCAGCGCAGCAGGCGCAGCGTGCGGGCGGCGGCTGGCGGGGGCAGCCGCAGATTGACTGGGTGTGGGAGTCGGACGTCTACCCTGTGCTTTCTCAAGATGAGATTCAGGTGTGCATGGGGCTCGCATTTAGCTCGTCTGGGGTGGTGGCAGCAGCGTTAGGGCGGGCAACTGACACGGCATGGTTGTCCCTTGCGCACCTGCCTGCCCCGCTCCGCGTCGTGTCCGTAGGCTAGAGACACTAACCGATCAATAAGGATCATCACCTGCGAATCAGTCTATGAGTGGCATGTTCCGACACCATGCCTCGCAGGAGTTTGACATCCCGCCAACGCTGTGCGTTGGCGGCTGCCTGCGAGTTGAGCTGCTGGGCAAGCGGCAGCGCCAGGCGGCAGACGATGCCTACTATGGTGAGGGCATAGGGCACGTTGCTATCTGTATGATTTGCCATCGATGCCTTTGCGTGTGGAGCTGCTGGGCAAGCGGCAGCGCCAGGCGGCAGACGATGCCTATTACGGTGAGGGCAAGGGTTGGCCGCATCATTTACTCGGCAGCAGCTGCCTGCTAATACTGTGGCTTGGTGAGCAGCGGGGGGTGGCAGTTGAGGCCTACCGTGCTTTGCCTGCCAAGCCGCTGCGCGCTCACCCCGCCTGTCTTGCCACAGCATGTGTCTGCTCCGAGCCATTGCACTCGTGTGTGCCGCGCGCCCACTGCACCTTGCCCGCCAAACCGCTCCAGCTGTGCTCCGCCTCCCCTGCCGCAGCCTGCGTCTGCTATGTGCGAGCGCTGGGCACACCCAT
>VFQQ010001986.1_pt1 | contig 25417 bp, 20 predicted proteins | sample 3512341 | NCBI WGS metagenome assembly VFQQ01 (sample SAMN10412373, study PRJNA504923) | tailings metagenome | isolation source: Relicate 2 Philex TSF1 revegetated site | place: Philippines: Tuba, Benguet | collected 2017-08-29 | reverse complement strand
GACGTGCTGGATGTTGTCGCCGACGATGCCCTCGGCGGCGGAGAAGTAGCCGATGCCCATGCGGATGATCCAGCGCTCGACGTCGGAGACCACCTTCTCGTCGCGCCACTGCTCGATGTCCTTGCCCATCGGGATGTCCTCCGGCTCCCAGTGGTTGGCCTTCATCTTTTTGTAGAGATCGTAGGCCCACTGGTATTTGAGGGGGAGGAGGTTGAAGTAGGGGACTTGGCGGCCGTTGATGACCTTCTTGCCGGCGAAGGCGGCCTCGGCTTTTTCCTGGTCGAGAACGAAGGTTTTGGAGCCGACGGTGAAAGATTTGAGCATGGCGGAAGCGAGTGTGTGACGGACGTGTGACGTGGGTGTTTTGCTGGGTGGCAAAACCATCCTCCCGTGGTCTTAGTGGCGCGCAGAAGGCCCTAGCGAACCGAAGTTGCTGGAACTTTCTCACACGTTGCTGACCACCACAGGATGTGGCTGCCCGGAACCAAGGGCACTACTAATGGTGGCGGGGTATACCCCGTCAATTTTTTCGCGGTGAAAATTCCGAACTTTTTTGGTCGACAATAAAATCGTGGAAATTCGGCCGGCGTGTGGCGGCGAAAAATCCGCGCGCGCGGCGGTTTTCAGAGGGAAACGCGGTGGAAAAACGCGGCGCGAAAAAGCGGGGAAAAAATTCTTGACGCTCGCGATTCGCGGGCCTGCGCGGCGGCGGAAGATTTATTTGCGGAAGGCGGTGGGCGGAAGGCGGAAGGCGGAAGGCGGAAGGCGGTGGGCGCGTGGGCGCGTGCGGGTGTGCGTGGGCGATGCGGCGGGGTGGGGGCGTGATCGCGTGCGCGGCGCGGCGGTAGCCGCGCCCTCCAAGGGGGCGGTGCAGGGGGCGGTGGGCGCGCGGTGCGGTGCGTGCGTGGATGCTGCGTGCGCGTGCGGCGTGCGATCACGTGCGCGGCGCGGCGGTAGCCGCGCCCTCCAGGGTGGGGCGGCGGGCGTGACGTGCGGGGGCGGGAAAAGAAAGAGGCGGCTGCGTTGCCGCAGCCGCCTCGGAAGAGTTGGAACTTCAGGTCCGCTTAGAACTCGTAGCGGGCGCTGAGGAGGATCGACCAGCGCGTGGCGGCGGGCTCACCGCGACCGAGCGACGGGGAGAAGTCGGCGCCGTCGGCGAGGTTGCGGTTGACGTTCGAGTAGACGTATTGGTTGGCCACGGCGTCGTAGGTGGCGGCGGCGACCTGCTCGCGCTTGACGAAGAACTGGTTGGAGCCGCGGATGAGGCCCCACTTGTCGTTCAGCAGGTTGCCGACGTTGAGGATGTCGATGCCGAAGATGGCGCGGTGCTTCCAGCCGGGCAGCTTGACCTCCTGCTTGATGGAGAAGTCGAACTGGTTGACCCAGGGATAGCGGCCCGAGCCGGCGGAGACGGCCTGGCCCTCGGCGAGACCGAAGCGGTCGACGACGCGGAAGAAGGCGTCGCGCTCGGCGTCGGTGGAGAAGCGCACGCGGTTGTCGCCGCTGCGGTTCGGGACGTAGAGGAGGTCGTTGCCGTTGACGTTGTCGCCGTTGGCGTCACCGCTGTAGGTGAAGCTGAACGGATAGCCGCTGCGGCCCTCGTAGAAGAGCGACATGGTGGTGCGGAAGCCGTCGAACCACTCGTAGTCCTTCGCGATGTTGAAGGTGAAGCGGTGGCGGATCTCGAGCTCGGAGCGGTGCTCCTCCTGGGCGTTGGTGTTGAACACCGAGCGGTTGTTCCAGTTGGAGGCGGCGACGGACGAGGTGCCGAAGAGGACTTCGGTGGCCTTCGTGTTCACGTAGGCGGCGCGCCAGGACCAGCCGTCCTTCTTGCGCGGGCGCTCGAGCATGAGCGTGATGGCCTGCGTCTCACCCTTGCCGGTGTTGCTGAGCTGGATGAGGCGGTTGGTGAAGGCCGAGCTGACGAGGCGGGTGCCGGAGGAGTTCGTGCCGAGGGTGTTGAAGTAGAGGGCGCGGCCGTCCGGACCGGTGGCGCTCTGGGCGATGTTCAGGTTGGTGTAGAACACGTCGTTCTCGACCCAGGTCTTCTCGATTTCGGCGGTCAGCTTGAGGTCCCAGAAGCCGAGCTCGCGCTCGACGGCGAGGTTGGCCTTCCAGCGGGAGGGCAGCTGGAAGTCCTCGGCGATGAAGGCGACAGTCTGGGCCGGCGGCGTGCTGCCGGTGGTCGGCTGGCTGTCCGGATTGGACGAGACGATCGGGGGGACGGTGCCCTGGTTGGTGATCGGCGTGTTCGCGTTGCTGACGTTGTGGCCGGCGGTGAAGGTGCGGAAGTTGGCGCCGGTGTTGGAGTAGCTGTTCGAGATCCACACGCGCGGGGCGCGGCCGTAGAAGAGGCCGAAGCCGCCGCGGACGACGGTGCGCTTGTCGTCGATGTCGGGCTGCCAGTTGAAGCCGAAGCGCGGTTGGAAGATGGTCTCGCCGTCGTAGGTGTGGTCGTTGCGGACGCCGAACGTGTTGAACAGGGTCTGGTTGAACGGAATGGCGTCAGGCAGACCGGGCATGTCGACGCGGGCGCCGATGTTCAGGGTCAGGTTCGGGCGAACGCGCCACTGGTCGTTGATGAAGAAACCGAGGTTGGTTTCGCCGAACTCGGCGGCGGGGTTCACGCCGGGGAGGGTCTGGTTGAACGTGTATTGGCGGTAGCGCAGCGTGCCGTTGTTGAGGGCGGCGACGTTGAGGAATTCCTGCAGGGTCAGGAAGGTGTAGTTGCCGAGCGCGTTTTGGACGAAGAGATTGTAGACCTCGGCGGTGTCGTATTGGACGCCGAACTGGAGGGTCTGGTTGTCCGTGAGCTCGTAGCTGCCGAAGGCGTCGAGGGTGTCGGTGACGACGTCGAGGACGTTGGCGTGGCGGGAGAGCTCGGTGCCGAAGGTGACGAACGCGGTGTTGGAGGAGCCGGGGACGGGGATGTTCTGGATCTGCACCTGCGGCTGGCGGGTGTTGTTCTTGGGCTCCGAGTGATACTCGCTGCGGGAGAGCGAGATTTCCGTGTTCAGGCGGTCGGTCCAGCGGGAGATGAGCTGGGCGATGTAGGACGTGTTCTGGATCTCCTGGTTATACCAGTGGGAGTCGAAGGAGAAGTTGTTCTGGCCCGCGCCGGTGCCGAAGCCGGGGAAGGTCGGGCGGGAGGACTTCACGTCGTTGTAGCGGAAGGAAGCGCGGTGGTTGGCATTGATCTGCCAGTCGAGCTTGGCGAGGATGTTGTCGTCCTTGAGGGGGGCGCCGGCGGGCGGGTTGGCGGAACCGGGCTGGAAGCCGAGGGCTTGGGCGGCGGCGACAATCTGGTTGATCGTGGCCTGGTCGAGCATCGTGGTGGGCGACGGGGCGACGCGGGTCTCGTCGACCTTCTCGTAGGAGACGTAGAAGAACAGGCGGTTCTTAAGGAGGGGGCCGCCGAGGGTGGCGCCGTAGGTCTGCTCCTTGAAGTTGGTCAGCGGACGCGGCACGCCGTCGAGCTCATCGGCGACGAGGTCCTGGTCGCGGTAGGTGTAATAGATGCTGCCCTTGAACTCGTTGGTGCCGCTCTTGGTGATGGCGTTGATCTGGGCGCCGACGAAGCCGGCGTTGCGGGGGTTGTAGGGCGAGGTGTTGACCGAGAGGGCCTCGAGGGAGTCGAGCGGGATGACGTTGCGCTCGGCGGCGGTGTTGTTGGCGTTGAGGCCGAAGGGGTCGTTGGCGCTGACGCCGTCAACCTGGATCGAGTTGAAGCGGTTGCTCAGGCCCGAGACGGAGATGGCGCGGTCCTGCGGGTCGCGGTTGAAGCTGATGCGCGGGTCGAGGCGGGCGAGCGAGTTGATGGAGCGGTCGCCGCTCGGGAGGTTGCGGAGGTCGCGCTCGTTGTGGTAGGTGCCGGAGCCGGTCTGGCTCGGGTCGAAGAGCTGGTCGGCGGCGCTGGCCGTGACGGTGAAGGCTTCGAGCTGCACGACGTCGCTGCGGAGGCGGGTGGTGACATCGGCGCCGCGGTCGAGATCGAGGTAGACCTCGCGGTTTTCGGCCGGCGAGAAGCCCTCGGCGCTGGAACGCACCGTGTAGGGGCCGCCGGGGCGGAGACCGCGGAGGGCGTAGGTGCCGTCCGCGCGGGACGTCGCCGAGTAGACCGAGCCGGTGGGCTCGTGAGTGACGGTGACCGTGGCGCCCGCGACGGGTGCGCCCTGGTCGTTAACCACCGTGCCCGTGAGGGACGAAGTCGTGATGACTTGCGCGAGAGCGGCGTTCTGGGAAATCAGGCCCAGCACGACCGCGGCCAACGCGATCAGTTTAACGAACGATTTTTGCATGGTGCAGATGCAGTTGTATTGGTGTGGGGAAAACGCAGAGGAACCACTCTGGTTAGGAATGGCCAAGCGAACGACCCGCCCCGGGGCGAGTCAAGCCCTCAGGCCCCGGGTTTCTTGCGCCCGGGGGCGGTTTTTCCGGCCCGTAACATTCACGCTCCCCCGGCCGCGCCTCCGGCGTCCCGCCGCGGCGCGGCGGGGCAAAAAAAAAGCGACCCGCTCCCGGGTCGCTCGGTGGGGTTTGCGGCCGTCGGCCGGGCAGGACGCTCAGCCGCCAAAGCCGCCCATCATGGGAAGGCTCATTTTCTGGAAGCCTTCGGGCGGGGCGAACAGCGCGTCGGGCAGCTTGCCGGGCTCGATCTTCCTCGCCTCGAGCCGGAAGGTTTCCCTGCCCCGGGCATCGCGGGTGACGACCCGCAGCGGGAAGGCCCCGGTCTTGCCCTGCAGCGCCTTTTCCCAGCCGCCGCCGGCCGCCTTGCCGCCGCGACCGCCGCCGGGGCCGCCCATCATGCCGGCCATCGGATTGCCGCCGCCGAGCCCGGCAAACGCGCCGAGCTCCTCGGTCAGCCACAACTCGGTGACCTCGCCGCGTTCGGTGCTGAGGTATTTTTCGCACACGTAGCCGAGGATGACGTCGGTCTCGCCCGTCTTTTCCACCTTGGCGGCCGGCTCGTTCTCGCGCACGGCGCCGGCGGCCGGCGCGGAGCGGAGCGGCATGACGAAATACATCGCCTGGTCGGGCATGAGCACGGTCATCTGCTGCTTGGCGACGTCGAGAATCATGGCGGCGCCGCCGGCCTCCTCGATTTGCGGCTCCATCCGGACCTTCCCGTCCTTCATCGCGTAGGCGATCACCTGCTCGGCTTCGCGACCGCTCTTGAACGCGAGCGTGACGCGGCCCTCGAACGCACTGGCGGCCACCGCGGCGGCCGCGGCCAGCAACAACCCGGCAAGCGGGCGGAGAAACGTTTTCATGGGCGCAGGCTACCGCGGCGCGGCCCGCGGACACAAGCGCGCCGCAGCGCCGGCCCTTGGGCTTTCGGCCGGGGTCGGCCGGCACATCCGGCGTTGCTTCCGCCGGCGGCGGGCCAATTCTCCGGCGCATGGTTTCGGAATTTTCCCTCACGCGCACCGTGGAGTTCGCCGAGACGGACATGGCGGGGATCATGCATTTCTCGAACTTCTTCCGGTGGATGGAGGCCTGCGAGACGGCGTTCTACCGGTCGCTCGGCCTGCCGCTGATCTCCTTCGTGCCCGGCCAGGTGGTCGGCTGGCCGCGCGTGTCGGCGACGTGCGATTTCCGCGCGCCGCTGCGCTTCGGCGACACCGTGGAGGTGCGGCTCTACGTGAAGGAAATCCGCACGCGCGCCATCGTCTACGTCTTCCAGTTCCGCAAGGTCGTGAAGGGCAAACTCGAGCCCGACGTGCTGGCCCAGGGCGAGATCGCCGCCGTCTGCGTGACGAACGACGGCAAGGGCGGCATGGCCGCCGCGCCGATCCCCGACGCCTTCCTCGCCAAGATCCGCATGGCGCCGAAACAGGCGTGGCAGTCGGACGATTGAGGCGAGCGGGGAGAGCCGAAGCGCCTTGATCAGATAGTAGGGCGGGGTCTCCTGACCCCGCCGTTGTTCGAATCTGATCTCACGTTCGCGGCGGGGTCGGGAGACCCCGCCCTACAAAATCCGCTTCTGTGCGGGTTTTGTATCACAAGTCCGCCGCGTAGATCTGCACGGCCTCGGTCTTGCCCTTGACGGTCACGGCGCCGAGCGGACGCGCCGTCGCTCCGAGGCCGGCGGCCCGGGCGGTCGCCTCGCTCACGATCAGGCGGGCGCCGTAGGCGGGCTCCTTCGTCAGCGCCTCGATCCGCGCGGCGAGATTCACGGCGTCGCCCACGACGGTGTAGTTGAGGCGCGTGTGCGAACCCATGTTGCCGGCGATGACGCGGCCGGTGTTGATGCCGATACCGAGCGCGAGCGCGGGCCGGCCCTCGGCGGCGAGCTCGCGGTTCAGGGCCTCGAGCGCCGCCAGCATGTCGCGTGCGGCGGCGACGGCCCGCGCCGCGGCGTCGGGCGCGGCGACGGGGGCGCCGAAGAGCGCCATGATCGCGTCGCCGATGTATTTGTCCACCACGCCGCCATGCCGCTCCACGATGCCGCTCATGCGGTCGAGGTAGCGGTTGAGCAGGGCGACGAGCTCGGCCGGCGGGAGTTTTTCGCTCAGGCTGGTGAAGCCGCGCAGGTCGGAGAACAGGATCGTCACCTCGCGCTCCTCGCCGCCGAGCTGGAGGTCGGAACGGAGCAGCTGGGCCGCGACCTCGGGCGACACGACCTTGCCGAGGAGGTCGCGCACGCGGTCGCGCTCGGCGAGGCCGGTGGTCATCTGGTTGAACGCCGTGGCGAGCTGGCCGAGCTCGTCGGCGCGCGGGAGTTCGAGCCGTTGCGAGTAGTCGCCGGCGGCGACGTGGCGCGTGTGGGCGGCGAGTTCCTGGACGGGGCGGCTGACGTTCCGCGCGAGGGCGAGGGCGGCGAACATCGCCAGCGCGAGGCCGGCGAGCGTGCCGAGAAGGATGATGCGCTCGAGGAGCCGCGAGGGGGCGAGCTGGGCGCTGAGCGAGCGCTGCAGCGCGATCGTGGCGGGCGCGGCGGCGGCGACGGGGAGTGTGCGCAGCGCCGTGACGTAGTCCTCGCCGCCGAGCGCGACCAGCGCCGGGGCGCCTCCGCCTGCGGGCGCGACGGTCGCCAGCTCGGCCGCGATCGCGGCAGGCAGCGTCGTGGCGAGCACTTCCGGCCGGTCGCCGCCGCGCAGGAAGGTGACGTCGACGGCGGAGGTGAGTTTCAGGCCGGCGGCCGTCTCGGCATTGATGGGGAAACCGATGCCGACCCAAGCGACGATTTCCGGCGGCGGCGCGAGCAGGGGCACGAGCACGAGCTGGTGGAGCTCGTCGTCGACGTAGCCGTAGCCGGTGGCCTGCTGGCTTTCGGAGAACTCGGCCTTTTCGCGCAGCGCGTCGAACGGCGCGAGGTCCGTCTCGCCGATCGCGCTGCGCGTGCCGGCGAGGAGTTGCCCCTCGGGATCGAGCAGCACGATCAGCGGCGCCTGGATGCGGCCCTGGTAGGAGGCGAGGGCGGAGCGCGCGGTGGCGGGGCTGAACTCGTCCGCGAGGAAGAGCTGCTTCATCGCGTAGTCGCCGGCCATCAGCCGCGCGGCGAGCAGGAGGTCGGCCTCGCGCAGATCCGAACTGGCGGCGAACTGTCGCGCGGCGCTGGTGAGGTTGGCTTCGATGGTGTCGAGCGCCGTGCTGCGGTTGGCGCGCGAGACGACCTGATAGGTCGCGACCTGCACCGCGGCCACGAGCCCGACGATGAGCACGACGAGTCGCGTGCGGAAGCGCCGGAACCGGAACCAGCCGCGCATGGCGTCAGTAGGGCCCGGTCTTCGTCTCCGGAGCGCGCCGGATGCGACGATCCGGGCGCAACCGGAGTTCGAAGGCCGCCTCCGTCGCCACGCCGGCGGCGAGGTCGAACTCGCGGGTTTGCGGGGCGCCGAGCCGCGGATGCCACACCTCGACGCGATAGCGGCCGGCGGGGACGCTGAGGCTGACGCTGCCGGCCGGGCCGGTCTGCGCGTAGTGATCCGTCGCGAGGACGAGGATGTAGGCCACCATCCAGTCGTGGATGTTGCAGCCGAGGGTGACCACGCCGGCCTGGTCGAAGAGCACGCGCTCGCGCGCGCCGGGGGCGTGGAGGGGTTTTTCGAAGCGCTTGGCCTTCGAAAGCGAGTAGAGGTGGTGCTGGATGTCGTCGCGGTTGGGGAACTCCACGACCGTGCCGACGCGGACCGCCGTCACGTAGGGGATGAATTCCTGATCCTGCTGCGCGATCTCGACGGGTTGCGCCGGCGGGGCGGATGGCGGCAGGTCGGCTCCCAAGGCGAAGAGCGAGACGACCGCGTCGGGGACGGTTTCGCCGCGCTGGTCGCGCACCAGCACGCTCAAGGTGGCGTCGGCGGCGAGCGACCGGGCGAGGCCGAGCAGGCAGAACAGGACCGCGGCAGTCGGGAGGCGCATGGGCGGATTAAAATTGGTGCACCACGTTGAGCGACCAAAAAGCCGAGTCGTAGCGCACGCCGACGATGTTGATGACCTTGGCCTGCTCCTGCCGGAGGGCGACGGTCGTGCGCGCAGCGGCGGCGAAGGACAGCTCGGTCCACCAGAGGTCGGCGTCGGATTCGACGCGGTAGGCGACCCAGCCCGGCCCGAAGCTGCCCGTCGTCGCGAAGGGCACGCTGGAATAGTAGGATTGGATCGCCGGTCCGAAGGCTCCGGCCAGGGCCTGCGCGTAGACGTCGCCGGCGGCGTTGGCGGTGAACTGGCCGGCCAGGCGCGCGTAGCCGGCGCGCAGCTGCCAGCGCTCGGTGGCGTCCCACGCCGCCTCGAGGGCGAGGCGGCGTTGCTGGGTGTCGTAAGGCCCGCGGCCGGCGCTGACGCGTTCCCAGCCGCCGGTGGCGAGCAGGCGCAACGTCGCGCCGAAACGCTGCGAGTAGGTGAGGGAGACATCCTCGCGCCAGCCGCTGCGGCCGGATTCGCGGAATTCGAGGCGTTGCAGGCCGGCGCCGAGATCGACGAGCGGCGCCTGCGGTCCGAGGCCGAACTTGCGGCGGAGCGTGCCGCGCACGGCCGCGCCCGTGCGGTCGAGCGCGTCGAAATCCGGCACCGTCTCCGCCTCGAGCTCCGCGCCGGCGAACGCGGTCCAATTCGGCGCGAGCTGGCGGACGAGATTCGCCGAGGCGGCGACGCGGTAGAGCGCGGCGTCCTTCTCCGTCGGCGCGAAGGAGGTGCGGCTGAGGTTCTCGGCCCAGGTGGTCGAGGCCTGCACGCGGTAGTCCGCGGCCGGCAGGTCGGCGGCGAGGAGGGCGGCGCAGGCGGCGAGGAAGGGGAGGCGGGGCATCAGCGCAGGACGGGGGCGAGGTGGCGCCAGACGGTCTCGGCCACGATGCGGTGGCCCTCGGCGGTGGGATGGATGCCGTCGGGCAGGTTGAGTTCGGGGATGCCGCCGACGCCTTCAAGGAGAAAGGGGATGAGCACGGCGCGGTTCTTCTCCGCCACCTCGGGGAAAATTCGGGCGAAGGCCTCCGCGAAATCGGGGCCCATGTTCGTGGGGATCTGCATGCCGGCGATGACGATGGTTACGTCCGGATACTTGGCGCGGATGCGGTCGATCATCGCCTGCAGGTTTTCGCGCGTGACGTCGGGGGCGATGCCGCGGAGGCCGTCGTTGCCGCCGAGCTCGAGCACGAACACGTCGATCTTCTGCCGCAAAATCCAATCAAGCCGGCGCAGGCCGCCCGCCGTCGTCTCGCCGCTCAGGCCGGCGTTGACCACGCGCCAGGGAAGCCCGGCGGCGTCGATTTTTTTCTGGATGAGCGCCGGGTAGCCTTCGTCCGGGTCGAGACCGTAGCCGGCGGTGAGGCTGTCGCCGTAGAAAAGCACGGTCTTCGTCGTGGCGGTTGCCGCGGTCGTCGCGAGCAGCACGAGCAAGGCCAGCAGGGCGGACCGTCCGGCCCGGGAAATCAGCCGCCCGACGAACAACTTTGCACTTTCAGGGAGGTTAAGTGTGTTACAGCGCATCTTTCCCCGCATGAGTGTCCAACCCATCCTAAAAGTCGAGCGCCTGACCAAGACCTATCCCACCGCCGCCGGTGCCCTCACCGTGCTGAAGGAGGTCAGCTTCGCCCTCGAGCCCGGCGCCACCTGCGCCATCGTCGGCCCCTCCGGCAGCGGCAAGACGACGCTCCTCGGCCTCTGCGCCGGCCTCGACCAACCCACCAGCGGCAGCGTGCAGATCGTCGGCCGCGAGGTCGGTCATCTCAACGAGGACGAGCGCGCCCTCGTGCGCAACGAGAGCGTCGGCTTCGTCTTCCAAAACTTCCAGCTCATCCCCACGCTCACCGCGCTCGAGAACGTCCTCGTCCCGCTCGAACTCCGCGGCGACAACACCAGCGAGAAGGACGCCGCCGACCTGCTCGCGCGCGTCGGCCTCGGCGACCGCCTCGACCACTACCCGATGCAGCTCTCCGGCGGCGAACAGCAGCGCGTGGCGCTGGCCCGCGCCTTCATGAACCGTCCGCGCATCCTCTTTTGCGACGAGCCCACGGGCAACCTCGACGGCGACACCGCGCACGCGATGGTCGACCTGATCTTCGGCCTCAACCGCGAGCGCGGCACGACGCTCGTGCTCGTGACGCACGACCTCGAGCTGGCGAAGATGACCCAGCGCGTCATCCGCCTCCGCAGCGGCGCCGTCATCAGCGACGAACGCATCCCGCACTGAGGCGAACCGCGAGCGCAGCTCTTTTGTTGGTCACCACGAAATACACCAACCACACGAAAATGGGCTGAATCATGACCGACATCATCTATCGCGAAGAATCCTACCGCATCATGGGGGCGTGCTTTGAAGTTTATAAGGAAAAGGGCTGCGGGTTTCTCGAAGCCGTTTTTCAGGAGTGCCTCGAATACGAATTGGGCGACCAAAGCGTCCCCTTCGTGGCGCAACCATCTCTGCAGCTTACTTACAAGGGGCGTTTGCTGAAGCAGACTTACTCGCCGGACTTCGTGTGCTTCGGAAAAATCGTTCTCGAAATCAAGGCCGTCACGGCGCTCACCGACGAGCACCGCGCCCAAGTCCACAATTACCTGCGCGCCACGGGTCATCGGCTCGGTCTGCTCGTCAACTTCGGCCACTTCCCGAAGGTCGAATACGAGCGCATCGCCCTTTGATCCCTTTCGTGTGCTTCGTGTCTTTCGTGGTTCCTCCCTCTCTCTTCTGATGAACTTCATCCTCAAAATGGCCTGGCGTGATACGCGGGCTTCGCGGCGGCGGTTGCTGTTGTTCTCGCTCGCCATCGTCCTCGGCATCGCCGCCCTCGTCGCCGTCGGCTCGCTGCGCGACAACCTCCGCGCCGCCGTCGAGGAGCAGACCAAGGCCCTGCTCGGCGCCGACCTCGTCATCACCTCCCGCGCCGCCCTCACGCCCGAGGCCAACACCTTCATCGCCAGCCTCGGCGGCACCGAGGCCCGCGAGATCACGTTCAACTCGATGCTCCTCGTGCCCGCCACCGGCGCCACGCGCCTCGTGCAGGTGCGCGCGCTCGAGGGCGAGTTCCCCTTCTACGGCGACTTCGACACCGCGCCCGCCGACGCCCGCGCCGCGCTGCGCCGCGGCGGTCCTGTCGCCGTCGTCGAGGAGAGCGTCGTCGTGCAATTCGGCCTCGAGCCCGGCGCCACCGTGCGCCTCGGGGCGGGCGACTACACCGTCGCCGGCGGCCTGCTCCGCGTGCCCGGCGAGGCCGCCGCCGTCGCCACGCTGGCCCCGCGCGTGTTCGTGCCGCTCGGCACGATCGAGGCCACCGGCCTGCTCCGCAACGGCTCGCTCGCGCGGCATCGCGTTTATCTGAAATTTCCCGCCGGCACCGACGTCGAGCAGCTCGTCGGCGACCTGCGCACGCGCTTCCGCGAGCTGCGGCTCGGCTTCGAGACGGTCGAGTCCCGCAAGCGCCAGCTCGGCAATTCCATCCGCAACGTGAACTCGTTCCTGATGCTCGTCGGCTTCGCGTCGCTCTTCCTCGGCGCCATCGGCGTCGCCAGCGCGATCCACGCCCACGTCCGGCAGAAGGTGCCGACGGTCGCCATCCTCCGCTGCCTCGGCGCGAGCGCGCGCACGAGCTTTGCCATCTACCTGCTGCAGGGCCTCGGTCTCGGCCTCGTCGGCGCCCTCGGCGGCGCGGCGCTCGGCATCGTCGCGCAAATGGCGCTGCCCGGCCTCCTGAAGGATTTCCTGCCCTTCGAATTCGCCTTCGCCGTCTCGTGGCCCGCCGTCCTGCGCGGCATCGGGGCCGGACTCGTCATCAGCGTGCTCTTCGCCTTGCTGCCGCTGCTCGAGGTCCGGCGCGTGTCGCCGCTGCTGACGCTGCGCTCCGCCTTCGCGGAGCATGGCGCGCGCGGGCGCGACTGGCTGCGCGTGGCGCTCTTCGGCGTCATCCTCGCCGCCATCGTCGGCTTCGCCATCTGGCAGACCGGCCGCTGGCAATGGGGCGTGGGTTTCGCGGGCGGGTTGCTCGCGTGCTTCCTCGTGCTCGGCGGGCTCGCCAAGCTCATCGCGTGGCTCGCGCGCCGGCTCAACCTGCGCCGCCTGCCCTTCGCCTGGCGGCAGGGCGTGGCCAACCTCCACCGGCCGAACAACCGCACCGTGCTCCTCCTCGTGTCGCTCGGCATGGGCACCTTCTTGATGATGACGCTCTACCTCTCGCGCGACACGCTCCTCGGCCAGTTGCGCGTGCTCGGCGACGCCGACCGCCCGAACCTGATGCTGTTCGACATCCAGGACGACCAGGTTCAGCCGCTCGAGAAATTGCTCGCGGACAGCGGCGCACCCGTGCGCCAGCAGGCCGCGATCATCACGATGCGCATCAGTGCGCTCAAGGGTCAGCCCGTGGCCGAGGTCCTGCGCGACGGCAACTCGCGCGCCCAGGGCTGGACGTTGCGCCGCGAATACCGCTCCACCTACCGCCGCGAACTCAGCTACACCGAGAAGCTCGTCGCCGGCGAATTCACCGGCCGCGTCGCACCCGACGTCGCCAGCGCGCCGATTTCCATCGAGCAGGAGCTCGCCAACGACCTCGGCGTGGCGCTCGGCGACGAGATCGAATGGGACGTGCAGGGCGTGCCGGTGAAGACGCATGTCGGCTCCATCCGCTCCGTCGACTGGCGGCAGATGTCGCCGAACTTTTTCGTCGTCTTTCCCGAGGGCGTGCTCGATGCCGCGCCGAAGTTCCATGTCATGGCGGTGAAGGCCGCCGACACCGTGCAGTCCGCGCGCCTCCAGCAGGCCGTCGTGCGCGACTACCCGAACGTCTCGGCCATCGATCTCGCGCTCATCATGGACACGATCGATCGCGTCTACTCGAAGGCGTCGTTCGTCGTGGAGTTCCTCGCGCTGTTCACGGTTGTCACCGGCGTGGTCGTGCTTGCCGGCGCCGTGCTCATCGGCCGGCACCAGCGCGTGCGCGAGAGCGTGCTGCTGCGCACGCTCGGCGCCACGAAGCGCCAGGTGAACCGCATCATGCTCGCCGAATACCTCGCGCTCGGCACGCTCGGCGCGGCCGTCGGCGCCGTGCTCTCGCTTGGCGCCAACTGGGCGCTGGCGAAATACATTTTCCAGATGGCGTGGGTCGCGCCGAACGGCGTCGTGCTGCTCGTCGGCTGGCTGGCCGTCAGCGCCGTGACCGTCGCCACCGGCCTGCTCTCCAGTCGCGGCATCTGCGACCACCCGCCGTTGGAAGTGCTGCGCCAGGAAACCTGACCCCGGAGCCGGACTCTGCCCGGCCCGCAAGAAGCGCCCCGACGCCGGAACCGGCACGCCGCCTAATGCGGCCGCGGCGCACGACAATCCTTCGCGCCCGGACGAATCCGTTCCGCCGCCTGGCTCCGTGCCCGGGCGGCTCCCCCAGGCAATGACACTTAATAAGTGTCATTGCCTGGGGCGCGGCGCCGGGGCGGGGGAAGGTGCGACCGGACCGGTTGCGCGGGCGGCGGGCGGGAAACGCGCTCTTGCGGCGCACGGGAAAGGCGGCTTGCTCGCGGGGATGAGTTCCCGGGTGCTGCAGTTCCACTACACGTTGCGCGACGCCGACGGGCGCGTGCTCGACACGTCGCGCGGCGACGCGCCGCTGTCCTGCGTCGAGGGCGCGGAACAGATCGTGCCCGGCCTCGAGAAGGTCCTGCGCGCCATGCAGCCGGGGGACCAGCGCAAGGTGGCCGTGGCGCCCGAGGAGGGCTATGGCGTGCCCGACGAGACGCTCATCGGCCGCGTGCCGCGGGGGCAGCTCCCGGTGGCCGACGAGATCAAGGTCGGCGACCAGTTCCGCACCGGCCCGGATCCCTACGCGCCGATCGTGCGCGTGATCGCGCTCGAGGGCGAGGACGTCGTGCTCGACGCCAACCATCCGCTCGCGGGGCAAACGCTGTTCTTCGAGGTCGAGCTGACCGCGGCGCGGGCGGCCACGGCCGAAGAGGTGGCGCAGGCGCGCGCGGCCCTGGGCGGCTGACGGTTCCGGCGGCGCCACTCACCACGCATTTCCCCCTGCGCATGAAAGTTCTCGGCATCGACATCGGCGGGTCCGCGTTCAAGGCGGCGCCCGTGGACACCAAGACGGGCAAACTCCTCGCGGATCGCTTTCGCGTCCCGATTTCCAGCCCCTGCCCGAAGGCGGAGGGCCTGGCCGCGGCGCGCGCCATCGCGGCGCACTTCCGCTGGAAGGGCCGCATCGGGATCGGGTTTCCCGGCATCGTCAGCGACGGCCGCATCGGCGCGGTCGGCAACCTCGGCGCGGAGTGGGAAGGGCAGAACGGCCGGCTGATTTTCTCGCGCGCGACGCGCTGCCGCACGGGTATCGCCAACGACGCGGACGCCGCCGGTCTGGCGGAGATGCGTTTCGGCGCCGGGCGCGGCCGGCAGGGCACGGTGCTGATGCTGACGTTCGGCACGGGCATCGGCTCGGCGCTGTTTCACCGCGGGCACCTCTTTCCCAACGCCGAACTCGGCCACATCCCGTGGGAAGGCGGCCCGATCGAGCGCTACGCCTCGGCCGCCGTGCGAACGAAGCTCGACCTCGATTGGGTCGAGTGGACCGAGCGCGTGAACGTTTATCTCCAGGTGGTGGAGCGCCTCATCTCGCCGGAACTGATCATCGTCGGCGGCGGCGTGAGCCAGGATCACCGGGCGTGGTTCAAGTTCCTGCGCACGCGCGCGAAGGTCGTGCCGGCGAAGCTGCACAACGACGCGGGCATCGTCGGCGCCGCGCTCGCCGGGGAATGACATGAGCGGCGCCCGCGTCCTCATCGTGGGGCAGGGCCTCGCGGGCACGGCGCTGGGGCTGGAACTGGAGGCGGCCGGCGTCGACTTCGTGGTCGCCACCGCCGGGCACGCCGACGCGGCGTCGCGCATCGCGGCGGGGCTGATCAATCCCGTCACCGGCCCGCGCGCGGTGAAGTCGGCCCACGTCGACGAACTCCTGCCGGAGGCGCAGGCGTTCTACCGGCGGGCCGGGGCGGTGCTGGGCGTCGACCTCTGGCAACCCCTGCGGCTCACCCGGCGCTGGCGCGATGCGGCGGAGCGCGTGGCGCTGGCGACGCGGCTGGCGCGCGGCGACCTGGCGCCCTTCGCCGGTCCGGAGTCGGCCGGCCCGGACGGCATCACCGTGCAAGGGGCGGCGCGCGTGGATTTGCCGGCGCTGCTGGCCGGCGCCGAGCGGCGCTGGGAGGCGGCCGGACGCCTGCGCTGGCGACGCGTGGCGCGGGAGGATGTGGCGGCGCGGCCGGATGGCGTGCGGTGGGGTGGGGAGGAGTTTTCGCAGCTCGTGCTTTGCACGGGGGCGGGGGATTTGGCGCGGGCGTGGTTCGGCGCGGAACCGTTGGCGGTGGTCGCGGGGGAGATTCTCACGCTCGCGGACGCGGGGCTCGCGCCCGACGAAGCGCGCAACGGCGGCGGGCACTGGGTGCTCGGGGGCGTTGGCGGCCAGGCGCGCGTCGGCGCGACGTATCGGCGCGAAGGCGGGGCGGAGATCACGGAGGCGGCGCGGGTGAAGTTGCTCGCGGTCGCGCACGAACTCGGGGTCGCGTCGTCGGCGCGGGTCGTCGCGCAGGTGGCGGGCCGGCGGATGACGCTGCCGGACCGGTTGCCGGTGGCGGGGGTGGCGGCCGCGGAGCCGCGCGTGGGCCTCTGTGGTGCGCTGGGATCGAAGGGCGCATTGTGGGCGCCGCGTCTCGCGCGCGCGTGGCGCGAGCACGTGGTCGGCGGCGCGCCGTTTCCCGCGCTGACGGCCGTCGGGCGCGGTGGCGGCCAGTGAGGACACCGGGCCGCGGAGCGGGGGCGGGGAGGCGATCGTGCGCGTGTTTTCCGTTGGGGGTCCGGTGGAACGAGACGCTCCGCGGGCGGTCAAGGGTGCCACCCCCCGGTGGCAAAAAAACGACGTCGCTTCGCCGACGGTCTCGTGTTGCCATCGCGCGTCGCCCCGACCCGAGCCCATGACCGCCAACAAGATCAAGACCCTCGTGATTGACGATGAGCCCGCCGCCCGCCGCGGTATCCGCGCGTTGTTGGACCGGGACCCCGACGTGCAGGTCATCGGCGAGGCGGCGTCCGGCACCGAGGCGGTGACCAAGATCCGCGCCGAGCGTCCGGATCTGGTGTTTCTCGACGTGCAGATGCCCGAGATGAGCGGCTTCAAGGTGCTGGAATCGCTCGGGGATTGTCCTGCGCCCGCCGTGATCTTCGTCACGGCCTACGACCAGCACGCGTTGCAGGCGTTCGAGGTCAACGCCGTGGATTATCTCCTCAAGCCCTACGACGATGACCGTTTCTGGGCGGCCGTGCGCCGCGCGAAGGCGGAGATTGTCCGCCGCCAGACCGACCTGCTCGGGCACAAGCTGAACAATCTCCTCAGCTACCTGCAGAACGCCACGCCCGGCGACGTCCCGGTCGCGCCCGCGGCGTCGAGCGCGCCGGCTCCGGCGTCCGCCGGCGGCCCGGCGTCCGAGACGATCACGCGGGACCGCATCCTGCTCAAGGCGGGCGGCGAGATCTATTTTCTCAAGGCCGAGGAGATCGACTGGATCGAGGCCGAGGGCGACTACATGAAGTTCCACGCCGGCGGCCGCGTGCACCTGCTGCGCGAGACGATGGGCAACCTCGAGGAGCGCCTCGACGCGAAGCGCTTCATCCGCATCCATCGCTCGACGATCGTGAACATCGACCGGGTGAAGAAGCTCAGCCCCTCCTTCGCCGGCGAATACGCCGTCATCCTCCACGACGGCACGAAGCTGCGCCTCAGCCGCGGCTACCACGAGCGCCTGCAGGAGTTGATGCGCAACACGCTTTGAACGTCGCGCCGGCGCGGCGCGAGCCCGCCCGGCCCGGCGGCCCCGCCCATCCTGCCGGGCACCCGTTTATCCCAAAAACACCTGCGACCGGCGGGCCGCTCGCGTGTTATGCGCCCAGTTCTTTCCCCGCCGGCCCGGTCCCGAGCCTAATCCTCATCCTCGGGCGCTTGGCCGCGCAAACCCAGCTTTTCATCGCAATGCCGTTCCCCTTCTCCCGCGGAAATCTTTGCTGCGCAACGTTCGTAGTTATCAGTTGTGTTGCAGAGGGGCTCCGTTGGGGCCCCTCTGTGTTTTTCCGGCGGGGAGCAACCGGACGGCAGGCGGTGCCATAAGGCTGGCCAAGCCCACGCTCGCCTGATTTTTCACCTCGTTTTCCTCCCTCGCATCATGTCCAACGCCACCCCCAAGCCCGTCGCCGTGCCCTCCGCGGCCGCCGCCAAAAAGAAGTCCCGCACGCGTCTCTACCTCGTGCTCGGCTCCGTTGTCGTCCTCGGTATCCTCATCGCCGCCGGCATGGCCAAGGGCCGCAACGAGGAGAAGCCCATCCAGGTCACGACCGAGAAGGCCTTCGTGAAGAACATCACGCAGCTGGTCACCGCCACCGGCAAGGTCCAGCCCGAGACCGAGGTGAAGATCTCCCCCGAAGTCGCCGGCGAGCTCATCGAGATCGCCGTCCGCGAGGGCCAGCCCGTCAAGCGCGGCGACCTCCTCGTCCGCATCAAGCCCGACTTCTACCGCGCCCAGCTCGAGCAGCAGGAGGCCGCGCTCGCCTCCGCCCGGGCCACCAGCGTCCTCAGCCAGGCCCGCCTCGACAAGGCGGAGCAGGACTTCAAGCAGAGCAACGATCTCTACCAGAAGCAGCTCATCTCCGACGCCGAGTTCACCGCCGCGCGCACCAACCTCAACGTCGCCCGGGCCGACTTCGAATCCTCCCTCGCCCAAATCCGCCGCACCGAGGGCTCGCTCGACCAGGCGCGCGACCAGCTGGCCAAGACCACCATCTACTCGCCCATCGACGGCACCATCTCCTCCCTCACCAGCGAGGTCGGCGAGCGCGTCGTCGGCACCAACCAGTTCGCCGGCACCGAGATCATGCGCATCGCCAACCTCGACAGCATGGAGGTCCGCGTGAAGGTGAACGAGAACGACATCATCAACGTCAAGGTCGGCGACCGCACCGCCGTGAACGTCGACGCCTTCCCCGGCCGCCGCTTCGAGGGCCGCGTCCGCGAGATCAGCAGCTCCGCCCTCACCGCCGGCGCCACCGGCAGCTCCGCCGCCGCCCTCGTCGCCTCCGCCTCCGACGAGGTCACCAACTTCCTCGTCAAGATCAGCATCGTCGACCGCGACGCCCGCCTCCGCCCCGGCATGAGCGGCACCGTCGACATCGAGACCGCCACTGTCACCGGCGTCGTCGCCGTGCCCGTCCAGAGTGTCACCGTCCGCGCCGAGGGCGGCAAGACCACCGAGGAGATGCAGCAGGAACGCGCCAAGGCCGCCAAGGAGCGCTCCGGCAACGAGCTCGAGGTCGTCCGCGAGCGCGACGAAGCCCGCCGCGACCGCGAGCGCCTGCAGCGCGTCGTGTTCGTCAAGCAGGGCGACAAGGTCGTCATGCGCCCGGTCGAGACCGGCATCGCCGACAACACCCACATCGAGATCAAGTCCGGCGTCCAGGCCGGCGACGAGGTCGTGTCCGGCAGCTACGCCGCCATCAGCCGCCGCCTGAAGGACGGCGCCCGCGTCATGCTCGAGAAGCCCAAGAAAGAGGAAAACAAGTAATCGGGTAGGGCGCGGACTCCGTTCCGCGCCGCGGCGGCGAGAGGACTCGCCGCCCTACCGCTCCCGCCCATGTCCACCGCCCCCGCCACCGCCTTCCGGCGCGACTACCGCCCGCCCGGCCCGCTCGTGATCGACATCGCCGGCGTCACCAAGCTCTACCGCATGGGCGAGGAGACCGTCCACGCCCTCCGCGGCGTCGCCCTCAAGGTCCACCGCAACGAATACCTCGCCATCATGGGGCCCTCCGGCTCCGGCAAGTCGACGCTCATGAACATGCTCGGCTGCCTCGATACGCCCACCAGCGGACACTACGAGTTCTCCGGCAAGGACGTCTCCGCCATGACCGACGACGAGCTCGCCGACATCCGCAACCGCGAGATCGGCTTCGTCTTCCAGACCTTCAACCTCCTCCCGCGCTCCACCGCGCTCGCCAACGTCGAGCTCCCGCTCATCTACGCCGGCCTCGGTCCCGATGCGCGCCGCGAGAAGGCGATCCAGGCCCTGACCAACGTCGGCCTCGGCGAGCGCATGAGCCACAAGCCCAACGAGCTCTCCGGCGGCCAGCGCCAGCGCGTCGCCATCGCCCGCGCGCTCGTCAACAATCCCTCCATCATCCTCGCCGACGAGCCCACCGGCAACCTCGACTCCCGCACCGGCGAGGAGATCATGCAGCTCTTCGAGGATCTCTATGCGCAGGGCAACACGATCATCGTCGTCACGCACGAGGAAGACATCGCCCGCCACGCCCGCCGCATCGTGCGGCTGCGCGACGGGTTGATCGAATCCGACGTGCGCCAGGTCTGAGGATTTTCGATTTTGGATTCTCGATTTTCGATTCCATGACCGAGCAGGAACTCAAAGCCCGCACCAAGCGCTTTGCGCTCCGCGTGCTGAAGTTGATCGATACACTCCCCGACTCGCGGTCCGGGCGTGTGCTCGCATCCCAACTTGGGCGTTCCGGCACCTCCGTCGGGGCGAATTATCGCGCCGCCTGCCGTTCGCGCTCCACGGCGGAAATGGTTTCCCGGCTGTCCGTCGTGGAGGAGGAGGCCGATGAGTCCGCCTTCTGGATGGAGTTGATCGTCGACCACGGCTTGCTCCCCGAAACCAAGGTGGGTCCGTTATGGCGCGAGGCCGATGAAATCACCGCGATCATGGTCGCCTCGCGAAAGACGCTCCAGGCCGGCAATCGAAAATCCAAAATCCAAAATCGAAAATGAAGCGCCTGCTCTACGAGTTCACCGAATCCTTCCGCATCGCGGCGACGCAGATCCGGGCGAACAAGCTGCGCTCCGTGCTCACCGCGCTCGGCGTCATCATCGGCATCGTCGCCGTCACGCTCATGGGCACCGCCATCCGCGGCATCGACACCGGTTTCCAGAACAGCCTCGCCATGCTCGGCGACGACGTCCTCTACGTGCAGAAATGGCCCTGGGGTCCGGTCGAGGATTGGTGGAACTACAACAACCGCCCCAACCTCAAGCCGCAGGACGCCACGGCGCTCAACCGCGTCATCCAGTCGACGCCCAATTCCCTCCTCGAGTTCGCCGTCCCCGTCGTCGGCCGCTCCAGCACCGTCAAGGTCGGCGATGCGCGCGTCAACGGCGTGTTCACCATCGGCACCGAGGCCGAATACGCCCGCATCAGCGGCGCGGAATACAAGGAGGGCCGCCTGTTCAACGAGACCGAGGCCGGCTCCGGCCGCGAGGTCTGCGTGCTCGGGCACGACGTCGCCGAGGCGCTCTTCCCCACGCGTTCGCCCCTCGGCGAGCGGGTGATGATCGGCGGCCACCCCTTTGAGGTCGTCGGCGTCTTCGCCAAGCAGGGCGAGTTCCTCGGCCTGTTCAGCTTCGACAACCAGGTCGTCATCCCGCTCCAGGCCTTCCAGAAATACTTCTCCATCCGCCGCGGCGCCGAGCTGCGCGTGAAGATGAAGGACAAGAACCAGCTCGAGGCCGCCAAGGACGAGCTCACGGGCGCCATGCGCCGCGTCCGCGCCCAGCTCCCGGGCGAGCGCGACAATTTCACCATCAACGAGCAGCAGGCCTTCAAGGCCCAGCTTGACCCGGTCAAGCAGGGCATCGCCCTCGCCGGCCTCTTCATCACCGGCCTGTCGCTCTTCGTCGGCGCCATCGGCATCATGAACATCACCTTCGTCTCGGTGAAGGAGCGCACGAAGGAGATCGGCACCCGCAAGGCGCTCGGCGCCCGCCGCCGCTCGATCCTGATGCAGTTCCTCATCGAGGCCGTGTCCATCTGCCTCATCGGCGGCGTCGTCGGCATGGGCATCTCGTTCCTGCTCTTCCTCGGCATCCACGGGGCCGCGCCGAACTTCCCCGTCGAGTTTTCCCCCGACCTCGTCGTCGTGAGCATGCTCGTCTCCGTCGTCACCGGCATCGTCTCCGGCTTCGCCCCCGCCTGGGGCGCCTCGCGCCTCGACCCCGTCGTGGCGCTGCGCTACGAATGATGACATTCTCGATTTTGGATTCTCGATTTTCGATTGGCCGGCGGTGCGGCCACTCCCGAGCGATCCTTGATCCGGCACGCGGCCCAAAATCGAAAATCGAGATTCGAAAATCAAAAATCCCGTCATGAATTTCTCCGAAATCCTCAAGATGGCCCTCAGTTCGCTGGGCGTGAACAAGCTCCGCTCCGCGCTCACGATGCTCGGCATCACGATCGGCGTCTTCTCCGTCATCGGCGTCATGACCGCCGTCACGGCGCTGCGCGCCTCGATCGAGACCGGCCTGAGCTTCCTCGGGTCGAACATGTTCCAGTTCGCCAAGTTCCCGGTCAACGGCGGCGGCGGCCCCGAGGGCGGGCGGCGGCGCTTCGAGCTGCGGCGCGACATCACCCTCGAGCAGGCGATGCGCTACCAGCGCCTGATGGAAGGCGCCGCGGATGTCATCTGCCTGAAGGTCTTCTCGCGCGGCGGCGCCCAGGCCGTCTACAACGCCCGCAAGACTCCGCCCGGCCTCACCTTCGGCGGCACCAACGAGCACTTCCTCACCGCCAACCAATACAGCATCGCCACCGGCCGCAATTTCACCGCCGGCGACGTCGAGCTCGGCCGCCCGCTGGTCATCATCGGCCAGGACCTCGTCACCCGCCTCTTCCCCTCCGAGAATCCCCTCGGCAAGCAGATCAAGGTGCGCGACCGCACCTACACCGTCATCGGCACCTTCGCCTCGAAGGGCCAGTCCTTCGGCGGCAGCGGCGACTCCATCGCCATGATCCCGATCACCCGCTTCCTCTCGGACTTCGGCAGCGAGGGCGTGACGATCAACATCGCCACCCAGGCCCCGTCCCAAGCCGTCTACAACGAGACGATGGACAAGGGCGTCACCGCCATGCGCATCGTGCGCGGCCTCGCCCCGGAGCAGGACAACGATTTCGAGGTCTACTCCAACGACTCGCTCATCGCCATCTTCGCCCGCGTGGCCGACATCATCGCCGCCGGTTCCTTCGTCATCAGCGGCATCGCGCTCCTCGCCGCCGGCGTCGGCATCATGAACATCATGCTCGTCTCCGTCACCGAGCGCACGAAGGAGATCGGCATCCGCAAATCGATCGGCGCGCGGAAAAAGAACATCCTTTGGCAGTTCCTCATCGAGTCCGTGACCATCTCGCTGATGGGCGGTCTCGCCGGCATCCTCCTCGGCGTCCTCGGCGGCAACGGCCTGGCCATGGCGCTGAATGCCGCCGTCGTCTTCCCGTGGAACTGGGCCGCCATCGGCCTGATCGTCTGCTCCGGCATCGGCGTCGGCTTCGGCTTCTACCCGGCGTGGAAGGCCGCGTCGCTCGATCCGATCGAGGCGCTGCGCTTCGAGTAGGCGCTCGCGCCGCCTCCGGCGCGCGCGGGCTTGCCTGTTCTCCGCGCCGCCGGTTTGCTGGGGGCGCGCGTGAAGCTCCAATTCAAGCATAACCCGGCCTGGCGCCGCCACGTGGCGGTGGGCGACCGCCGGCGGTGGTTCCTCTGGTCCGTCGCGCTCAAGATCGAAATCCGCGCCATCCCGATCTGGACCTTTGAGATCTTCTGGAAGCGGCTGCTCCTCGGCCTCGGCCTGTTGTGCGTCTTCGGCTACCTCGGCGCCGTCACCGCGCTCCACTTCTGGCTGCAACGCCAGCCGCAAAACCAGATCGGTTGGAGCGATGTCGCCCTGGCGCCGGTGCGCTGGGAGCACTTCCGCCGCCTGCGGGGCGACACGTCGATCGCGCAGGCCGCCGCGCGCCTCGAAGCGCGCGATTACGTCGAGGCCTTCCACGGGCTCCGCGTCGGCCTCGCGCGCTCGCCGGGCAACTTCCGCGGCCGCATCCTGCTCGCCCGGCTTTACGCTGCGCAGGATCCCGCGCTGGCGCTGCGCACCCTCGAGGCCGGCCTGCCGCACTCCGCGTCCGAACCGGAGTTTCTCCGCGCGCTCTTCGGCTTCTACAGCCAGTTCCAGGCGGGCACCCGCGCCAGCGCCGAGGCCGACCGCCTGCTCGCCGCCGACCGCCGGCCGCCGCTCCCGCCGCTCGCCCGCTCCGTGCTCCAAGCCCTGCAGGCGACGCTCGTGCTCGACACCGACCCGGCCAAGGCGGTGGAGCGGCTCGCCGCCGTCCCGCCGAGCGGCGATGCCGAGGAGGACGCCCGCATCGCCCGCCTGCGCGCCGCCGCGCTCGTGCGCCTCGGTCGCCTCGACGAGGCCCAAGCCCTCCTTGAGCGCACGCGCGCCGTCTCCGCCGGCCTCGACCAATGCCGCGCCGAGGCGGAACTCGCCGTCGCCCGCCGCGACGAGGCCGCCGTCGAATCCGCCCTGCGCCGTCTCCGCGTCGTGCGCGACCGCGAGACGCCGCAGGCCTACCTCGTCGGCTTCAACGCCTGGCACCAGCTGCGGCGCCTCACGCTGCGCGACCTCACCGAGCAGGAATTTTACCGCACCTTCGGCGCGCAGGATGCCGCCCTGCAGCTGTTCGCCGCCAACGCCGTCAACCTCGGCCTCCCCGAGGTCGTGCTCCGCACGCAGCAGGTGGCGCAGGAGAACGGCCTGAGCCCCTTCGCCTTTCGCGTGCACCTGACCGAGCTGGCGCTGCGTCGCGGCGAGTTCGACGCGGCGTTCCAGCAGCTCCGCGACTGGGAGCGCGCCGTGGCAACGCTGCCGCCCGGCCAGCGCGCCTATCCGGAGCTGATCGAGCGTCTCACCCGCACTGTCGTGGCCGGCGGGGAGAACCAGGTGTCCGGGTTTCTCACGCATCTCGGCGCGATGCGCGGACGCGCCACGCCCGGAGTCTACCGGCTCGTGCTCGATGTGCTCGAGCGCGCCGGCCAGCCCGCGGTGGCACGGCAGGCGCTGGACTTCGGCCTGCGCCTGTATCCCCAGACCGACTTTCTCCTCGAGGCGCAGACGCGGCTGGCCGGCCTGACGGTCCTTCCGGCGGGCGCTCCTTCCGACCGGGCGGCGCCGCCGGCGGTGGCCGCGACGAGCGAGGAGGCGCTGGCCGCGATCGATTCCGCCCTCGACGCCCAAGCCTACGTTGCCGCCCGGGACCAGGTGCGCGCCGTGCGCATGGCGCGTCCCGCTTGGCTCGCGGAGGCCGATGCTGCGCTTGGCCGCCGCGAGATCCGGCTCGCCCTCGCGACGCAGGATCGCTCGTCCGCCCGCCTCGTCGCGCGCACCCACCTCGAGCGTCACCGCTCCGACGAGGAGGCGCTGGCCGTCGTCCGCCTGGCGGCGGCGGCGCTCGCCGACGGTCGCGCCGAGGAGGCGCGTCTGCTGCACGACGAGGTCGCCGCGGCCCGCGGCACCGGGCCGGCGGTGCAGGAGGCGCTCGCGGCGCTCGGGCTGCGGGACGATCTGGCGGCCACGGCCGAGACGGCGGGCGCGGCGCTGGCCGCGCTGGATCAGTCGCTGGCGGCGCGGCGGGCCGACGAGGCGCTGCGTCTGCTCGATTACGTGCGGCAGAAAAACATGCCGTGGCTGGCCGAGGCGCGGAACGATCTCGCGGTCCGCGAGGTGCGGGTGCGGCTCGCGCTGCGTCAGCGCACGCTGGCGCTGGCGGCGTTGAAGGATCTCACCGTGCGCGGCGGCCTGGCCCGCGGCGCGGCGTTCCGGCTCGTGCGCGAGATGATCGCGGCGGGAGAAACCGAGACGGCGCAGCTGCTCGCGCGCGAAATCGTGCGCCTGCTGCCGGGCGACGCGGCCGCGGCGAAGCTGCTGCAGGAAGCCGAAGCCCCGCGTCCGGGCGAAACGCCGCCGGGCGGCGGGTGAGCCGCGCGAGTGGGGTCGAAGCAGCGAAGCGCAGGTAGGGCCGGTCTGTGACCGGCCTTTGCCGGCCGCGCAGCGTATTCAGGCCGGTTAAAAACCGGCCCTGCTGCTATGTAGCCGATCGTGGCGAGCAAAAAATGAGGTGCGTGCCCGCCGGGCGC
>VFQQ010001985.1_pt1 | contig 25420 bp, 30 predicted proteins | sample 3512341 | NCBI WGS metagenome assembly VFQQ01 (sample SAMN10412373, study PRJNA504923) | tailings metagenome | isolation source: Relicate 2 Philex TSF1 revegetated site | place: Philippines: Tuba, Benguet | collected 2017-08-29 | reverse complement strand
AGGGCGGCGGGCCCTTCCAGGAGCGGGCGCAAATGGCCTGGCTCAGCCAACGGTTTCTCTAGCTCTGCCCATATGTGAACGGGTGGCGGGGAACTTCGGTCCCGCCCCGCCGTTCCCCGGCCAGCGTCATCACCCCAGACAAACGGAGATGAAGACTATGGCTGACAAACAACTGGACGATCTTTTCCTCGATACGCTCAAGGACATCTATTACGCCGAACGGCAGATCCTGAAGACGCTGCCGAAAATGGCCAAGGCGGCACAGTCCGAAGAGTTGCGCGCCGGCTTCGAGCAGCATCGCGCCGAAACCGAGGTGCATGTCGAACGGCTCGAACAGGTGTTCGAGCTGCTGGGCAAGGCCCCGCGCGGCAAGACCTGCGATGCCATCCTCGGCATTATCGAGGAAGGCAAGGAGATCATGGAGGATTTCAAGGGCACTTCGGCGCTCGATGCCGGCCTTGTCTCCTCCGCGCAGGCGGTGGAGCACTACGAAATGGCCCGCTATGGCACCCTGGCCACCTGGGCCAAGCAGCTCGGCCATACCGAAGCGATGAACCTGTTCCTCGAAACCCTCAAGGAAGAGCAGGCCACCGACAAGAAGCTGTCGAGCCTCGCCAAGAGCTCGGTCAATCTCAAGGCGGCGTAAGCGTCACGGTTAGGCAAAGAAAAACGGGCCCATCGGGCCCGTTTTTATTGGGTCTCCCGCCCTGCGGCGCATAGCTCTCCGGGCCTAGTGACCTAAAATCTTACCACCGGGGAGATTTGCCGCGCAAAGCGCGGCCGATCATCAGTCGCGGGCGCGTTCGACGTAGGAATTGTCTTCGGTCAGGATGACGATGCGGGTGCCGGCGCCGATATGGGGCGGCACCATGACGCGCAGGCCATTGTTGAGCACGGCCGGCTTGAACGAGGACGACGCGGTCTGGCCCTTCACCACCGGCTCGGTCTCGACGATTTCGAAGGTCATGCGCTGCGGCAGTTCCAGCGACAGTGCGATGCCTTCGTGGGTCATCAGGTGCACCTTCATGCCGTCCGTCAGATAGGCCTTCTGGTCGCCGACCACGTCGTCGCCGACGGTAATCTGCTCATAGGTGGACGGCTCCATGAAGTGGTGGCCTTCGCCGTCCGAATAGAGGTAGTCATATTCGCGGTCATCGACATCGGCCTTCTCGACCATTTCGACGGTGCGCCAGCGGCCGATCACCTTCACGCCATCGGAAATGCGGCGCATGGTGACGTTGGTCACCGAGTTGCCCTTGCCGGGGTGCACGTTTTCGGCGGTGAGGACGACATGCAGGTTGCCGTCCTGCTCGACGACGTGGCCTTTGCGCAGGGACGAGGCGATGACCTTGACCATATTTCTTCCTTGTTCAACGGTTGGCGGCGGCCTAGAGGAGCGGCGACTTGAGGCCGGGCCGGCACTGATCTTTGCTGTTCGGTGCCGCCCGATACATGAAATCTTCGCAAACCGCCAGTCCCGAGCACGAAAGACCACCGCGCTTGCCTAACGCCCCTGCTTCGCCCTGGTGGACACCGCATCGCCACGCCGACCGGCGGCCGGCGCTGCTGGCCCGGAGCCGGATCGACGCGGCGGTGCGGGCCTATTTCGCCAATGAAGACTTCCTGATGATCGACCCGCCGGGGCTGCAGCGCAGCCCGGGCAACGAGACGCACCTGCACGCTTTCGGCACCGAGATGATCGGCAACGAGGGCGTCGGGACGCAGATGTATCTCCATACGTCGCCGGAATTCTCGATGAAGAAGCTGCTGGCGGCGGGCGAGGAGCGGATCGCAAGTCTCGGGCATGTCTGGCGAAATCGGGAGCGGAGTGCGCTGCACCACCCGGAATTCACCATGGCGGAGTGGTATCGGGCGGGGGAGCCGTATGAGGCGGTGATCCGCGATTGCGTGAACCTCTGCCGGATCGCGGCGGATATCGTGCAGACCAAGGTGCTGCGGTTCCGGGGCCGGGAATGCGATCCGCATGCCGAGCCGGAGCGGATCGGGGTTCGTGAGGCATTTCAACGGTTTGCGGACATCGACCTATTCGCCACGATGGATGCGGATGGGGAGACGGACGCGGAGGCGCTTGCCGGGCAGATGCGGTGGGTGGGGATCGGGGTGCCGGAGGATGCCACCTGGAGCCACCTGTTCAGCCGCATCGTGGTCGAAAAAGTGGAGCCAAATCTGGGACTTGGGCGGTTGACGGTGCTGGACGAATATCCGGCGGCGGAAGCGGCATTGGCGCGGCGGAAGCCGGGCGACAGGCGCGTGTCCGAGCGGTTTGAGCTCTATGGGTGTGGTGTCGAACTGGCGAACGGTTTCGGCGAATTGACCGATGCGGACGAACAGCGTCGCCGTTTCGCCATCGAGATGAATGAAAAACAACGGCTCTATGGTGAGACCTATCCGCTGGACGAGGACCTGTTGGCCGCCCTGCCCCTGATGCCCGAGACGAGCGGCGTCGCCCTCGGCTTCGACCGGCTGGTGATGCTGGCCGTCGGCGCGCCGCGCATCGAGGACGTGATCTGGGTGCCGGTGGCGGAGACGGGCACGTGAACGCCATCCGCAGCGCAAAGGATCTGATCGCGGCGGGGCTGGCGACACCCGAGCAGCAGGCCGGTATCGAGGCCGTGGCCGAGCGCTATGCGGTGGCGATTTCGCCGGCGATCGCGGAGCTGATCGACCGGGGCGATGCGGATGATCCGATTGCAAAGCAGTTCGTGCCGGATATGCGCGAGCTGACCACCCTGCCCGAGGAGCACGACGATCCGATCGGGGACCTGGCGCACTCCCCGGTCGAGGGCATCGTGCATCGCTATCCGGACCGGGTGCTGCTCAAGGCCGTGCATGTCTGCCCGGTCTATTGCCGCTTCTGCTTCCGCCGCGAGATGGTGGGGCCGCAGGGGCTGGGGACGCTGTCGCCCGAGGCGATGGACAAGGCCATCGGCTACATCGCGGATCACCCGGAAATCTGGGAAGTGATCCTCACCGGCGGCGACCCGCTGATCCTGTCGCCGCGGCGATTGGCGGAGATGATGGAGCGGCTCAAGGCCATTCCGCACGTGAAGATCGTGCGGTTCCACACCCGGGTGCCGGTGGTGGAGCCGGAGCGGATCGACGATGCACTGGTGGCGGCGCTGAAGGCCAGCGGCAAGACGACTTATCTCGCGGTGCATGCCAACCATCCGCGCGAGTTTTCCGAGGCGGCGCGGGCCGCGGTGACGCGGCTGGCGGATGCCGGGATCGCGTTGATCAGCCAGACGGTGCTGCTCAAGGGCATCAACGACGATGCCGAGGTGCTGGCCGAGCTGATGCGGACCTTCGTGGAGCTGCGGGTGAAGCCGTATTATCTCCACCACCCGGACCTGGCGCCGGGGACGAGCCATTTCCGCGTCTCGATCGAAGCGGGTCAGGCCCTGGTCGTCGGCCTGCGCGGACGCGTCAGCGGGCTGGCGCAGCCGACCTACATTCTCGATATCCCGGGCGGCTACGGCAAAGCCGTCATCGCGCCCGGAAGCATCCGGGCGACGGGTGACGGCTGCTATTCAGTGCGGGATTTCCGCGGCGGAGAGCACACGTACAGGGACGTTGTGTAGCTCTGGTGGGCCCGAACCTCGTGGTTCGACAGGCTCACCATGAGGTTCTCAAAGGCACGGAGCCGCAGTAGCCCTCATGGTAAGCTGGTCGAACCACGAGGGCGTGTAGCCGCTACTCTTCAGCGCGGATGCGGGCGAGTTCTGCGTTGTAGATGCGCAGGGCGATGAAGATCGCGAAGCTGAAGCAGACGATGCCGGTCATCTGCGCGAGCGGCAGGAAATCGAGCATCGGAACGTGCTTGGCAGCGAGGAGCGCGAGGACGAAACCGAGGACGGGAACGACTTCGGAAAAGCGGACGAGCATAATAGTTGTGACAACCTTTCACCAAAAGCGCTGACGCTGGCGCGACTACGATTTGATGATCCGCTGACCCGGACCCCCAAGGCACACGCTACGCGAATTCGTAAAAGGTTCCATCAACATTTCCGTTATCTGCAATTTTCTGACGGGCGTCGTGCAGAAATTGCAACAGGGCCCGCATTTCCGGGCAGTTGACGGGCCTTTGCGGTGCGCCATCGGGAGGAAAATAGCCCGCCCGGCATCAGTCGGATTGATCCAGGTCAGACGCGGGGAAGAAAGATGGTCCCCGGGTCGAGCCCGGGGACGACGGCGATCGTGGGTCAGGTGAAAAGCTTCAGGCCGGCGATGCCGGCGACGATCAGGCCGATCGAGGCGAGGCGGACGGCGGTGGCGGGTTCGTTGAAGATCACCATGCCGAGAATGGCGGTGCCGACGGTGCCGATCCCGGTCCAGACGGCGTAGCCGGTGCCGACCGGCAGGTCGCGCAGCGCGACGCCGAGCAGCGCGATGCTGGCCACCATGGCGCCGATGGTCAGCGTGGTGGGAACGAGTTTGGTGAAGCCTTCGGTGTATTTGAGGCCCATGGCCCAGCCGATTTCGAGCAGGCCGGCAATAGCCAGATAGATCCAAGCCATTGGATTTCTCCGTGGTTGGCGGGCCGTCCCGCGATGTCGGTGAAGCAGCAGGGCCGTCCCTGCTGCGGATCGATATAGAGAAGTCAGCAAGACAGGTGAAGTGCCGCCATGGCAAACCGGATTTGCACGGACGCCATGGCGCGAGGTTTTCGGAATGCATGCAATCGACAATCCGGCGGTGGCGGCGCGGTTCGCGGCCTATCCCCCTGCCCTGCGCGACCGGCTATTGGCGCTACGAGCGCTGGTGCTGGATGTGGCGGCGACGACGCCGGGGGTCGGCCGGATCGAGGAAGCGCTCAAGTGGAACCAGCCGAGTTTCCTGACGCCCGAGACCGGCAGCGGCACGACGGTGCGGATCGATGCGCATCCGGGCGGTGGCGTGGCGATGTTCGTCCACTGCCAGACCAACCTGGTGGAGACGTTCCGGCGGCACTATCCAGACCTCGACTATGAGGGCGACCGGGCGGTGGTGCTGGGCGATGATCCGGTGGACGAGCCCGCGCTGCGGCACTGCGTGGCGCTGGCGCTCACCTATCATGCGCGCAAGAAGAGCGGCGCTACAACTCGCTGAACGGGATGCCACCGCGGGATTTGCTGTCTTTGCTGGATTCGACCAGCTGGACGACGACGCGCTCGGGCGGGACGCCGAAATTCTTCACCACCGCGTCGGTGATGTCCTTCATGAGGGCACGCTTGGCGTCCGCCGGACGGCCTTCGGCGAGATAGACGATGATTTCGGGCATGGGGGACTCCTCTGGGGCGGTGTGTAGCACGGTGGGGCCGTAACCTCGAACCACACCGTTATGAGCGGTCCGCTCCGAGCATATCACCGCCCCATCAGTCGTCATCCTCGGGCTTGACCCGAGGACCCATTTCTCAGCTTGCGCAGGCGGGCAGATGGGTCCTCGCGTCGGAGCGCGAGGATGACGGTGGCTGGGGTTGGATTGGCGCCCGACCCCTACCCCAGATCCACTTGCCGCAACGGGTCGCCGCCGTCGATCAGCAGGACGCCGCCGGGTTTCAGCGCGGCTTTGATGGCGGCGCGGGCGAGGATGCCGGCTTCGGGGTGGCGGCCGTCGAGGGCGCCGACGCGGATGGCGACGGCGAGGTCGAATTTCGGCTCGCCGCTGGCGAGAACGAAGGCCTCGGCGGTGGACTGGCGGAAGGCGAGCGTACCGGCGGCGATTTCCGAGGCAGAGCCAGCTTCAGCCTGCTTGATGGCGGTGGCGGAGCGGTCGATGGCGAGGACAAAACCCTTGCCGTCGAGGCGGCGGGCAATTTCGCGCGCCATGGCGCCGGGACCGCAGCCGATCTCGAGGATGCGCAGGCCGGGTCGCAGCGGCAGAGCGTCGACGATCTCGCGCAGGCGAGCGGAGAGTGCGTCGGCCACTAGTTCGCCGGCTCGAGGAAGTTCTGGCTGAGCCAGCCGGCGGTGCCGTCGGCGGTGGTGACATAGGCCCAGGTGCCGGAGGTCTCGCTGACCGAGACCTTGGTGCCGCGCGGCAGGCTGGCGACAAGGCCCGAGTTCTTGTTGGGCTCGGTGCGCATGTTGAGCACACCGGCGGTGATCTGGCGGATGTCGCTGGAGGCGGCGGGAGCAGCCACCGGCGCGGTCTGCAGCGCAGGTTCGGGCGCGGCCAGCGGGGTGACCGAGACGATCAGCGAGGCGAGTTGCACCTTGGGCGTGGCGGTGTCGGCCGGATAGAGCCCGGCTTTCGGCCGGCTGGTGACCGTCTCGACGGCGGTATAACGCGGCGACGGCGCCTCGACCACGGTCGAGCGCAACATGTCCTTTGGCATCAGCACGATCGCCGCGGCGGTGCCGGCAATCAGCGTGGTGACGACGAAAATAGGAAAACCGACCGAGCTCATCGCTGCCTCCAAGGACCAGCTCAACGATGGAGACGCTAGCACGGCCAAGCTGACAGCTGCATGAACGATCGCGTGAGTTTTCGATCACAAAATGCAGAAGGCCGCCCGGAGGCGGCCTTCGCGTCACATACGGATTTCGCTGATTGGATCAGCCGACGATTTCGTCGTCGTTGAAGAAGAACTTGATCTCCTGAGCGGCGGTCTCGGGAGCGTCCGAGCCGTGCACAGAGTTCTCGCCGACCGACAGGGCGAATTCCTTGCGGATGGTGCCGTCGACGGCGTTGGCCGGGTTGGTGGCGCCCATGATTTCACGGTTCTTGAGGATGGCGCCTTCGCCTTCCAGCACCTGCACCACGACCGGCGCGGCGATCATCTGCTCGACCAGTTCGCCGAAGAAGGGACGGTCCTTGTGGACGCCGTAGAAGCCCTCGGCCTGGGCGCGGGTCATGCGGATGCGCTTGGAGGCGACGACGCGGAGACCATTCTCCTCGAACTTGGCAATGATCTTGCCGGTGAGGTTACGACGGGTCGCGTCGGGCTTGATGATGGAGAAAGTGCGCTCGATGGCCATGTTTTCTGGTCCTTTGACGGGTGATCCGAAAAGTGGGGCCTTGTAGCCAAGGGTTTTGACGGGCGCAAGACGGGGCTTGTCGCACCCAAGGAACTGGACGCGGGCGGCGTCTCAGGGAAGTATCGACCGATATTCTGGGGGAATTGTCTTGAAACTGATCGCATTGGCCGCCGCGGCGGCACTCATCGTCACGCCCGCAATCGCCGCGCCGTGGCAGGTTGTTTCCAACGAACAGGCGGGCGACGAACTCTTTACCGCCTACCAGCAGGAGGCGACCGGCACGGCGCTGTTCTTCGAGTGCTACAAGCCGCTGCAGATGGCGGCGTTCGGCGTGCAGACCGGGGTGCTTTGGGATGACAGCGCCAATCATCCCAGCGGCCTGTCGCTGGTGATCACCATCGACGGCGTGGCGCACGAACTCAAGAACTTCAACTACGAGCAGCAAGGCAGCGACACGGTGCTGGTCAGCTACCACCATGACGACACCGCCGCCTTCGAGGCGATGTTCATGGCGCTGATGGAAGCGCAGCAGAGCATCGCCATCGACATGGGCGAACGGCTGGAATATTCGGCCGAAGGCGTGCGCGCGGCGACCGACTGGGTGATGGCCGGCTGCGTCGCGCCGTGATCACCCCTCGGTGCACTGCGGGTCGATCTCGGCCTTGCCGCTGCCCGAGACGGTGCCCTGCGGGTTGATCAGCTCGACATCGAGGCTGGTGACGGCAGCGGTGACCGGAATGGTCTGGGCGACGTCGATCTGCACCGCCTGCATTGTGCAGACCTCGGCGGTAGCATGAGTGGGGACGGTGACTTTGGCGGTGGCGCCGTCCTCGGCGACGGTGGCCGGGTCGGTCGCCTCGCAGGCGCCGCCGGTATAGGTGAAGGTCAGGTCGACGCTCGCCGCATCGGTGCGGCAGGCGGCGAGGTTCTGCAACCCGGCGGCATCCTGTGCAAAGACGGCGGTGGCGGCGAGCAGCAGCGGAGCGGCGAACAGAACGGCACGCATTGGACTTCTCCCTTACGAAACTATATTGGGCACGGGCTTTTGTTTCCCTGCTAACGCGTTCGCTGCCCAAGCGGATGCAGACGAATTGCCATGCTGACCATCAACGACCTCACTTACCGTATCCAGGGCCGACCGCTGTTCGAACATGCGGACGTGGTGCTGCCCGATGGCAGCAAGACCGGCTTCGTGGGCAAGAACGGCACCGGCAAGACCACGCTGTTCCGGCTGATCCAGGGGCAGATTTCGGCCGATGACGGCCGTATCGAGGTGAACAAGAAGGCGCGGATCGGCGGGGTGGCGCAGGAAGCGCCGGCGACGAACCTTTCCGTGCTGGAGACGGTGCTGGCGGCCGACACAGAGCGGGCGGCGCTGATGGCCGAGGCCGAACACGCGACGGATGCGCACCGGATCGCCGAAATCCACACGCGGCTCGCCGATATCGACGCGCATACGGCCGAAGCGCGGGCTTCGACGATCTTGAAGGGCCTCGGTTTCGAGCAGGACCGGCAGCTGGCGCCGACATCGGAGCTGTCGGGTGGCTGGCGGATGCGCGTGGCGCTGGCGGGCGTGCTGTTCAGCCAGCCCGACCTGCTGCTGCTCGACGAGCCGACCAACTATCTCGACCTCGAAGGCACGCTGTGGCTGGAGAAGTACCTCGCCACCTACCCCTACACCGTCTTCATGATCAGCCACGACCGTGACCTGCTCAACAAGGCGGTGAACTCGATCGTGCATCTCGAGCACGGCAAGCTGACCTTCTACAAGGGCGGCTACGACACGTTCGAAGAGACGCGTCGCATGCAGATGGAGCTCAACAACAAGGCGCGCGACAAGACCCTGGCGCAGATCGCGCACCTGCAGAAATTCGTCGACCGGTTCAAGGCCAAGGCCACCAAGGCGGCGCAGGCGCAGGCGCGCGTGAAGATGATCGCCAAGCTCAAGCCGCCGGCGGCGATGTTCGACGAGCATGCGGCGCCGTTCAGTTTCCAGCAGCCCAAGAAGATCCCGGCCTCGCCGATGATGACCTTCGACAATGTGTCGGTGGGCTATGGCGACAAGGTGGTGCTGCGCAAGATCACCAACCGGCTCGATCCGGAGGATCGGATTGCGCTGGTGGGCGTCAACGGCAACGGCAAATCGACCTTCGCCAAGCTACTGGCGGGGGAGCTGAAGCCCATGGATGGGCAGATGCGGACCAGCAAGGGGCTGGAGATCGCCTATTTCGCCCAGCATCAGCTCGACATGCTCAGGCCCGAGCAGACGCCGTTCGAGCATGTCATCGACCTGATGCCCTATGACAGCGAAGCCAAGCGGCGCAGCCGGGTGGCGCAGATGGGGCTGACGACCTCGCGCATGGACACCAAGGTCAAGAACCTCTCGGGCGGCGAACGGGCGCGGCTGCTGCTGGGGCTGATCACCTTCGGCGGGCCGGGGATGCTGATCCTCGACGAACCGACCAACCATCTCGACATCGACAGCCGCGACGCGCTGGTGGCGGCGCTGAACGATTACGAGGGCGCGGTGCTGATCATCTCGCACGACCGGCACCTGATCGACGCGACGGTGGACAAGCTCTGGATCGCGCAGAACGGCACGATCGAGGAGTTCAACGAGGACCTCGACAGCTATCAGCGCATGCTGACGGCGGGGAATTCGAAGGACAAGGCGTCCGGCAAGAACGGGGGCGGCCCTGCCCCGGCGTCGCAGGAAGATCGCAAGCAGCAGCGGCAGGATGCGGCGGCGCGGCGGGCGCAGGTGGCGCCACTGCGCAAGTCGATCAAGGACGCCGAGACCAAGATGGCGCGGCTGCGCAACGAGCTGGGCAAGGTCGAAGCGATCCTCGCCGACCCCAAGACCTATGACGGCGCGCCGGAGCGGGTTACGCTGCTGGGCAAGGACAAGGCGCGGTTCGAAACCGAGATCGGGAAGATCGAGGAAAGCTGGCTCGAAATGAGCGCGGAACTGGAAGAGGCGGAGAAGGCATGAACGCCAAGGATATCGTCGACCTGCTCGGGCTCGCGCCGCACCCGGAGGGCGGATATTACAAGCAGATGTTCGCCGATACCGCGTCGGGCGAACGCCCCTACTCCACCGCCATCTACTACCTGCTCGAAGGCGGAGCGGCCGGGCGCTGGCATCGCGTCGACAGCGCCGAGATCTGGCACTACTACGCCGGCGCGCCGCTTCGGCTGACCATTTCGCCAGATGGCGCGGCGACGAGCGAGCAGATCCTCGGACAGGACCTCTTCGACGGACAGCGGCCGCAGATCGTGATCCCGCGCGGTGAATGGCAGTCGGCGCAGTCGCTCGGCAACTGGACCCTCGTCGGTTGCACGGTCGCGCCGGGGTTTGACTTCAAGTATTTCGAGATGGCCGAAGAGGGCTGGAAACCGGGCCAGAGCTGATGTTTAGTCCCCTCGGGCATATACGGGGGACTTTCAAGATGAAGACGCTGCTTGCCGCGCTGCTGGCAACGGCTATTGCCGTGCCGGCCCTTGCGCAGGACGCGGGCGAGGTGACGCCGGAAGGCTTTGCCGTCAACAACGCCTATAGCGCGCTCTACCATGAATTCGGGCACCTGTTCGTCGACCAGTTCCAGTTGCCGATCCTGGGCAACGAGGAATATGTCGCCGACGCCATCGCGACCCTGCTGATCCTCGCGGAGACCGGAGACGCCGCCTACGACATTTCGTTCGACACGGTGGACGGCTACCTGCGCTCGTCGGCGATCTTCGGGGTCGAAAAGCTCGAGGAAGTCGACTTCAACGACGAGCACGGCATGGACCAGCAGCGGGCGGCGCAGATGACCTGCCTGCTGGTGGGCGGCGACCCGGACAACTACCGCGACCTCGCCGACCAGATGGGGATGGAAGCGGAGCGCCAGGACGGCTGCGCCAGCGAATACGACCAGGCGACGCGGGGCTGGGATGCGATGATGGGCGCGCATCTGCGCGGCGACAAACCGGAAGGCGCCAAGCTCACGGTGGCCTATGAGGAGCCGACCGAGGACTACAAGGCGATCGCGGATCTTTTGAAGCAGGAGAAGGTGCTCGAGACGGTCGCCGCGGTGGTGACGCACGAGTTCGTGCTGACCAAGCCGGCGACGCTGAAGGCAGCGATCTGCGACGAGGAGAACGCCTTCTATGACCCGGAAACGAGCGAAGTGACGCTCTGCTACGAGTATGCGCAGCTCTATTTCGACATGATCGCCGACCCGGACAATGCCGGCGCGGCGTTCATGACGGAGTAAAGTGCCACGCCCTCGTGGTTCGACAGGCTCACCATGAGGGCTACTCTTAAGCCGGTGTTGCTGAGGACCTCATGGTGAGCTTCTCGAACCACGAGGTCCGGGAACAGCTTACGCCTTCTTGGCCCAGCGGCCGTTGGCGTCCTGCTGCCAGTAGGTGACGTCGTTGCCGTCGCGCAGCGCGCGCCAGGCCTCGCGGGCCTCGGTCACGGCGTCGGGGTCGTGGCCGGAGAACATGTAGGCGAGGCGCTGGTAGCCCTCGCCCGACTTGGGCACGGCGCGATCGACGAAGAAGCGTACCGACGCCTGATTGGGGTTGGCGTCGTCAGTGGCGATCAGGATCGGCTGGGCGGCGTCGAACGGGCCGCCCTGCTGGCCATGCGGCAGGAAACTGTCGTCGCGATAGGTCCAGAGCAGCGCGTCGAGCGCCTCGGCGCGCTCGCGGCTGCCGGTTTCCACCACCGCGCGCCAGCCGCGCTCGAGGGTCTTTTCCAGCAGCACCGGAATGACCCGCTCGAGCGGCTGGGATTCGAGATGGTAGAAGAGGATCTCGGTCATCCCTGGAAATTGTCCCGGATCAGGCGGTCGAGCAAGGCGACACCGAAGCCGGGGGCCCAGGAGGTGTTGATTTCGTTGGAATTGGCGCCAAAGGCCATGCCGGCGATATCGAGATGGGCCCAGGGCACATCGTTGACGAAGCGGTGCAGGAACTGTGCGGCGGTGATCGAGCCGGCATAGCGGCCGGCCGAGTTCTTGATGTCGGCGAAGCGGCTCTCGATCATCTTGTCGTAAGCGGGGCCGAGCGGCATGCGCCAGACCTTTTCGCCCGAGGCGAGGCCGGCGGCGAGGAGTTTTGTCGCCAGTTCGTCGCTGTTGGAGAAGAGACCGGCATGGTCCTGACCGAGCGAGACGACGATGGCGCCGGTGAGGGTCGCCAAGTCGATCATGAACTTCGGCTTGAAGCGGTCCTGCGTGTACCAGAGGGCGTCGGCGAGGACGAGGCGGCCCTCGGCGTCGGTATTGATCACCTCGATGGTGGTGCCGGACATGGCCTTGACGATGTCGCCGGGGCGCACCGAACGATCCGACGGCATGTTCTCGACCAGGCCGATGACGCCGACGACGTTGACCGGGGCCTTGCGGGTGGCGAGCGCCAGCATCAGGCCGGTGACCGCAGCGGCGCCGCCCATGTCGCCCTTCATGTCTTCCATGTTGGCGGCGGGCTTGATGGAGATACCGCCGGTATCGAAGACGACGCCCTTGCCGACGAAGGCCAGCGGCGCGTCGGCCTTCTTGCCGCCCTTCCACTGCATGATGACCAGCTTTGGCGGACGCGCCGAGCCCTGCGAGACGCAGAGCAGCGAGTTCATGCCGAGCTTGCGCATCTGCTTTTCATCGAGCACTTCGATCTCGACGCCGAGTTCGGCCAGGGCACTGGCGCGCTCGGCGAATTCGACCGTGCCGAGGACGTTGGCGGGCTCGTTGACCAGTTCGCGGGCCAGCAGCGTGCCGTCCACGGTGGCGTTGCGGTCGGCGATGGCCTTGTCGGTGGCGACCTTGTCGGCGACGTGGAGAGTAACGGCGAGCGTTTTGGGCTCGGCATCGTCCTTCTTGGCGCTCTTGTAGCGGTCGAAGCGATAGTGGCGGAGGCGCATGCCGGCGACCACTTCGGCAAGCCGGGCCGGAGTGGCGTCGGCGCTGTCGATGATAACAGCGACCTTCTCGACGCGGGCGCCGATCAGCTTGCCGCCAAGCGAGCCGCCGCGGTCGGTCCACGCCGTGGTCGGCACCGCGTCGCTATCGGCCGGCTTGCCGCTCCCGAGAACCAGCAGCCGGTCCGCATCCACGCCATTCGGTGCCAGAATGTCGAGCATCTGGCCCTGTTTGCCCTTGAAACCCGAAGCGCTGGTGACCCTGGCCCAATCGAGTCCGGTCGCCGCCCAGATCGCCGCTCCTGCCCCTTCCGGCTGACCGCCGTCGGCGCTGTAGATGACCAGCGTGCCGGTGGGTTTGACCGGCAACGGGGCGGTCGAGATCTCGAGTTGATGGGGCATCGGGGAACCTTGTTGGGCGATGAATGATCGCGGCAGGACAGTCAGAAGTAGCCGCTTTGGATGCCGCGTCAATCCCGCAACACCCCGGCGACTTTGAGGCGCGTGCCATCACTTCGCCTTGCCTCCATGGGCAAAGCACCGCAGGGTGCCCCCGCGTCGGGAGGGGGCAGACCTCCGGCGTTGCGGACAGGGGCATATGAGACGGCTGAGCCTTTACCTGGCAAAACTCTTTGCCCTGGATGCGATTGCGCTTTTCGCGGTCGCCCTGTTCCTGCTGTTCCTGATCCAGTGCCTGCGCATCTTCGACGTGGTGTCGGTCAAGGGCCAGAGCCTCCTGACCCTGCTCGGCCAGGCGCTGCTGACGACGCCGTCGCTGGCGGTGGTGTTCTTCTATGTCTGCGCCGGGATCGGTCTGGGGCGCGCGCTGCGGGCGATGCAGTCCAACTGGGAACTGCACATCATCCATTCCAGCCGGCGGGTGCCGGCGCTGCTGGGCGGCATTTCGATCTATACGGGCCTTGCGGCGCTGCTGGTGCTGATCATTTCCAACTTCGTCGAACCCTACACCACGCGGCAGGTGAACGAGTGGTCGGCCAGCATCGCGGCCGATCTCGTGGGCCGCACGCTGCGGCCGCACCGGTTCGTCGAAGTGGTGCCGGGCGTCAACGTGGTGATCGGGGGCCGCGAGGGTGACGGCAACATCACCGATTTCTTCGCCGACGATGCTCGTACCCGGGAATCGCGCCGGACCTATGTGTCCAAGTCCGCCATCATCGCCCAGGACGAGCAGGGCTATGTGCTGCAGCTCATCGACGGGCAGATCCAGTACATGTCCGACGACTTCCAGTTCTCGCAGGTGGCGTTCCAGCGCTACGACCTGGCGATGGAACGGCTGACCGGCGAGACCGAATACCGGGATTCACTGGCCGAGAAGAACAGCTACGACCTGATCGCGGACAGCATTACTACAGGCATCTGGAACGCCGATGTCGTCTCTCTGCTGGGCAAGCGGCTGGGCGAGGTGCTGCGGGTGATCGCCATCTGCGTCTTCGTCACGGTGCTCGCCGCCTTCCCGCATGGCCGGCGCGGCCGCGAAATGCCGCTGGAGCTGGTGGTGCTGGGCGTCGCCTTCCTCGAGCGCGGCGTCGGATCGATCCCGAGCATTGCCGGACAATATGGAGCGCTTGCGGGCGCCAGCATCCTGCTCGCGCTTTCCGCCATCGCCCTGCTCTATCGGCTGCGGGTGCACGCGCCAGTCTGGCGCGCGACATGACGCTGGTCGACCGGGTCGTACTGGGCAGGCTGGCGAGCCGCATCGCCGTGACGGTGCTGCTGATCTTCGGCATCATCGCGCTGGCGGAATCGCTCAATGTCTGGCGCTTCGAGCATTTTTCCAGCGTCGGCGGGCCGCTGCTGGGAATTCTCGCCATCGTCACCGGGGCGACCCGCTGGTCGCTGGGCGTGCTGCCGGTGACGGTGCTGATCGGCGCCATCATCGGCCTGCTCGACCTGCAGGCGCGCCGCGAGATGACGGTGATCAAGGCCACGGGCGTGTCGATCTGGGCGGTGCTGCGCGCGCCGGTGATCGCGATCATCCTGTTTTCCGTGTTCACCACGCTGGCGATCGACACGTCGGTGGTGATGATCAACCGGGCGCTCTCGCTGACGCTGCCGCAGAGCGGCAGTTCGGGGACGCTGTGGCTGGAGCAGTCGGACGGCGAGGAACATTATGTGCTGATGGCGCTGCACCCGCATCCGGGCGGCACGGTGCTCGAAGACGTCACCATCTTCATGACCAGCTCGGACCAGGCCCAGCGCATCCACGCCAAGACGGTGGAACTGGTGCCGGGCGCGTGGCGCATCCCGGACGGCATCCGGTTCGAGCCGGATTCACCGCCGCGGCGGATCGTCGACTTCGAACTGCCCACGACCAGCACCCGCGGCGACCTGGGCGTGAAGCTCGCCTACACCGAAGACCTGACGATATTCGAGGCCATCGGGCTGCTGATGCGTGGCGTTTCGGACGCACAGACGAGAAATAGCCTTGAAATGCGGCTCACCAGGCCTCTCGCAATGCCCCTGATGCTGGTAGGATCGCTGATGATCGCCTTCGCATTTACCGCGGGTTATCGAAGGACGAATAAGTATGGTGTGGCGGTGCTTTATGGCGTTGTTCTTGGCTTTGTGGTTTATGTCATCCAGGAGATGGCAGGCATGGCTGGGCTCGCTGGAGTACTCAAGCCGGCCTATGCTGCTACCGGGCCGGCGTTCGTGGCCATAGTAATCGGGGTGACGGTGCTGTTGCACAAAGAGGACGGGCGGGCTTGAGAAAGACGCGCCGCCAAGGGGGAATCGGGTCGCTGCTGCACCGGATCGGTGCAGGGCTTTGCGTTGCCGTGACGGTGGCGCTGCTCGGCCTCGCCCCTGCCTCGGCGCAGACCGCCCCGCCGGGTTACTTCGACCAGGTCCCGGACAGTGGCGGCGAGGCGCAGGTCGAAGCCGACATGCTGACCTACGACTCCGCCACCGATACGATTTCGGCCGACGGGCGCGCCGTGCTGGTCTACCAGGGCCACCGCGTGCAGGCGGATTCGCTGAATTACAACCGTACCAGCGGCACGATGATCGCCCGCGGCAACGTGCTGATCGTGGCGCCGGACGGCAACCAGTACAAGGCCGACTCCATCGAAGTGGGCGGCGGCATCAAGACCGCCTTCCTGCGCTCGCTGACGCTGCGGACCAAGGACGGCGAACTGATCAACGCGGCCAGCGTCGACTATGTGTCGGAGCTGACGACGACGCTGATCGACGCCAACTATTCGCCCTGCGGGCTCTGCATCGACAGCAAGGGCCGCAAGATCGGCTGGAAGGTCTACGCCGCCAAGATCGTGCGCGACCAGAAGGGCAAGGTCATCTATCTCGACCAGCCGACGCTGGAAGTGCTGGGCGTGCCGGTGGCCTGGATTCCGTGGATCGCCCTGCCCGATCCGAGCCAGCGCTCGGCGCAGTTCAAGCTCCCGCGCTACACCAATTCCGCCAAGCTCGGGCACCGGCTGGAGACCCCGTTCTTCATCCCGATCGGCGACGATATCGACCTGCTGCTGTCGCCCTCGCTGATGACCCGCCAGGGTTTCCTGATGGGTGCCGAGTGGGAGCAGCGCTTCGACTATGGCCGTTTCAACGTCAAGGCGGCGGGGCTCTACCAGCTCGACAAGTCGGCGTTCACGCCGGGGGTCGGCGACCTGGACTGGCGCGGCGGGGCAACGGCCTCGGGCGAGTTCACGCCGCTCGAGGACTGGCGAGTCGGCTTCTCGTATACCGCATTCACCGATGCCGGCTTCTTCGAGGATTACGCCATCTCGACGGCCAAGGGTTCGGTCAACGAGATCTACGCCACCTACCTGGCCGACGACTACTATGCCGACCTGCGCGTCCAGAAGTTCAACAAGCTGGGCAGCACGGTGACCTGGGCCGACCAGGAAAAGCAGCCGATCGCGCTGCCCAACATCAAGGCGGCCAGCTACACCGATCTCAGCGACTGGGGCCAGGTTCGCGCCTCGGCCCGCATCATGGGCATCCAGCGGGGCCTCGACGAGACGGGCACCTATGGCGGCGTGCCGTATGTGTTCGGCTATCAGGAGCAGAAAGTTCACGGCACGCTCGAAGCGAGCTGGCAGAACCAGTATGTGACGCCGATGGGCGTGGTAGCGACGCCGTATCTCGGATTGCGCGGCGATTATGCCAGCTACAATGGCGCGAGCCCGCTGAACCCGGTGCCGGCCACGCTGTTCTCGGCGACGCCGATTGCGGCGATCGACATCCGCTTCCCGATGATCGCCACCAATGGCGCCGACAGCCACCTGTTCGAGCCGATCGCGCAGTTGGTCTATCGCGGCAGCTCGACCACCCTGCCCGGCATCATCAACGACAATGCTCAGAGCTTTGTGTTCGACGACACCAATCTCTTCTCCTACGACCGGTTCAGCGGCAGCGACCGGCAGGAAACCGGGCTGCGCGCCAATATCGGCGGCCGCTACATGGCCAATTTCGCCGATGGGCGCTGGCTGGAGCTGATCGGTGGGCAGAGCTATCATCTGGCCGGCGTCAATTCGCTGGGCGTCGCCGACCACGCGCAGACCGGCAACAGCACCGGGCTGGGCACCACGGCATCCTATATCGTGCTCGGCGCGCAGGGTTCGCCGGCGCCCGGCATCCGCATGGGCGCCAAGACGCAGCTCGATCCGAACAGCTTCAAGATCATGCGCGCCGGTGTCGGCGGCGAGGCCGAGTTCGAGCGCGCCACCTTCGGGCTCGACTATTTCTATCTCCCAGCCAATGCGGCGACCGGGACCATAGCCGATCAACATGAAGTGACCGCGCGCGCCAAAGTGCCGCTGCCGATCGACTACTGGTCTGTGGACGGCAGCCTGTCGTGGGATCTCGGAGCGCAGCAGTTCCTTGCGGCTACGGGCGGCGTCACCTATGACGACGGCTACTTCGTGGGCGGCGGCTTTGTCGGCTATACCGGCGCCACCCACACGTCGCCAAACGCCCTCACCTACGGCATAAGGCTACTGCTCAAGACGCCGACGACGTCATTCTCGCCGTTGGGTTTCTAACCGATTTTGGCCGTAATCTTGCCTGACAAACCCTCGGGGCCCGAGGGGACGTGAGGCCCAGCTTTCAAGACGAACGGATGATCAGCATGGTTCGCACGCTCGGTGCTTTTCTCATTGGCCTCGCACTGCTCGCAGGCTCGGTCCTGCCCGCGACGGCCGCCACCAAGGCGACGGTCAACGGCGTCAGCATTTCGGACACGCAGGTGTCGCTGCGCCTCAAGCTGTTCCAGCTCGAAGGCAAGAAGGGCGCCAAGGGTGCGCTCGACGAACTGATCGAAGAGCAGGTGATGATCCAGGAAGCCAAGCGGCTCGGCATCAACGTCACCGACCAGCAGGTCGAGGATGCGGTGCTGCAGGTGGCCCGCAATCTCAAGATGAGCCGCGACAAGTTGATCGCCACGCTGCAGCAGGCCGCGGTCAACATCGACACCCTCAAGGATCGCCTCCGCGCCAATCTCGCCTGGAACCAGGTGATTTCGAGCGTGGTGTCGCAGCGTGTGCAGATTTCGGACGCCGAGCTGGACCAGAAGGCGCAGAGCGAGCTCACCGCCTCCAACAGCTTCGACTACATCCTCAAGGAAGTGATCTTCATCGGCAAAGGCAGCTCGGCCCGTACCGGCCAGGCCAACCAGTACCGCAAGAGCTTCCAGGGCTGCGACAATGCCGTGCAGCTGTCGCTGAGCTACACCGACGCCGCCGTGATCGATGTCGGCCGCCGCCACGCCACGCAGATGCCCGACGCCATCGCCAAGGAACTGGCGGGCCTCAATGTCGGCGGCATCACCAAGCCGCGCGTGGTCGAGAACGGCGTCTCGATGCTCGCCGTGTGCTCGAAGGCGGAAGCCAAGGACACGACCTTCATCAAGGGCAACATCCAGCAGTCGGCCGGCAATGACGCGCTGAAGGCCGAAGCGACCAAGTACCTCAAGGAAGTCAAGGCGAAGGCCAAGATCGTCTACGAATAAACCCTGACCGGAAAACCGGCATAGGATTGTAACGATTTTCAGGACGTTGCCTTAGAGACTTGCGGATACTCTGATCTTGCCGCCCGGTGTGTCACCGGGCGCGCAACCCGCGAGGAGGGGTGATGAGCATGACGGGTCTGCTGCCGCTGGCGGTGAGCATGGGCGAACCGGCCGGGATCGGGCCGGACATCATCCTGCGGCTGTTCGCCGACCGCAAGAATCTCGACCTGCCCCCGTTCATCGTCTACGGCCAGTCCAGCTTCCTCAAGAGCCGCGCCAAGCGGCTGGGAATCGCGGTCGACATCGTGCCGACGACGCCCGCCTTCGCCCCCGCCATGTTCGATACCGCCCTGCCCATCGTCGAGATCGACGGGCTGGTGCCGGACAAGCCGGGCGATTCCAGCCCGCTGTCGGCCAAGGTGGTGATCGAGGCCATACACCAGGCGGTCGCCTCGACGTTGAGCGGCAGCTGCCGCGGCATCGTGACGGCGCCCATCCACAAGGCGGCGCTCTACACCGCTGGCTTCAAGTTTCCCGGGCACACCGAGTTCATCGCCTCGCTCTGCGCCGTCAACGGCGTGGCGCCGATGCCGGTGATGATGCTGGCGCATGAGGGCCTGCGCGTGGTGCCGGCGACCATTCACGTGCCGATCCACATGGTGCCGGGGCTGATCACCAACGAACTGATCGTATCGACCGGCAAGATCGTGGCGCACGACCTGCGCACCCGGTTCGGCATCGCGCAGCCGCGGCTGGCGGTGACGGGTCTCAACCCGCATGCGAGCGAAGGCGGTTCGATCGGCATGGAAGACCTCGACATCGTCGGGCCGGCCGTGGCGAACCTGCGCTTCGAGGGCGTCGAGGCCGATGGCCCGCTGCCGGCGGACACCGCATTCCACCTGCCCAAGTGGAAACAGTACGACGCCATCATCGCCATGTATCACGACCAGGCGCTGATCCCGATCAAGACCGTAGCCTTCGACGAGGCGGTCAACATCACGCTGGGCCTGCCGGTCGTCCGGACCTCGCCCGACCACGGCACCGCCTTCGACATTGCCGGCACCGGCCAGGGATCGACCGCGAGTTTCCTCGCGGCCATCCGGCTGGCGGACCGGCTGACGGCCGGCGCCGGCGTGCAGGCGGTGGCGGCGCAGTAGACGCCGTCCCGCCCCGCTACTGCGGCTGCTTTTCCAGCCAGGCGATCATGTCGGCGATCTCTTTCTCCTGCGCGGTGATGATGGTTTCAGCCAGCGCCCGGGTCCACGGGTCGTCGCCGTACTGAAGCTGCGCCTTGGCCATGTCGATGGCGCCGCGGTGGTGCGGGATCATCGAACAGGCGAAGGCGACGTCGATGTCCTTGGCCATGCCGCCGACCATCATGTCGGCATTCATCCGGTCCATGCCGGCCATCAGCGCGGTATGCGCCTCGTCACCGGGCATCTGCATCGAGGGCAGCGGGTGCATGGCGCCGGCATCCTCGAGGCAGATGGCGGGCAGATCGACGGCCGGCGCGGCGGCGGCCATGCCGTGACCGGCATGGTCCTGGGCGAAAGCCGGCAGGGTCAGCGCGGCCAGTGCAAGCGACAAAGCGATGGTCTTCATGGGTCTCTCCCTTGAGTGCGATGACGGCTTGATGCCGCTTCCCATCGTGGGAAGGTCAAGCCCCCTCGCCGGGAGGGCGGAAATGGGCTATGCGCAGCCCATGCAGATCGACAACCTCCCGCCGCTGCGCGAAGTGATCGCCGCCCATGGGCTGCAGGCGAAAAAGCAGCTCGGGCAGAATTTCCTGCTCGACCTGAACCTCACCGCCCGTATCGCGCGCGCCTCCGGGCCGCTGGAGGGGATGACGATGATCGAGGTCGGCCCCGGTCCCGGCGGCCTGACGCGGGCGCTGCTCGCCGAAGGCGCCAAGCGCGTCATCGCCATCGAGCGCGACGAGCGCGCCCTGCCCGCGCTGGCGGAAATCCAGGCGGCGTATCCGGGGCGGCTCGATGTGATCTCCGGCGACGCGATGCAGACCGACTATCGGGCGCTGGCCGACGGGCCGACGCGGATCGTGGCCAACCTGCCCTACAATATCGGCACGGAGCTGCTGACCGGCTGGCTGACCACCGAGCCATGGCCGCCGTTCTTCGAGAGCCTGACCCTGATGTTCCAGCGCGAGGTGGCCGAGCGCATCGTGGCCAAGCCGGGCGACAAGCAGTTCGGCCGGCTGGGCGTGCTCTGCGGCTGGCGCACCGACGCGCGCATCATGTTCAATGTCGATCGCAATGCCTTCACGCCGCCCCCGAACGTCACCTCGTCGGTGGTGCACCTGAAGCCGAAGTCGGTCCAGGCGACGCCACGGGTGGCGCGGCTCGAAGAAGTGACCCGCGCGGCATTCGGGCAGCGGCGCAAGATGGTGCGGCAGAGCCTAAAGTCGCTCGGCGTAGCGGTGCCGGCACTGCTGGAAGCGGCCGGTCTCGAGGGCGACGAGCGTGCCGAGGAGCTGCCGGTGGCGACTTTTCTCAAACTGGCGCAAGCGGTAGAGGCCCTGCGGTGAGCATCACAGTCCGGCAATTGCTCGCGGCCGACGCTGCCGCATTCCGCGACATGCGGCTCGAGATGCTGCAGGTAAACCCCGAGGCCTTCGGCTCGACCTACGAGGCCGAGAGCGACAAGTCGGTCGAACAGTTCGCCACGATGCTGACGAAGAGCTTCGTCGCCGGTGGGTTCGTCGATGGTCAGTTGGCAGGCGTGGCCGGCTTCTACGTGCTGGCCGGTCCCAAGGTGAGTCATCGGGGGAACATCTGGGGCGTCTATGTGCGCGGGGCTTTTCGCGGCCGGGGCGTCGGGCATGCGGTGATTTCGGAGATCCTGCGGCACGCCCGCACTCTCGTGCAGCAGGTGCACCTGACGGTGGTCACCGAGAATGCCGGCGCACGGGCGCTCTACGAGCGGCTGGGTTTTGCCATCTATGGCACCGAGCCGCGGGCGCTGAAGGTCGGCGACCGCTACTACGATGAGCACCTGATGGCCTATCGTCTCGACGACCCGACGCCATGATCGAAGGCACTCTGGCGATCATCCTCGCCTTCTTCAGCTTCCTGATCCCGATGGCCATTCCGCTGTTCGCGCAGCGCTGGCGCACGCTGCTGATCGTGGTGTCGGTGGCGGCGCTGTTCTTCGGCTGGCTGACCGTCGAAATGCCGACGCCGGGCACGATCCCGGCAGGGATCGGTGCGTTCCTCGGCGGACTGATGCTGTTCGGCTTTGCGGCAGGCACCATCGCGAAGTTCGTGCAGTTGCTGGGACGGCGGGCCTAGCGGCGCGCCTCGTGATTCGACAAGCTCACCATGAGGCTACTGAGAATGCTCATGAGGACCAGGGAGCTTGTGAAACCACGAGGTCCGGGCTCACGGCCTCTCAGATTGAATCAATCTGGCTCTGCAGGTCTTTGACGAAGCTCGACAATTGGGTGAAGCGGTCGCGCTTCAGGCGAGCGGCGGCGAGGATGGTGCGAACGCGCTGGGTGGAGACTTCGAGGTCTTCATTGACGATGGCGTAGTCGTACTCGTCGTAATGATCCATCTCGATGCGGGCGTTCTTCAGGCGCTTCTCGATGGTGCCGACACTGTCCTGGGCGCGGCGGTCGAGGCGCTTGCGCAGTTCCTTGATCGAGGGCGGCAGGATGAAGATCGTCACCATGTCGGCGCGCGCCTTCTCGTAGAGTTGCAGCGTGCCCTGGTAGTCGATGTCGAAAAGGATGTCGCGGCCGGCGCTGAGGCGCTCCTCGACCTTGGCGCGCGGCGTGCCGTAGAAGTTGCCGTGTACTTCCGCCCACTCGAGCAGTTCACCTTCGGCACGCATCTTGTCGAACGCCGGCACGTCGATGAAGTGATAGTGCACGCCGTCCTTTTCGTCGGTGCGGCGGGCGCGCGTGGTGACCGAAACCGACAGCGCGATGTTGGGATCGTCGGCGAACAGGGCTCGGGAGATCGAGGATTTGCCGGCGCCCGAGGGGGAAGCCAGGACCAGCATCACTCCGCGACGGGGAAGATCCACCATGGCATCACTCTATGTTCTGAACCTGCTCTCGCAGCTGGTCGATGACCGCCTTGAGATCGAGCCCGATGCTCGTCAGTTCGACGGCATTGGACTTGGAGCAAAGCGTATTCGCTTCGCGGTTAAATTCCTGTGACAGGAAATCGAGCTTGCGGCCGGCCGGGCCGCCGGCGGAGAGCAGCTGCCGGGCCGACGCGATGTGAGCGCCCAGACGGTCCAGCTCTTCGCGGATATCGGCCTTGGTGGCCAGCAGCAGCGCTTCCTGGGCCAGGCGGTCCTCGGCGATGCCGACATTGGCGGCGTTGAGCTCGGCGATCTGCTGGCGCAGGCGTTCAAGGATGGCGTCGCGGCTGCGTCCGGGATGGATTTCGGCCGCCTTGGTGAGCGCGGCGATCTCGTCCAGTCGCTCGGAGAGGATGGCGGTGAGCCGAGCCCCCTCGCCGTGCCGGACGGCGATCAGGTCGGCGATGGCGGTGTCGACGGCCGCGAGGATGGCAGCATGCAGCGCTTCCTCGTCTTCGGCCGAAAGCGGGCTCTCATGCTGCTCCAGCACGCCCCGCAGGCCTAGAATGCCTTCGAGGCTGGGCTTGCGGGCCTTCACCCGCACGGCGAGCTTGTCGAGCGCAACGAGCACGGCGCTCAACGCTTCCTCGTTGATGACGACACGGCCGCCTTCGCCCTCGCGCTCGACATTGAGCGAGAAGGTCACCGAGCCGCGGGTCAGCGACTGGCCGATGCGGCGGCGGATTTCGTTTTCGAGAATGTCGAAGCCGGGCGCCAGCCGCATGCGGATATCGAGGCCGCGGGCGTTGACCGACTTGATCTCGATGCCGAAGGTCACGCCCGACGCGACGCCGCCGGCGCGGGCGTAGCCGGTCATGCTGGCGAGAGGCTTGCCCATGCTATTGCGGGGTCGCGGCCGGAGCAGCGTCCTTGGCGGCCTCGGCGTCTTCCAGCGCTTCCTTGGCGGACTCGGCCTCGGCTTCGCTTGTGGCCTTGCGGTAGAGGGCCACGTTCTTGCGGTGGTCCGCATAGGTCTTGGCGAAGAGGTGGCCGTCGCGCGGATCGGTGGTCTTGGCGACGAAGTAGAGATTTTCGCTGGCCGGGGGATTGGCGACCGCTTCGAGCGACTCGATGCCCGGATTTGCGATCGGGCCGGCCGGCAGGCCATCGACCTGGTAGGTGTTGTATTCGGTCTTGGCCTCGATCTCCGAGCGGCGGATCGGACGATCGAGTTTCCCCACGCCCTTGGTGATGCCGTAGATGATGGTCGGGTCGGACTGCAGGCGCATGCCCTTCTTGAGGCGGTTGATGAAGACCGCGGCCACTTCCGGCCGCTCGGTGGCGACGCCGGTTTCCTTCTCGACCACGGAGGCGAGGGTGACCAGTTCGGCGGGCGAGCGGACGACACCCTTGTCGCCGCAGACGGTCGGGTCGCAAGCGGCATAGATGGCGGCGAGCTTTTCGGCCATGGCGGCCTGCATGTTGGCCAGCACTTCGCTGCGCGGCATGCCGCGGTCGTAGTCGTAGCTGCCGGGAAGGATCGAGCCCTCCTCGGGCGTGGCCGTGGCACCGCCGGTGAGGTCGGGGTGGTTGCTCAGGCGGTCGGCGACCTGCCAGGAGGTCCAGCCCTCGGGCACCACGACGGCGAGCAGGATGGGCTTGCCCTCGGTGATTTCCTTGAGGATGTCGGCCATGGACGAGTTGGCCTTGAGCACGAACTCGCCAGCCTTGATCTCGGTCTGCTTCTTGAGAGCCCAGCCGCCGGCCTGGAAGATGTACTTGTTGGAGATCAGCCCCTGCTCTTCCAGGCGTTCGGCGATGGAAGCGAGGCGCGAGCCCTTCTCGACGAGGAAGTTGGTGTCCTGCCGGACCGCGCCCTGATCGTAGAACTGGGTGGCGCCCCAGAAGAAGCCACCGCCGGCGACGATCATGCCGAGCACGAGCAGGGTCAGGATGCCGTTGAGGACCGAGACGAGGCCGCTGCTGCGGCGACGGCGCTGGCGTTTTTCATTCCGGTCGGCAGACATGACAGGACGCCTCCTGGCGCGGCTTGAAACGGTCGGTCGGAGAGAGGGGGCGCTGCGCGTCCCCAATAGTTGTCGGGGCGCGACGCGCCCCGTGAGATCAGTGAACCTTGCGGAAGATCAGCGAGGCGTTGGTGCCGCCAAAGCCGAAGGAATTGGAGAGCGCGATATCGATCTCCTTCTTCAGCGGCTTGTGCGGCACGAGATTGATGACGCTGTCGACCGACGGATTGTCGAGGTTGAGCGTCGGCGGCGCGATATTGTCGCGCATGGCGAGCAGCGAGAAGATCGCTTCCACCGCGCCGGCAGCGCCGAGCAGGTGGCCGATGGCCGACTTGGTCGAACTCATCGCTGCCTTGGGGGCAGCATCGCCGAGAAGGCGCGTCACGGCGCCCAGTTCGATCTCGTCGCCGAGCGGCGTCGAGGTGCCGTGCGCGTTGATATAGTCGATGTCGGCGGCCGAGATGCCGGCGCGCTTGA
>VFQQ010001984.1_pt1 | contig 25439 bp, 43 predicted proteins | sample 3512341 | NCBI WGS metagenome assembly VFQQ01 (sample SAMN10412373, study PRJNA504923) | tailings metagenome | isolation source: Relicate 2 Philex TSF1 revegetated site | place: Philippines: Tuba, Benguet | collected 2017-08-29 | reverse complement strand
GCAGACTCCCACCGAGCACTGGCCATACAGCTCAGGTAGGGAGGGGCAGGCACCTGTGCTGCTGCACGACTGCTGTAGGCAGGCAGGGGACGCTTTGCTGTACAGCGGCTGTGTTTGGCACACGTTCACTGATGCAGCTGACGCATCCAAACCACGCTCTGCTGCTGCCTCCACCACCTGCCGCCGCAGGGACAGCGGCAGCATCTCTGATGTGCGCTTCCAAAACGTGTCGGCCAGCACCCGGCTGTACCACCCCTCCTGGTGGGGCGCCGCTGAGCCCATTTACGTCACGGCGGTGCCCCGCAACCGCAGCACACAGGTGAAGTGGGGAATTCAGGGCGGCTGTGAATGAGTTCTTCTGTCAAGGGCACGATGCTCCAGGCTTGCCACCTGCCTGGCTGCCGCAAAGAGCAGCCTCCTGTGTGGATGTGTCAAAGCTTACTAGTCATTCTGTGGTTGCCACGTGCAGGTCGGCTCCGTGCACAACGTCACTTTCTCAGATATCAAAGCGATTGCTGAGAACGGCATTTTTGTGGCCGGCGGGCCGCTGCGGCGGGGCAGCAGCTTTGGGGGCGGCGGCAGCACAGATGCAGCAGGTGCGCTTGCATCCCAGCAGCAGACACAGCAGCAGCAGCAGCAGGGTAACAAGCAGCAGTTCAGCATCAGCGGCATCACCATCGAACGTGTGCAGCTGCAGCTGGTAGGGCGCAGCCATTGGCCGGGCGGCTGCCAGGACTACCGCCCCAGCAGCAACGGCACACAAAGGACAGCTGGCCACAGCCCTGGTGGCCATAGCCTAAGCATTATTGAGGGCGGCAGCAGCGTCAGTCAGGGGAGGGCCTGGTGGCCGGCAGGGCTGGACTGCTCAAGCCACTCAACAGCGCCTCTCTGGGTGGCAGGCGCGGAGCATGTGCTGCTGTCGGATGTTCAGGTGTGGAACTGCTGCTGGCCAGATGGGGATTGTCCTGGAGTTTGCTGTAAACTGCTCATCTCCTAGCGCTTTGCTTGCTGCGGTAACTGCCTGCACCATCCTGCGCCGCATCTGCACTGCTCATACCTCAGCCTGCAACCTTGCCGCCTGCAGATACGCTACCACCGACCGTGGCGGCCAGACTGGTCGCGGCGTCCCCATCTCGACCGCAGCAGCACGGCCGACATTCAGCTGCAGCGGGTCAGCATCAGCAGTGCCAGGATGGACTTCGCGCAGGTGCTGCAGGGCATGCAGTTGGTGCTGGGTGGTATGCCATGGCTGCCCCAACTGGGCAGCAAGCTGACGGCAGCTGCCTGCACACTGCTCATAGCCGCTTGTGTGTGCATAGCTTGCTTCATTGTGCACAGGCGAAGAATGCCACAGATGTAAATCATGGATGGCAGACTGTTTTCGCAACAGCAGGTCAAGAGGGTCAAAAGTCACGAGCTCACACCCGCCAGCCTATCGCCGCCCGCCCCTGCCGCCGCCTTTGCCGCCGCGCTTGCCGCCCCGCCCGCCCTTGCCGCCGCCGCCTCCCTTCTTGCCGCCCCCTCCGCTGCCGCCCTTTTTGCCGCCGCCGCCGCCACCTGCCCGCTTGCCCTCCACTTTCAGCTTGGTCTTGGTCCTGATGCAAATTGTGGGGAGGGGGAGACGGGGCCGGTAAGCGCACAGCCAAACAAGTAAAAAGACCCTCATACGCAGCGGCAGGAAAGCAGCAGCAGTAGTGTAGGCAGCAGGGCAGTCTGCAACACTGACGCCAGCCATTTGTGCCGCTGCCTTCACCTCAGGCCCACCCCCCAGCCTCACATGATGCGCAGCGCCGTCTTGCTGAGCTTGCGGCCGTGCTGCTGCTGCTGCTCGCCCTCCTGCTGCTCTCCCTGGCGCTGCTGCCCCCAGGCCTGCCGCCCCTGCGCTGCGTGCTGCTGCCGCTGCCCGCCCTCCCCATCGCTGCCGCTGCCGCCCTCCGCTGCGTCATCCTCCTCCTCCTCTTCCTCCTCCTCTTCATCGCTGCTGCTGCCCGTCTTGATCGGCATGACCGTGACTGTGGAGACCAGCTCGCTGCTCTTATACACCCGCTGCTGCGCCGGCGCGGCTGCTTCCTCGTCCCCTTCCTGGTCTTTCTCAGAATCCGAGGCAGACAGGTCTGCACCCAGCCGTTTGAGCTCCTCCTTCATCGCCTGCCGCCGCTGCGCACATGGGAATGCGGGTGCAGGGGTAGGGAGTGTGAGCGAGCCAATGTGCAGTGGGGCAGCATTGAGTGGCCAGGAGTGTGTGCCATCAGCGAGGCTTGGCGCAGTACAACAGCTGCTGCAAAGCGGCGGCAGAGACGGAGGCACCGGATACAGCTAAAGACGGCCACCCTGGTTCTGCCGCCCACCTCTGCCCGCTCCTCCAGCCGCTGCTCGCGCTGCCGCTTCTCCAGCTTCTTCAGCGCCTCCTTGCGCCGCTGCACCTTGCGCTTGTGGAAGCCGGTCAGGTACTCCCTGCAGGCGGACGGGAGGCATGCGGCCAGGGTTGGCGGCGGCAGCAGCGGCGGCTGCAGCGGCAGCAGCGGCGGCAGCAGTGCCGCCAGGCAGCCTGGCGGCGCTCATGCATGTTCTACATCTTCAGCATCACATTGCGAGCTCCCCGAAACAACGCCAGGCGCGTCAAGCGGCCCAGGCTGCCGCCCTCCCCGCGCACTTGTGAGCCTTGGGGTCGAACACCACTTCCAGCCCCGTGTCCCGCTTCTTGTGCTTCGGCACGTAGTTGATGGGCGCCCGGTCGCGGGGCAGCCACACTGCCGCCTCCTCCTCGCGCCGCGCTCGCTTCATGGCTGCAGGATGGGCTCGATGTGCGCTACGGGAAGTGGGGAATGCGGTGATGTGTTCGGCCGGCCGGATGGCTCATGCATGCATACAGCCGCCCGCCGCCAGCGCTGCCGCGCCTGCTGCGTGCTTGCGGCTCGATACATTACAGAAATGGACTGGGAACAGAAGAGAACACACCGCCGGCGGCCCCTTAAAGAGCGGGGGAGGAAGCATAAGAGGCGCGAGCGGTCAAAAAGCTAGCTCTCAAGTGGCGGTGGGGGCCGCCGGCGCGCCTGCCTATCAAAGCTGGTTGCTTTTCAACCACTGCTAGCTGGCATCTGGCTGGCTGCTGCTGCTGCTGCTGCTGCTGCTGCTAGGGAAGGTGCTGCGTTCAGCGGCCGCGCATCTCCTTCACCGCCTTGAGCGTCTCCTCCCTGTTGGCTGCCGCGGGCTCAAACACGTACCTGCGCAATTGCGGGAGAGCAGCGGGGCGTCAGCTTGTGGGCAGCAGGCTATGCAGAGCAGGTGCTGCAGAACAATGTTCGGCCATGCTGCGTCACACAGCCGCTGAAGCACCGCCCTGCCTGGCAACCCCACCCAAACACAACCGCTCACTTGATGAGCGACTCCTTGATGGACAGGATCTCGGGGAACTCGGACTTGATGCGGTCGCTGCAGCAAGGGAAGAGCAGCATGGCTGGCAGGGGTCAGCAAGCCACAGTTGTTGGCCAAAGAAGCACTGCTTGAGCCTGCAAGCTTGGCAAAGCTGCAGCAGCTGTCCTCCAACTGCCCTCCCAAACCACGACTCACGATGCCATGAGGTTGTTGGAGCGGGGCGCCACAATCACCTGCAGAGGTAGAAGCATTTCAAAGCAGGGCGCTGGGGTGCAAGGCGGCGGGATGCTTGTCAGCACCTGTGCACGCGTGCAACGCAGCAGCGGGGTCCAGCTGGTATGCATCCTGCACTCCAAGCCCAGCTCGCATTTGTGGGTGTACCAGACCGTTTGCCTTATGCTACTGGGCTGCCTCAACTGATGCTTCAACAGCATCACAAGCAACCAAACAACATGCTCCTAGCACGCTCACCTTGGCCTGCTCCTCCAGCGTGAAGTTGGACCAGGTGAACTCGGGGTCCACGTACTGCTTGTACAGCTGCAGGAAGGGGGATGGGAATGGGGAGAGGAGATGGTTGACGTCCGGTCATGCCGGCTTCTTTGCATACTGGCTGCCCCTGCGGCGGTCCCTTGCCCCGAGCCCCGCTCTCTGCATCTGCCTGGTCCCTGCCCCGTACTCCCCCGCACCTCCAGGATCTCATTGTGCGAGATGGCGCCGGGGTTGGTGAAGTTCATGATGCCGGTCAGCTTGCGCTGCGGCAGCGGCGGAGGGCGGGCAGGTGGGCAAGCAAGCGTTGGAGCGGGTGCATGCCCAAGGCACATGGCTGGTGGCAGCAGGCGCCGCACAGCAGCGCAGGCCACTGCTCACTTGGGTTCAGGCACGTAAATTGCGCCCCTGCGCTCAGCCCTGCTCATTTGACCCAGCTGCACTGCTGCCGCTGTGCTAGGTGCACAGATCCATGCACATCTGATGTGTCTCCGCACCTTGGCCATCTCAATGCTCATGGGCAGCAGCTCGGGCAGCACGGTCATGGAGTTGGGGATGTCCACCACCTTGTCGTACCTGGGGAGCGCATAAGAACAGGCAAGGTGTTCAGCAAGAACAGCAGAGGTGTGGCTCGGGCCCTGCTGCCCCAAGCAGCAGGCGCTGAACAGCCCCGCCCCGCGCTTTGCCGGCCAGCCCCCGCAGCAGCAACTCGCTTGTCCTACAACGCACAGCTTCCAATTCAGCATGCCCCCCCTCACTTGATGATCTTGGTGATGAAGTTGCGGGGGTACACCAGGTCGGCCACGATGGGCATGCGCACGCGCAGCGTCAGCACGTTGGGGAACTCCTGCGGGCCGGGCAGGGGCGTAGGCGGGGATGCACCAGTGAGGACATCAGCAACGGCCAGGCAGGTGGTGTTGGGTCAGCAAGGGTGGACAGGCAGATTCACCACTGCCTGGGAGTCCAGCCTGCCCCGTGAGCATCGGCAGCAGCCGCATTTTCACAGCACAGCTGGCACCGAGCGGCACAGCAGAGACGGCCAGTCAACCGCAGCGCCGCAAAACAGCGACAGCAGGCAGCAGTGCTCCGCACCTTGAGCAGGTTCTCCACCATGGCCTTGCAGTGGGAGTAGTAGGAGCCGGTGAAGTTGGGGGTGTCGCTCTCCTGCGCAAGTCAGTGGGGGCGGGCCAAGCTGTTAGCGCCTGGTCATTGTCCGCCAAGACAGCAGTTGAAGCTGAGCTGCTGCTGCCGCTGCACCACATCCCGCCTTTTCCGCACCGCTTGCTGTCCCGCTGCTGCTGCTGCCGCATGATGCATCCTCAGCAGCCGCTTGCTACCCCGCTGCCCCGCACCTGGAAGCCCACGCCGTTGCCCTGCTTGAACTTGCCGTCGTCGTAGTGGAAGATGCAGCCTGCGAGGGAGGGCAGAGCGGGTGGAGGGAGTTAGCAGTGGGCGGAGCAGGTGGGGATATGCTGCTGACTGAGCTCAAGGCAAGGCTCAGCCCGGCAGCCCGGTTGCCCTACAGTTGCGGCCCACGCGCCGCACCGGTGCCGTAGTAGGTCATGTGGATGCCGTTCTGCAGGCACACGTCGGCCAGGTTGAGGCAGCCAATCACGTTGGCGCGGATGGTCTCCACCTTGTGGGTCTCGCACCTGCAGGGCAATGAAGGGAGCAAGGCCGTGAGGGTGCTGACAGGATGTTAAGGCGCCATATCTGGTGTAATTTGCAACGCTTGGCCATCGCCTTGCTGAACATCGAAAGGCCCAGGTGCAGACATGTGCGCCTGCACACACCGCCCCTTGCCCCACCCCAGCGCACCAGTCCACGTTGGGGCGGCCGGTCACGCCCGCCGCGTTGAGCACATGGGTGGGCTTCACCTGCGGGGCAGGGTTAGGGATTGAGGTGCATGAATCACCAGGAGATGGCCAGCTCTTGCGGGGGCAGGCGATGAAGCAGCAGCACACAGCGGCAGCTGGTGCAAGCCCCCGTGTGGTGAAGCAGAAGCACCCCTTGCAATTGCCCAGGGACCGCACAGCACCCACCCGCTCAAAGTCGGCCAGGATGGCGGCCCGGTCCTCCAGGCGGGCGGTGCCGTACTCAAACTTGGCGCCCTGCTTCTTCAGCAGCTCGCCCACCAGGCCGCCTGCGGGAAGGAGAGGGTCTGTGGGCGTGGGTGCTATGGCCTGGCGGGAGGGTGGCGGCAGCAGCGGTTGCGGACCAAGCAAGCAAGCAGGTGTGCATCTGCATACGGATCTCTGCAGCATAGGCAGCAGCCGCAATGCGCTCACCGATCCAGCCGCTGCGGCCGTAGATCAGGAAGGTCTGCAGGGCAGGGGATGGGGCAGGGGATGGGGCAGCATGTCGGCGGGTGGCAGGGGGAGCGGGCGGCGGCGGTTCAAATCGGGTGGGGCCGCCGCAGGCGCGCTGGTGGGGGTGGGGCCCTGCTCGCGGCGCTGCCGAGCCTGGGATCGGCTTGTGCATGCCGCCAGCGCAGGGCTGGGCCCTAGGGCGCCCCCTCCAAGGCCATTGAAATGTTCAAGTCAAGCGGGAGCGTCCCCGCAGGGCGCTGATGCGCGCTTTGGAGCGGGCAAGGCACCTAGGCGCGCAATCAGGGGCGAGCAGCACCCCAGCGTGCGCGCACCGGCTCCGCCGCCACGGTCTCCACGTTCTGCGACACGGTCATTGCTGCGTGCTGCTGCGGGTGCCAGGCGACAAGAGCAGGGGGATCGCGTGCGGTAAAGCGGGCAGAAGGCGCCTGGGCTGCCAAATAATGAGGCCCTCCATGCAGGCGTCGCATGAGGGCCGCTTGGGGACGCGATCTTGGCGCATTGCACTGCAATTTGGTCGTCCGTTTTACAAATAATCCCCCCAGCCGCCCCCATCCCCCATCCGCGATGCTCGCCCCGGCCCTGTCCGCTCAGCGCGCCCCCGCGCCCTTTGTGGCCGCACCACGGCTGCAGCAGCGGCGCACGAGGGCGTCGGTGCGCGTCCAGGCCGCGGATGAGGTGCGAGGCTCTCCGCCGCCGCTGCTGCCGCCAGTGCTGTCTGCTGCCGTCTGCTGCCCCTTGCGGCACCCCCGGCCCTCACGTCTGCAACCAATGCCAAACCCTCCCCACCTGCAGCCTGCGGCGGCACCCGAGCAGCAGCAGCCGCAGGCAACTGCTGCCACCGGCGGCTGCCCCACCTGCGGCGCCGCCGACCGCGCGTTTGGCTGCGATGGCACCGGCCGCATCGCTGGCGGCATTGGCGCTGTGCCCGGCTTTGGCTGGTGGCCCATCAAGGCCTGTGAGCGATGCGCCTGCGCACCCGCCAGCTGCAGCAAGGTGCAGCGTTGTTGTGCGTGCTGCCGCCCAGTGCAGCGCCCCGGCTGGCTGCTGAACGCCGCCCACTCCTCCCACTCCTGCCCTCTGCAGACCGCCCCTGCCCCAAGGCCTCGCAGGCGGGCGTGCAGGTGCGGCCAGCTCCTGGCATGGGCCGTTCGCAATCAACAGCGCCGCCGTTTAGCCTGGCACGGCAGTCTGCTGCCGGCGCTGCTGCTGCTGCTGCCGACCCCTCGCTTTTGCTCTTGTTCCTCCCCACCTGACCTGTCCGCAGTACCAGCGCAAGGGCCAGATCACTGATGAGGTGCTCTTCGGCCGCGGCCGGCAGTGAGAGATGAAGCCAGCACTGTGCCAAACGAATGCCAAACGCCCTGCAAGCGGCCCGTTTCCAGCCTTGAGTCTGTTTTTACACCTTTCATCTTCTGCATCTGCCCCTGCACTGACTGTAATCTGCTGTTGCCACACTGCTGATGCGAGGGACAGGGGGCGCACTATTGCCCGCACATATTACAGAGGGCGGGGTGCTTCAACGAGCCGGGCAGAGTGGATGCCGCATGGAAGGAGACGGGCGTGTGCTATGCAGGAATGAAGGACACCAAGCGCAGCCCCTGACGGCTTACCCCTTCCCAAAATGACAACCCAGCCATGTTTGCAAGGGGTGGGCAATGGTTCGACAAACGAGCAGAGTGGGGGAGAAAAGGACAGGATGAGGATTCGCGGAAGCCAGCGGCACTGTCCAGGACAACTGGTGCCCTGCTTTGAATGCCCACGCAAACGTGTGCCTCGCTACTGCAGACACCAGCCGTCAGAGCGGCGCGCTGCAGCTTCGTCAGTCGCAGCACATAAGCTTGCACCGACACCTGGCCCAGGTCTGTCCTGCAGACAAGGTGGCTCAGCACAGCTGATGGCTAGCCTGCGCTGCCATGCTGGCATGCACCACATGGGACATGTCACGGCTGCTTGGACCCGGCCTGCCAGGTGCTGCCGCCAGCGCGGCCGCGGCCGGAGAGCGCAGGCACCGCCTTCAGTGCCCCCTTGTGGTTGGAGCCAAACAGGGCGCAGCCCGTGGGGCCAACATGGAACCGGCGGCAGGCGGGCATGTCGTAGCACTCTGCAGGCAACAAGGTGGATGTTGCTGCTTGAGTAGCTGCATGCAGCTCCAATGGCGAGCAACCAGGCCAAACTGCCATGCACGTGCACAATGCGCCCTCTGAACCGCGGCAGCCTGTGCCGTCCACCCTGGCAACATGCCACTCCGCTATGCTCCCCCTCACCCTGGCAGCAGCGGGCGTACGTCCTGAATGTCTGACCCGTGAAGACAACAGAGGGAGTGCCGGTCCAAATGTGGGCGGGTTTGGGCGCGGAGCAGGTGGTGCCTGCATCGTGGCAGCAGGGCAGCAGCAGCATGTGCTCAGTGGTCATGCCTGGAGCACTCAGTTTGGGCGCGCTGGGCTGATGTGTCACCAGCATTGCGGTCACATCAGCAGGTGCCGCTCACAGCAGCCCCCTCCCCTGCAGACGATACACTGAGGAGTCAGCCAGCCAGCTGTGCAAGTCGTCAACCGGTGCCATACTGCGTCGCCAGTGGTGTGTGAAGCAGCTGTGCAACATTGCCTGTCACCCTCACCATTCTGGGGGCGGCCGCCGCCCGATCCCAATACATTGCGCAGGCTGCACAGCTGGCACCTGCGCAACATGGGGTGGGGCGGGGCGATGGGCTGCGGTGTGGCAGCGCGGAGAGGCGCCTGCGCGTGCTGAACCACCGGCAGCCGGCATGCTACTGTCGGCACGTTACATGGGGCCGTCACTAGCACTCACCGGTACTTGTAGCCTGAGAAGCAAAGCTTGCCAAATCCAGCAGGGTCTGAAGAATGGATTGGGGCAGGGCCGGGCAAGTGATCGGAGGCAGTCAATTGTGAAGCTCAGAAACTATTTTCACAGCCGCTGTCACCGCGTGCATAGCGGCACGCACGTTTGCGGGCCTCCTGAGCTTCAGGCATGCGATTACCTTGATCAACTGGCACATTCAGAGTAGCCACTGCACGGTACATGATTCGGTCGCCTGTGTTGCACTCGCCCTGGCAGACAGGGGCCGTGCCAAACTGCACAGCGGCGGGCAGGCCCAGGAAGCACAGAGGTGTGTGGGCAGACGCATGTTGGACAACTGTTCGAGCTACCGAGTTGTCCATAAGTGCATTGCATCCCTGCAGCACCGGAGCACCGATTGCAACCCAGACAGCGGTGGAGATCTGCTGGCCGCAACACAGCAGCCTACCCAGGTGGGCGCTGTGCAGTCGTTCAGGTTGTGAATCTCGGTCTGGCAGCGCTCGCACAGCTGCACAGGATGGGGCAATCGGCGGCAGGGTTGGCAGGGGTGCCACGCATGTATGGTACAGCGCTGCCAATCGCAACCAAAGGCAGCACCTGCTGAAACCGAATGTGCAGCTCTGCTCAAACCGCACCATTTTGTTGCCGTAGCCACTTGAGCAGAGCTTGCCTCCTCCATAACTGCGCAGGCAGGGCAGGTTGTGTGGGCGGTTGGCAGTGGTTGGCAGCTACCAGTAGGGGCACGACGTCCGGCTGGGACGAGTAGTGACCATGCATGGACAAGCAAGGCCGGGGGCACTGCTGGATGGCAGCCTTGGTGCCGAGCCCTTGCACAACGCGGCGGTCTGTAGTGGCGGGTGGTGCAGCTGGCCGAACGCCCGACTCACTGGTCCTTTGCAACCAGTGTCTCGCCAATCTCGCACGCGTCCAGGCAGACTGCCAAGAGGAGAGGCGGCAGGAGGGACAGGCGGGTGAGGGCAGCGCCGAGCCTTGCGCCCGCAGAGCACCGTCCTGAATATTAATGCATCACGGAACGGTCTGAGCGCAGCAGTTGAGCGTGCAGGCAGGCGGCCCGCCGGCAGATGCGTGCTGCCAGCGAGCGGCTGGGAGGCTCACTGGGTGCCGTGCCCCTCCAGGTGTAGCTGCAGCCGGCACTCTCGGGGCGGCCGGGCAGGGCGCACAGGACCTGCACACAATTCGAGGCGGCCGGCAGGCTGGCATCCAGTCTGCCTTTCGGGTTGAGCGAGGCCGCTCCCTGGCAGCACAGCGCGCCGTGACACATGGAGGCAGCCGTCTGAGGGCGGCCTGTCCAGGCACTCGCCCACAGCGAGGCTGCCCACTGCAGAGGCTGCGTGCGATGGCACTGCCTCTGTGGGGGGCAGACAGAGAGTCAACCAGTGTCGGAGTTGTTCGGTGCTCACCTTGCCGCCAGAGCCGCACGAGGACCCAAAGTCTTCGGAGTTGGTGTAGTCTTTGATGATGAATCCTTCCATCGTTTGGAACTCCACTTCCCTCACATCGATCCTCACTTCGTTGCCGTCGTTCAGCCTGAACGGCTGGATCTGTTGGGTGAGCTGCTGCCAGCGCGTTGGGCAGCTGTGCAGGATGGCAGGGCGGCGCAGGGAACGGGTGGGCAGGGTTGGGCTTACGCGGCGGGCAAGCAACAGCTTTGGACACATCACAGCCTGCTAGATGCGCTGCAGCCAGATGTGCAGCTCATACCGCCTGCACAGCCTCAGCGCTGCAGACTTACCTTCCGTCACACAACGGTGAGGTGCCGAACCTGCGGAGCATGGCACGGGTCGGCAGCCAGGTTCAAACTGGGCGTGGTTGGAAGCAGCTGCCGAGCTGTGCAGCCACAGCTTCTTCCATCTGAGTGGCCTAGCCCCGCACGTACCATTGCAACCGCTTGCTGCCGCCGCCTAGCTTAGCAGCCATGCACGCATGCACTGTGGGCACACCAACTGGTGCACGAGCACCCTGAAACATGCTGTACAGCATCCGCCCCCACCCGCCCGTGTCCCCCCTACGCACCACAGGAGCACGGTGTTCTGCAGCCCGCAGCGACGGCAGTAGTGGGTCCAATACTTGCTGTTCTTCTGGAAGACCTCGCTTCGAACGTACTGCCAATCGCTGGGGCCTGGGCCCAACAGCTGGCACCCGTAGGCGCCCTCCGTCTTGGCCGCCGCCTCATTGAAAGTGTTTTCGCCGTGCAACAGGGTGAGCGATACCACATGGCAGCTTCCTTCGGTGGGCCTGGGCACGGAGTGGATGGGGTGACGAGCAAAACTCAAGTAAGAAGAGCGGATGGGGCTTGGATTGGCACAGCGGCCGCGGGGGGCGGTGGCGGCGGCGGGCCGGGGGCGGCTCCCACTGCAGGCAAGATCTCGCTGCCTTCATGCAGCGGCTCCCCGGGGATCCGCGCCTCCGATGGTAGGCGGCCTGGCCTTGCCAGCCTTCGAGCGAGCGGGCCGCGGCTTGGCTCACACCAGCCCTGCCCACCCCTGCGGCCCAGCCCACCTGAAAGGCACGTAGCTCCACGCCTGGCAGTGTGCAAGTGTGCACATCAGCAGCAGGCCGGCCAGAAGACGGCCCACGGGGTGCCCCATGTGGGCTGCACGTGCACTGCCCTGGGTGCACGTGAAATTGCTGGTGCAGGGCAGGATGGGAGGGCAGGTTGCAGCTGCAGATGGTCGAACAGTGGCAGAAGCGGGGCCTGATCGGGTCTGTATGCAGGAACTGGCGGCCGGAAGGAACTGGCGGCGGTGGCGGGAACTGGCGGCAGCGCTCAGCCCTTCAAGATGTGAAGCTCAGCTGCGGGGTGATGTGTTCGCCTCCAGCACTATCACGGTACATAGCTATTACAGAAGGCAAGACTGGGACATGTGCAAACATGCACGGCGTGTCACGGCTGCTTGGACCCGGCCTGCCAGGTGCTGCCGCCAGCGCGGCCGCGGCCGGAGAACGCAGGCACCGCCTTCAGTGCGCCATTGTGAGTGGAGCCAAACAGAGCGCAGCCGGTGGGGCCGACGTGGAAGCGGCGGCAGGCCGGCATGTCGTAGCACTCTGCAAGCGGAGGCGGGCATGGGATCATGCATTTTCTCAGACGTTTGCCAGGCCGAAGGGGACGGGACGACTGCGAGTGACCCTCCATGGCGGGTGGCCACTGCTGCCGCATTTTCATTCCACTTCGCTGCCCAAGGCCTCGCCCGTACCGTTTCCCTGCTCACCCTGGCAGCAGCGGGCGTACGTCTTGAAGCTCTTGCCCGTCAACACAACGGATGGAGTGCCGGTCCAGATGTGGGCGGGTTTGGGCGCGGAGCAGGTGGTGGCTGCACGGCATGGCACAGTAGCATTTAGTTGCTGGTGGAGCAGTTCTGGCTTCCAATCAATAGCAGTGCCTGGGGCGCCGCTGGCAGCCGGAGGCAGTAGAGGGAAAGCCATGTTGCGCCAAAAGCAGTGCACGAACCAGCTTTGCAGCGGCCTGTCCCATCATGCTCACCGTTCTGTCGGCCACCAGGAGACGAACCCAGCGTGAAGCGCAAGCTGCACTGCTGACAGCTGCACAAAATGAGGCGGGATGCGGGTGTAAATCACAGTGAGGTGCTGCTGAGAGGCACCGGCGCGTAGTGCGTACAGCCGCAGCCACCACCCATCCTGCTAAAGCGCTGCAGAGACGGCACTTACCGGACCTTCTCGCCGGACCAGCAATTCTTGCCAAACCCATTGGGGTCTGTATTGGAGGGCGGCAGGGTGGTTGGAGGTCAGCAGCTGTGCCAAGTACTACAACGGTTTGTGCCCAAAACAAACCTCCAGAGAGTCCAGGGGCTGCTGCCACCAAACGGCTGCTCCCACCTCAAGGGGCTCATGGCTGCCACCGACTCACCTTGGTCGGCAGGCACCGCGCTCTTGTCCCATGCGTTGAACATGACTCTGTCGCCCGTGTTGCATTCACCCTCACAGGCAGGGGCCGTGCCAAACTGCGCAGGGAGGGGCAGGCCTGGCAGGTGGACGTCTCAAAACAGTGCAGTCTGCAAGGCGCAGCCACGCACGTGCTCAGCAGCCTTGCCGCAGCAACAACTGTGTTCCCAGGACGGCAGCAAACTCAGTGCAGGCTGACAGCGGGGCAGCAGCCAGCAGCTGCATGTCCAAGTCATCACAGGCTCGCTCACCCAGGTGGGCGCTGTGCAGTCGTTCAGGTTGTGGATCTCGGTCTGGCAGCTCTCGCACAACTGCACGTGGGCAAGGCGGTGGTCATGGCAGGGGTGGGTGCATGGCATGCCTGGCAACGGGGGTGCACGTGCTGCATCGCATAGCGTGACCACCGAGCACAGGCAAGCTTGCGGGTGCAAGCATCTAGAGTAGCGGTGGCCGCACCATTTTGTTTCCGAAGCCACTTGAGCAAAGCTTGCCGCCTCCAAAACTGCGGGGAGCGGCCATGCAACACTGGTTGCTGGCAGTGGCACGATACCCTGGCGCTGGACGAACGCAGATGGGTGCATGCAATATAGCACTGGCCAGTTACGTGGTATGCTGTGTCGTTTAGCGCACCGCACACACAACATGAGCAGGCGGAGCAGCCGGCTGCCCGACTCAACTGGTCCTTTGCAACCAGTGTCTCGCCCCGCCGGCACATTTCAAGGCAGACTGTCACAAAGGGGAGACAGCAGGGAGGCAGCGCTGTGAGCGCAGCAGCACACGGCCCGGGAGCACATGCCTCCACGCACTGGAGTCAGGGTTGCTTGGGGGAACACATGCAATTACGCATTGCGCCACCCAGCCCCGAGGCACCCTTACGCGTGCCTATTCTAGCAGCGAAGCGCCTCACCGGGTGCTGTGCCCCTCCAGGTGTACGTGCAGCCAGCGCTCTCAGGGCGGCCAGCCAGCGCACACAGGACCTGCACAAGCAGAACAGAGGGTGGGAAGGCTGTGCTCAAACGGCGGAGGTATGTGGGTTGGGTTCATCAAGGTTTTCGTGCTGTTGGGCCCTGGGCTGATGCTGAGTGTCACTGTGAGGCTGAGATCCAATCGCTGGTTGTGTGACAAGCAGGCCAGAGAAAGCGGAATTCCTCCATCCCACCCGGTGTAGCGCTGCCTGGCTGCCCAGCTTGCCCCGATCAACGGCTGGCAGCCCACCCCGCATGGCACAGGCTGCCTGCAACGCTCATTCCATCCTGGCCATAGGCCCATGGCTGAAGACAGCAAGGCGTGCGTGCCTCACCTTTCCGCCGTAGGCGCAGCTGTTTCCGAAATCGCTCGAGCTGGTCACTGCTGACCCCCCTATGATTCGCGCATCCACGTTGACGTCGACCACATCCTTTCCATTCAATTCAGAGGGGGGTCCGATTTGCGAAGTGAGCTGCTGCCAGCGAGTTGGGCAGCTGCCATGGAAGCAGAGGGAGGCGAGCACAGAGGACGGGTGTGAGGATTGGGCGGTGGCCGTGCATCACTCATGCAGCTGTCAGCCACTTGGGCGTGCTTCAATGCACGACACTATAGTTGCTGCCTCTGTTATAACAAGGGCAGCAAGCGGGTGGAGCAAAAACGTACCTTCCGTCACAGTATGGCGCTGTCCCAAACCTGCAGTGGGAGGTCGGCGCAGAGGGCACCTCAAGTTGGGAGACAGAAGCGCTCCTTGCAGCCTGGTCAAATCAACGGATGTGCTGCAGATCTAGTTACCACGCATGTCCAGCACGCGCAAACAGGCACCCAGGGCGGCAGGCGCCATCTGGCACCTCATGCACGCACCACATGAGCACAGAGTTTTGCAGCCCGCAGCGGCGGCAGTAGTGGATCCAGTACATTTTGACGCTGAACACTTCGCTGCGAACGTACTGCCAGTCACCCGTGGTCCGGCTGGCCAGCTGGCACGCATACATGCCCTCCGTCTTGGCCGCTTCCTCCTGGTAAGCTTCGTCACCGTGATAGACAGTGAACGACAGCACATGGCAGCTCCCATCGGTAGGCCTGGTCACGGGGTGGAGGGTCAGTGACGAGCATGACATGAGTGAAGAAGAGATGCGGCTCGGACTGGCAGAGCAGCGGCGGAGGGCGGCGGCGGCGGCGACCGGGTGGCGGGAGCCGCCTCCAGTGCAGGCAAGCTCGCGCTGACTTCCTGGAGCGACTCCCCGGATATCCAATCTGCCGATGGAAGGCGGCCTGGCCTTACCACCCCTCGAGCGAGCGGGCCGCGGATGGGCTCACACCAGCGCTGCTCCCCCTTGCGGCCCGGCCCACCTGAAAGGCACGTAGCTCCACGCCTGGCAGTGTGCAAGTGTGCCGATCAGTAGCAGGCCGGCCAGAAGACGGCCCACGGGGTGCCCCATGTGGGCTGCACGTGCACTCTGAATTTGCTGCTGCAGGGCAGGATGGGAGAGCAGGTTGCAGCTGCAGAGGGGAGAACAGTTGCTTCAGAGGGCCTGATCGGGTCGGTATGCAGCAGGACCTGGCGGCGCTAGGAACCGGCGGCGGCGCGGCGGGAACTGGCGGCAGCATTCGGCCCTTCAACGTGTGCAATTCAGCAGCAAGGTGATAGGTTCGCCCCCAGCACTGTCACGGGTTTCTGCATCTAGCTATTACAAGAAGCAAGAATCAAACGTTTGCAGAACATGCACCGCCCGTCACGGCTGCTTGGACCCGGCCTGCCAGGTGCTGCCGCCAGCGCGGCCGCGGCCGGAGAGCGCGGGCACCGCCTTCAGTGCCCCCTTGTGGTTGGAGCCAAACAGGGCGCAGCCGGTGGGGCCGACGTGGAAGCGGCGGCACGCGGGCATGTTGTGGCACTCTGCAGACAGGCAATGCGGAGTGAATGGTGGAGGTGAGGCGACACTGTTGTAGGCGAGTGGGCCTGAGCATGCAGCTGCCAAGCTGCGGGGCCAACCAATGGCAGCTGAGGGTGCAACCCGGCGATCAAATCTCTGCTCACCCTGACAGCAGCGGGCGTACGTCCTGACGCCCTTGAAAACCATAGCCGGTGTGCCGGCCCACACGTGGCCGGCCTTGGGCGCCGAACATGCCGTGCCTGCAGGGTTGGTGGCGGTGCAAGCGCCATGGCAGCTGCGCGGTGAGCCTCAGCTTGAAGGCAGCAGCTCACAAGAACTTGCAGCCACCACAGGCTGAGCGGCAACGCCCGAACGAACAACAATTGATGGCCTACCACAAACTGCCTCACCATTGTGGCCACCAGGCACAGAGTCTAGGATGCGCAGCTTGCATTGGTGACACCTGCAACAGATGAATTTTAGCGGGGGTGTTGGGCGGGCAGGCGCTGGCTGCTGCCCATGGCAACCGCTCAGCGCCAGCAGGCTGCTCACCGGACTTTCCAGCCGGCATTGGTGCACTTCTTGCCAAAGCCGCCTGGATCTGCGGCAGGGATGGGATTTGGTGCCCGGCTGTGGAGCATGCACGCTGGCTCAAGCCAAGTGCACTTGAAACAGCCGCTGCTGTGCTGCCGCTTGGCGCACCCGTGGTGCCAGCCCACCTTGATCAGCGGGCACGTCTCCCGGCTTGGTTGCACGCCACAGCACCCTGTCGCCCGTGTTGCACTCGCCCTGGCAAGCAGGAGCCGTGCCAAACTGCGGGGGAGAGGCAGGCGAAAACCCGCAGGCCATAGGCGCACAAGCGAGAGTGGCAACTGCCTCTCCATCTGCCGGACAAAGAGCCGAAGCGAATGCACAGCAGCCAGCAGCTGAGTTGGCAGCTCTCACCCAGGTCGGCCATGTGCAGTCGTCCAGGTTGTAAATCTCGGTCTGGCAGCGCTCGCACAGCTGCACGGGAAGAGGGAAGCACAACAGGCGGCCGTCAGGGCAGTGCAACGCCGGTGCACGCACGTCACAATGTGTGGCCCACCGCCGCCTCCCACACTGGGGCGCTCCCTCGCCGCACCATCTTGTGTCGCGTGCCCCCAGTGCACACAGTGCCATCTCCGTTACTGCACTAGGGCGGAGAATTGCAAGCTGGGCAGCGGTATGCAGCGGAGGCCCCCCCACAAGGGAGCCTGCAGCGATGGCGGCTTGCATCGGGCGGAGAGATGCCGGCCATGCACGGCGGGCCCCCTGCCTGGTGAGCGTGCGGCAGGCTCAAGGCAAGGCTGCGCCATAGTTGCCCTGCAAACTTACGTGTCCTTGGCAACCAGTGTCTCGCCGGGCTCGCAGGCATCCAAGCAGGCTGGCACAAGGGGGGAGGAGGCCCGGCATGGAAGGGTGTCAAGCCGGCCAGCTCTGAAGGCGCAATGCCCCTACATCTCTGCCCTGCGGATACTGTGAACTTCTCAGCGCACAGCAGCGGCTTACAATGCACAGGCCTGCATGCATAAGCGGCATGCCCAGCCTGCTGCCGTAGCACCAACAAACAGCTGTGAGGCTCACTGGGTGCTCTGCCCCTCCAAGTGTACTTGCAGCCGGCACTCGGGGGGCGTTCACGCAGGCCGCACAACACCTGTGCAGGGGCGGGGAAACGGGCGTGCTTGTTGGCATCTTGCTTCGACCGCAGGGGAACAATACACATATAGATTAACCCATGCACGCTGTCATTTTTCGGTTTTCGGTCTCAATGTGCTTGCAGACACGCGCATCGAAATCCGTGCAGCACCAACGCCTGCCGCACCTGTTTATCTCCGGAGCAATCGTTTCCCGAGTTCAACTTGAAGAACTGGGAGCGTGGGAGGCCAGCGGGTGTGCCCCCCTCTCCCGCCTCCACCGGCGGGCCGTACGACTGGGGCAGGACTGGAACAGTCAATGTCGCCCAGCCTTGCTGGCACCTGCATGCAAGACAAGGTGGCTCGATGATAAGGCAGGCTGATCGCTGTGTGTTGCGGGCTGTGTCAGGGCACCTGTGTGCAGTGTATTGTGTGCCGCTGTATGGGCGTGTGCTACAGCTGTCAGCAGCTGCCTCGACGCCTTGCTTGGAGATGCACCCGCTGTCCGGTTGGCCGAACCTGCAGGCAGTTGGCGCGGCAGCGTGCCACCATCAATATCTGTGTCAGCAAAGACGGCGGCCACTGCTGCACAGCCGCGCCTCGCGCTGGCTGCAAGGTCAGGCCATGCATGGGGACGCAAGTCCAGCGCATCAAGCCAGCCAGCCTGCGCAGTTTCCTCACTCCTCCAAGCAGAACAACGTAACAGCTGCCTGCTTTGATTACAGCTGGCGTGCAGCCAATGTGCACACACGCGGTCCTTTGCATGCAGCACCCCAGGGCATATCAATGACACCATTGCAGAGGCTGGTGCGCGTCAGCTGAGCAACACCAGCCGCCACCCACGCTCTCTTGGCCACTATGCCATGCACAAGTACCCCAGCGCTCACCAAGACAGAACGTAGTTTTGCAGGCCGCAGCGGCGGCAGTAGTGGGTCCAGTATCTTTTGTCTCTGTTCACCTCGCTGCGAACGTACTGCCAGTCCTCGACAGTGGGGCCCAACAGCCGGCACCCGTAATAGCCCTCTTGACTGGCCGCCGACTCCTTGTAGGGGTCCGATCCATGCCAGAAAATGATTTGCAGCACGTGGCAGTTGCCATCGGTGGGCCTGGGCACGGAACGGGGGGCGGGAAATGGCAGCAGCAGCATCTTCAAAACGAGAGCGAGGTTCGCACGGCGGCAGCAGAGGCGGCGGCAGCGGCGGCGGCAGTGGCGGCGGCTTCCGATTCAGTGAGGCTACTGGTCTTCAGTTTGATGTTACCAAGCTCAGGTGGGCAGCGGCTCTTGAGCCGCTGCCCACCTGCTTGAAAGCCGAGCACCCGCAAGTGCGCCTTTGGCTCACCGGCTCACCTGAAAGGCATAAAGTCCCACGCATGGCTGCGTGCAAGTGTGCTGAGCAGCAGCAGGCCGGCCAGAAGACGGCCCGCGGGGTGCCACATGCTGGGGTTCTCGTTTCGTAGCTCGCTGGCTGAGCAGATGGTCGCAGCGGACTGGATGCGAGAGCAGGGCGCAGCTGAGAGCCGCGCAGCTGGAAAGGCGGGCCCTGTTCGCGGCTGCAGCAGCTGGAACTGGCGGCGCAAGGGAACTGGCGGCGGCGGGAGCCGGCCGCGGCAACAGCAAGCTGCATTATGCTTGATGGCGCTCACTGTGATAGCCCCGCAACATCAGGATAACTGTATGGCCGTGTTCGTCACAGATGCGTTTCTGGGAGACAGGCTGTATGGAAACACTGTCCGCTGGCTCTGCTGCCCCAGGCAGGGCCGGCCGAAGGCGACAGTGCAACACGACTGCGGAGGGAGGGCATGTTTGTTAAAATTGCATGCAGGCAATGGAATGACAGAAGGAATGTGTGATTGCAATGAAGTGGGCAGCCATCATGATTTCATTTCGGCAACGGTGAATTTCAAAGCGCTGTTATTCCCAGCTCACGCTGTGCTCCGGGCTGCTGCTCGCAGGGGAGGCGAGGGGCTTGCAGCTGTCGCTGCCATGCTGCTGCTGTGCCGAGCTGCGCCGCCTCTCCCAGCATGCCGCACCGTGCTATTTTAGAGGGTGTTCAGCCCTCCAGCAGCACCTTGCCGCCGCGCGCATCGGCCTTGGAGGCCTTGGCAGCCGCCACCACGTCCTCAAGCGAGAAGCGCTCGCCTGCGGGCAGGCAGGCACAGGCGGAGGGCCCAGAAGGGTCGCTAGCGCTCTCAGTGCAAGCCAGCAGCAGCAGCCTGCGCACACAGCACCAACTGGCGTCGGATAGACGTGAGCGCAAGCGGCACTTGGCAGCAACTGAATCGGTTGTTCGCTCACCCGAGTAGGGCGTAATTACGCCGTCAGCCAGCAGCTGCAGCACGGTGCCCATCACCCGCTCCCGCTCGGCAGCGGGCAGGCCGGCCATGTAGGGAATGAGCTGCGGGGCAGGGTAGGTTGGCGGGCCAGTTGCGGCAATCTAAGCACGGTCACAGGCCGCATCATATGTATGGAACGCGGTGCAGTGCGTGGACGATGACAGGCAGCTAATGGGAGGCCTGCAGGTAGCAGACACTAGGTGACGCCCAAGCTTACGAGCACCGCAGATCTGCTCTAGAGCACAGTCCAGCAGCAGCAGCAGCAGCAGCAGCAGCGCACCCAGAAGCCCCTGACCACGACGTCGCGGAACAGCACGTCCGGGATGCTGCAGCACAGAGGGGGCAGTGAGGTGAGCAGCAGCTGGTTGGACCCAGGGTTGCGCTGGTACGTATACGAGACGGCTGGGAGGTGCCAGGTGCGCTGCTGTCACGATGGGACGACTGCAGCCTGCACAGCATGCCCCACACGGCGCCCTGGAAACAGCCAGGCCCGTAACCTACTTGTAAGTGGCGGTCAGTCCACTCATGGCACCTGCAATTTGGAAGCGTTCAAGGCAGCAAGTCAGAAACGCAACCACACCGATGATTGAGCGGCCACACACGGATTTTTGCACAATCAGCCGCAACAGAGCACCAAACCCACGCTCACCATAAATGATGCAGGTGCCGCCGGAGCGCACAGCGGCTGCCACCTGCACGCAGCGAGGGGCATGCTTGGAGGCGCAGTTGGATGCAACACCTCGGTCTGCATCGACTCCACAAACAGGTCACTTGCAAGCATTGTGTCGCGCTGCCCGCCTGCTGCCTCCCATGCCTAGCAGCACGGGCATGCACACGCAAAGAAATAGTCGGCAGGGCCCCTCCCAACCGCACCTTGGCAAACAGCTCTCCGCCCACGCACTCGATGGCAGCGAACGCGCCGCGCCCCCCGGTAATCTCCTGCACGGCACAGAAGGAAGGAGCCGCGCCTGGTCAGCGGCTAGAAGCGACAGTAGACAACATAGCACCCCCCGCGTGGCCATGCCACAGCCGCCCGGCATGCCCATTCCGCACAGAATCGCCGGCTGGCCGCTCGCTGGGCACAGCAGCCTTGGGCCGTCCGCCCCTCATCCTGCTGCCCAGCACAAAGCAGGTCCAAGCATGGGGGCAAACAGCAACTAGTCAAATGGCCATCCAACTTGCCTGCACGCGCTCTACCAGGCCCTCGCCATCCGCGCTCACAATCGTCTCGTCCGCCCTGAAAGCAGAGGAGGCGTGGAGGGGTGTGGCTGAGCGGGGCAGCGTGCAGAGGACGGGGCGTGCAGAGGACGGGGCAGGGCGCTCACTGGCGGCAATGGTTGCTGATGCTGGGCTGGACTAGGCAGTTGCAGCATGAGTGCATGCCATCTTGAAAACTGCCCGCCTTGATACGCCCAGCCCCCTCACCCCAGCGCCTTCAGCTCGTCAGCCGCCTCCTGGCGCCGCACCACGTTAATAGTCTTGATGCCGCGGTGCTTGGCCAGCTGCAGGGGGGTGGCAATGATGGACATCAGTGGCAGAAAGTCGGATGGTGAGCGGGTCGGGGGGCTGCTGCTGCTCGAGCACTCCAGCTGCTGAGCCATTTGCTGCTACCCAGGACAACAGCCATGCACGCTACTGCAAACCTCACCAACTCTGTTGCTGAAGATATGAAACGTGGAAATGTAAGCAAGTGAAAACATGAATTAAACAGCAGCCTACCTGGATGACCTGGCGGCCCAGCACCGAGGCGGCGGCGGTCTGCAGCAGCCACTCTCCGGCTGGCACCTTGAGCACCTCATCCACCATGCCCACCTGCAAAACAGATCGGAAAGGACGAGCTGGTGCTATGCTGGTGCAAATGCAGGGTGCCGGCCGGGTGCCGGCCGGGTGCCAGGGTACATGATGAGGCTCACAGGCTTGCAAGGCAGCACACGTGCAAGCACATGAACTCTTGCAGGGCAGGCGGGCGGCCACTTGGCCCCGTGTGGCGCAGCCAGAGACGTATTGCCAGTGAACTCATGAACGAATAGCCGCAGCTGATGGTCCGCTTACTCACAGTGGTGACGGGGTTGATCCAGGCCTGCAGGCAAGGTAACCGCGGCAAACGGCAGCGGCTTTCAGGTCATGCCGGCATGAACTACAGTTAGCTGTGCACGGCAGGAGCAAGATGTCCAGGTTGGGCTGCGACAAGCCAGACAGTGCCCAGAACCATGTTCTAGCAACCACCCACCTGCGCGGCCGCGTCGTCGCTGACGCTCTCAGGCACAGCAGCCAGGCATCCCTCGCTGACCACGAGGTACTGCTGCCACGTGCCCGAGCCGCCTGCACCAGTGAGACGGCAGTGGCTCAATGGGTGCAATGGGTGAATTTTGGCATGGGTAGTGGCCCATGATGTCAGCTGGCCAAGAGACGTGCTGGCCAAGAGGCTGCTACAGCATGCCATTGCCGCACCATGTCAAACTATGTACTGACCATGCGCTGCCCCACAGCTCATGCCCATGTGGCACACCCTGACCAGTGCATGGCCAGCGCTGTACAACAGCGCGACATTGCCTCACCATGGAAGCCGCAACAAAGGCATGCCCACCATCCACTGCCCCACAGCTCAAGCACGGCCTGGCTAGTGGTTGCAACACCATGCAGGCGACTCACCATGGATGCTGTCAAAGGGCGTGCCCACCACGCGCTGTCCCACCGCAAACTTGGAGGCGCCGGGGCCGTTCACCTCCACTACGCCCACACCTGCGGTATAGCGGAAGGGTGACATGGCAGATCAGCATGCTTGGCCAGAGCGCGTGGCATGGCGTGCCATGCGGGCAGCCGGCATGACATGGCACGCCTTGGCATGGCATGGCGTGGCATGGTCATGGCATGGCATGCCATGCGGGTAGTTGCAGCCAGCATGGCATGGCATGGCAGGCATGGCATGGCATGAAAGCAGCCTGGAACGGCATGACACAGCATGGCATGAGCATGGCGAGGCATGGCATGCAGCAAGCAATGAAGGTCGTGCGGCGCACCCTCCAGGCCCGGCACAGCTGGGTATTGCTTGGGCTTGAAGCCGGGGTACACGCCCTGTGACGAGGGAACAGGCACACGAGCGGCGGCACATGATGCGGGAAGCGCCGTGAAAGGTGCTGCGACATGCCGTCTAGTTCATGATGCCGACATGCGGCCTGCCGCATGCTGGAAATGGTGGCTTTCTGGCCGCCCTGCAGCTGCACGCCAGCCACGGCAAGCCAGCCAAACCCATGACGTCAACCCCCGCTCACCAGGATGGAGAAGTGGTCAGCTGGGTTGATGGGTCGCAGCGTCATGCGCACCAGCACCTGGCCCTGCAGCACCCACGGACAACGCCAGGCAGCATGTGCTCAAGCTTAACACCGCGGCCCGGCGCCACGAGGTGAACAAGGTGAGCGACTGCTGCAGGCGGCGGCGGCGGCGGCGGCAGAGGCGGCAGCAGCGGCAGCGGCGACGACGGCGCGTGATCTCACCTGGCCCGGAATGGGACGAGGCGCCTCGACAACCCGCAGCACCTTGCTGGGGGAGCCGTGTTCCTCCAGCAGCACCTGCCTGTTGACTGCGCTGCCCGTCATCGTGGGGTTTTCGGTGCCTGATCGATCGAGGAGAAAGTATTGCAGCGATCAGAGTGGCTGCTGTATGCGGCCGCCCCTGCATTGGCCACCGCCACCCATGACATCATCGCGGTGCGACCGCTCCAAAACCCGCGCAGTGCAGCCAATTCTACCACACCCTGTGTGCATCACCCACCCTGCAATTTGTGTGTATTACATGCTGCACAGCTGAAGAAGTAAGGCGGGCGCCAATGCGGCCTCCCGCCCTTGTAAACGTGCGAGGGCACCAAAGCGCATCAAACGACAAATCAGGAGGGGACAAGTATTGAGGGGGTGAGTCAGGTCAGGAGGGCAACAACAGCTGTACGCACAGGGGCAAGAGCCGAGGTGGGGTGCAAGGGAGAGGGCGGGGAGAGCGTCCCGCCATCCTCGCTTGCAGCCCGCCCCACAGCTGGGGCAGCACTGGTGGTGCACGTAGAAAGCGTCAAGCCAGCAGCAGCCGGAGGTACAAGCTTGAGAAAGGAAAGCAGGAGAGAGAGAGCTGCAGAGGTGCAGAACAGCGATGCAATGGGCATGCGATGAATGGTCCTACTGTCTACTATCTGGTCTCACAAAGCGAGGCGCTGCCGCCGACCACGGGGCCAGCGCTGCGAGCATCCGATTGCGCCGCCACACTCGGACAGGGTCTGGCGCCAGCTGCCAACCACTAGGCATTGACCACCTGACGGGCCACCTCTGTGGCCTGCCGCATGTTCTGGTCCATGCGCAGCGGGTAGTGCGACACCATGAGGGCCATCAGGGTGACCTACAAGATGCAGCGAGGGTCAGGGGCACGGCGGTTTAAGGCATGGAAGCAGCGGCTTGAGGGCACGCTTGCTCGCAGTTCACGTTGGGTGAGCAGCCCTCCTACTGCCGCACCCTTGCACTGCGTGCTCTGCCTGTGCAGCACATCACATTTAACCCTGCCCTGTCACTCCATCCCACCTTGTGGCCTTGCTGCGGCACCTCTCCAGGCTCCTTGCGCACCGTCACCCGCACTCTGCACCGGGCATGCTGCGTGACCTGCAGAACAGACGAGCAGTCACAGCAGGCAGCAGCAGGAACGCTGGGTTAGCGGTCGGCAGGGCTGGCGCCGGGTGGTGCACGGCAGGGCAGTGCAGATGGTGCAAGCACGGTTGGGTTGTGGTGCACAGTGTTATGCAGAAATTGTGGCAGCAGAAGTGCAACTTGCAGCGGCATAGTGACAGCGATGAGGCAGAGCAGCAGGCAGCGGCACAGTGGTGCAGCAGGCAAAGTGATGCAGCGAAAGCAAGGGCTCCGCAGCAGCTGTTGCTGCAGCTTGGCAAGCGCGGCGCGTGCATGTGGCAGGGCAGGGGTGTGGCGCGCAGGTGCAGCGGGCTCAGAGATGGTGGGCGGGGCAGCATGCATGGCATGGCATATGTGAAGACAAGGACAGGTGCATGATGCTGCGCGGATGCATGCAAACACATGGTGGAGTGCGTGCCGCTGCTGCAGCTGCTGCCCCACACATTGCGCATCCCGCTGGCGTACACATGCTCAGGTCTGCCTTCGCACTGCATGCCTCCCCACGAACGCATCCGCTCAACTCGCAACTGCTTCGGGGCTGCCTGCACTGCATGCCTCCTCCCGCAACAACCAGCAGCGCCCGCCCACCTTGAAGGAGTGGATCTGCATGAGCGTGGCCTGCTGCGCCCAGGTGCCGTCCAGCACCGATCGCTCGCACTCGCAGCCCTCCACGCACTCCACCCAAGCTGTGCCCATGCGCTTGTAGCCCTTGAGGTGCGACAGGTACACAGTGGCGCGGGCCTTGTCGTCAGGGGAGGCATCGCTGCTCGAGGCGTCGGCGCGGCTGTCAAACAGCAGCTCGGCAGTGGAGCCTGCAGGTGAGGTTGGGGTGGGCGGTCGGCTGAATGGCATGGCGGCATGGCTGGAGAGCAGCAGCTCAACCAATCAAAGGGGGGCAGTGGCAGGAAGCAGGCAGATGGCTCGGACGCTTTGGTGCACTGGCGTGCAGCGCGGCGCAGCAGGCATGGCATGCCCGCCCGACAAACGCAGGGCAGTGCGGCACTCCTGGGCCTGCATAGGAGG